>Ga0209577_10000269_pt1 | contig 52671 bp, 50 predicted proteins | sample GraSoiAngelo_109_FD_185874 | JGI IMG/M metagenome (GOLD analysis project Ga0209577, IMG submission 185874) | Grasslands soil microbial communities from the Angelo Coastal Reserve, California, USA - 14_0903_12_20cm (SPAdes) (version 2) | ecosystem: Environmental > Terrestrial > Soil > Grasslands... | reverse complement strand
TGAGCGGCGGCACCTGGACCAGCGTGTCCGGCTCGAACTGGCGGCGCTTCAAGTTCGGGAAGAGGTCGGTGCCTCCCGCGACGAACATGGCGCGGCTGCCCAGCTTGCTCAGGCTGGCGGCGGCTTCGCCGGCCGTGGCCGGCCGGAGGTAGCGGAGGCGGGGCAGGCGCAGCACCGCGGTCAGCGCACCCGCGGGGCGCGGGGGGGACCCGGGCGGGAAGGGCTTCGCCCGGCCCCGGTGGAGGGGGGACGTCCCCCCTTCATGGGGAATGCTAATTCGAGCTCATCGCCGACCCGCAGGTCCGCAGGATCCGGCGGCTCGACCCGGATCGGCTCTGGGTAAGGCACGGATGGAAAGCCGCGTGGCCCGAACCGCGGCGGCTCGCCCTTGGCTTTCGCTTCCAGCGCCCGCAGCACCTTCTCGGGTGTGACCGGGATCTCGTCGATCCAGACGCCGAGCGCATCCTGCAGGGCCAGGTTCACGGCCGGGATCACCGGCAGCAGCGGGCCCTGCCCGGCTTCCTTGGCCCCGTAGGGACCCTCCGGGTCGTCGGTCTCGACGAGGAAGGTGTGCATCTCCGGCGTCTCCAGGAAGGTGGGCGACTTGTACTCCAGCATGGAAGGCCACTTGTGGAGGCCCTGGCGATAGACCTGTTCCTCCATGAGCGCCTCGCCGAGGGCCATGTAGACCGAGCCCTCGACCTGGCCTTCGACCAGGAGCGGGTTGATCGCCCGGCCGATGTCGTGCGCGATCCAGACTCGCTCCACGGTCACGATCCCGGTTCGAGCGTCCGCGGCCACCTGGACCACACACGCGCTGTAGCTGTAAGCGGGGCTAGGTCCGACCCCGGAACCCTTGAAGGGACCGCCGATCCGGGGCGGCTTGTAGCTGCCGGCGCTGGCGAGCGCGCCGAATTTCTCCTCTGCCAGCACGCTTGCGTCCTCGAAACTGAACTCGCCGACCCGTCCGTCGGCGACGTCGATCTCCTCGAGATCGGTGACGCCCATCCTCTCCGCCACCGCCGCGACCAGTAGGGCCCGCATCTTGCGGGCGGCCTCGACCGCCGCGTTGCCTGCCATGAAAGTGACGCGCGAGGAGTAGGACCCGAGGTCGATCGGTGTTGTATCCGTGTCGGCGGTGACGAGGTGGATGTCCCGCGCCTCGAGCCCCAGCTCCTCGGCCGCGATCTGGGCGAGCACTGAGTCGGAGCCCTGGCCGATGTCCATCGCCCCGCAGAACAGGGTGACGCCGGTCCGGTCGACCTTCAGCTGGACCTCCGAGTGGGGCATGTCGTTCCAGTAGATGGCCGTGCCGGCACCGCTCATGTAAGTCGAGATCGCGAATCCCATCCCCCGGCCTGGCTGGCGTTTCCGGTTCGCGTACCCCGAGGCGGTGAGCACCTTCTCGGTGCATTCCTCCAGGCCGCAGGAGGTGATGCGCAGCCAGTTGACCGCGCGGCTGAACGGCTTGACGAAGTTGCGCCGCTTCAGCTCGACCGGCTCGAGGCCGATCTCGCGCGCGATCTTCTCCAGGTGCATCTCCACGGCAAACCGCGGCTGCGGCGTGCCGTGGCCGCGCTTGGGCCCGCAGGGCGCCTTATTCGTGAAGACGCGGGCGCCTTCGAACTTGTAAGCGGGGATGTCGTAGGTGACCGTCTGCAGCGTCCCCGTGTAGAAGATCGAGGCGGCGCCATAAGACCCATAGGCCCCACCGTCGAGCGCGCTCCGGAAGTGCATCGCCGTGACGCGCCCGTCGCGCGTCACGCCGGTCTTCACCCACATCAGCACGGGGTGGCGGCCGCGGTGAGCGTAGAAGACCTCTTCGCGCGTCAGAGTGCATTTCACCGGGCGGCCGGTGAGCATCGCCAGCTTGGCGACGACGATCTCGTGCGCGAAGGGATCGGTCTTGCCGCCGAAGCCACCGCCGTGAGCAGCGCCGATCACGCGGATCCTGCTCATCGGGAGCTCGAGGACCTTGCTCAGCGCTCGGTGCACGTAGTGGACGACCTGCGTCGACGACCAGAGCGTGACGCGGCCGCCGGCGTAGGTGGCGACTGCCGAGTGCTGCTCCATGGGCAGGTGGGTCGAGCCCTGGAAGAAGAACACGTCCTCGCGGACGTGGTCGGCGCGAGCGAAGCCGGCGGCCACGTCTCCGAACTCGTAGGAGACCATCCGGTGGATGTTGTCGGAGCGCTTCGGGTAAGACTGGATGGGCTCGTCAGCGGCCTCCTTCAGGGCCGCTTCGATGGACATGACCGGCTTCAGCTCCTGGTACTCGACCTTGATCGCGTCGCAGGCCGCCGCGGCGGTCTCCTCGTCGATGGCGGCGACCGCGGCGAGCGGGTCGCCGACGTAGCGGACCTTCTCGCCCTCCAGCGCGGCCTCGTCCTGGGTCACCGGGAGGATGCCGAAGCGGATGGGCAGGTCCTGGCCGGTGATGACCGCCTTCACGCCCGGGATCCGGCGAGCGGCGGAGGTGTCGACGCTGAGGATGCGGGCGTGGGGGAGCTGGGCGCGGAGAATCTTGCAGTGCAGTATTCGAGGCAAGTCGATGTCGTCCGCGTAGACGGCCTGGCCGGTGACCTTGCCCGCGCCGTCAACCTTGGCCACGCCCTTCCCAACCACGCGAAGTTCGCGGCCATTGCGGGGTCCCCTTACCCGGGGGGCTTTGCCCCCCCGATGCGCCGGCGTCAAGGCTGCCTCTCGCCTGCGCTCGACCGCCTTCGGCGGGCTTGACCCCGGCGGCGGGCCGCGCTCCGCACGGCCCTGCCCCCCTTCGGCGCCACCCGGCGCCGCCCCTGGCCTTCGGCCGGGGCCCCAAACCTTGCCTGCACCACGGGTCGCCTGCTCAACTCATCCTCTCTGCGGCTAGCTCGACGGCTTCGATGATCTTCACGTAGCCGGTGCACCGGCAGAGGTTGCCCGCCAGAGCCTCCTTGATCCCATCGCGCGACGGCCGGGGATCGCGCCCCAGCAGAGCTTTCGCCGCCAGCAGGATCCCCGGAGTGCAGTACCCACACTGCGCCGCACCGAGCTCCGCGAAGGCGACCTGCAGCGGGTGCGGGGCCGCCCCCTCCGCCAGACCCTCGACGGTCGTCAGCTCCCGACCCTCCGCCTGGAGTGGCAGGAGCAGGCAGCTCAGCTGCGGCTCGCCGTCCACCAGCACCGTGCAGGTCCCGCACTCGCCCAGCTCGCAGCCGTGCTTGGTGCCGGTCAGCTTCAGGTCTTCGCGGAGCACCTCGAGCAGCGTCTTGTGAACCGGCAGGTAGAGCTCCAAGTCCTCGCCGTTCACACGGAGCCGGGTGAGCTCACGTTGGACCGGCCGGTCCAGCTCGCTCCTCATCGGGCTCAACTCTACGTCCCGACCGCGGGCTCTCCGGAATGCCTCCACTGCCAGCCACCGAACCAGAGCGCCCAGGCCGCGGTGAGCACCAGCGCCGCCGCCGGAACCAGCGCCAGGCCCATGCCGCTGGCCCCGAGCAGGAGCATTCCGATCCCGGTTCCCATCACGGCCGCCCCCGCGGCCAGCCCCAGCGGGTTCCAGCCGGGCGGCGTCGTCCGGGAGCGCAGCCGGAGGAAGCTCGTGAGAAGGATCCAGGTGCCGGCCAGCGTCAGCGGCCAGGCGGCCAGGGAGCGGAGCTGGTCAAGGGTCCAGCCCTGCGCCAGGCCGAGCAGGGCCAGGACTCCGAGCCAGGCCAGCGCCACCACGCCGAGAGCCGTCAGCGTCAAACCGAACCCGGGCGCCAGGCAGGGCTGCCAGAGCAAGCGCACCGCGACCGCCATGAGGAACGCGCTGGCCGTGAGCAGCGCCACCTCGCCGAGCCCGCTCCCGCCGACAACCGAAGCGACCAGGCAGGCCGCCAGGAGGACGCCGGCCAGGATCCCACCCAGGGCGCCGAACCGGCTGCCGGTCACCGTCCAGAGACCGCCGATCGTGGCCAGCAGGCCGCCGGCCAGCAGCAGGACGGCCCAGCCGCGAAGGTCGCCGAAGAAGAGGTCGACCACGATCTCGCTCAGGCCGAAGGCGAGCACGAGCCCGCCAGCGGCCCGCCGCCGGCTGCCCATCCACCAGACGCCGATGAGCACGGCGGCCCCGGCCAACGAGCGCCAGGCTCCGAGCCAGGCCACCTGGGCCGAGCCGCCAGGCGCCGTCAGGACCTGCGTCAAGCCGAGCAGCCCGGCCAGGAGCAGGACCAATCCGCCCGCGGTCGAAACCCAGCGCCAGACGCGGGGTGCGTCCATCGGATACCAATATTCGGGGATGGAGACCGGCAAGGTGATGACGATGAGCGATGCGGTCGCGAGGTTCGTCCCCGACGGCTCCTCCGTGGCGATCGGCTGCTGCCTCGAGCCGCTGGTCCCGTTTGCGGCAGGCCACGAGCTGATCAGGCAGGGCCGGACCGGCCTGAACCTGATCGGGCCGATCTCGGATTCACTCTTCGACCAGCTGATCGGCGCGGGCTGCGCCGCCCGCGTGACGGCCGCCTGGGTCGGTAACGTCAGCGAGGGCCTCGGCCACAACTACCGGCGGGCCGCCGAGTCCGGGCAGCCCAAGCCGCTGGAGATTCGCGACCACTCGAACTTTTCGATCGCACTCGCGCTCTGGGCCGCCGCCTGGGCCACGCCCTACCTGCCCACCAGGACGCTCCTCGGGAGCGACATCATCCAGTCGAATCCGGACCTGGTGGTCGCCGACGGGCTGGTCCGGGTCGCTGCCCTGAAGCCGGACGTCACGATCCTCCACGTGCAGCGGGCCGACGCGGCGGGCCGCGCCCACGCCTGGGGTCCACTGGGCGTCGCCGAAGAGGCGGCCCTGGCGGCCGGGCGGGTGATCCTCTCCTGTGAGGAGCTCGTGGATCCGGAGGTCATCCTTTCGGACCCGAACCGGGTGCTGGTTGCCGAGGCGAAGGTCGTGGCCGTCGTGCCCGAACCTGGCGGCGCTCATCCGGCGCCGGTGCAGGGCTACTGGCGGCGTGACCACGGTTTCGTGCGCGACTACGCTGAGCGCTCTCGAACCCGCGAGGGCTTCCTCGAGTGGCTCCAGGAATGGGTGCTGGCACCGCCCGACCGGGCCGCTTACCTTGCCCGGCTCAGCGACACCGAGCCACTCCGCATCCGCCGGCACCGGCTCTCCGCACCTGTCGACTACGGCGATGAGTGACCGCTACACGCCGCAGGAGCTGATGGTCGCGGCGGCGGCGCGGGAGATCGCCGACGGCGACCTGGTCTTCGTCGGCATGCGGCTCCCGATCCTGGCCTACGCGGTCGCGCGCAGCACGCACGCGCCGCGTGCTCGCGCCCTTTACGAGCTGGGTCTGCTGCGAGACTGGCCGGCGGAAGCCTTCCTCGGTACCATGGGCGACCCACCTAACGTGGTGGGCGCCCTCTGGTCGACGCGCCTGAGCAACGTGATGGGGGTGCTCGCCCAGGGACTGGCCGACCTCGGCTTCATCGGCGGCGCCGAGGTCGATCGCTTCGGAAACCTCAATACCAGCTATATCGGCGACTTCAGGCAGCCGAAGGTGAAGCTGCCGGGCAGCGGCGGCGGCGCTGACATCGCCATCCTGAGCCGCCGCTGGGTCACCCTTCTGAGCCATGAGCGGCGGCGCCTGGTCGACCGCGTTTCCTACGTGACGTCTCCCGGATATGGCGACGGCAGCCCCGGCTGGCGGGGCCGGCAGGGCTTACCGGGCGGCGGTCCGGCGGCGATCGTGACCACGCTCGCGGTTCTCCGTTTTCCCCCGGAGGGAGGCGAGGCGCACCTCGATTCCGTGCACCCAGGACACAGCGTCGAGGAGGTCCGCGCCGAGACCGGGTGGGATCTCCAGGTGAGACCTGGCGCGGGCGAAACGCCCGGACCGAGCAAGCGGGAGCTGGAACAGATCCGGAGGTTCGACCCCGACGGATTCTGGACCCGCCGGTCGGAAGCCTGACGCAGAGCGGAAATCAGGAGGCGCCGGCCGAAGCGGAAATTAAGGCGTCATAAATGCGCATTTCCGGCGTTTGTCAAGTAAATTGGTTGACTGCCAAGACCCCGAGATGAACTCAGAAGACGATTCAGCCCAGTCCGGGGGGGTCAGGGCGGTGAGCACTCAGCGCGTTCTGCTCGTCGACGACGTGCCCGCGAACAACCAGCTGCTGCGCGCCTACCTGCAGTCCCTCGACTGCGACGTTTCGTCTGCGGGCAGCGGTGAAGAGGCCCTCGAGGCCGCCTTCCAGTCGCCGCCGGACCTCGTTTTGCTCGACGCACAAATGCCGGGAATGGACGGGTTCGAAGTCTGCCGCCGCTTGAAGGCCAGCGCGGTCTGCCGGCTGACACCGGTTGTCATGGTCACTTCCCTCACGGCGGTGGAGGACCGCGTCAAGGCACTCGAGGCCGGGGCGGATGACTTCCTCAGCAAGCCCGTCGACCGCGTCGAGCTGGTGACTCGCGCGCAGACGCTGCTGCGGCTGAAGGCGACCTACGACCGGCTCGAAGACAGCCAGCAGGTGATCCTGACGCTGGCCCGCACCGTGGAGGCCAAGGACAAGTACACCGAAGCCCACACCGCCCGCGTGGCGGCGAGCTCGGAGGCTCTCGCGCGCTGCGCCGGGCTCAAGGGGGCCGACCTGGAGTCGATCGCGTTCGGCGCCGCCGTGCACGACATCGGCAAGCTCGGCATCCCTGACGCGGTCCTGCTCAAGCCGGGCCCACTGAACGTGGACGAGTGGCTGATCATGCGCCAGCACCCGCTGATCGGCGCCGAGATCGTGCGTCCGCTGCGCAACGCGGGAGCGCTCTCGGCGATCATCCGGCATCACCACGAGCGCGTCGACGGGACCGGTTACCCGGACCGCCTGCGCGGCAAGGAAATCCCGCTCACGGCCCGCATCGTCGCCATCTGCGACGGCTATGACGCGATGGTGAGCGACCGGCCCTACCGGCGCGGCCGTTCGCGGCAGGAGGCGGTGGACGTGCTGCGCGACGGGGCCGGCACGCATTGGGATGCCGACCTGGTCGACGAGTTCATCGGCTCGGTGCTCGACCGCCGGAGGCTGCGCGCCGTATGAGGCTGTCGCTGCGCTCGCGGGCGGTGGTCATCGTCGTCGTGATGGCGCTGGTCTTCGTCATCGGCGTGCTGACGATCGTCGGCGCTGCCTACCGCTCCGGCCAGAACCAGATGCAGGAGTCGAGCGCGCGGCAGGCGGAGATCGATGCGCGCCGGCTGGAGACAGGCATGGTCGACCAGCAGAGCGGCCTGCGCGGCTACGTCAGCACCGGCCTCTCGCAGTTCCTGCAGCCTTATGCGCTCGGGCGAACCGAGGTTGCCGATGCCGAAGGACGCCTCGATCAGGAGGTAGGCGGCGCGCAGGCGAGACCGCTGCTGGGCACTGTCAAAAGCCGGGTTCGGGAGTGGCAGTCGTGGGCGGCCGGACAGGTGGCGCTGGTGCAGGCGGGCGGAGCCCGCTCGGACGTTCAGGCGAGCCTCCAGGGCAAGTCACTTTTCGACGCCTTCCAGAAGGATTTCGACAGGCTGCTGGCGATCGAGCAGACGGCAGCCGCGGACACCCAGGCCAGGGCGGCGTCGCAGCTGGCGATCCTGATCTGGGTCGCGCTCGCCGTGGGCCTGCTCGGTCTGGCCGTGCTCACCTTGCTGGCGGTGGTGATCTTTCCGGGCACGCTGGCCCCGATGGAACGCCTGATGGCCATGGCCATCGCGCTCTCCAAGGGCGCCAGCGTGAACATCCCGTATCGCGAGCGAAAGGATGAAGTCGGCCGGCTGGCCGAGGCCCTGGCCGCCTGGGAGCGCTCCAGCGGAGACCGGCTCAAGCTTTCCCGCGCCATGCTGGAAGTCAGCAGCGAGGTCGAGCGCGACCGGGTCATCGAACTCGGGATGGCGCGGCTCCGCGAGGTGTTGGACGCCGCCGAGGTGGTGATAACGCTGCGAACGCCGGCGGGCGACCAGCTGCTGGCCGCGCCGCATCCCTTCCCGCCAGGCAAGATCTTCGACTCGTCGCCCGCGGCGCAGGCGATGGCGGGCCGGGCCACGATCCGGACCGACCTCCGCCTGCAGGACTGGGACCCGGCCGTGCGCGAGTGGGCCGCTGAGCACAGCTTCGGGCCCGCGATCGCGGTTCCAATGCTGAGCGCCGGCGAGGTGATCGGTGTGGGTTCCGCGGTGCGGTCCGTGTTCCAGCCGCCTTTCAACGCCGGCGACGTTCAGAAAGCGGAGGTGGTGGTGACCGCGCTGGCGGCGGGCGTGCACGTCAGCCAGCTCTTCGATGCCTTGCGCGAGGCAAACCGCCAGGCCGACCGGGCGAGCCGCGTCAAGAGCGAGTTCCTGGCCAACATGAGCCACGAGCTGCGCACCCCTCTGAACGCCATCCTCGGCTTCTCGGAGCTGCTCCTCGACGAATCGAACGGCGAGTACGACAGCGCCACGCGCCGGAGCTTCATCGAGACCATCAACAGCAGCGGCCACCACCTGCTCGCGCTGATCAACGACCTGCTCGACCTGGCCAAGATCGAGGCAGGCCGGATGGAGCTGCAGGTCGAGACCTTCGACGTCGCCGAGGCGGTTCGGCAGGTGGTGCACTCGGTTGAGGCGATGGCCATCGCCAAAAAACTGACGCTGACGGAGCACACCACCGCCGCGGGCGAGATCAGCGCCGACGCCAGGCTCTTCCGGCAGGTCCTCCTGAACCTGCTCTCCAACGCGATCAAGTTCACGCCTGACGGCGGCAATGTCGGCGTCGTGGCCGGGGGAACCGCGACCGACCTCGAGCTGGCCGTGACCGACAGCGGCATCGGTATCGCCCGGGAGGACCAGGACCGGATCTTCGACGAGTTCGAGCAGGTCAGCTCAGGCCACAACCGCAGCCAGCCTGGGACTGGTCTGGGCCTGGCCCTCTGCCGGCGCATGGTCGAGCTCCATCACGGCCGCATCTGGGTCGAGAGCGTGAAAGGAGAGGGCGCCACCTTCCGGGTCCACCTGCCAAGACGCGTGCTCCCAGAGCCCTCCGCCATCGAGGTGCCGGCTGTCGCCAAAGATGGGAAGCAGCCACTGGTGCTGGTCATCGAGGACGACCCCGCCGCGGCGAGGCTGCTCACGCACTACCTTGCCTCGGGCGGCTTCAGGGCGGCGGTGGCCTGGAACGGGCGCGAGGCGCTCGAGATGGCGCGCTCCCTGCGACCGGTCGCGATCACGCTCGATATCGTGCTGCCCGAGCTGGACGGCTGGGAGGTCCTGCGCACGCTGAAGGTCGACGCCGCGACGCGAGACATCCCGGTGGTCGTGGTGTCGATCATCGACAACCAAGTCACCGGACGCGCCCTGGGCGCAGTCGACTACTTCGTGAAGCCGATCGACTCCCAGGCGCTGCTCTCGCGGCTGGGCGTTCTCAATCTCGGGAACGGCGCGAAGGCAGAAAAAACGGTGCGGGTGCTGGCCGTGGACGACGACCCCAGCGCGCTCGATTTGCTCGACCGGATCCTCGGTCCGGCGGGTTACACCATGCTGAGAGCGGAGACCGGCGAGGAAGCGGTCAAGATCGCCCGGACGAGCCCGCCCGACGTGCTCCTGCTCGACCTGGTGATGCCTGGCATGTCCGGCTTCGAAGTGGTCTCGGCGCTGCAGGACGAGCCGGCGACGGCCAGGATCCCGATCCTGATCGTGACCTCCAAAGACCTCACCGTCGCCGAGAAGGAGGAGCTGAACGGCCGCGTGGAAGCTGTGCTCCACAAGGGCTCCCTGGCCCGGGTCGACATCCTGACCTGGCTGAAAGAGCTGGAGGGCAGGACCGCTCAACCGGTCAAGTGATGCTTTTCACATTGATCGTTGAAGACAACCCCGCCAACCTGGCGCTCGCCTCTCGCGTGCTGGAGCGGGCCGGACATCGCGTCGCCGGCGTTGCCACCGCCGCCCAGGCCGTCGACTTCCTGACGCGCGAGCGGCCCGATCTGGTCCTGATGGACATCGGCCTGCCCGACATCGACGGGCTGGAATTGACGCGGCGCCTGCGGGCTGATCCAGCGACCTCCGGCCTGACCATCGTGGCGCTCACCGCGCACGCGAGGCGCGAGGACGAGGCTGCCGCGCGGGATGCCGGTTGCGACGGCTTCATCACCAAGCCGATCGACACCCGGCTGCTGGCCGGCGAGCTAGACAGGATCCTCGCCTCGAAGTAGGCCGGAGGCCGCTAGGTGCCTTTGAAGTCCGGTTTGCGCTTCTCGAAGAAGGCGGCGATGCCTTCCGCCGCGTCGTCCGAAGTGAAGATCCGGTTGATCGCCTCCCGCTCCAGCGCGTTGCCGAGGTCGAGCGGCGCGTCAAAGCCGAGCGTGGTTGTGATCTTGGCCCGGCCGATCGCCTCGCGCGGCCCCGCCGCCAGCTCGGCCGCGTAGTCCAGCGTCTTCTCACGGCACTCGGCCGCATTCTCGAAGAGCCGGTCGACGACGCCCAGCTTCTCGGCCCCTTCGGAACTGAAGGTGCGGGCCTTGATGATCAGCTCCAGGCCCTTCGACTTCCCGACCAGGCGCGGCAGCCGCTGGGTGCCGCCGTTGGCGGGAAAGAGGCCCAGGTTGACCTCGGGGAGCCCCAGCTTGTACTCGCCTTTGGAGGCGAACCGGAGGTCGCAGGCGAGGGCGATCTCGAGCCCGCCTCCCGTGGCGTGCCCGTTGATGCAGGCGATGAAGATCAGGGGTGTCGACTCCATCTTCCGGAGGGTCTCGTGCATGATCAGCACGGTCATCCAGCGCTGGCGTGGAGTGCCCTTGCGGAATGCCCCGACGTCGGCTCCGGCGGAGAAGAACTTCTCACTTGCGCTGGTCAGGACGACGGCGCCGATCCCGTCGTCCACGCGCGCGTCATCGATGGTCGCAGCCAGCTCCCGCGCGAACTCCACGTCGTAGGCGTTGGCCGGTGGCCGGTCGAGCGTGATGATCCCGACCCCGCGGTCCTTCTCCAGCCGGACGACAGGCATAGCGTTTAATTATCGGGAAGCTTCGAACTCAAGTTTTGGGGGTGCCGGAATGGCGACGATGATCATCGAGGGGAAGGGGGTCCAGGCGGCCTCGGGCGAGACCTACGAGGTGCGCAACCCGGCCACCGGCGAGGTCGTCGACAAGGTGCCAGCCGGCGGCGCCGAGGACGTCGACCGCGCCGCCAAAGCGGCGGCCAAGGCCCAGCTCGCCTGGGGCAAGCTGGCGCCGGCGGAACGCGCCAAGATCCTGCACAAGGCGGCTGCCAGCGCCCACGAGAAGGTAGACGTGATCGGACCCCTTTTGACCCTCGAGCAGGGCAAGACGCTCCTCGAGTCGAAGCTGGAGGCGGAGAGGTTCGCGGACAACATCGCCTGGTTCGCCGACCTTGCCGACAAGGTCCACGGCCAGCACGTGAACCTGGCCAGCACCAAGCTGACGGGGCTCGTCGTGCGCCGGCCGATCGGCGTGACGGGCGCCATCGTGCCCTGGAACTTCCCGCTCACGCTGGCGGCCAACAAGATCGCGCCGAGCATCGCGGCCGGCAATTGCGTGGTGCTCAAGCCCTCGACGACGACGCCGCTGGCGACGCTGGCCGCCGTCCAGGCCCTGATCGACGGCGGGCTGCCGGAGGGCGTCGTGAACGTGGTGCTCGGCCGGGAGACGGGCGAGGCGATCGTCATGCACCCGCTGATTCGCAAGATCGGGCTGACCGGCTCGACGCCGACCGGCAAGGAGGTCATGGCCAAAGCGGCCAGGCACCTGAAGAAGCTGACTCTGGAGCTGGGCGGCAGCGATCCCTGTCTGATCATGGAAGACGCCGACCTCGACGCCGCCGCGGCGGGCGTGCGGGTCGGCCGGTTCTTCAACGCCGGCCAGCAATGCCTTTCGACCAAGCGGGTCTTCGTTCATGAGGCCGTCTTCGACGAGTTCCTCGAGAAGATGACCGCCCAGGCCCAGCGCCTCAAGGTCGGCAACGGGATGGAGAAGGAGACCCGGATGGGCCCGATGCACACCGACACCCAGCGCGGGGAGGTCGAGGCCCAGGTGAAGGACGCCCTCGACGCGGGCGCTCGAATTGTCTATGGAGGCGGGCGGCCGGAGGGAGACGGGTTCGACAAGGGCAACTTCATGAACCCGGTGATCCTGACCGACGTCCCGGCCGGGAGTCGGATGCTGAGCGAGGAAGTGTTCGGTCCAGCCTTGCCAATCGTCAAGATCTCGGATCTCGATGAAGGCATCCGGCTGGCCAACGATTCACCCTATGGCCTCGGATCTTCGATCTGGACCCGTAACATGGCCTACGCTTTCCGCGCCATAAACGAGATTGAGGCCGGCTACACCTGGGTCAACTCCGTGCAGATCGCCTACGACGAGCTGCCCTTCGGAGGGACCAAACAGTCCGGCTTTGGCAAGGAGCACGGAGTGGAAGCGTTTCACGAGTACACGGAGATGAAATCCGTGGTGATCGGCGGTCTCGGCTAGCAGAAGGCGTCTGCTCGCCGTCCTGGGAGCCCTCGCGGTCGGCGCCGCCTGCCAGCTCGGCAGCTCGCCCCAGCCTCACCCCACGCCCTCGGTCCGCACCGAAGGCCAGGGGGTCAAGTGCTCCACGGGCGACCACGGCATCGACGAAGCGACCTTCGGCTGGTCGTTCTGCTATCCCGCCACCTGGCGGCTTCGAGAGCGGCTCCAGCCCTCGAAAACCCCGCCGGGGGTGGACGTGACCTTCGACGTGATCAACGACACCCCCGCCGGCCAGCCGGGCAGCGGGGCCTTCGGCTTCATGATCATCGGGACCTACGACCGCGGTGGGTCCGCGAGCCTGCAGGACTGGCTGAAAGCGAATCTACCGGCGGACAGCGGCGCGCTGAAGCCGATCACCTGGGCCAACTCGGCCGAGGCGGGCACCGACTCGAACGGCCACCGGTTCGCGCTGACCCCTCACCACGTGGTGGAGGTCGACGTGCGCGGCGACGCGATCGCTGCCGACATGTGGCAGCGCCTCGACAGCTGGAGGTTCACCAGCTAAGCGCGTTACCGCGTGTGAACGACTTCTAGGAGGGGCGCTTGAAGAGGGACTGCATCTTGATTGCCAGCCCCATGTCGCCCTTGATCTTGAGCTTGCCCTGCATGAAGGCGGCCGTGCCATCGATCTGCCCGAGCATGATCTTGACGAAGTCGCCGGACTCGGCCATCAGCGTCAGGTTCGGGTTCTCGGCCTCGCCCTTACCGGCCTCGGCGGAGCCGTCGTGAATTCGCACCCAGTACTTGCCGGCGTTGTCGCCGCTGATGTCGAACTGGATGGTCGCGCTCGTGCTGCCAGCCTTGGCGGGGTCTAGGAACTGCGGCATCTGCTCGACGATCTGCTCCGGCGTGACCTGCTCGGCCGACATCTCCTGGCTCAATTCAAAACCTCCGTGATCCGCGAACGTTCATGGCGCCATGCGTCATGGCACCGAATTCAATCTTAGCCCGCCCGCCCCTCGGGCCAGCTGGCCGCTCTTAGACTCAACCAGATGGCCACCAGGGTCGAGAATCTGACCGAGGTCGCGACGGGCGTCTTCGAGCTGCGCCTGCCGATCCCGTGGGAGGACGAGTTCGTCAACGTCTTCCTGCTGGCGGGCGGCGGCCACGTCGACCTGATCGACTGCGGGATGAACTCAGCCGCATCGATCGACACGATTCGTCGCGCGGTCCGCTCCGTCGGCGGCGAGGGCGCCCGGGTCCGCCGACTGCTCATCACCCACATCCACCCGGATCACTACGGCGCCGCCGGCATCCTGACCGCGGAGGACGGCGCCGAGCTCTGCCTGCACCGCCTGGAGGTGCCGCTCGTGCATCCGCGCTACCTGGATCTCGAGCAGCTGATCCAGGAGGTTGGCGACTATCTGACACGGAACGGAGTGCCGGACGCGGTCGCCGAGGAGCTCAGCAACTCGTCGCGCGGCCTGCGCGACTTCGTGACCCCGGCCGAGCCGGCGCTGCAGCTAGACGGTGCCGAGACGCTCGAGCTCGGCGGGCGGGAGCTCCGGGTGGAGTGGACCCCTGGCCATTCGCCTGGCCACGTCTGCCTCTACGACGCCGGGCAGCGCGTCCTTTTCGCCGGGGACACTCTGCTGCCCAAGATCAGCCCCAACATCGGTCTCCATCCCCAGAGCACGCCCAACCCCCTGGACGAGTTCCTGGAATCGCTCGACCGGCTCCTCGCGCTCGGGCCGGGCCTGGTCCTACCGGCCCACGGCCGGCCCTTCGAGGACGCTCAGGGCCGGGTGGCCGAGCTGCGCCGGCACCACCTCCGCCGCAAGGATCAGATCGTCGAGCTGGTGGGCGAGGGCGAGGTCACGGCCTGGGCGCTGGCCATCGAGCTCTGGGGAGATCGGCCGCACTTCTTCGAGAAGCGGCTGGCGCTGCAGGAGGCGCTGGCCCATCTCCAGTCGCTGGCGGTCGAGAACCGCCTTCAGAAGCTGGCGGAACGGGACCTCGTCACCTGGCGGCGCCCACGCCCCCGGCCAGCTTGAGCCCCAGCGGGAAGAGCTCGGCCGGGTAGCAGGCGATGCCGACGGTGCCGGGCCCGGCGTGGGCCCCGACGACAGGCCCCAGCGGCTGCACCACGAGCGACTCGGCAACGTCTTCCAGCCGGCGGGCGATCCCGAACGCCGCCGCCTCCGCGGCGGCGTGGCCGACCGACACGCAAAGGCCCTTGCCGCGGTCGTTGTCGCGGGCCAGCTCGATGATCCGGCCCGTCGCCCGCTCGAGCGTGCGCACGCGTTCCAGCGGCGTCACCTCGCCGTCCCTGATGCAGAGGACAGGTTTGATCTGGAGGACGGATCCGAGCAGGGCGCTGGCCCGGCCGATGCGGCCGCCGCGGTGGAGGAACTCGAGCGTGGAGACGGTGAAGTAGCAGACCGTCTGCCGGCTGACGCGCTGCACCGTCTCGACTACCTCGACCGCATCGCCGCCCCGCTTCGCCACGTCACCCGCGGCCAGCGCCAGGAGCGCAAGCCACATCGAGACCGCTTCCGAGTCGACCACCCGGATGCGCTCCCGGTCGACCAGCTGGGCGCCCTGGACCGCCGCCGCGTACGTGCCGCTGAGCTTGGCCGAGATGTGGAGGGAGACGACCTCGTCGTAGTCCTGCAGCAACGCCTTGTAGGCCTCGGCGAAGCGCCCCGGCGAGGGTTGCGAGGTGCTCGGAAAGCCGCTCGCCCCGGCCAGTTTCAAGTAGAACTCGTCGGCCCCGATCTCTTCGCCGTCGAGGTAGCTGCGGCCGTCGAGGCGGACGGTCAGCGGGACCACGGTGATGCCTCGCTCACGAGCCAGGTCGACGGGCAGGTCGGCGGTCGAATCGGTGACGATGGCGACGCGCTGGCTCGACATCAGGTCACCTCCAGGCGGCGGCTCGCCTCGATCAGGTCGGCGACGCGCTCCCCTGACTCTTCGAGCAGCGCCGAGAAGCGATTCCCGGCCGCGGTCACGCGGCTCGTGAGGCGGGTCGTGCCGAGCCGGGCGAGCGCCGCGCCGAGCCCCATCGCGGCCAGGGTCTGCGCCTTCTGGAGAGGGGCCGCGCCGCCCTCCAGCACCGTCCCCGCCGCCTCCGCACCCTGCCGGCCGGCCACGATCAGGCGGCTCAGCCAGAACCCCATGTGGAAAGCCAGGTCCGAAGTCTGGTCGGCGACGTAGTCGCGGGCGGCCGCCACATCACTCATGGCCGAGAAGCGCTCGAAGGCCAGGCGCAGCGCCGAGGTCGATTCCTCGCTCGAAAGCAGCACCTCGGCAGCCGGTGCGAAGAGGATCCGAGACCGGCCCCCCGCCCGCTCGCGACCCGCCTGCACATACCTGCGGACGACGAGGCCGAGATTCTCCAGCTCCCGCAGCAGGTCGTACGCGGTCCAGGCCGAGATCCGCATCTGGGCGGCGACCGCCGAATAGTGGACGGCGGATCCCGCCTCGGTCGTGAGTCCCTTCAAGGTCCGGAGCGTCTCCAGCCGCCGGGGTGTCAGCGCGAAGAACATGGCGTCTCCCAAAAAGCCAAAAAGCCGGGGTTGACCATCATAAGTCGCAGCGCTCGGCGCTGACCGGCGTACCGGCTTAGCCGGTCTCGTCCCGGTCGGAACGCCGCCGCAGCAGCGCCACGTCCGACTTGAACAGGCGATCTTCCAGGGGGCGCACCCCGATCAGACCCAGCATCACGATCAGGGCGCCCACGACGGCGAGGACGTAGGCGCCGAAGCCGACCGCCATGCCGAGCGCGGCCACGACCCAGACGGTCGCCGCGGTGGTCAGCCCTTTGACGCGGTCCTCGGTGCGAAAGATCGCGCCGGCTCCGAGGAAGCCGATCCCCGTCACGACCTGCGCCGCGATGCGGGTGGGATCGACTATGTGATTGCCCGGGAAGAAGAGCCCTGCGGACGTGAAAAGGCAGGAGCCTGCGCCGACCATCGCCATGGTCCGGATGCCCGCGTCCCGACCCCGGATCTCACGCTCGATCCCGATGACAAGGCCGATCCCGAGGGCCAGGAGGAGCCGGAGCGCGAGCTGGAGCTGGAGATCGAGCGGCACGGCGCTTTAGTTGGAGCCGCCCCCCTCGCCTTCTCCCTTGGGCTCGTCGGGCAGCTCCGGCAGATCGAGCGAGTTGACCAGGTCGCGGAAGACCGCCAGGCGGTCCTCCTCGGCCTTGGAGTCGTCCTCCTCCTCGCCCTTCTCCGGGAGCACGCCCGCCTTCTCCAGGACCTCCGGTGCCACGAAGATCGGGCATTCGAGCCTGACCGCGAGCGCGATGGCGTCGCTGGGACGGGCGTCGATGTCCACCTCGCGGCCGTCCTGGCGCAGGTAGAGCCGGGCGAAGAAGACGTCGTTGGCGAGCGAGGTCACCACGATGCGGGAGAGGCGGACGTCCAGCTGGCCGAGAGTGGAGGCCATCAGGTCGTGAGTGATCGGGCGGTCCGGCGTGATGCCCGTGATCTTGAGCGCGATGGCGTTCGCTTCGTAGACCCCGATCCAGATCGGAAGGTACCGGTCCGCGCCCTTCTCCTTGAGGATGACCACGTGCTGTCCGGTCGGCATGTGGACCCGGATGCTGTCCACCGCCACTTCGATCAGGCCTTCGATGGGGTCAATCATACGGGCGCATCCTGGAGCCTCCCGTGGCGGCCGCTGGGCCCTCCCTAAAATCGGATGGTGGCGAAGGGTTCGAGGCGCGGAAGGCTGATCCTGATCGACGCCCACAGCCTCATTTACCGGGCCTTCTTTGCGCTGCCGCCGATGAGCACCTCGGGCGGGGAGGTGACCAACGCCGCCTACGGCTTCACCTCGATGCTGGCCATCGTGCTGGCCACCCGGCCGGAGTACGCGGCGGCTGCCTTCGACCTGGGCGCTCCCACCGTCCGTTCGCAGGAGTACGCCGAGTACAAGGCCGGCCGGCGCGCCATGCCCGACGACCTCCGGCCCCAGATCGAGCGGGTGCGTCAGATCCTGGCCACGTTCAACATCCCGATCTACGGAGTCGAAGGCTGGGAGGCCGACGACGTCGTCGGCACGCTCGCCCGGCAGGCCGCCGAGCAGGGACTCCAGGTCACGATCGTCAGCGGCGACCTGGACTGCTTGCAGCTGGTGGGCGAGTCGGTCGAGGCGCTGGTACCCCGGCGTGGCATCACCGACACGACGGTGTACGGCCCCGACCAGGTCCGGCAGCGCTACAACCTGGAGCCACGACAGCTGATCGACTTCAAGGCGCTCCGGGGGGACACCTCCGACAACATTCCCGGCGTCCCCGGTGTGGGGGAGAAGACCGCCGCCAAGCTGGTGGCTGATTTCGGCTCGGTGGAAGCACTCCTCGAGCGGCTGGAGGAGCTGCCCGAGGGTCGCGTCAAAACCGCGCTCACGGAGCACCGGGACGACATCATGCTCGGCAAGCGACTGGTGACGATCAAGCAGGATCTTCCAGTTGAGCTCGACCTCGAGGGAAGTCGCTGGACGCGTTACGACGGCCAGGGTGTGCGCAAGCTCTTCGACGAGCTCGAGTTCCGCCAGCTCCTGAGCCGCTTTCCGCTGCCAGACGCGGTCGCGATCCCGACGCAAGCGACGCTGGCGTTCGAGCCCGTCCGGGAAGACGGCGGACCGCTCATCGTGTCCGACGACGCCAGCGCGACGCCGCTGCTCGGCCAGCTCGAGGGGACCGAGGAAGCCGCCGTTTTCGGCCTCTGGGACGGCAGCGCGCGGGGGGGCGACCTGCTCGGCGTGGCCGTTGCTGCTGGGGAGGGCTCCTACTACGTCCCTGCCGGCCCGGCCCTGGACAGGGTGGTCGATGCGCTGCGCGGTCCCGCCCTCCTGGGACACGACGTGAAGGAGATGGACCTCGCGCTGGCCACGGTCCATCCCCACCGCTTCCAGTGGGCCTTCAGCACCTCGCTCGCCGCCTACCTGCTTGGAGCCGGCGCGCGCGATCCCCGGCTCGAAGACCTGGCTCGCGACTTTTTGAGCCTGGACCTGATGCCGGTCGACCAGCTGCTCGGGACCGGTCGCAACGCGCGACTCGCCTCGGCCAACCCGGTCGAAGACCAGGCCCGGTTCGCGGCCGGCCGGGCGCGCGCCGTCTTTGAGCTCCGGCCGCGGCTCTCAGCGGAGATGCGCAACCTGGGCGTGGACTACCTCTTCCACGAGATCGAGCTCCCGCTGGCGGGCGTCCTGGCCGCGATGGAGTCCGAGGGCGTCGCCGTCGACGTCGCCTACCTGCGCGAGATGCAGGCCGAGCTGGACCGGCAGCTGGCCGCGATCGAAACCGACGTCGCCCACGCGGCGGGCGAGCAGAGCATCAACCTCAATGCGCCTCAGCAGCTGGCCAAGTTCCTCTTCGAGGACCTGAAGCTTCCGGTCGGAAAGAAGATCAAGACCGGCTACTCCACCGACGCCGAGACCCTGGAGGGCTTGCGAGACAAGCACCCGGTCGTGCCGATGATCCTGGAGCACCGCCAGCTCTCCAAGCTCAAGTCGACGTATGTCGATGCCCTTCCCGACCTGGTCGACCCGCGCGACGGCCGCGTCCACACCTCGCTCAACCAGGCTGCCACCGCAACCGGCCGCTTGAGCTCCTCCAACCCCAACCTGATGAACATCCCGATCCGGACCGAGCTCGGCCAGCGTATCCGCCGCGCCTTCGTGGCGGGCCGCCCCGGCACGGTCCTCTTCACAGCCGACTACTCGCAGATCGAGCTCCGCATCGCGGCGCATCTGAGCGAGGATCCTCAGCTCCTGGCCGCTTTCGAGGCCGGCCAGGACATCCACACGGCCACCGCCGCCAAGGTTTTCAAAGTCCCGATCGAGTCGGTGGACCCGGCTCAGCGCCGGCTGGCCAAGATCGCCAACTTTGGCTCCATCTACGGACAGGGCGAGTACGGCCTCTCCCTGCAGATGGGCATCCCGGGCGAGGACGCGCGCGACTTCTTGAAGACCTACTGGGAGACCTACGCCCACCTGCGGGAATGGCTGGACGCGATCCGAACACGAGCCCGCGAGGACGGGGTGGTCGTCAGCGTGACCGGCCGGCGGCGGGCGATCCCCGATCTCCGCTCGCCGAACTGGCAGCTCCGCCAGGCGGCCGAGCGGATGGCCATCAACTTCCCTTTCCAGTCGCTGGCGGCGGACATCATCAAGATCGCGATGGTCCGCCTGCACCGCGAGCTGGAAGAGGCTCGCCTGAGCGGGAAGATGATCCTGCAGGTCCACGACGAGCTGGTCTTCGAGATCCCGGAGAGCGAGGAGGGAGCCTTCGCGGAGATCGTGCCGCGCGTCATGGCCAGCGCCTACGAGCTGCAGGGTGGACTCGAGGTGGAGGCCAAGGCAGGCCCGAACTGGGCGGACCTGAGGAAGCTCGCACAAGTGCGCGCCTGAGCGGTTGCCCGAGCTCCCGGAAGTCGAGACTATCGTGCAGGACCTGCGACCCCTCCTCCAGGGCCGCCGCGTCGACCGCGTCGACCTGCGCTTCCCGGCTATCGTCCGCCATCCCGAACCCGAGGCGTTCGTGCGGGAGCTGCGTGGCCGCCGGCTCGGGCCCCTGACGAGGCGGGGGAAGTACATGCTCCTGGAGCTGGACGCGCCACTGCTTCTGGTCGTCCACCTCGGCATGACGGGCCAGCTGCTCCACGTCGTGCCGGAGGAGCCGTTGCGCGCGCACACGCACGCGATCCTCTCGCTCGACGACGGCACCGAGCTCCGCTATCGCGACGTACGCCGGTTCGGCCGGCTCCTGCTCGGCAGCGAGGCCGAGCTGGTCGGCTCCCGCAAGCTGCCGAAGCTCGGGCCCGAACCCATCGACCCGGACTTCAAGGCGGTGGATCTCTACCACCGCTTGCAGGGAAGAAAGGCGCCGCTCAAGCTGCTCCTGTTGGACCAGGCCGTCGTCGCCGGCGTGGGCAACATCTACGCGGACGAGTCCTGCTTTAGGGCCCGGGTCCGGCCCGATCGCCCGGCCGGCCGCCTCTCCCGGCCGCGGACCGCGCGGCTGCACGCCGCGCTCCGCGACTCGCTCCTGGAAGGCATTCTGAACCGGGGCTCCTCGGTGGCCGACTACGTCGACGCGCGTGGCGCGAAGGGTCGCCAGCAGGAGGTGCTCCTGGTCTACGGCCGGGGCGGCGAGCCCTGCTTCAAGTGCGGCAGGCCGCTGGCGGCCATCCGCCTCGGCGGCCGGATGACGGTCTTCTGCCGCACATGCCAGCGATAGCTTTCAGAAATCACCTGCTGGCGATCGGAGCCCTGGCGCTGGCGTTCATCGCGGTCACCGGCGCGGTGGCCGGCGGCCTCTTCCACGCCCTCGACCGCGAGGTCGCCGCGGCCCTGGCTGCGCTCTGGGTGCCGTCGCTGCTGATCCTCTTCCAGGCCATCGCCCTGCTCGGCGGACTCGAGCTGACCGGCTTGCTGGCGGTCGGGATTTTCAGCTACCTCTGGCGCGACGGGTACCGCCTGGGTGCGTTCGCGGCCGCCGCCATTCCGCTGGCGACTGTCCTCGAGGTTCTCTACAAGCGGCTCCTGGAAGAGCCGGGACCGCCGCGGAGCCAGACGCACCCCGACGGCCCCAGCCTGACCTCGCTGCTCGACCAGGGCTCGACCTTCGCCTCCAGTTTCCCGAGCGGCCACATGACGCGGACCGTCGTCACCTGGGGCTTGCTCGCGTTCATCGTCTACCGCCTCGCTGCGCGGCGGTCGCTGCGCCGCTTTGCGATCCTCGCGGCAGCCGCCATCATTTCTTTGATGGCGTTCGACCGCATCTACCTCGAAGTCCACTGGGAGTCGGACGTCATCGGCGGCCTGCTCCTGGGTGGCACCATCCTCGCCGTGGCGATCACCTGGCTCGACTGGAGCGCCCAGCATGCAGCCTGAGACCTACGTGATCCTGCTGGTCACCCTCGGGACGAGAGACGAGGCGGAGCGGATGGGGGAAGGGCTGGTCGACGCGGGCCTTGCCGCCCGGGGCTCGGTCATACCGACGATTCATTCCTTCTATCGAGAGGACGGCCGGCTCCAGCGCGACCGCGAGTCTTTGCTCATCGTGACTACTCTGCCTGGCAAAGTGGGGGAGGCGCGAGCTTTCATCCGCGAGCACCACAGCTTCGAGGAGCCGCACATAGTGACGCTCGGCACCGAGGAGTGAGGCTCCCGTCGAGGGTCCCCTTAGGCGTCTTTCCGACGCCGCTCGATCCGCTGCCGAACCTTTCGCGTCATCTCGGCCGCGAGGTCCTGGCCAAGCGTGACGACCTGACCGGCCTGGCCCTGGGTGGGAACAAGATCCGGAAGCTGGAGATGCTGATGGCGGTGGCGCAGCAGGAGGGCGCCGACGTCGTCCTGACGAGTGGCGCGGCTCAGTCCAACCACTGCCGGTCCACGGCCGCCGCGGCGCGACGGCTGGGGATGGACGTCGTCCTGCTTCTCTTTGAAGACCGGCACACCGACGTCCAGGGCAACCTTTTGCTCGATCACCTGCTGGGTGCGGAAGTCCGTCTCCAGCCGCGGGCGGAGTGGCCCCCCGCCGAGTCTCGGCTGGACGACGCGGCGGCGGAACTGCGCAAGGTCGGACGGAAGCCCTATGTCGTCCCTTACGGGGGATCCGGGCCGCTGGGGGCGGCCGCCTACGCCTGGGGTTACCTGGAGCTGCTGGACCAGCTCCGGGGCCGAGCGCCCGGGTGCGTCGTCTGCGTGACCTCGAGCGGCGGCATGCACGCGGGACTGCTGGCAGGTGCGGTGGCGCGGGGCCGGCCGGTGCCGGTTGTCGGGGTGAGCATCGCGGACCCGGCGACCGATTGCGAAGCCAGGGTGCTGAAACTCGCGGTCGAGACCGCGGGCCTGATCGAAGCGCCCCCCGCCGAGGCGGCCGACGCGAAAGTCCTGGACGGCTGGCAGGGGGATGGCTACGGCGTGCCTTCGGCTGCCGGCCGCGAGGCGATCGAGCTGGTGGCCCGGCTGGAGGGCATCTTCCTCGACCCGGTCTACACCGGGAAGGCGATGGCCGCCCTGCTGGCCTCAGCCGCTGAGCTGCCGGAGCCGATCGTGTTCGTGCACAGCGGCGGCGCGCCGGCGCTGTTCGCGTACGCCCAGGAGCTGGTGCGCCACTAGCGTCCAGGCCGCGCCGAGCAAAACTCCGCCGGCGACGTCGCTCGGCCAGTGCTCGCCTTCGTAAATCCGGCCGATGGCGATGACGGCGAGGAGGACTCCGCTCACGGCCCACGCTGCTGCTCGCAGCCGCCGCGGGACGAAGGCCACGACCAGGACCGCCGCCACCCAGGTGAAAAAGGTCAGGTGCCCGCTTGGGAAGCTGTGCCCGGACGCATGCCTGACGACGTGGACCAGGCTCGCCGGCGGCCGGGGGCGGGCGACCAGCAGCTGGACCACGTAGTAGGCTCCTCCGCTCAAGAAGCTGGCGAACGCCCAGAGCGCGGCCCGCCGTTTGAAGAGGAAGACGGCCGTGACGACCGCGACTCCGAGAATGGCCTGCCGCACTCCCTCGGTCCAGTCGACCCCCAGGAAAGCGGCAACCAGTGCACCCCAGGGGATGGCCTGGACTGTGCGGGTGATCTCCAGGTCCAGCGGGAGGCGCGTCCAAACGATAGCCGCGACTGCGTCGGCCGCGAAGAGCAGCGCCAGGACCAGGCCCAGCGCGAGCAGCCGGACCTCGCTTTTCAAGACTCGTCGCCCTCCAGCTTCGCCCAGAGAGCGGAGCCGGCCGAGTGCAGCCCGAGGGCGATGAAACCGAGCGAGACCACGCCGAGCAGGAGGCGGCCGAACGGAACTCCCGCCAGGAAGGCAAGCGCACCGCCGAAGCCGCGCACGCGGCCAGGCTGCCCGGCGAGCCCGGCACTCAGAAGGAACCAGCCGACCAGGCCGAACGTGACGGCCCGCGCCAGCATCCCGTAGCGGCCGAGAGTGTCCACGGCTTCGCGCTCCGCCTTGGTCATGCGGCCGCGCTTCAAGTAGCGCCGGAAATCGGCCCGGTAGACCTCCACCAGCTGGGCGGCGCCGGCCCCGAGGCCGATCAGACCCCCGATCGCGGCGGCGAGCCGGCCCGGCGGGCTGGCCAGGAAGGCGGCGGCCGGTCCCGAGAGCCCACTGCCGCCGGTCCCCGAGTGGCCGGAGAGGACCTGGACACCGAAGACGGCCAGCGCGCCGTACGTCAGGCCGCTCCAGAGGAACCCGGCGCGCTCGGCCAGGCCGACCGGTCCGCTGCCGGCATGCAGCGGGTCGTATAGAGCCCTGGTCAGACCCCAGAGCGAGTATGCCGCCAGGCCCGTGACCGCCAGCGCCAGGAAGACCGCACCGAGGGGCAGGCCGCCCAGGACCAGGAGGCTGCCGCGCTGGTCGGTCCCCTGCCCGCCGATCCCGAGAGCCAGGCCAAAGGCGAGAACGCCCATCGTTCCGTAGAGCAGGCCGCGGACGACATAGCCGAGCCGCTCAGCCAGCCGGAGCCAGCGGTTCGAGGCTGCGTCGCGCACCTCGCGGGAGGCCTTCCGCGCCCGTTTTCGCGGCCCCCCAATCCTGACAGCGAGTCTAGCGATTTTCTTATAGTACGCATGGTGGTTTTGTTTGGCTAGCAACTCCGCTCCGACCGGCGGCGCCGAGCGCTACGGGCCCGGTGACGAAGCCATTGGGCTGGAGCCGGGCGATTTCGTGCTCACCCACCGCGAGCACCTGATCGGCAAGTTCATCAGCGTCGCCCAGAAGCGCCGGTTTCGCGGCCCCGAGCGGGTCTTCGCACATTGGAGTCATTGCGCCCTCGTGGTCGGGCCAGAGGGCGAGCTGGTCGAGGTCGACCGGCCGGGTGTGGAGCGGAGCCCGCTTGCCAAATACAGGCCGGCGGAGTACCACGTGGTCAGGCTGGGCCCCGAAGTCGGGCCCGAAGCGCGGCGGCGCGCCACGGCCTACGCGCTCGCTCGAGTCGGCCAGAAGTTCGGCTACCTGGCGATGTTCAGCGCCGCGCTCTGGCTCGTCTTTGGCTGGCGGCTGAAGCTGTCCAGGGCCGACCACCACATCTGCTCCACTCTGGTGGCACGCGCGCTTCAGGAGGCGGGCCTGATCGCGGACCTCGACCCGACCTTCGTGCTGCCCGCGGACCTGGCCAGGAGGTTCGCGGCCCGACCCTGAGATGACGAGTAGACTTCCGGCCAAGTTCAAATCGCCCCGGGTCAAGGGAAGCCGGCGAACTTCCGGCGCTGTCCCGCAACTGTGAGTGGGGAGCGGCTGACCAGTTAAGAAAGCCACTGGGACTTTCGAGTCCTGGGAAGGCGGTCAGGCGCGACGATCCACGAGCCAGGAGACCTGCCCGGGTCAGGAGGTACGCGGATGCCGAACCCCCGCGCGGTGGCGGCCTGGTCCCTGGCCGGTCTCGTTCTTGCGGCCGGGTGGAGCAATCCCTTGACGCGCCTGCTCGTGGCGCTCTCCGGGCTGGCGTTCGTCGGGCTGCGTCATCGTCGCGGCGTACGGCTGCGCGGCGTGCTTTTCTTCCTGGCGGCCGCGTGGGCGGGGACGGCGCTGCTGAACGTGTTGCTGAGCCACCTCGGGAACGACGTCTTCCTGACCCTGCCCGGCTGGCTCCCCCTGGCCGGCGGGACGCTCACCCTCGAGGCCCTCGCCTACGGCCTCGTGGCCGGGCTCGGGCTGGTGGCCACCGTCCTGACGGTTCTGCCGCTCTCGGTCTGCCTGGAGCCGCAGGACCTGCTGGTCGCTCTGCCCGGCCCGCTCCACCGGACGGGCGCGGCCCTCTCCGCCTCGCTCAACCTGGTCCCCGGGATCGCTCGCGGCTATCTCGCCATCCAGGAAGCCCAGCGGATGCGCGGCTGGCGGCCCGGCCTGCGCTCGCTGCCGGAGGTCATGATCCCGGCGCTCCTGACCGCGATGGAGGACTCGATCCAGCTCGCCGAGGCGATGGAGGCGCGGGGCTACGGCGGCGGACCGCGCACTTCCTACGCGAGTCAGCCCTGGACCTGGCGCGACTCCGGCGTCGCTCTCGGCGCGCTGGCTGCTGTCGGTTTGGTCCTGGCTCAGCCACCGCCCACCTGGCTCGCCTATCCGGCGTTGACGCCGCCGGCGCTCAACCTGGCCGGGCTCGCCGCCTGCTTGCTCCTCTTGCTCCCGGTATTCCTGTGGCGATCGCCAGCCTCCGCGGCCTGAGCTACTGGTACCCCGGGCAGGCGCGACCTGCCCTGGCCGAGGTGGACCTCGAGGTGGGAGACGGCTTGACGCTGGTCGCCGGCCCCTCAGGCGGGGGCAAGTCGTCCCTGCTGCGCTGCTTCAACGGGCTGGTGCCGCACTTTTACGGCGGGCGGATCAAGGGGGGCGGCGAGGTCGCCGGGCTGGATTTGCTCACCACCCCGACGCGGCGGCTGGCCCGTGCGGTCGGGTTCGTCTTCCAGAACCCGGAAGCCCAGCTCGTGAGCCCGGTGGTCGAGGGTGAGGTCGCCTTCGGGTTGGAAAACCTGGCGATGCCGAGGCGCGAGATGCGGCGGCGGGTGGAGGCCGCCCTCAGTGCGGTCGGAGGGCTGGCGCTGCGCCAGCGCCGGGTCACGACGCTCTCCGGGGGGGAGCGCCAGCTGGTGGCCCTGGCGTCTGTCCTGGCCATGGAGCCGCGGCTGGTCGTGCTCGATGAGCCCACCTCGCAGCTTGACCCCGAAGGCGCCGCGGCCGTGATCGGCGCGCTGGCAGGCCTGCCGTCGGTTGTGCTGGCCGAGCACAGGTTGGACGGGCTGGCCGCGCTCGCGACCAGGCAGCTGACAGTGGAGGAGGGCCGCGTCAGGGAGGGGATCAGCACGTCGCGGGCGCCCGAGCCCCGCCGGCCGCGAGCGCCGGGCGGCGTGGCCTGGCGGCTGGAGGGTGTCGCCGCGGGCCCCGCCGGCCCGCTCCTCGCCGGCATCGACCTGGTGGGCCGCGAGGGCGAGGTGGTGGCCCTGACCGGCCCGAACGGTGGAGGCAAGACGACCTTGCTGCGGACGCTGGCGGGATTGCTCAAACCTCTAGCCGGACGGGTGATCCGCCGGAGCGGCCGGACCGCCTATCTTCCCCAGGACCCGGGCGTGCTCCTGCACCGGCCGACGGTCCGTGCCGAGGTCGAGCTGACGCTCCGCCGGAGCGGTAGCGGGGAGCTCGCGCAGGTGGTCCTGGGCGAGATGGGCTTGCTGGAGCTGGCCGGGCGCTACCCGCGCGACCTGAGCGCGGGCGAGCGGCAGCGGGCCGCCATCGCGGCGGTGGTCGCAGGCTCCCCGGCGCTGGCGCTGCTGGACGAGCCGACCAGGGGCATGGACCCGGCTGCGGCCCGCAGGCTTCGGGATGTTGTCGATCGCCTGGCCGGCGAGGGCTGCGCCGTAGTGCTCGCCACCCATGATCGGGAGCTGGTCGAGGCGGTCGCCGACCGGGTCTTGACGGTGTCAGGGGGTGAGGTGCGGTGATCGTCGCGCTGGCCTCACTCGCCGGTGTCGCCCTGTTCCTCTGGCCGTACCTCGGGCTCGGGCCTTTCCCGGCGGCGCCGGCTCTGGCGGTCGCCGGCGGGGCCGTGGTCCTGCTGGCCGCGATCGAGGCTGCCGCCCGCCGGCTGGACACCAGGTTGTTGGCGCTCCTGGCGGCCCTGGCGGCGGTCGACGCCGCGCTGCGCCTTGTGCTGGTGACCGGGATCGGGGGCTTCAGCCCGATCTTCTTCCTGATCCTCTGCGCCGGCTTCGTGTTCGGACCGACCTTTGGATTCCTGACCGGCGCCACCGCTCTCCTGGTCTCGGCGCTGGCGACGGGGGGCGTCGGACCCTGGTTGCCCTACCAGATGTTCGGCGCCGGCTGGGTCGGGATGTTCGCGGGCCTGGTCGGCCTGCGCTGGCATTCGCTGCCGGCGCTGGCGGTCGCCGGGCTCCTCTCGGGGTTCGCCTTCGGCCTCGTTCTGGATCTCTGGGACTGGAGTTACCTGCGCGGCGCGCCTGGCGCGGGCTTTACTCCTGGCCTGCCGCCGGCCGCCGTCATCGCGGCCTTCGGGCGCTTCTACCTCGTCACCTCGGCCCTCTACGACGCATTCCGGGCATTCGGCAACGTGCTCATGGTCCTGCTGCTGGGCCCACCAGTGCTCGCCGCCATGCAGCGCTTGAAGGCACGCTTCACACTCGTCGTGGAATGAAGGCTTCCACCTACCCGCTGGTCGACGCGACCGAGGCGGCGCGGAAGGTGCTCGAGCTGACACCGGTCCTGCCCGCCGAGTCCGTGCCTCTCGCCGGCTGTCCCGGCCGGGTGCTCGCCGAGGACCTGGTGGCGGCGCGACAGCTGCCGGCCTGGCCCTTGAGCGCGGTCGACGGCTACGCGATGCGTTCGGCGGACGCGGGCGGCCGGCTCCGAGGCATCGGCGAGTCGGCGGCGGGGCGCCCTTTCGAAGGCGACGTCGGGGAGGGCGCCGCGGTCAGGATCTTGACCGGCGGCGTGCTGCCACGGGGCGCTGACGCCGTGGTGATGGTCGAGGACACGGTGGTGGACGGAGAGTGGGTGACGGTGCCTGGCCGGGTCGCCGGCGGAGCGAACGTCCACCGTCCAGGCTCGGACCTGGCGGCCGGCGAGCTGGTCCTGCGGCGCGGGCGCCCGCTCGGCTCGGCCGAGATCGGTCTGGCGGCGGCGCTCGGCGTCTCGGCGCTCCCGGTACATCGCCTGCCTCGCGTCGCGCTGCTCTCGACTGGCGACGAGCTGGTCGAGGTGGGCCTTCCATTGGGACCGGGCCAGATCCCCGACTCCAACCGCTATGCGCTGCTTGCCGCCCTGCGAGAGTCGGGCGCTGAGGTCGCGGTGCTCGGGATCGTGCCGGACCGAGCCGACGATCTGCGCCGGCTGGTGGTCGAGGCGCTCCGGGCGGCGGATGTTCTGGTCACCTCGGGCGGGGTCTCGGTGGGTACGCACGACCTGGTGAAGCCGTTGCTGGAGTCGCTCGGGGACGTGCACATCGGGCGCGTCAAGCTGAAGCCGGGCAAGCCGTTCACATTCGCCACCCTGGCGGAGGGCCGGCTGGCCTTCGGGCTGCCGGGGTTTCCCGTCTCCTCGCTGGTGACGTTCGAGGTCTTCGTGCGCCCGGCGCTGCGCAAGCTGCAGGGCTACGCCGAGCTCCAGCGGCCGACGCTGCCTGTCCGACTTGGCTATGACGCGAAAGCGGCAGGGGATCGCACCGAGTACCAGCGCGTCACGCTGGTGCGTGAGGGAGAAGAACTGGTCGCTCGCACGACCGGGTCGCAGTCGTCCTCCAGGCTGATGTCGCTCGCCGGCGCCAACGCGCTGGTGCGCATCCCGCCAGGGCCGGACGGCATCCCGGCGGGGACGACGGTCGAGGCGATCATCCTCTCCCTGCCTGCTTAGCCCCCTATACGAGGCCTGGGGGTGGCAGCTCGCTTAAATAAGGAAAGGCTTGTAGCGGTAAGCGCGGTGCCCGGTTTAAAGACGTAAAGGCCCTTCCTTACAGGCCCGCGCGCCGCAGCGCGCGGCAGGCGGGCCGAGTGGCCCGCTCCCAATAAGGACAGATAAAGCCACCTCCAAGTCCGAAGAAGACGTAAAGGCCCTTCCTCATAGGCCCGCGCTCCGCAGCGCGCGGCAGGCGGCGCGAGTGCGCCGCGGCGAGGCAGCCCTTGCGCGAGCAGTCGCGCGGGACCCGGTTTAGAACGTAAGGCCCTTCCTTACAGGCCCGCGCGCCGCAGCGCGCGGCAGGCGGCGCGAGTGCGCCGCTCCAAATAAAAGAAGAGCAGCTCCCAGCCCATGGCCCGGTGGCAGGCGGCAAAATAAATCTCCGAGGGGGCCGCAAACGTTTGTTCGACAATGCCGTGAGAAAGCTAGAATAGGCCCGGATCTTTCATGCCCTCCCGCTTCCTCTTGCGCGCCCCATTCGAGCCTGCCGGCGACCAGCCGAAGGCCATCGAGCAGCTCGTCGACGGCCTCCGCGCGGGCCTGAACGAGCAGGTCCTGATGGGCGTCACCGGCAGCGGCAAGACCAACGTCATGAGCTGGGTCATCGAGCAGATCGAGCGGCCCATCCTGGTGCTGAGCCCGAACAAGACGCTGGCCGCCCAGCTCTGGGCCGAGTTCCGCCGCCTCTTCCCCGAGAACGCCGTCGAGTACTTCGTCAGCTACTACGACTACTACCAGCCTGAGGCCTACATCGCCCGCAGCGACACCTACATCGAGAAGGACTCCAGCCGCAACGAGGAGATCGACCGCCTCCGGCACTCCACCACCCAGGCACTGATCACCCGCCGGGACGTGATCGTGGTCGCCAGCGTCAGCTGCATCTACGGCATCGGCTCGCCCGAGGACTACATGGGCGAGGCGCTGGAGATCGGCAAGGGCGAATCGATCCGGCGCGAGATGTTCCTCCGCAAGCTCACCGAGATGCAGTACGAGCGCAACGACTACGACCTCGGCCGCCTCCGCTTCCGGGTGCGGGGCGACGTGGTCGATCTGGTGCCCGCCTACGAGGAGAAGGTCTATCGGGTCGAGTTCTTCGGCGACGACGTCGACCGAATCCTCGAGCTGGACGGCACCACGGGCGAGATCCTGGGCTCGAGGGAGGACCTGAAGATCTTCCCTGCCACGCACTACGTGACGCCGGCCCAGAAGATGGAGCTGGCGCTGCGCGACATCGAGAACGAGCTCGACGAGCGGGTGAAGTGGTTCGAGGAGCACGGCCGGCTGCTGGAGGCGCAGCGCTTGCGCCAGCGGACGATGTTCGACCTCGAGATGCTGCGGGAGACCGGCACCTGCGCCGGCATCGAGAACTACTCGCGTCACCTGACCCGGCGCCAGCCAGGCGAGGCGCCTTACACGCTCATGGACTTCCTGCCCGCGGACACGCTGATCTTCGTCGACGAGTCCCACGTGGCGGTTCCCCAGGTGGGCGGGATGCTGGGCGGCGACCGGTCGCGCAAGGGCCCGCTGGTCGAGTATGGCTTCCGGCTGCCGAGTGCGTTCGACAACCGGCCGCTCAGCTTCGACGAGTGGGAAGAGCGCGTGAGCCAGGTCGTTTACGTGTCCGCCACGCCAGGCCCTTACGAAGAAAGGAAATCGCAGCGAACGGTCGAGATGATCGTGCGGCCCACCGGGCTGGTCGACCCGATCATCGAGGTACGGCCGACCGCGGGCCAGGTCGACGACCTCCTCGCGGAGTTGCGAAAGCGCACCGAGGCCGGTCACCGGTCGCTGGTGACGACGCTGACGAAGCGTTTCGCCGAGGACCTCGCCGACTACATGAAGGAGATGGGTCTCAAGGTCAACTACATCCACTCCGACATCGACACCCTGGAGCGGATCGAGATCCTCCGCGACCTCCGGCTCGGGACGTTTGACGTGCTGGTCGGCATCAACCTTCTGCGCGAGGGACTGGACCTCCCGGAAGTCGCCTTCATCGGCATCCTCGACGCTGACAAAGAGGGCTACTTGCGCGCCTTCCGCTCCTTCATCCAGATCATCGGCCGGGCCGCCCGCAACGTCGAGGGCAAGGTGATCATGTACGCCGACCGCGTCACCGACTCGATGCGATCGGCGATCGACGAGACCGAGCGCCGGCGCAATCTCCAGCTCGCCTACAACATCGAGCACGGCATCACGCCGGCGACCGTCAAGAAGGCTATCTACAACCTCGAGATCGAAAAACACGAAATCGCGACCGAGGCCGTCGAGCTGATGGCCACCGCCGGGCTCCCTCGCGAGGACGTGCTGGCCATCATCCGCGATCTCGAGAAGGAGATGAAGCGACTCTCCCGGGAACTGGCCTTCGAGGACGCCGCCAGAGTGCGCGACAAGATCATCGCCCTACGCAAGCGGGTAGCCGGCGACGGGCCCGCCGAGGACGACGCCGACGTGGCGCTGGCGGTGGCCCTCACGCCCAAGCCGAAGTCGCCGGCCCGCAACTGGCGCAGGACCAGGAGAGGGCCATAGCGACCGCGGCCGAGACCTGGCTACCACTCTTCAAGCAGGGCGTCGGGCATCCAGCGCGCGGGGGCTGGGCTGACACGCTCGGCGGCGTCGACGTGGCCGAGGTCGAGGCCGGCCGCTGCGTTCTCGAGCTCGAGCTCGACGAGCGCCACTACCAGCCCAACGGTGTCGTCCAGGGCGGCATCCTCTCGGCCGTGGCCGACGCCGCCATGGGGATGGCGATCATGACGGTCCAGGAGCTAGGCAAGGTCAACACAACCATCGAGCTCAAGATCAACTTCATCCGTCCAGCGGTGAAGGGGCGGGTGCGGGCGGTCGGCAGCGTGGTCAAGCAGGGCCGCAGCGTGATCTTCGCGGAGGCCGAGGTCTACAACGCGGCTGGCAAGCTGCTGGCCAAAGCGACCTCCAGCTGCCTGGAGATCGAGGCTGCGCCAAGGGCATGACCAAGTCCGAGATGCAGCCCCGGATCCAGCGACTGCTGGAAGGTGAGGAGTCCACCTCGGCGGCCTGGCGCTGGCTCGGCATCAAGCTCCTCGAAGCGGCACCGGGTCGCACGCTCTGCGTGATGCCGGTGACCGAGGAGATGCGCAACCACCAGGGCGTCTGCCACGGCGGGTTCATCACCGCGCTGGCCGACTCGGCGATGGGCTCGGCGCTGGCGACGGTGCTGCCGGAGGGCGAGCGGCACATGAGCTTCGATCTGAAGCTGAGCCTGATGCGCACCGTACGCGTGGGAGAGACGCTCCGCGCGGAGGGCACCGTGCTGCACGCCGGTCGCCGCACGGCGGTCGGTGAGTGCCGCCTGCACGTCGACGGCAAGCTGGTGGCGACTGCCAGTGGGAGTTTCGTCGTCCACCGTCCGGAGCAAACTGACTAACTCATGCCGATCGATCGGATCACGATCAGGGGCGCGCGCGAGCACAACCTGAAGGACGTCAACCTGACCATCCCGCGCGACAAGCTGGTGGTGTTCACCGGCCTCTCGGGCTCCGGGAAGTCCTCGCTTGCGTTCGACACGATCTACGCCGAGGGCCAGCGGCGGTACGTCGAGTCGCTCTCCGCCTACGCCCGCCAGTTCCTGGGGCAGATGGAGAAGCCTGACGTGGACGTGATCGAGGGCCTCTCGCCGGCGATCTCTATCGACCAGAAAGGAACGTCGCGGAACCCACGGTCGACCGTAGGCACCGTGACCGAGGTCTACGACTACCTGCGGCTGCTCTTCGCTCGAGTCGGCCATCCACATTGCCCGGTCTGCGGGCGGCCAATCGAGAAGCGGACCGTCGAGCAGATGGCCGACCAGGTCGAGAAGATGCCGGCCGGAACGCGCCTTCTGGTCCTGGGACCGGTCGTCCGCGGCCGCAAGGGCGAGTACCACTCGCTGCTGGAGGACGTCCGCAAGTCCGGGTTCGTCCGGGTCCGCGTCGACAAGCAGCTCTACGAGCTGGGCGAGACCATCCCGCTGGAGAAGAACAAGAAGCACGACATCGAAGTCGTGGTCGACCGGCTCGTCATCGGACCCAATCTGCGGACACGGTTGGTCGACTCACTGGAGACCGCCCTGCGGCTGGGTCAGGGCTCGATCCTGCTTGCGCCGCAGGGGGGGGCGCCGGGCGGTGACGAGATCCAGATGAGCCAGAACTACGCCTGCCCCTACGACGGGACGTCTGTGCCCGAGCCCGAGCCGCGCAACTTTTCTTTCAACACGCCGCACGGCGCCTGCCCCACCTGCACCGGCATCGGGACCCGGCTGGTGGCGGATGCCGACCTGGTCGTGCCCGACCCGTCGCTCTCGCTGGCCGAGGGCGCGATCGCGCCCTGGAGTCGCTCGAACTTCTTTTATCCGGAGCTCCTGGAGGCGGTCTGCAGCCATTTCAAGATCGACATGCGAAAGGCCTGGTCGAAGCTCACCGCCGAGCAGCGCAAGGTGCTGCTGGAAGGGACGGGAGCCAAGAAGATCCGCTTCACGTACACCAACCAGTACGGCCACCACCGCTGGTACGAAGCGGTTTTCGAGGGCGTCCTGGCGAACCTCCAGCGGCGGCACACCGAGACTGAGTCGGAGTTCGTGCGGGAGGAGCTCGAGAAGTTCATGAGCGAGAAGCCCTGCCCCACGTGCAACGGGCAGCGCTTGAAGCCGGAGTCGCTGGCCGTGACCGTCGGCGACCGCAACATCGCGCAGGTCTGCGAGCTCTCGGTGTCGACGGCCATCGAGTACTTCCAGGGCCTGCGGCTGAGCGAGCGCGAGCAGCTGATCGCGCGCGGCATCTTGAAGGAGATCCTCGAACGGCTCCAGTTCATGATCGACGTCGGCCTCGAGTACCTGACGATCCAGCGCTCCGCGACCTCTCTGTCGGGCGGCGAGTCGCAGCGGATCCGCCTGGCGACGCAGATCGGCTCCAAGCTGATGGGCGTCCTCTACATCCTCGACGAGCCGTCGATCGGACTCCACCAGCGCGACAACCGGAAGCTGATCAACACGCTGGTGCAGCTGCGTGACCTCGGCAACACGCTGATCGTGGTCGAGCACGACGAAGAGACGATCCGCTCGGCCGACTTCATGGTCGACATCGGCCCGGCGGCGGGCGAACACGGCGGCGAGATCATCGCCGCGGGACCGGTCGAAGAGGTCCTCCGGCATCCGACGTCCCTGACGGCGGCCTATCTGCGGGGCGACCGCGAGATCCCCATGCCGGCCCGCCGCCGGCCCCCGAGCAGCATCAAGCGGCTCGTCGTCCGGGGAGCCCGCGAGAACAACCTGAAGAACGTGGACGTCGAGTTTCCACTTGGCTGCTTCATCGCGGTGTCGGGCGTGAGCGGCTCCGGCAAGTCGTCGCTCGTGACGGACATCCTCTCGCGGCGGCTCGCTCAGCATTTCTACCGGGCCAAGGAGCGGCCGGGGGCTCACCGCACGGTCGAGGGCCTGCAGCACATCGACAAGGTGATCGACATCGACCAGTCACCGATCGGCCGGACGCCCCGGTCGAACCCTGCCACTTACACGGGGCTCTGGCAGCCACTTCGCGACCTCTTCGCGGCGCTGCCCGAGGCGCGGATGCGTGGCTACAAGGCCGGCCGCTTCTCCTTCAACGTGCCCAACGCCGGGCGCTGCGAGAACTGCAAGGGCGACGGGATCATCAAGATCGAGATGCACTTCCTGCCCGACGTCTACGTGCCCTGCGAGGTCTGCCACGGCACCCGCTACAACCGGGAAGTGCAGGAGATCAAGTTCCGGGATCACTCGATCTCGGACATCCTCGAGCTCACGGTGGACGAGGCCATGGACGTCTTCGAGAACGTGCCGAAGGTGCGCTCCAAGCTGCGCACGCTGCACGACGTCGGCCTCGGCTACATCCGACTTGGACAGCAGGCCACCCAGCTGAGCGGGGGAGAGGCACAGCGCGTCAAGCTCTCGACCGAGCTTTCGCGGCGCGACACCGGTAAAACGTTTTACATCCTGGACGAGCCGACAACCGGCCTCCACTACGCCGACGTGGAGCGCCTTCTCCAGGTGCTGCACCGACTCGTCGACCAGGGCAACACGGTGGTCATCATCGAGCACAACCTGGAGGTGCTGAAAACCGCCGACTGGATGATCGACCTGGGACCCGAAGGGGGCGATCGGGGTGGCTACGTCGTGGCCGTCGGGACCCCGGAGGATCTGGCCCGTAACGACGCGTCATACACGGGCCGGTACCTCAGGCCTGTCCTGGAGCGGGCGGGCACGCTCCGATCGAGGCCCCGGAAGGCCGTCGACCTGGTGCCCGAACAAGTCGCCGGCTGAGATCCAGCCCTCAGCACACCTGATCTGGCTCGCCACTAAGTCGAAAAGTGGACTTCGCGCGTTAATTGCTATACAACACTTGCCACTCAGTTAACGGGGAGGATAGGATTGCCTCAGTCGATCGTCCAGGAAGGGCCGGTAGTCAAAGAGATCGGACCCTTCCGCTTCCACGCCCTCATCCACCGCGAGCTCGGCATGGCGCTCCCCAGCTTTGCCCTTCGTCTGGTGGGTGAGGACGGGAAGCCGATTTCTCTCGGGACGATCGAGCGGGCCTCCAGCGACCTGGCCGGCCTGCGTAACCACGTTTCCTTCTGGATGAAGATCCAGGAGCAGCGCATCGTGGCCGCCGACCAGGCCGCCCGCGGCCAGACTGCCGAGCCGCAGCAGCGCGGCACCACCCTGGACCTCCTCGGCGGCTGGCGGCAGGCACTGAGCACGGCCCGCTGGGGCCTGCACGAGATTCGCGGACTCATCGAGGAAGAGGCCGTCTAACCGATCGGTTAGCGTTTGCCCTGCGTGCCCGACCGCCTGACGTCCCTGGACGCCACCTTCCTCAACTTCGAACGTCCGACCGCGCCCCTCCACGTGGCAGGTCTCTACATCTTCGAGGGCACCCCCGAGCTGGAGGGCCGGCCGGGACTGGCGGGGATCTTCAAAGCCATCGAGGAACGTCTCGCGGAGGTGCCCCGCTACCGCCAGCGGCTGGCGGGCGTGCCGCTTGGCCTGGGCCATCCGCTCTGGATCGAGGACCCGGACTTCGACCTCAGCTACCACCTCCGGCGGGCCGCCCTTCCGAGCCCCGGTGGCCGCAAGGAGCTGCTGGAGTACGTCGCTCGCCTGCACGCCCGGCCGCTCGACCGCACGCGGCCGCTCTGGGAGGTCTACGTGATCGAGGGCTTGGCGGACGGCCGCATGGCCCTCTACAGCAAGGTCCACCACGCGATGGTGGACGGCATTTCGGGCATCGACCTGGTCACGATCCTCTTCGACTTCGAGGCCAAGGGCAGGACCCCGCGGCGCAAAGGCCGCCGGCTGCCGGAGGCGCCGCCGAGCAGAGCCGAGCTCCTGGCCGGCACGGCCCTCGACTTCGCGGGCGACATCGTGTCCACCGTTCGGAAGACTGTCACCGACCCCCGTGCACTGCTCGTCAACGCGGCAGGCGCCGTCGCGATGCGCACCCTCGCCCAGCTCTTCCGGCCCGCGCCGGAGGGGCCCCTGAATGTCCCGGTCGGCGCTCACCGGCGGATCGAGCTGGCCGCGATCAGCCTGGACCGGGCCAAGGCGATCAAGGATCGCTGGAGCGGGACGGTGAACGACGTCGTCTTGACGGCGGTGGCCGAGGCGGTCCACCACTTCCTGAAGCAGCGGGGCGCCGCCCGGCCAGGGCTCGTCTACCGGGTGATGGTCCCGGTTTCAGTCCGCGACCCGTCCCAGCGCATGACCCTTGGCAACCGGGTGACAGCCATCTTCGCCGACCTCCCGGTCGGGCCGATGACGCCGCGCCAGCGGTTCCTCAGCGTGCACCGTGAGATGGCGGGCCTGAAGGAGAGCCACCAGGCGCTGGCGGCGGACCGGCTGATCGCGATCACGTCCTGGGCGCCGGCCACGCTGCACGTCCTGGCCGGCCGCTTGAGCCTCTCCGGCCAGCGCTTTATCAACCTGGTCGTCTCGAACGTGCCCGGGGTGCAGGCTCCCCTCTATGTCGGCGGCGCGAGGCTGCTCGAGGCCTACCCGCTCCTGCCGCTGGCCGGCAACCTGGCGCTGGTCATCTGTGTCAGCAGCTACAACGGCTCGCTTTACTGGGGCTTGATCGGAGATCGGGACGGCTTGCCGGACCTGGAAAAACTGAGGGAAGGGCTCGAGCTCGGGTTCGACCGGTTGGAGCGCGCCGCCGGGATTCGCCGCTCGCGGAAAGCGGCTAGAGGCCGAGCGTCAAGCGCGTGACGCGGTCCTTGATCCGCGTCGGCACCAGCTTGTCGACCGCGGCCAGCAGCTGCGCGTCGTATCCAACCAGGTAGCGCGGCGCCGGCGACCGCGACTCCAGCGCGCCGCCGACCACCTGCGCCACCTTCTCCGGCTCGCCAAGCAGCCGTTGTGTGAGCCGGACGCCGTTCAGCATCCGCCCGTAGGCGCCGGCGTAGCGGGACCCGGCCCGGCGGCGCACGTCGCGCTCGTTCTCCTCCCAGATCCCGGTCCGAAATCCGCCAGGCTCGACCAGGATCACCTTGATCCCGTCGGCCGCGACCTCCATTCGAAGGGCGTCCGAAAGGGCTTCGATGGCGTGCTTGCAGGCCTGGTACCAGCCGGCCAGCGGCGTCGTCGTGACGCCGTAGATGGAGGACATGTTCACGATCCGCCCAGCACCGGCCCGGCGCATGTGCGGCAGCGCCAGGCGGGCCAGTCTGACGGGCGCCAGGACCATGGTCTCGAAGACGGCGCGAGCCTCTTCGTCGGGAATGTCCTCGACCGCGCCGGTGACCGAATGGCCCGCGTTGTTGACCAACCCCCAGGGCCGGAGCCTGGCGATCACCCGGGCGCAAGCTTTGGGGTCGGTCACATCCAGGATGACGGTCTCCACCTCGACGCCCGCCGCCCGGGCCGTGCTGCGTACGGACGCCGCCTTCGCCGCCGAGCGAACCGAACCCACGGCGCGAAAACCACGCCGGGCCAGCTCGATCGCTGTCGCCTGGCCGATACCGGAGTTGGCGCCGGTCACGAGGACCGTGCCCGCCATGCTACGAATGTATCCGGTGCGTTCCCTGCAGGTGGACCTCGACGGCCCCGTGCACTACGCCGACTACGGCGGCGAGGGCACCCCGCTCTTGCTCATCCATGGCCTGGCCGGGTCGAGCCTCAACTGGATGGCGGTCGCGCCCAGCCTGGCCGAGACGCATCGCGTCCTGGCCGTCGACCTGCTCGGATTTGGGCAGACTCCGCTGGCGGGTCGCAAAGCGACGTTGGAAGCCAACCGGCGGATGGTCGACCGCTTCCTGCGAAATGTCATCGGCGAGCCCGCCATTCTGGTCGGCAACTCGATGGGCGGGCTGATCTCAATTCTCGAAGCAGCCGGAGAGCCGGCCTGGGTCCGCGGCCTGGTCCTGGTCAACCCGGCCGTGCCGAAACGGGTGGGTGCGATCGGCGAAGCTCTCGTCCAGGGGCTCTTCGTCAGCTTCCTGGCGCCGGGAGTGGCCGAGCTGGCGCTGGCCACGCGAGGCCGGATGGTGGAGCCCGAGGTCGTCGTCACCCGGATTCTCGGACTGGTCGCTCGCAACCCGGAAAAGATCGGCCGCGAGATCGTCGAGGCCCACCTGGAGCAGGCGCGCCGGCGCCACGGACGGCGGGAGGCTGAGCGGGCTTTCATCCAGGCCTCGCGTTCGCTGCTCGCCGCCTACGCCAGAAAGCGCAAGTTCTACTCCACGATCGAGCGGATTTCGACGCCGACACTGCTGCTGCACGGCGCCCATGACCGGCTGGTCCCGCTGGCCGCCGCCGAAGAGCTGGCTCGACGCCGGCCCGACTGGACCTTCCATATCTATCGCGACCTTGGCCACGTGCCGATGATGGAAGACCCCGAGGACTTCCTCCGCGTGGTCGAGGGCTGGCTCGGTCGCCTGGCCGCGGCGAGCGCGGCCTAGAGCTCGAGTGGCTCGTTTCCTCGTCACCGGCGGCACGGGATTCATCGGCCGCCACCTGCTGGCCGAGCTGCTCGAGCGGGGCGACGAGGTCAACGTGCTCGTCCGCAGGGCCTCGCGTTCGAAGCTGGAGGAGCGCTGGGGCGACCGGGTCCGCCCGGTCGAAGGGGACATCACCAAGCCGCATCTCGGACTGTCCGCAGCCGACCGCCGCCAGCTGCACGGCGCCGAGGTCTTTCATCTGGCCGCCGTCTACGACCTGGAGGCGAGCGAGGAGGCCAACGAGCGGGCAAATGTGGACGGCACCAGGAACGCCGTCGACCTCGCCAACGAGATCGGCGCCGCGCGCATCCACCACGTCAGCTCGATCGCGGTGGCGGGCGGGTCTTTCAAGGGCGAGTTCACGGAGGAGATGTTCGACGAGGGCCAGGGGCTCGAACACCCTTACTACAAAACGAAGCACGAAGCCGAGAAAACCGTGCGCGAGCAAGCCCGGGTACCGGTCCGGATCTACCGGCCGGGGATCGTGGTCGGGTCCTCGAAGAGCGGTGAGGCCGACCGGGTCGACGGCATCTATTACTCGTTCAAGATCGTCCAGCGACTGCGTGACGCCCTGCCGCCCTGGATCCCGCTGATCGGCGTGGAAGGGGGTCGCATCAACCTGGTCCCGGTCGACTACGTCGCCGCGGCGCTGGCGGAAATCGCCCACCAGCCGGGACTTGACGGCAAGACGTTCCAGGTGGTCGACCCCGAGGTGCGCAGCTTCGGAGACACCCTGAACGAGTTCTGCCGTGCCGCGCACGCGCCCCAGTTCACCCTCCGGATCGATTCCCGAGCCGCCGGCGTCATGCCCGGCGACATGGTCAAGATGCTGGGCAGCTGGAAGGCGGCCCGGACCCTTCGCAAGCAGGTCCTGGAAGGTCTCCAGATCCCGGCGGCCGCGCTCGACTACATGAACAACCGCGCCCGGTTCAGCTCTCGTAATACCGAGGCGGCGCTGGCGGGAAGTGGAATCGAATGCCCGCGCCTGCCGAGCTACGCCTGGAAACTTTGGGACTACTGGGAGCGCCACCTCGACCGGCAGGCGCCGACGCCCGAGAACTTGCGCGGGATGCTGGAGGACAAGGTGGTCCTCATCACCGGCGCCTCGAGCGGGATCGGCAGGGCCACTGCTCGCGCAGTCGGTCGGTACGGAGCGGTCGTGGTGCTTGTCTCCCGCACCAAGGAGAAGCTGGACGAGGTCAAGGCCCAGATCGAGGCAGAGGGGGGACAGGCGCACGTTTACCCGACGGACCTGGCCGACCTGGACGCCTGCCAGGCCATGGCGGAGAAGGTGCTGGCCGACCACGGCCGGGTCGACATCCTGGTCAACAACGCGGGCCGTTCCATCCGGCGTTCTGTGCACGAATCGCTGGACCGCTTTCACGACTTCCAGCGGACGATGCAGCTGAACTACTTCGGCGCCGTCCGGTTGCTGCTCTCGCTGCTGCCTCACATGCAGGAGCGGAAGACCGGCCACGTCATCAACATCTCGAGCATCGGCGTGCAGGCGTACCCGCCGAGGTTCGGCGCTTACGTGGCGTCGAAGAGCGCCCTCGCGGCTCTGAGCCGCTGCCTGGGCCCGGAGGTGGCCGACGACGGCATCGCGATCACGAACATCCACATGCCGCTCGTCCGGACGCCGATGATCGCGCCAACCGGCATGTACAAGAACTTCCCGACCATGTCACCTGAGGAGGCGGCCGACATGGTGCTGGCCGCGATCCTGACGCGTCCGCCCGAAGTCAGCACCCGGCTGGGCAAGCTCGGTGAGACCGTGGACGTGCTCGCCCCCGGATTCCTGCAGCTGGTGATGACGGGCGCCTACCACGTCTTCCCCGAGTCCGCACCCAAAAAGGACGAGAGGAAAGAGGACGGGGACGGGGCCAAGGCGAAGCAGCCGGCGGAGGAGGAGATGTCAGTGGAGGCCGCGGCGATGGCCTACCTGATGAAGGGGATTCACTTCTAAGCCGGCAAAGAGCCTGGTTCCCACGGCGTTGATTTGCTTTTTTTGGAGCAGGCCACTCGGCCTGCCCGCCGCGCGCTGCGGCGCGCGAGCTTGTAAGGAAGGGCCTTTACGTTCTGAACCGGGCCCAACGGCACACGCTCGTTCGCGCGGCGCTGATTGCTTTTTTTGGAGCAGGCCACTCGGCCTGCCTGCCGCGCGCTGCGGCGCGCGGGTCTAAGCGGAAGGGCCTTTACGTTCTAAACCGGGCTTAGCGGCACAAGCTAGTGCGCGCGGCCCTGATGTGCTTTTTTTGGAGCAGGCCACTCGGCCTGCCTGCCGCGCGCTGCGGCGCGCGAGTCTGTAAGGAAGGGCCTTTACGCCTTAATTCCGGGTCCATCGGGCAACGCCAGTGCCCGCCGCGGCTCAGTTCACCTTAAGACTTGCTGGGTAAGCTTCCACTTCTCCGGATGCGCATTCTGGTGGTCGACGACGATCCCGCCCTTCGCGACGCCCTCGATCGGGCGCTTCGCCTGGAAGGGCACCAGGTCGAGTTCGCCCACGACGGCGTGCAGGCGCTTCAAATGGTGGCGCAGCCGCGTCATGACGCGGTCGTGCTCGACATCGGCCTGCCCCGCGTGGACGGCCTCGAGGTGTGCCGCCGCATCCGAGCGGGTGGCGATCGCACCCCGATCCTGATGCTGACGGCGCGGGACGCGGTTGAAGACAGGGTGGCCGGGCTTGACGTCGGCGCGGACGACTATCTCGTCAAGCCCTTCGCGCTGGCGGAGCTGCTGGCCCGGGTGCGGGCGCTGGTCCGCCGGGCTGCGCCGCCGACCGACCCGGATGAGGTCCTCCGGTTCGAAGACCTGGTGCTTGAGCCTGCGACGATGGCGGTGCATCGTGGTGAGCGCAGGATCGACCTAACCTTGACCGAATTCCGGATCCTCGAGCTCCTCGTGCGCAACGCGCGCCGGATCGTGCCCCGCGCGCTGATCTTCGAGAAGGTCTGGGGCTACGACTTCGGCGCCAGCTCGAACGCGCTCGAAGTCTTCGTCTCCTACCTGCGCAGAAAGCTGGAGGCCGCCGGGGAAGCTCGCCTCATCCACACCGTTCGGGGCGTCGGCTACGCCCTCCGGGACCGATGAGCTTCCGGAGCCGGCTCACGCTCCTGGGGGCGGCCGCCGTGGCAGTCGCCGTGCTGGTCGGAGCACTCGCCATCTACGTGGCTGTGGAGCAGCAGCTGGTCGGCCAGGTCGACGCCAACCTGACGCAGCTGGCGAACGACGTCCAGGTCCAGCGGGTGAGCGGCGGGCGCGTTTATGGCCACCTACCGGCGCCTTTCCTCGGGGCGCCCGGCGGCTACAACCAGCTGGTCGACGCCGACGGGAACGCCTACCTGCCGCCCGATACCGGCACCGTCACACTGCCGATCAGCCAGCGGGACCGGGAGGTGGCGGCCGGGCGCTCTCCGGCGTATTTCACGGAGGCGCGGGTGCAGGGAGTCCACGTGCGGATGCTGACCAAGCCGGTCGGCAGCGGGCTCGCGGTCCAGATCGCACGCCCGCTCGACGAGGTGGACCGGATCCTGGGCAACCTGCGCGTGATCCTGGCCTTCATGGTGATCGGCGGGATCGCGCTGGCGGTCGGGCTCGGGCTGGCCCTCGCCCGGAGCGCGGTCGAGCCGGTCCAGCGGCTGGCGGCGGCGGTCGAGCACGTGGCCGCGACCGGCGACATGAGCGAGCGCGTCGAGGTCGCCGGCAGGCATGACGAGCTTGGCCGGCTAGCGGTCAACTTCAACGCCATGCTGGCTGCCCTCGACCAGTCGCTCCGGAGCCAGCGCCAGCTGGTGGCCGACGCCTCCCACGAGCTGCGCACGCCGCTCGCCAGCCTGCGCACCAACATCGAGGTGCTGGAGCGGGCCCGACGCCTGCCCGGTCCCGAGCGCGATCGCCTCCTGAGCGACCTGGTGTCGCAGATCGAGCAGCTGACCATGCTGGTCCAGGACCTCATCGACCTGGCTCGGGGCGACCAGCCGCTCGAGATGGTCGACGGCGTGCGCCTGGACCTGGTCGTCGCCGCGGCGGTGGAGCGAGCGGGAACCCACTGGCCCAACGTCGACTTTCGCCTCAGCTCCGAACCGTCGTTCGTGCGCTGTGACCCGGGTCGGATCGATCGCGCGGTCGGCAACCTGCTCGACAACGCGGGCAAATGGAGCCCTCCCGGCGGCCCCGTCGAGGTCTCGGTGACGGGCTCGATGGTTCGCGTCAGAGACCACGGGCCAGGGATCGCGCCGGAGGACCTGGCGCGTGTCTTCGACCGCTTCTGGCGGGCGCCCTCGGCGCGCGCGATGCCGGGATCTGGCCTCGGGCTCGCGATCGTGCGCCAGGTGGCGGAGTCGCATGGTGGCTCGGTCAGTGCCGCGGCCGCCGAAGACGGCGGGACGGTGATGGTGCTCCGGCTGGCGCCCGGCTAGCTCAGCCGGTCCGCTGGCTGGCAGCGATGCCCACGAAGGCCACCACGAGGATGATCCCGACCAGAACCAGTGCCAACAGCGCCAGGTGGACGTAGCCGAGGATCAGCCCGATGAAGGCCAGACCGTCGCCGGCTTCGCCGGTCTGCTTGATCTGCCGCCGGGCCATGTGGCCGGTGATGATCGCCACGATGGCGCCGATTCCGAAAAAGCCGATGTAAGAGGCCACCCCAGCCACCAGGCTGACGATGGCCAGGGTGTTGGTGGGGCGGCCGGTGGCGACCGGCGCCGTCGGGGGCATCAGCGGCGGTGGCGGAGCGCTCGGCTCGGTTCCCATGTGCCTGCCTATCCTAAGTGTCCGAATGGCCGTCGACGAAGCGATCCGTAAGCGGCTGCGGGCCGTGCCCGAGGCGCCGGGCGTCTACCTCCTGCGCGACAGGGGCGAGAAGGTGATCTACGTCGGCAAGGCGCTGCGGCTGCGCGACCGCCTGCGCTCCTACTTCGCGGCGCCGGCCGGCCAGAAGGCGGAGCTGATGAAGCGTGTCTTCGACTTCGAGTTCGTGCGCACCTCGAACGAGGTCGAGGCATTGGTTCTCGAGAACGAGTTCATCAAGCGCTACCAGCCGCGGTTCAACATCCGTCTCAAAGACGACAAGAACTTCCTCTACCTGAAGATCCCGGTCGCGGAGGAATTCCCGCGGGTCCACTATTCGCGTCGCGTCCTGAAGGACGGAGCGATTTACTTCGGCCCCTACACCAGCGCCCAATCTCTGCGCCAGACCGTCAAGTCGATCCGCCAGCTGCTGCCCTTCCGGACCTGCTCCGACGATGTCTTCCGCCAGCACCGGGTCTGCCTGGACTTCCACATCAAGCGCTGTCCCGGTCCCTGCGAGAACCGCATCTCGGTCGAGGACTATCAGGCCCGCACCCACGAGGTGGCGATGCTGATGGAGGGCCGCTCCGACCTGCTCGCGAAGCAGCTGCGCAATCGGATGAGCTCCGCCGCGCAGGCCCTCGATTTCGAAAACGCCGCGCGCTACCGCGACCAGCTGCGGGCGGTCGAGAAGATCGCCGACCGCCAGAAGGTGCTGACGCGCGGCCGCGACGACCAGGACCTGGTCGCGTACGCGCGCAGCGGCAAGGACGTCTTCATGGAGGTCGCCTACATCCGCCAGGGCAAGATGGTCGGCCACGACGGCCACGCCCTGGAGGGCGACCTGGACGTTCCCGAGGCCGAGCTGCTGCGCGGGTTCGTCCTCCAGTACTACACGAGCGCAACCCACGTCCCGCGGACGCTGGTGCTGCCGGCGCCGATCGAAGAGCCCGAGCTGGTGGCGGACTGGCTCACGCAGCGACGGGGCGGCCCGGTGCTCCTGGAAGTGCCCAGCCGCGGCCGCAAGCGCGCGCTGGTCCGGCAGCTCGAGGAGACCGCCGCCGAAGAGCTGAAGCAGCTCCAGATCCAGTGGGACTACGACCGTAGCCGGACGGTCCCGATGCTGACTGCGCTGGCGGACGCCCTGGAGCTTGACGAGCCACCGCGCAGGATCGAGTGCTACGACATCTCCAACATCCAGGGCGAATCGGCGACCGGCGCCATGGTCGTCTTCGAAGACGGCCGACCCAAGAGCGAGGACTACCGCAGCTTCAAGATCAGGTACACGCCTGGCCCGAACGACTTCGCGATGATGCAAGAGGTGCTGCGCCGGCGCTTCACCCGCCTGGAGGCGGCGCAGCGGCGCGAGGAGGCCGACGAGGTCGCCGACCGCTCCTTCTCGACCCGTCCGGACATGGTCCTGATCGACGGCGGTCGGGGGCAGCTGAGCGCCGCCCTGGAGGTGCTCGAGGAGCTCGGCTTCGGCGACATCCCGAGCGTCGGCCTGGCCAAGGAGCGGGAGGAGATCTTCGCTCCTGAGCGGACCGAGCCGATCGTGCTGGAGCACGACTCGCCGGCGATGTTCCTGGTCCAGCGCGTCCGTGACGAGGCCCACCGGTTCGCGATCACGCACCACCGCAAAGTTCGCTCCCGAAAGGCCCTGAGCTCCCCGCTGGACTCCGTCGAAGGGATCGGGCCGGCGCGCAAGCGGGCGCTGCTGCGCGCCTTTGGAAGTGTCCAGGCAATCCGGGACGCAGCTGTGGCGGAGATCGTCTCGGTCGGCATCCCGGAGCGGCTCGCCCTGCGGATCAAGGAACTTCTGTGACTCTCGTCTACGTCGGTGGCGCCGACCTGGAAACCGCGGCCCAGGCTTTCGACGAGGCCGGTTTCGCGGTGGGTGGCGGATCCGGCGATCGCGTCATCACCCTGGACCACGACGCGGCGGCCACCCTGCGGGCCGCGGACGAGCGCGGCGAGCGCTACGTGCTGGTGCACGTGGGAGAACCGGACCGGGAGCCTGGCGGCTCCTACGAGCGCGCCCATCATCGGGTGGCGCGGGAAGAGCTGCCGGACCTGGCGCGCCGGCTGCGGACGCGGGACCGTCTCCTCGTCCGTTGCGTCGCATTTGGGTACAAGCACGGCCTTCCCGCAGACGCGGACTGGGTTGTCGACGGGCGCTTTCTGGACAATCCGTACTGGGTGGAGGAGCTGCGCCCGCTGACGGGGCTCGACGAGAAGGTCCGCGACTACGTCCTGAGCCAGCCCGGAGCTGGGGACCTGATCGCCGCGCTGGGGGGCGAGCTGGAGAAGCTGCTGCCTCTCTACCGCGCGCAGGGCCGCTCGCAGCTGACCGTCGCCTTCGGCTGCACCGGGGGGCGGCACCGCTCGCCGGTTCTGGCGACCGAGCTGGCAAGCCGGTTGCGAAAGCTCGAGGGCGTCGAGGTCGAGACCGACTTCAGAGAAATTTGAAATCCGTCAAAGCGCTCGTCTTCGACTTCGACGGACTGATCTTGGAAACGGAGCACCCCGACTTCCAGTCCTGGAGCGAGGCTTACCAGGAGCATGGCCTGGAGCTCACGCTGGACGTCTGGGGCGACGTGATCGGCCGGCCGGCAAGTTACTTCGACCCGATCGCCGACATCGAATCGCGCCTGGGCCGTCGCATCGACGCCGATGATGTCCGCGCTCGTCGCAAGGCTCGGCACCTGGAGCTCATCGCCGCGCTGGAGCTGCTGCCCGGCGTGCTGGCCGTCCACGCCGAGGCTCGGCGCCTCGGGCTCGGGCTGGCCGTTGCGTCGAGCTCCAGCCACAGCTGGGTGGACGGACACCTGGCCAGGCTCGGATTGGAGTTCGACTGCGTCCGCTGCCGGGACGACGTCGAGCACGCAAAGCCCCTGCCCGACCTCTACCTGGCGGCCGTCCAGTGTCTCGGCGTCCAGCCGGCGCAGGCCGTGGCGCTGGAAGACTCGGCCAACGGCATCCTGGCGGCCAAGGCGGCCGGGCTGCGCTGCATCGCGGTGCCGACTCCGATGACGGCCGGGCTCGACCTCTCGCTGGCCGACCTGCGCGTCGAATCGCTCGACGCGCTACCGCTCGCCGAGATGCTCAGGCGAGTAGGAGGTGTTTAGGCTGCTTCTTCGACCGGGTGCTCGACCACCGCGAGGACCCGCGGCGCCATGAAGCGAGCGCTCCGGACGACGCGTCCCGTGCGCGTCAACTCATTGACTTCGACGGTGCTCCGCGAGGTCTTCACCTCGATCCGGCGGCCGGCCCGGTTGGCCCGCATCTCGTACTCCTTGGCAGTGCCACCACCGGCATCGACGAGGACTTCAACACGATCGCCTTTCATACTCAAAATTCTTCCCGTTTCGTTCTCGTTTTAGGCTTGTTTGACTCCATGCGAGCACTGGTACTGGGAGGCGCCGGCTTCATTGGCACGGCAGCCTGCAAGGAACTCATGCGGCGGGGCGTTGAGACCATCGCCGCGGGGCGGAAGGACCGCCCCTACGGGACCTTCACGAGCTATCGCCAGGTCGACCGGACTGACCTCGAGGGACTGCGCGGAGTGCTCGACGAGGTGCGGCCTGACCTCCTCCTCGATCTCGCGGCCGGACATGTGGACGAGATCGAAGGCACCGCCCGGATCTTCGACGGTGAGCGCTACGTGCTGGTCTCCTGCGACGACCACCCCGGGCGGCTCACGATCCATCCACACGCGGTGCTGGGCGCCGGCGACCCCACGCTGCGGATCGCTGCCTACATCCAGCGCGTCGAGGACGGTGGGCCTGTCTTGCTGCCGCTGGAGACATATAAGCGTCCGGCGGGACTGGCCTGGGCCCGGGACGTCGGTTACGCGTGCGCGCTCGCCTGCGACCTCCACCGCGATGTTCACGGGTCCTATGACGTGGCGTTCGCAGGGGTGTCGCTGGAGGATCTGGTCCTGGCGATCGGGCAGGCGGTCGGGATGCAGGTGGAGCTGATTCCGGTGCCGCGGGCGGAGCTGCCGCCGGGTGCCAGTCCATACGAGCCGACCGACCTGGACGGCGAGCGCATCAGGCAGGACCTGGGCTTCGAGCCGTCCGCGCTCGAGGACTGCCTGGCCGAGGTCCTGGCCTGGTACCGGACCGTCCGCCCAAGCCATCCCGGATACGCGGACCGGGCCGAGGAGCTGAAGCTTGCCGCACGTCGCTGACGTCGATACCGTCGTCTTCGACGCCTACGGGACGCTCTTCGACATCGAGGACGAGAACTGGGCGCCGGCCGACGTCGTCCGGACGATGCGCAGAAAGCAGCTCGAGTACACCTGGCTCCTGAGCCTGATGGGCCACTATCAGGACTTTCCAACGCTGACCCGCCGCGCGATCGAGTACGCCAAGGCGCTCTACGACGAGTACAACGTGGACGTCGAGAACGTGATGCGGCGATTGGTCCACCTGCAGGCCTTTCCCGACGTCGAGATTGGTCTGAAGCGCTTGGGAGACGGCCGCCGGCTTGCGATCCTGAGCAACGGCCACCCGGACGACCTCGAACAGCTCTGCATCCACGCCGGGTTGCGAGCCAGGTTCGAGTGGCTCATCAGCGCGCACGAGGTCCGGATCTACAAGCCGGCGCCGGCCGTCTACAGGCTCGCGCTGGAGCGCACGGGCACGCCGCGCGACCGCCTGCTCTTTGTCTCGGCCAACTCCTGGGACGTCGCAGGTGCCGGCGCGTCCGGCCTTCGCGCGGCCTGGGTGAACCGGACCGGCGATCCTCCGCAGCCAGTCGGCGGCGAGCCGGAGGTGGTGGTCAGAGACCTCGAAGAACTGGCGGCAGAGCTCGAGTAATGCCACTCCTCAGCACGAGACGACCGCTCGGGAGCGCTTGTTCTTATCTGGAGCAGGCCACTCGGCCTGCCTGCCGCGCGCTGCGGCGCGCGTGTCTGTAAGGAAGGGCCTTTACGTTTTCTTCGGACTTGAGGGCGGCTTGATCTGTCTTTATCTGGAGCAGGCCACTCGGCCTGCCTGCCGCGCGCTGCGGCGCGCGTGTCTGTAAGGAAGGGCCTTTACGTTTTCTTCGGACTTGAGGGCGGCTTGATCTGTCTTTATTTGGAGCAGGCCACTCGGCCTGCCTGCCGCGCGCTGCGGCGCGCGTGTCTGTAAGGAAGGGCCTTTACGTTTTCTTCGGACTTGAGGGCGGCTTGATCTGTCTTTATTTGGAGCAGGCCACTCGGCCTGCCTGCCGCGCGCTGCGGCGCGCGTGTCTGTAAGGAAGGGCCTTTACGTTCTTAACCGGGTCCGACGGCGAGTGCCTTAGTCTCGGCGGTACAGCGGGTCGTCCCGGTAGGCGGCCATCCGGTAGGTCGTCACGAAGCCGCCCTCCCACCAGTGGTCGCGCGGCAGGGTGCCTTCGATCTTGTAGCCGGCCTTTTCGTAGGCCCGCCTTCCCCTGACGTTCGTCTCGTAGACCGAGAGGTAGACCTTCTCCATCCCCAGTTGATGGAACGCGTATCGCGTGGCCAGCGTGCACGCCTCGGTCCCGTAGCCCTTGCCCCAGTTGCTGGGTGGGCCGATCCAGATCCCCCATTCGCAATGGCGATTGCGAAAATCGAGGTCGGCGAGGCCGGTCATCCCGATGAAGGCCGTCTCCATGCCCGTGGTCTCGATCGCCCAGGCGACCGAGCGCGGGTCGTGGCGGGCTATGAACTCGTGAGCTTGCTCCTTCGTGTAGGGCAGCTGCGCCCAAGACGCCAGGTTCTGCGCGACATCGGGAATGGCCAGGTATTCCGCGATGAAACGCGCGTCGCTGTCCCGCAGGGCCCGAAGGCGCACCAGCTTGCCCGTCAAGTCCACCGTGGCCCGAGTTTAGACCGGGACGATCAGGGATTCGAGGTCGCGTGGATAGCCGGTCATGACGCGGTGGCCGGCGGAGGTGACCAGCACGGTGTCCGAATGCCGGAAGCCGCCCAGCTCGGGATCGTAGACACCGGGCTCGATGGTGAAAACCATGCCCGGCTCGAGCAAACCCTCCTCGCCCCGGTCCAGGAACGGCGCCTCGTGTCCCTCCAGGCCGATCGAATGTCCGACGTGGTGGCGGAGCCGGTCCTCCACGCCCAGCTCTTTGGCCAGCTTCAAGACCTCCCGCTCGACCTCGGCCAGGGGCAGGCCCGGCCGCAGCACGTCGATGGCGCGCTGCTGCAGCGCGAGCATCGCCGTGAAGAGGTGCTGCTGCGCAGCGCCAGGTTCGCCGATGAACATGGTCCGCTCCAGCTCGCTCTGGTAGCCGTCGATGTCGGCGCCGGCGCCGCTGACGAGAGTGTCACCCGGCTGGAGGCCGTGGCCCCGAACAAAGCCGTGCGGCATCGCGGTCGCCTGCCCGCCGACGAACATGGCAGTGAGGCCCTCGCCCTGGAAGCTCCGCGGTCGCCAGCCGGGCATCTCCTTCACCATCTCGCCCAGGACCTCCACCTCGACCGGCGCGTAGCACTCCATCTCGGTCCGACCGGGACGGATCGCCGCCTGCATCCGGCGGTGGGCGCGGGAGGCCCAGTCGCAGCTGAGCTGGATGCACTCCAGCTCCCGGGTCGACTTGACCCGGCGGAGGGCCTCGACCAGCATCTCGCCGTCCGCCACCGGCGCTCCCGTGAGGTCGCTCAAGCGCGGGCCTCGGTATCCCCAGTAAGGGACCTGGCCGTCGTGATCCGCGGCCGTCCGGCCGGGCGCGGCATTGATGTCGCGCAGAGCTTGACCGACGCGCTCCAGGGGATGGTGTTCGCCCGGGTAGTCGAAGTAGACGTCGACGCGGTCGATGCCCGCGATGGATTCGGCGTGCTCCTTCTCCACGGCGGGCACCACCATCGACGCGTAGCCGTCCCCGAGCAAAAGCGCGAGTGGCCGTTCGGTGGGGATGTGGTGAAAGCCAGTCAGGTAGGCGATGCGCGCCGGGTAGAAAACCGCCAGTGCGTCGAAGCCCGCCGCCTCCATGCCCGCCCAGACGGCCTGCCGGCGGCGCGCGTACTCCTCTGGTGCGATCTCGGGAAAGCTGCTCACAGCGCCAGCGACAGCGCCAATCCGGCCTGGCCGGCCTGGTACAGCACGATGTTGGCGTTGCGGCCCCAGCTCAGTGGCCGGGCGAACTGGTAGTAGCCGAGCAGCGCGTCAGAGAGCGCGAAGAGCAGGGCGCCGGCGATGATCAGCTTCCGGGTCGTCCCGAAGGCGAGCGCCAGCATGACCGCGAAGACCAGCATGTAGGCGACGACGGGGACCAGGAGCGGGCTCTTCTGCGAGCGCAAGGCGCGAATGATGGAAGGACCGACCGCGGCCACCAGCACCAGCGCCACCACTGCACCCGCGAACGCGTAGGGAAGGCGCGCCCCGATCCGCAGAAAACCGCCGATATAGGCGAGGTGGCCCACCAGGAACACGATCGTGCCGGGCAGGAACCAGCGCTCGCGCGGCAGCATCAGCGCGACATCGCCCAGCAATCCGAAGAGGAGCGCGGCTGCGAACCACCAGCGGACTACGCCGTCGAACGGGTGGACGAAGAGGACGGCGATGATGAGGAACACCATGAAGGCCGGCTTCGCCACGTATTCGAGGCGGCGGATGTCGAACCAGACGGCGACCCAGTCGGCGATCGCGAAGATGCCCGCCAGTGCGTAGCTGGCGGCGGCCGCGCCGCTAATAGGCGGCCAGCTTCCGCATCTCGGCCGCGATGCGCTCCGGGCTGGGCATGAAGGCGTCCTCCTGCGGCTTGTTGAAGGGCATGGCCGGCACGTCCGGGGCGGCCACCCGCACGACCGGCGCGTCGAGGTGCTCGAACGCTTCCTGGGCGATGATCGCAGCCACCTCGGCTCCGAAGCCGCCCGTCAGGTTGTCCTCGTAGACGACCAGGGCGCGCGCGGTCTTGCGCACGGACGCCAGGATCGTCTCCTTGTCGAGCGGTTTCAGCGTCCGGAGGTCGATCACCTCGACGCTCACGCCGTCCGCCTCCAGCTCCTCTGCGGCCTGCATGCAGTAGTGGGCCATCAGGCCCCAGGCGAAGCAGCTCAGGCTGGCGCCCTCCCGGCGCACGGCGGCCTTGCCGAGCGGCGTCGCGTAGTCGCCGTCGGGGACCTCGCCCTTGATCAGCCGGTAGGTCTTCTTGTGCTCGAAGAACATGACCGGGTCGGGGTCGCGGATGGAGGACTTGAGGAGGCCTTTGGCATCCTCCGGCGTCGAGGGGATCACGACTTTGAGCCCGGGCACGTGGGCGTAGTAGGCCTCCACCGACTGCGAGTGGTAGAGGCCGCCGTGGACGCCACCACCGAACGGCGCCCGGATCACGAGCGGGCAGCTGAAGTCGCCGTTGGAGCGGTAGCGGATGCGGGCCGCCTCGCTCACGATCTGGTCGAAGGCCGGGTGGATGAAGTCGGCGAACTGGATCTCGGCGACCGGCAGCGTCCCGTTCATGGCCGCGCCGATTGCGACCCCGACGATGCTCGATTCGGCCAGCGGCGTGTCCAGCACGCGCGCTTCGCCGAAGCGGTCGTAAAGCCCTTCGGTCACGAGGAAGACGCCGCCCTTCTTGCCGACATCCTCACCGAGCACCCAGACCCGCTCGTCGCGCTCCATCTCCTCGCCGAGGGCTTCGCGGATGCCCTGCAGGAGCGTCTTCTCAGCCATCGGCGTAGACGTGCTTCAGGAGGTCCTCCGGCCGCGGTGACTCAGCGGCCTCGGCGGCGGTAACCGCCTCGTCGACCTCTGCGGTGCACTCCTGCTGGATGCGCTCATCGTCGGCTTCCAGGAGGACGCCCTCATCCAGAAGGTAGTTGCGGAACCTTTCGATCGGATCCCGTCGGAGCAAGGCTTCGAGCTCCGCCTGGGGGCGGTAGCGGCGCTGGTCGTCGTCAGAGGAATGGGAGGTGAAGCGGGCGACCTTGGCCGAGATCAGGGTGGCGCCCTGGCCCGCCCGGGCGCGCTCGACCGCCCGCTGCATCGCTTCATAGGAGGCGAGCAAGTCGCCGCCGTCGACCGCTTCGCCCGCCACCCCGTAGCCCTCGGCCCGCCGTGCCACCGTGTCGACCCCCATCTGGAGCCGGTGCGGGA
>Ga0209577_10000268_pt1 | contig 52690 bp, 45 predicted proteins | sample GraSoiAngelo_109_FD_185874 | JGI IMG/M metagenome (GOLD analysis project Ga0209577, IMG submission 185874) | Grasslands soil microbial communities from the Angelo Coastal Reserve, California, USA - 14_0903_12_20cm (SPAdes) (version 2) | ecosystem: Environmental > Terrestrial > Soil > Grasslands... | reverse complement strand
CCGCATGGGCGGTTGCGAGTCCGGCTTCACCGTTCCGGATCTGGCTGACCCCAATGTCGTTTGGGCCACTTGCTATGGCAACAAGGTCACCCGTTGGGATGCCCGCCATAAGCATGCGCGGTCCGTCAACCCGTGGTTGCACACTCTGGATTCACCGCCGAACGCCATAAAATACCGGTGCCATTGGACGGCGCCGCTCGCTGTCGATCCCTTCGACCACAACACCGTCTATTACGGTTGCCAGGTTATCTTCAAAACCGCGAACGCCGGTCAAAGCTGGACAGTCACGAGTCCGGATTTGTCGACGCAAGATCCCAGCCACATCGTTCCCTCGGGAGGAATCGTTGGCGACAACCTCGGCCAATTCTACGGGGAAGTTGTCTTCGCCATTGCGCCCTCCAAAAATCAGAAGGGTTTGATATGGGCAGGAACGAATGACGGCCAGGTCTGGTACACCAAGGACGGCGCGTCCAATTGGACCAACGTCACGAAAGGCATATCCGGACTGCCTCCTCTTGGGACGATCACCAGCATCACCCCTTCTACGTTTGATCCGGCCACCGCCTACATCAGCGTCGATTTTCACCTCGTGGACAATCGCGATCCCTTCATCTATAAGACCACGGACTTTGGCAAATCCTGGAAGCCGATCACGGGAAATCTTCCGAAACATTCCCTCTCCTACATCCGCACCATCACCGAGGATCCCAACTGCCAGGGCTTGCTGTTTGCCGGCACGGGGAATGGGCTCTACTACTCGCTGGACGACGGCGGACACTGGACGGCATTGGATTCCGGTCTGCCGCACGCCCCGGTCACCTGGGCGGTTGTGCAAAAGGAATTTCACGACTTGGTCATTTCAACCTACGGGCGTGGACTCTACATTCTGGACGACATCGCGCCCCTCGAGCAGCTCGCCAAGACTCATTCCGACGCAGCAACAGTCCTTTTTGAACCGCGACAAGCCTACCGGTTTACTCGGGGAGGCCAGGCCCATTTGACCTTTTCCCTGAAAACGGCGCCCAAGGACCCGGTCGAAATTGAAATCTCGAACGCGGACGGAAGAGTCATCCGCAAACTCAAGGCCAAGGCCCGTGTCGGCATGAACCGCCTGAAATGGGATCTGCGTTACGAGCCGCCGCGATTGGTTGCACTCCGAACGGTGGCTCCCGAAAATTCTCACATCTGGAATGAGCCACGCTTCCGCGACTCCGACTCGCGTCCTATCACGCACTGGGGCACGAAGCCCGCCGAAGTCGGCCCGATGGTCGCACCTGGGACCTACTCAGTGCGCCTCAAAGTCGAAGGACAAACCTATGCTCAGCCCATCACCATCCTTCGCGATCCCCGCTCCCCGGGGTCCGAATCGGACATCAACGCGTCGGTGAAAACCCTGCTTCGGATTAGCGACGATATCACCAGTGTCTCGGCAACCGTCAACCAGATCGAGTGGCTCCGCAAGCAGCTCGAGGTAATCGAAACCATGCTGCGCCCGCCAAAAAAGAAGGAAAAAGAGAGGCCGGTCCTGGGCGAGGAGGACGAGGATCTCCCAGAGCCGGAACCTGCCGCAGAGCAATCTCTGGACAGCCCCGAGGAAAAGCGCAAGGCGGAGCTTCTCAAGACAGTGGAAGCGCTGGATAAAGAATTACAGGCCATCGAATACAAGCTGGTCTCCCCGGCGATTGTCAACAGCGATGACAAATACTTCGTCGAGCCTTATCACGCCTATCTCAACCTAATTTGGCTCAATGCCGAAGTCGGCACCGGCGGCGGCGACGTCGCCGGCGGCGCGGATTTTCCACCCACCGATACGCAGTTGGACACTCTCCGCTTGATCGAGACGGAGATAACTGGCGCCACTGCGGAATTCCAGAAGTTCCTGAAGGACGATCTTCCGGCCTTCAACCGCGTCCTCGGTGATAACAATGTCGCCCTGGTCGTTGCTGCTGCCAACGCGGAGCCGGAACAGCCGAAGGGAAATTAAACACTGGCAAGGAAGTTTTTTTCTTGCAATGCGGTACATTCACTTCGAGCCGGGCGCTTCGGTCATCGTTCTTCACTGAGGTGTAGCCGAAACAGGAAGTTCCAGGTCGTATTTCAAATTGCCGCTGACACGGATGCGATCTTCACCTTCCCCCGGTGCGAAGGCCGCGCAAAGCAAGCCCCTACATTCCGCGGTGAGTCTTTTGACCGAGCTCACGCCAGTAGTCTGCATCAATGAGACCATGCACGCCGATCAGCAACTCGGCCTGGGGATTCTCGGTGTCAACACCTTGCGAAACGGCTACCACTCGTATCCCTGAGAACGCAAGCCGTTCGTAGAGATTCAATGCATCAGCCAGCCGACGAGTTAGGCGCGATGAATCGTCGATCAGAATGCAATCGAATGGGCGCGATGGGTGACTGGCCGCTGCCAGGAGCTTCTCTAGCCCGTCACGCTCCGTGCTTACGCCGCTCACCGGTTCATCGACGTAGAGGTGCCGCTCAAGCACTTCCCATTCATTGCGCTCGGCTTGCTCTCGACACTTAGGAACTTGATCGTCAATACTGGTGGGACTCTGACGCTCACTCGAAAAGCGGGCGTAGACAGCGCAGCGGGCACGTAGTTCTAGCCGGTGCCCTGGTTTGGATTTGGTCGCCAAAGTCAAAGAAAGAATGGGTGCGATGGGGCGCCTGATGGGTTTACTTGCTGTTGTGCTATTTTGTTTTTGTCCGGTAAATTCAATTTGTACCACTACCGACTCGGGGGAGTAGCTCACTGCCCGATTACCGGAGATTGCCCACGAGAACGCCTCGGCAGATTCCGGTAGGCGTATGATCCTTCATCAACACGGCAGGAGGTGCCGATATGGCCAAAACCAAACAATTCACAATCGCGGTTGACAATCAACCCGGTGCAGTCGCAAGAATCGCGAAAACACTCGGGAGTGCCAAGGTGAATATTCTCTCTCTGTTGGGAACTGCCGAGGGCACGGCGGGGACGGTTCAGGTCGTCGTAGACGATGCTCGGCGCGCCAAGAAAGCTCTCGACGGGGCCCGGATTGCCTACACGGAAACTCCCGCGGAACAGTACGATCTACCCAACAAGCCGGGTGCATTGGCGCAATGTCTCGAGAAGCTCGCAGCGAAAGGCGTCAACCTGAATTCCGTCCACGCTACTGCCGCGAAGGGCGGCAAAAAAGCTGTCGTGGTCTACACCGTCGAAGCTGCTGCACAAGCCGCAACCGCCAGCGCGTAGGAATTCACCATCGAAGCATTTCGTGTTTTCCTCCGTCTGCTTTGCAAGCAGGGGGGTGCGGGTTCGAGTCCCGCTACGTCCATCAACCATCTCCCTGCATTTCAATCATCAGCGAGAAGAATGCGAGTTCTAGCCCAGACTAACTCGTGGTGAAACGCGGATACCGGAGAAGTGTTCCAGGGTTTGCCGAAGGCCCGATCTAGGAAGCTACACTCGCCAGAGTCGTTACCTGGCCGCTGAATCGAAATCTCGAAGAATTTCCCGGCAACCAAAGGGGATCTGGAGGCCAGTGGACGGTGTGTTCTGACTTAATGTCGATTGGCCTCAATAAGCGCGAGCACGGCGTAGGCCGTGGCCGCGTCGTTCATGAAGAGCGCGGTGCTTGGAGTCATGTGATGTTCTATGTTTTTGTTTAAGGAGTAGGACTGCCAGAAGCCTTCCGGCTTGTTTTGATTACTGGCCAGCCACGCGATCCCCTGCTTCAGTTGCGTATTGTCTCGAGGGATCCCCGCCTGCTGTAGTGCATAGGTGATCAACCCAGTGGCGTATCCGTCGCTCTTCGCTTCCTGCGGGGTGCCATCATTTCGTTTCCAGGACCCAGACAGTGACGACAGGCTCCAGCCGCCGTCGGCCTGCTGCTTACCCAGCAGTTCAGTGATGATCGCCTTTTGCTTTTCCGGTTCGAGGATTCCGGGGACTTTCGCGGAAGCCCACAAGAGCACCGCGCGATTGATGGTGGTCTGGGCTGCGCATTCGCGGTTCAGGTATTCGCGCAACATCTTGAGGTTATTTTGGATTTCAGGCCTCGCGCGATAATTCCCCGGCGGAGTGCCCGCCGCGACCGCGGCAAGAGTGGCTCCATAGTAGTCTGAATCGTCCGCTTCCCACGGCTCATTGGCGAAGCGCAGCCACCGCCACGCGCCCTTTTTATTTCCTGTGGTTTGCTGCTCGGCCCACATGTTATCCAGCGCCGTGCGCGTGTCGTTGCTGAGTTGGCCGCCCTGCGCGTCATTGCTGGCAAGGATCAGGGCATTGAGAACGGATTCCGTCCCGCGAGACTCGACAGTCTTGTACACGCCGCGATCCGCGTCGCTGTAGAACGGCGCAACTTCCTTCCAAAGGCGTACGCGCTTGGTGACATTGTCCAGGAGCCTGCGTTCGTTCGCGGAAGGAGCTGCCTCGGCGAGCGATTTACGAAGAGCAGGCCGCGAGAGCGCGTAAGGTACCGCTGTGTGACACGACACGCAGAAGGTTTCGTGATCGCGCACGGCCTTTGGCCATTCCATCCACCAGGCTGCCCTTTGATCGAGGTAAGCGGCCGCAGCCTTCTGGTCCCAGGAGCTGGCGATTTTCGTTTCAGGCTGATCGAGGCGATTGGCAATCGCCTTTGGACCTCTGGAGCCGGCGGCTCTAGTTTCCATGTGCCAACAGACAGAAATGATCGCCGCTACGAAGCACGCCGCAAGGGCGCCTATTCGCCGCACGGTCGCATTCATAGGGATTGTCTCCTTTTACGTCCAATTCGAAAAGGATCACGCCCACACGAACCAGGCGCAGCAAATATCAATCCAATGTGAAGAGGTTACCACGAATTAATCAGAGTTAGCCTGGCAGGCTCCTGGACCTCCGCGATGAAATCAAAGTAATGTGCTGTAACCAATAGGGGAAAGCGCGGATGCTTCATGTGCCCTCGGCCCAGTTCCCGGGCTGCCGCATTCGCGTTGCACAGGGGAATCTACGGCAAGCGACTCGGGCGGCCCTCGGCACGGGTTCTGTCTGGGGTGCTGCGGGAGACCTTCAGCACTGGCACGTCGAACATGGCCTATCGGGGAGGGCCATATGCCGCCTGGGAATATGCGAACCAGTTTGCCGTGGGCGCGCACCTCCAAGCCGCCCCACGATGAACTCCCTGGTGAGTTCAGTTCCAGGCTAAAAGTCCAAGCGTAGGAAGACCTGGCCTGTCCGGTAGCCTCCAAAATCAGAACCGCGAGCTGCGGAGATCTGTCCGAAACCGCCAGCCAGTGGCCAATCAGCGGCAGATGCTGGCGGCCTTGGGCGTATCCCCTTCGGCTGCAAAAAGTAAGCAGGCACCTCCGCTCCCTTGGTAACAACAAAAGCCACGGCATCAAAAAGTTGGCGGGGAAACCGATTGAATCATCAGGGAAGATCCGTCAGGACTTACCCTACATGAGAATGCGGGCCTTAAGAGGCACGGCTCCCCGGCATTTTCCTCTGCTGAATTGCTGACTTGGCCGGATTGTATGGTCCTTTTTTCCTGAGATAGTTTAGCATCAGCGACAAGGGCCACGAATGCAGGATCTGCGGCCCATGGTTCAGAACGCAAGACATGTTGACCGCACCCTCCTCCGCTGCTCTGTCCGACCTAACTAACTGGGTTCGACGACATGTGGCCACGACTTGAACAACGCAAGATTCACGAGCTAAATAGCGCCGAACAACTGTGCCTAGCCCGCTTGGAAGGCCAGCCCCACGACTGCGGGGTACTGATAGGGCCAGTCCCCGGCAAGCACTATTTCCTGTACCTCGAATTGCAGCTACACCAACTTGATCAGTTTTTTTTCACCCCGCCCACCCCCGGGCAGAGGGTTCATTAGGAACTCGCCATGTGTACTCAACCGGTCGTTCTCGACTCGACGCTTCGCAGTTCGCAAGCCGTGGAATTCGACGAGGCGCTGCGTGCCAAGATCGTCGGGCAGGAGGAAGCGGTGCAGGCGATGGTGGACCTATACCAGGTCTTCTGTGCCGGCTTGAACTCGCCAGGACGCCCGGTAGGGAGTCTTTTGTTCCTCGGTCCCACCGGGTCCGGAAAGACGCGCGTCGTGGAAGCCGCTGCGGAGATTTTGTTTGGGGACCCCCGCGCAGTAATCAAGGTCGACTGCGGTGAGTTTCAGCATTCGCATGAGATCTCGAAACTGATTGGGTCACCCCCGGGGTACCTGGGCCACCGCGAAACACATCCACTGATCACCCAGGAAGCACTAGCTGCGAGCCATACGGACAAGTTGAGGCTCAGCTTCCTGCTGCTCGACGAGATTGAAAAGGCAAACGATGCTCTGTGGCAACTCCTTCTGGGCATGCTGGACAGGGCGACCCTAACGCTGGGTGACAATCGTCGTGTGGACCTTTCGCAGACCGTGATCTTCATGACCTCAAACTTGGGCGGTGCGGAAATCACGGAGTTGATGCACGGAGGAATGGGTTTCATCCAGCCGGAGGACAAACCAATGACGGGTCTTGACGTGAAGGTAGCGCGCACGGCGGTGGAAGCGGCGCGGAGGAAGTTCTCGCCGGAATTCATGAACCGGCTTGATAAAATAGTGGTGTTTCATCCCTTGAATCGTGAGCAACTCGCGGAAGTGCTGCGGATCGAGTTGGAGCAAGTACAGCAGCGGGTTTTGGAGACACAGAACGGTCAGTTTCTGTTCCGGGTGACCGACGCGGGCTGCGAATTTCTCTTATCCGAGGGCACGGACCAGCGCTACGGCGCTCGCCATCTGAAGCGGGCCATCGAGCGCCACGTGGTTTTCCCTTTGGCGAACCTGTTGGCCACCAGACAGGTGAAGGCAGGCGACATGCTCTGCATTGACTGGGACCCGCGCGTGGGAGGCTTGGTATTTTGGAAAGAAGACGAAGCATCGCGGTCGACAGTGCCACAGCCACGGCTAGGGTCAACTCAGGCACGGAAGGCCGCTGGAGCCGGCGGCCGCGCTGCAGAAATAATCTCTTCTGCCAAGGCGCGAAGTGCTGGAAACAGCAAATAAGCCGGGCGTTAGGGCGTGCTTATGAGATCGCCCGCCGGGAAATTGCTGTTTCCCTCCGCTCCGAAGGTGCGGGCATCGAACCCAAGCCTTGAACCGACCGGTGCGTTCTGGGAGGGCAGCCGACAACTCTTCCGGAACATCGTACCGGGCTTGATTTCGAGACCGAAACCATCACGACTCGGTTTCGTTCCAAATGAAGGAAAACACGTGGTTAGGCAGCTCAGTTTTTCGGTGCCTTGATTTTCCTCCGAGTCATGATTTCGGCTGAAGACTCACCAACTGTTGCGACAGCCGTCATCCCTTGCACGATGCGCCAATCGCCGTTCTCTTTTCTCATGGTGATGGCAAAGCGATCGAGAGACTCAACATTCTTCCCCTCAATGAGCGACACATCCTGAACTTCGTAAACAGCGGAAGCCAGATTGCGGTCGTCGCTGATCTGAATCGCGAGGTTTCTGGGCTCCCCAAACTTCGTCGTTTCAAATAGCTGCCAGTCCTTCTGCATCAAGTATTCCCAGTCGTGACGGCTCCGTGTGACCTCGGCGGCGTCGCTGCCGAAGAAGGTAAAGTCGCTCGAAGCCGTGAGCATGCCGGACATTGCTGCGAGGTTTTTTCGTTCATAGGCTTGCCAGAACTTGACCAACGTTGCGGCGACTTCGCTTTTTTCTCTCTCCATATTCTTGGCACTTTTCTTTTGCATGACGCAAGCCAGCAAAACCACGGCTGAAAAAAGCAAGACCAAGTTACGCATGGTGAATCTTCTCCGAGCAAGGGACGAGCGCCAGGCGAACTGCCACAGATGGGCGTAGTAGAAGAAATGCAAGGCGGAATTTTAGCTGCTGCTCCGAGTCGGTTGGCACCGTACACCTAACCCCTTCAGCGCGCAAAGTGCACCACCACAAGTCTGTCTGCGTGCCCGACCGTCCCAGTTTCCCCTCTCGTTCAGCTTAGAACACTTGGTTTCGTGAGACTAGCCCGCCCGCACGGTAATCAGAAGTGGCTGGCATTTGACTGATCATCAAGCTCCGGTCGACCACTCGGGAGTTGCCGTGATATCTGTAAAGGCTACGCCTTAGAGGGGATCCATGTTGGCGAAGGTGCACACACTTCACGTGTGTCTGGACGCAGACTGAGGCGCAATCACGCCGGATGCCTACGAAACACCGGCTCTGCGTGCGGCGACCTTAAAGATGGCGAACGTGGCGCCTTGCGGATCGGCTATGACGGACATCCGCCCGACATCCTCAAAATCCGTAGGAGGCATGTGGAGTTGTGCCCCGAGCTTCTTGGCCTTGGCCGAGGTGGCGTCGCAATCGGAAACAGTGAAGTAGGCTAGCCAATGAGCCGCAGCACCAGGCTGCCGATATGCGGCTGGCGGAATGCCCCCGATGAACTCCTCGCCATTCTTGATGTGCCAGTAGTTGTGAGCGGCGTCTTCGTCTTCTTTCATTATCTGCCAGCCAAAGAGGTCCGAATAGAACTGTCCCGCACGCGCTTGATCCGGCGTGTTCAAGTCGGCCCAGCAGAGCGTCCCGTCCAAACCTGTGATTCCGGTTCCGGTATTCTTCTTCGCTTGCCAAAGCGAGAAGTTCGCGCCCGTGGGATCCTGTAGGTTGGCCATCCGGCCAGCATCGAAAACATCAAATGGCGGCGCCAAAACCTTACCGCCGAGCCGCGTAGCCTGTGCGGCAGTAGCGTCGGCGCTTTCGACGGCGACGTAAAGATTCCAGTGCGAAGGAATGCCCCGCGAGGTCTGCTCGGGACGAAGTGTGTACGCCGCTGCGGTGTCGCGCCCCTGGAGCTGGAAAATGGTGTAGAAATCGTTTGGACCGATCGGAGTGTCCTTGAAGGTCCAGCCAAAGATTTGCCCATAGAAATCTCTAGCGACGGCTTGGTCCGCAGTGGCGAGTTCAATCCAGCAAAATTCTCCAGGAACGTGTTTCTCGATGTTCGCCATAGTGCGGAGTGTACTACCCGGCAGCAGAACAGGGAAGAGGTGCCACCTAAGTCTCGCTCTTAGGGCCTATCATGTCGAAACAACTGCCAAGCTGCCGGGCTGGCCCTCATCCGCACGTTGGTGATTGTTTCCGGTTAAGCCCACAATGCACGAAATGCAGCCTAAGCAGCGGCCGAGGATAAGGCTGCGGCCTCCAGCGCCGGCGGCCTGGCGCCCCTGATCAAGAGCCACAGCATGAGCGCCACCTCCCCGAAGGAGGCGGGCTGACAGTAGGTAAACACCTTGTCGTAATATTGCGGCAACAGCACACCCGTAAGGCTCAGGATCACCCAACCTGTCGATCTTGCCGCCCCTGGTTCGACGTTTAGGTAGAGCCAAGAAAAAGCGTCACTCAGGAGGCTGACATGGAAAGACAGCACACCTACTCTCGGAACGTGAAACGGATCGCGGTAGCTGCAATCGGGTTCGTGCTTGCCGCTCTGTTCTATAAGTTCGACGACGCGACAGCAGAAGGGTGCAACCTCCTCAACGGGGCGGCATGGTTCGCGGTGGAGATGCTGGACCCGGTCGTCCGGACTGGCTGGCAATCTCTGCAGGCGTATCTTTCTGAGAATTCAGGCTTTTTCCAGCATTTGCCACAGATCGTGGCATCCATCTGGCCGCTGCTTTACATCGTGGCTGGGTAGGCATGGTAGGACCGGCTGGTTGTGCGACGTACAGTTTGCGGACGCTTTCTTCCGAAAAAGCGTATAGTTCCCATTCCTCGACGCCCCAGTGCCGGTATCCAAGTGAGGCAGGAATGTCATCGCGTCGATTTCATCATGCATGCATTCGAGGAATTCTCGTTGCCCGACCACAAAAAAATGATTGCTCCATCGTGTCGATCCGTAGGGCTTCGTTTGACGTATCGACAGAGCCAGGTTTCCTATCCGGCCAAGGCCGTGCGGAGACCCAGCCCCAACCAAAAATACAGGAGATCTGACAATGCGATTCATGATGATAGTTAAGTCGGCTGAGAGATCGGGCCGTTCACCCAAAGAGTTAGTGGAAGCCAATTCGAAACTCAGTGAAGAGGCGAACAAAGCCGGCACAATGATCGGGGGTGGTGGACTCGGCTCAACCGCGTTGGGAGCACGAGTCCAGCTTTCCGGTGGGCAGATCGCCGTGGTCGATGGACCTTTCACTGAAGCCAAGGAGATAGTCGGTGGGTACGCGCAGTTTGAGTTGAAGTCGAAAAAAGAGTCGATCGAAGGAGCAATGCGCTTCATGGAACTTCACAAGAAGCTCTGGCCCGGCTGGGAGGGCAAGACCGAGATTCGCCAGATGGTCGGGCCGGAAGACTTTGATTGCAAACCGTAGGAGCGGTTCCTCGCGCAGACAGCCAAGAAAAGGCCGTGAATTCACGGTACGGCGCAGTCGGCTTGCGCGAACCATTTGAAGATGGTGTGATGGGTAGCCGTGACGTCTACCCTGACCCATCGCACAATCGATGCCGTGTGGAGGATCGAGTCGGCCAGGCTCATCGCTGGCCTCACCCGCATCGTCCGCGATGTCGGTGTAGCCGAGGAGCTCGCACAAGATGCTCTCGTCGCGGCCCTCAAGCGGTGGCCGGAGTCGGGCGTTCCGGACAATCCCGGCGCTTGGCTGATGGCCACCGCGAAGCATCGTGCCATCGATTACTTTCGCCGGAATAAGCTCCTCGAGCGCAAGCATGAAGAATTAGGTCGCGAGCTCAAGACCCAGCAAGAGACAGCCGTGGCGAATTTCGAAGTCGCGCATGACAATGATATCAGCGACGATCTACTTCGTCTCGTGTTCATCTCCTGTCATCCGGTTCTCGCGGCGGAGGCGCGCGTTGCGCTCACGCTTCGTTTGCTAGGTGGCTTGAGTACCCAGGAAATCGCGCGAGCGTTCCTCGTCCCGGAGCCTACCATCGCCCAGCGCATCGTCCGTGCCAAGCGGACCCTCAGCGAGGCACGCGTTCCCTTTGAGGTCCCCCGGAGGCCCGATCTAGCCGCCCGTTTGTCGTCCGTGCTGGAAGTGATCTACCTCATCTTCAACGAAGGCTACGCGGCCACGGCCGGCGAGGATTGGATGCGTCCTGCCCTCTGCGAAGATGCGCTGCGTCTCGGGCGTATCTTGGCCGAGCTCGTTCCGAACGAGTCGGAGGTCCACGGCCTCGTCGCACTTATGGAGATCCAGGCGTCGCGCTCCGGCGCGCGAATTGGCCCGTTGGGGGAGCCCATCCTGCTCCTAGATCAAAACCGCGCGCAATGGGATCAACTCCTCATCCATCGTGGATTCGCCGCACTCGAACGTGCCGAGCAGCTTGGCGGCACGCCTGGCACCTATGCGATGCAAGCGGCCATCGTGGCATGTCACGCTCGCGCGCGCACCGCGGCGGAAACGGATTGGCAACGCATCGCCACACTCTACGACTCCCTCGCCCAGCTCATGCCCTCGCCAATCGTGGAGCTGAATCGGGCGGTCGCGCTCGCCATGGCCTTCGGCCCGGCAGCGGGCCTCGAGCTCGTCGACACGCTTGCCTCGGAGCCCTCTCTTAAGGCCTACCACCTCTTGCCCAGTGTCCGCGGCGACTTCCTCTTCAACCTGGGTCGCTTCGCCGAGGCGCAGGCGGAGTTCGCGCGCGCCGCATCGCTCACGCGCAACGCACGCGAACGCGAACTCCTGCTCGACCGCGCGCGAGCGTGCGCCGGAGAGCCACCGCAGCAGCCCGGGCCACGGTGAAGAATGACTGCGCGTCCGCGCTTTGCACGCATTCCAAGCGAGCCGATTGTGGCCGAGTGACGGCGTACGGCGTTTATGCGGATCTATCGCATTTGCACGATCCACTTGCCGGGATGCCACCTTACCGGGCGCCAATCCGAGCTGCCAGGCAACAGTTGCGTGGTAAGGGAATCTGTTGCCAGAAAAGCTTGGCAGGCCACCACAGAATCCGCGATTTACTTCACCGGGCCGACATAGCAAGCGGGGGGTCGCTGGTTCGATCCCCGCTGCGTCCACTATTTCTCAGGTTAAAAGCCGTCGCAATTCGTCCCAACTTGGCGTCTCCGCCGCACTGCTGTTTTTCGTTGCTGCATCTCTCACAGGTGTGAGATTTAACTTCCGAAGACGGGGCTAAACCAGAGTTCCTTGGAGCACTTCGCGGAGTAGCTCTTGTTTTTGTGTGGTGAGCTTCTTTCCTTGCGCTGTAAGATAAAACACGTCGATAGCCTTGTGGCCTTCCGTGTCGATCAACGCGACTTCGATGTTGCACCCCAGGCGCGCCAGCGCCGAGCCGATCTCGTAGAGCAATCCCGGATGGTCCTGGGTAACGATTTCGAGCAGCGTGCTGTGTGCCGAAGATGCATCGTCGAAGTTGATGCGCGTTTCGACGGTGACTTTCGGCGCACGCGAGCGGCTGGCGCTTTCGCGGCTTTTCAGGAGCGGCTCCAGGGGCGCCTTTCCGTTCACGACGTCCGCGAGACTCTTGCGGAAGCGTGCGGCCTCGCTGGGGTTCAGCTCCAGAGTGCGGTGCAAATCCGCGAAGTGGAAGGTATCCAACACAACCCCGGCAGCATTCGCGAAAGCATCCGCCTTGTTGATGTTCATGCCCCAGCCGGCCAGCACGCCCGAAATCGTCGCGAAAAGCGCCGGGCGGTCCGCCGTAAGCAGCGTCAGGGAGAACCCATGGCGCGTGGCGAGGAGTTCCGTCTGCACGGGATCCGTTCCCAGCTTCCGGTATAGCGCAAAGTGCGCCGCAATCTCCGCCGCCGAATGAACTGCGAGATACCGCCGCGGGAATCCTTCGAGGAACCGCTCGATCTCTTCGAGGGTAGTGTCGCCCGCCAGCGCTTTCACCCGCTCGAGCAGCGAGCCTTCATCCGGCGCGTGCAAGCGGTCGCGATCCAGGGTGCGGCTGAAGTGGTTTGCAGTGGCCACGAAAAGCTGCCACAGCATTTCCGCCTTCCACGGCGTCAGCGCTTCCGGATTGACGGAGTGAATGTCTGCATAGGTCAGCAGACATAATCTTTGCAGACGTTCCAGCGTGGTGATGGACTGCGCAAAAGCCGAAACGGTGGCTGGATCAAAGATGTCTCTCCGTTGCACGGTGGCAGACATATCCAGGTGGTGTTCGATGAGGAAGTGGACTTCTTCTTTCTCTTCCGGCGAAAGATTCAACCGCCGGGCGGCACTGTCGAGCGCCGAGAGGCCGCCGGTAACGTGATTCTCCATCGGCATTCCTTTGCCCACGTCGTGCAACAGCAGCGTCAGAATCAGCAAATCCCGCCGTTCGGCGGTCTTCCAGAGCGGCGCGAAATGCGCTCCGCGCTCATCCGGAGGCTGCGCCAATTCCTGCAGGTGCTCGATGGTACGCAAAGAATGTTCATCCACGGTGTAGCGATGATAGAAATCGCGCACCACCAGCGAGTCGATCATTCCGAATTCCGGCAGGATTTCCGTCAGTAGCCCCAGCCGCTGCATCGACCGCAAAGCTACGCCCGGATAGTCGGAGCCCAGAATCTCGCGCAGCGTGGCCCAGGGAATCTCCGTGTTCTTCGGAGGAAGTTCCGGATGCGTCAAGATATAACCGATGCTGCGCTCTGCCTCACGGCTCAGCGGAATACCGGTGCGAGCCGCTTCCGCGAACAGAGAGTAGGTGACCGCGCGGTCCGACAGCACCGGCTGGTCGAGCACCTCGAGCAGGCCGTCACGCACCGCGAAAAACTTGTCGTCGTTCGGCTCGAATTTGCTGGCGCGCGCGGCGCTGAAAAGGCGCTGCCGCAGCGTTAACGGCACGGGAGCTTTCTGCTCGAGATAGCGCAAGAGTTGCCGGTTCAGCGTCCGGGCGTGCCGAAAATACTGGCGCATCCATTCGGCAGGAGTTCGCGCCACTCCGTCGCCCACACCCAGAAGGCGTTCTGCCGCCGCCGCCTGCAGTTCATAAGTAAGCGTGTTATCGTTCCGCCCGTTGCTGTAGTGCAGAAAACATCTGATGGCACTGAGAAAATCGACGGCCGCCGCGGAAAGGTCTTCCTCTGCGGCGGTGATGTTGCGAATCCCTTTTTTTTTGTCGACGATCTGCCGCAGCCAGATGGTGGCCTGGTAATCCCGCATGCCGCCGGGCGACTCTTTCACGTTGGGTTCGAGGTGAAAGATCGTATTTCCGTAGCGCGTCAATCGCTCCCTGGTCAGCCTGTGAATTTGCGCCAATAGGAAAGGCCGCGCCTGTGTTTCCGACGCGGGCAGCACTTTGGTGTCCAGTTTTTCGAAGAGCGCCGCGTCGCCGGCCAGGAAGCGACGATCCAGCAATGCCAGGTGGAACTCCGCATTGTCTTCTTCGATCCGCTTACACTCTTCCAGCGTACGGCCCGCCGAGCTGACGCGGAATCCGATGTCCCACAATGTCCGCGAAAATTCGGAGATGAGCGGCCGTGATTCCTGCTCTATCCTCTCGTTTCCCAGCAAAAATAGGATATCCAGATCGGAGTAGGGGAACAGCATCCGCCGCCCGTAGCCGCCGAGCGCCAGCAGGCAAAGCCCTTGTGGTTCGCGGTTGTGGACGCGCAGGACTTCGTCAAAAATTTGCTGGACGTTGTGGTCCGCCAGTTCGCACTGCGCGCGCAGCGTTTCTCGTGCACTCGTACCGGTCTCAAATTGTTGCCGGATGCGTTGCCGTTCGGCGTCGGCCTGCGGGCCGAGCACGGATAGGGGCCTTGGGGAACCTTGCATGTTCTTTGCGGGTGGGGCCCAGATTGAAACTGGGGCGTGCAGCGGTCGTCACGTTGATCGCCCTGCGGTCAATTAGCTGGCTGCCCGGTGACCCGAAATGATTGCCTAGAGCGCGTTTTCGCCGCGCTCCTCGTTGCGAATCCGGATTGCTTCCTCAACCCTTGATAGGAATATCTTACCGTCACCAATCTTCCCTGTCTTGGCTGTCTTCAGAATTGTGTCCACAACGCGATTCACCAGCGCATCCGGAAGCACCATCTCCAATTTTATTTTTGGAAGAAGGTCCACCGTATATTCGCGTCCGCGATACACCTCGGTGTGCCCCTTCTGCCGGCCGTGCCCGCGCACTTCCGTCACCGTCATCCCCTCGATGCCGATTTCGCGCAGGGCATCTTTCACCGATTCAAACCGCGAGGGCTGAATGATTGCCTCGATTTTCATCATGGGTGTTTCCGCTCCGCCCCCTGCCTGAGGCTCCCTTGCCCGCTTGCCTTACGACTCAAGGTTATAAGCCTCTTCGCCGTGTTGCGTAATGTCCAGTCCTTCGATCTCGTGCTCTTCCGGCACGCGTATGCCCGTCAGTAAATCCACGATCTTGAGCAGCACGAGCGTTCCCACCAGTGCAAAGACCCAGGCGACTAAAACACCTACGAGCTGGTTGCCGACCTGGCCCCAATGCCCGTCCAGCCCGCCGACGGCCTTGCCCGCTCCAAAGATGGGGTTGATCACTTGTTGAGCGAACACGCCGGTTAGCAGCGCTCCGATCGTGCCGCCTGCGCCGTGCACGCCGAAGGCGTCCAGCGCGTCATCATACCCAAAGATGGCCTTCACCTTCGTCACCATCCAGTAGCAGACCACCCCCGCGATCAAACCAATCGCCAGTGCTGGCATCGGCCCCACAAACCCGGCTGCCGGAGTAATGGCCACGAGTCCCGCCACCGCGCCGGAAATCGCGCCTAGCGCGCTGGCTCGGCCGTTCTTGAACCATTCCGCAGCGCTCCAGCTCAGCGCCGCTGCGGCAGCTGCAAAGTGTGTCGCCACGAACGCGCTCGTCGCCAGCGAATTGGAAGCGAGCGCGCTGCCGGCGTTGAATCCAAACCAACCTACCCACAACAGGCAGGCGCCGATGAAACTCAGCACCAAACTATGCGGCGGCATCGGCTGCTTTGGATATCCGGTGCGTTTCCCAAGATACAGAGCGCAGACCAGCGCCGAAACGCCCGAAGAAATGTGCACAACCGTACCGCCTGCAAAATCCAGCGTCGGGAATTTTCCTCCGAGTGATGCGTTCAGCAGCCCGCCCTTGCCCCACACCATGTGCGCCAGCGGCGCGTAGACCACCAGAAACCACAGCGTCAGGAATAGGACCGTGCCGCTGAATTTCATGCGTTCGGCGGTCGCGCCGGTAATCAGTGCTGGGGTGATGATCGCGAACATCAACTGGTAGACCATGAAGGTCAGTTGGGGAACTGTCCCAGCGTAATCTGGATTCGGGTCCGCGCCCACGCCCCGCAGAAACGCGTGGTCGAAGCTCCCAATAAAATGACCATCGCCGCCATAGCACAAACTATAGCCGACCAGCGCCCACATCACCGTGATCAGCGCCATAAGCGCGAAGCTTTGCATCATGATCGCCAGGGTATTTTTCCGCCGGACCAGGCCGCCATAGAAAAGCGCCAGCCCCGGCCCCGTCATCATCAGTACCAGCGCCGCGCTCACCAGCATCCAGGCGTTGTCCGCGGAGGACTGAGCCGCTTTCACGTCCTTGTCCAGCTGCGCCAGTTTTTCATTGAGCGCTTTGGAGATTTCAGGTGTCACGAGAAAAGCGGCTGTCGTTGAAGGAGTGGCTGAAGCGGTGGGCGTTTGTTGCGCGGCGAGGGGAACAACGGCGAGCAGGATGGCCCCAAGGATCAGGACAAAGCTGAAACTACACTTCCATCCTACGCACTTCATAGATTATGTCCGCTCCGCTGGCTCTGGATTTGACTTTCGGGGACCCGCCACTTCGTCGCCCTGCATTATACGCATGCGCGCCCCTTGTCACAGTTTGAAATTTTCATTCCCTGGATTCGTTTTTCTGATGCGCCGCTTCCCGCTGTTCCGGACGATTCGGCTCGTAAACTTCTGGAACGGTTCCCTTTGTGCAACTTACCCGTCACTGTATAATGCCGTGCGACGTGATGAATGGTCATCGCGCCCAATGAGGATAGATCGACGCACTCCCATGACTGACCGGCTGCCCATGGAAATCAACGTCCACGAATCCGGCGGAGTGTCGGTTCTCGAAGTTCACGGCCGGCTCACTATCGGCGAGCCTGCCGAGCAGCTCCACGACGCTCTCGAATCTGTGGTCAAAGGTGGCGCTAAGAAAGTTGTCGTCGTCCTGAACGGCATCCCGCAGATTGACAGCTCCGGGATCTCCACGCTGGTGCGCATCTCCATCAAGCTCGCCCGCGAAGGTGGTGTGCTCCGTCTGGTCTGCGGCCCCGGCCGCGTCCGCGACGCCCTCACCGTCACCCGCCTCGTCGAAGCCATCCCCACCTTCGAATCCGAATCCTCCGCCCTCGCTAACTTTTAGCTGTTTTTCGCGCCTGTCGTTCCAAGTGTTGGCCATGTGTTACATCCCCGCTTTATGACAAAACCGAATCGTTTTCGGAGCGCAGGGGGCTTTGCCGCTTGCGTTTTTCTATCGCTCATGGGAACCTCGCATTCCCATTCTCAGGAGACTTCCTCTGTCACCCTGCCGGAAGCCGAAATCCGCGCGCTCGCAAACTGTATACTGCAAAGAGCTGGGAAAGAGGATTCCAAGCCGGGGGGGTTGCGGCATCCTTGTCGCGAACTTCGCGCTTCCTTCTGGTGCAGCCTCGCAACTGGGCATGCAGCTCGCCGATGCGTTCTCGAACGGACTTGCCTCGCAGAAGAACGCGATTCAAGTCATCGAGCGTTCGCGTCTCCAAACGTATCTGGAACAAGAGCGCGTTCCTATGACCCTTCTCCACAATGAAAAGGCCATCCGTTGGCTCGGGAAGCAACTGGGCGCCACTGTTGTCTTGACCGGAACAACCGCCAAGGACCAGGGCGCGTCTGTGCGCGTTCAGGTGAGCTTACTCTCGTGCGATAAGGAGAAGGCCGGCCCCATTGAGGAATTCTCTTTTCCGGATTCAGATTCGAGGACTGGTCTCAACCCCATCGGTTCCTTTCCCGAAACACTTTCTTCTCCCAATCCGTCCTCTATCCCCCTGGTCCTCAGAGCCGGAGTGGGCGGAGTGACCTCGCCTGGTTGTTCGTACTGTCCGCAACCGAACTATACCAATCCTGCTCGAGAAGCGAAGTTCATGGCACCGTGCTTTTGCAGGTAACCGTTTCCGCGGAGGGACGCACGGTAGAAGCCAGGGTTGTTCGTGGAGGGCCATTTGGCTTGAATGAGGCGGCGATGAACGCCGTACACGATCGGAAGTTCAAACCCGCAACGCGCGAGGGTAAACCCGCAACCGGCATGGTTATGATCGAAGCGACCTTTCGCCTCAATTTGCGGAGTGAAGTATTCAGAATCGTTGGTTGGGGAATTGCCTGTGTTTGGGAGCGAACCTTGCTATCCGCCCTTTTTCAATTCGGCTAGAACCAGCTTAGCCACTTCTTTCAGCGTTTCGAATACGCCCAATCCCTGAATAGCGACGCCTTCCAAAATTGGCTCGCCCTTTTTCTGGAGCTGCTTCGTCAATTCCGGCACGGACATCGCGTTCGGCAGGTCGCGCTTGTTCAATTGAAGCACGTACGGAATCGTGGCAAAATTCAGGTTGTGCTCTTTCAGGTGCTCCATCAGGTTTTCCATGGTCTCGAAATTCGCATCCAGACGTTCTTCCTGGGAATCCGCCACGAACACCACGCCGTCCGCGCCCTTCAGGATAAGCTTGCGGCTAGCCTCATAAAACACCTGTCCGGGAACCGTATATAAATGAAAGCGCGTCTTGAATCCGCGCACCGTTCCCAAATCCAGGGGCAGGAAGTCGAAAAATAGCGTTCGGTCCGTCTCTGTCGCCAGGGACACCATCTTGCCCTTCTGGTTTTGTCCGGTGTGGTCGTAGATCCACTGCAGGTTGGCGGTCTTTCCGCCCAGACCTGGACCGTAGTACACGAGCTTGCAGTTAATTTCGCGAGCAGGAAAGTTGATGAAAGGCACGTTGTCGTCAACCAGAATTCGGCCACAAACTTATAGCATACGCGGCGCAGGCAGGCCAGCCTTCGCGCCCCGCGTGTCGCCTTGTGTGTACTGCACATACAGTGTCCGCGATTCCGCTCCGAACTCCATGCCCTATTTTTGGCCCATGCCTCCGTTCGGTAACGCCAGACGCTTACGCACCCCTACAAGTCGCCCCCGCTCACATCCGTTGACGCCAGAATCCTGCTCTGCTAGGATTCGCCCCATGGCAAAAGCGCGTAAACCCGCTTCAGGGTCGACGAGGCATTCCAAGGGCAAGGCGCGGAGTCAGTCTAAGTCACAGAAAAAAAAGACTTTCCCTCCCCCTCCGCCCGCCCAGCGTGGGGGTGTCGAGCTGGTTGATCCCCGCGTCCAGGCGCAACTTAAAGTCTACGACGAAGCCCTGGCCCTTTTTCATCAGCAGAAATTTGCCCGGGCCAAGCAGGAACTTGAAAAAGTCCTGGAAGGTCCCAGCAAGGAGCTCGCGGATCGTGCGCGCATGCACGTGAAAATCGCTGAGCAGCGCATGAAGCCGTCTCATGAGCAGAATCCTCGCACCGCCGAAGAGCATTACCAGCGCGGCGTTGCGATGATGAACATCGGCCGATGGGATGATGCCCGCGAGAGTCTCGACAAAGCTCGCAAAGCCGCGCCCAAGGCCGACCATATTCACTACGCCCTGGCCGCGCTCGATTGCCTCACCGGCGAAGCTGATTCCGCCCTGGCCAATCTGAAGGTCGCCATTCAGTTGCGTCCGGAAAATCGCTATCACGCGCGCAACGACGAAGATTTTGCCTTCCTCCAGGAAGACCCGCGCTTCACCGAACTGCTCTATCCGGAGAAAGATGGCACCGCCGGCTAGCGATTTTTGTAAGGACGGGCTTTAACCGTCTTTTTTTTCTCTGTGTTCTCGCTGTCCTCTGAGTTCTCTGTGTAAAATCCCTTTTTCCAGGATGAATTCTCTCCGCAAATTCTGAAAGCCGATGTGAAGAAACGCGCCTCCAAACCAAAGACTCTTCCCCACGGCTTCCGCGTCGTCGCTCTTGGAGGCGGCACCGGCCTATCTACACTTCTCCGCGGCCTCAAGGAACTCGTCATCCGGCGCACCGACGAACGCGCCAGCACCGAACGCCCCATCGCCGATCTCGCCGCCATCGTCACGGTCACCGATGACGGCGGCAGCTCCGGCCGCTTGCGCCGGGAAAACCGCATTCTCCCGCCCGGTGACATCCGCAATTGCATGGTGGCGCTTTCGAAAGACGAAGCCCTTCTCGCGCGCCTTTTCCAATATCGTTTTCACGCCGGACGTGGCCTGGTCGGCCACAACTTCGGCAATCTTTTCCTCGCCGCGCTCACTCACGTCACCGGCGATTTCACCGAAGCCATCCGTGTCAGCAGCAAAGTGCTAGCGATTCGCGGCCGCATTTTTCCATCGACGCTTTCGAACGTGCATCTTGTTGCCACGCTCGAAAACGGCCGCACCGTTCACGGCGAAACGCGCATCACCGCCAGCCGCAGTCCGATCAAGAAACTCAAGCTTTCCTCGCGGCGCGTGCGTCCGCTCGTCGGGGCCATCGAAGCCATCAAGCAGGCTGACCTGATTCTTCTAGGTCCCGGCTCGCTCTACACCAGTATTCTCCCGAATTTGCTGATCCCGGAAATTGCTAGCGCCATTGCCAAATCGAACGCGCCGCGCGTCTACCTCGCCAATCTGATGACCCAGCCCGGCGAAACCTCCGGCTACGCACTTGCCGATCATCTCCGCGCCATCCAGAAACACGTCCCACGCCGTGTCATCGATTGGGTCGTCGCCAATCGCCAGCCCGTGTCCCCTGAGGTGGCCCGCCGCTATCGCGCGCAGGGCGCCGAACCGGTGGCCATCGATCTCCCCGCCCTCCAGAAGCTCGGTTTCCGCGTCATCCTAGACAATCTCCTCGAAGAACACGGCGTCCTCCGCCACAACACCCGCCGCCTCTCTCGCCTCCTCTTCGAACAATTTCTGGATCGGTAGCACAGGCCCCTCGCCCGCTTCACCGGCCCATACTCGTCTGGCTGGCCAGATCTTCTCAATCCTCCAGCCAGCCTTTATTAGTTAGCGACGCGGAGCGGTCGCCCCCACAGAAAGCAAAAGGGCTCCCCGGTCGGGTCGGGGAGCCCTTTTGGCCAGTCGTTTGCGGAGCCGTTAGAAGATGACCTTGATCGCCAGCTGCATGTTGAACGGTTCCCCAGGCCCGATGCCCGGCGCGCCGTTGAAGTCGCCGATCGTGTCGGTGATCGTCCCATCCCCATTCACGGAGCCGGGGCCGGAAGCAAAGTTGATTCGGTTAAAGAGGTTGAACATCTCGGTCCGAAGCTGCACTCTCACCCGTTCGGTAATCGGGACGTTCTTTAGAACCGAGAAATCTACGCTCTTGTAGCTGGGGCCCACAAACCTGTTGCGGGCAACGTTGCCGTTTGGATTCGTTGGACCCGTGCAGCCGACGGCCCCTGGCTTGCAGAATGCCGCTGGGTTGATCCACTGGACCCCCGGAATGCTCTTGCTGAAGGTGTGAGAGAGTCCGGCGAAGGGGTCTCCAATCAGATCCTTTCCCGACCGAGTGATGTCGAACGGCTGCCCGCTGTGGAGCACCCATAAGCTGCTTAGTTGCCAGCCGTTGACCAGCTTGTCGGACCATCCTCTCGCCCAACCTGCCTTGGGCAAGGCATAGGTCAGATTCGCCGTGAACAAGTGCCGCGTGTCGTAATCCCCGTTGCCATAGTCCAGCTTGATGTTATTGGAGACATCCGCAACGACGGCGCGATACTCGCTGATTTCATCCAGAGCGTGGGACCAGGTGTAGCCAAATTGCGAGCTCAACCCGTGCCAAGTCCTGATGCGGAAGGTGCTCTGCAGCGAATTGTAGTTTGACGTGCCTACGCTGTTGAGTTGGAGGATGTTGCCGAAATTCGGGAAGTTCACGCTGCCCTCGTTAATGTTTGTCACGATATTCAGCTTGCGTCCCTGGCTTCCAACGTATCCAACTTGAAGTACGGCGGCATTGCTCAGGCTCTTCTCAACTTGCAAGTTGAGATTATAGAAGTAGGGTGTGCGGAAATTCTGATTGACGGAGTAGGCGCTCAGACCCTTAGGATCTGTGGCCGCGGCGGAATTGGGATCGGTGCATTCCTGAACTCCCGGAAAGATCGATGTGCCACCCGCCTGTGCCTGCCCTGGTCCGTTACCCCAATTGTAGGCACTCCGACTATAAGTAGAGACGGGAGTCGGTCCAAATGCGTTGCCCTCAATCCCCTGCGACGCGGCGATGGGCGGGCGGAAATCCAGGAACGGGTTCATATTGATCTGATCATAGAAGACGCCGATTCCGCCACGCACGACGAGGTCGCCTTTCGATGTCGCCTGATAGGCGAAACCGATCCGAGGGGCAAAATTGTTTCTATCCGGCGGGAAAATGGAATCGATGCCACTCCCCTGGATGAGGAGTCCCTTCCCGGGGACAAACACGGCGATGTCCTTCTTGTCGCTATGGAGCGGCCCGAAGTATTCGTAGCGCATACCGAAATTCAGGTTCAGTCTTTTGGTTGCCTGCCAGGAATCCTGGAAGTACAGATTGTAGGCGTTCACCACTACCCAGCGTTCCGGGTTTCCTACCGCGATGGTAGATCCTGTCACGTCCGGATCTAAGGGCCCTCCGGCCACGTCGCCAGCAAGGAAGTCAGACAGAGCATTCTTATCTTGGCAAATTAGTTTTTGTGTTGGATCCGTTTGATTGCACACCGGCCAGGGACCCTGCGATCCGTCGAAGGTAAACTTGCCAGTTCCGCGGCGATGATAGAACTCATTCACGTGCGCCTGGCGAACTTCACCTCCGAAGCGAAACTGGTGCGCTCCCCTGTTGTAGGAGACGATATCGGTCGCGTGCCAGGTGAGGTCACTGCGGCCTTCCGGTGGCGTCAGACCGATCTGTTCAAAGTTCCCGATCACGATGTTGGGAGCGCCGTGAATGGGCTTCCCGTTGATTGTCGCAGCGGGGCTCAGGAACAAACCCATAGCTTTCGTATCGAAACTGTTGTTGAAGTCGCTGAAAGTTTGGTTGAAGTAGTTGGCGCCAACGAGCACCTGGTTGGTCAATCGCGGTGTAAGTACGGAATTCAACGTGAGCGAATAGTTGAACACGTGGATGGGGGCGTCTTCGAAGTAGTACTTCAAATTCGAGCTCGCCGTTCCCAGCGCGGGGCTTCCGCCGAGCGGCGCAGTCTGGTCGCCTTGTCCCCCGAACCAGCGGAGCGACAGACGGTGTTTATCGTTGAAGTTGTAGTCGACCTTCGCCACGCCATTGTAACTGTGGCCGATGGAGGCGATAGGGCTGAAAAAATTGTTGGGTACTGCGGGAAGACCGGCAATGTTGCCACTTCCAGACCTCGGCCAAAAGCCGCTCGGGCCGATTAGGGTTGCAGAAACTGAACTCTCGGGAATTCCGGCGGCGCTCAACTGATTCAAGGCGGCGGTGACCCAAGCATCCGAAGGCTCGGTGGCCACGCCTGAGAGGCCAATGATGTACTGCTGCTTCTCAAAGGAAGCCAGGTAGAACGCCTTGTCCTTGCGAATGGGACCATTCACCTGAAACCCATAGTTTTGGTTGCGCAGCGGCGGCGCCTTGGTGCCGGGCGCGGGAGTGAAGAAGGGCGATTTCGCGCTGTAAAATTCATTGCGGTTGTAGTAGTACACCGAACCGTGAAACGTGTTGCCGCCGGACTTGGTGACCAGGTTAACCGTACCACCCGCATTGCGTCCAGCCTCCGCGCCCGACTGCGTCTGCGACGAGAATTCTTCAATCGAATCGATCGGCAGCACCACGCCAGCGATGCCCGAAACGCCGCCTTGGTTGACCGCCGGGATGTTGTGCCAGAAGTCGTTGTTGTCCACGCCGTCAATCTGCCAGTTCATCTGATTGGGGCGCGTCCCGTTGAGCGAACCGAAGCCGCCCACGGAGTAGCCACCGTAACCCGGCGCAGTCGCGACCAATTGCGTGAAGTCGCGCCCGTTCAAGGGAACATCCTGCACGACGTCAGAAGCAATCGTCATGTTCTGGGTTTGCGTCGTGGTGTCCAGGGTCAGCGCCGCGGCGGACACTTCTACCGTGGTGGTAGATTGAGCCAGGGAAAGTTTGACTGCTAACGTGTAGATCGTACCGGCGACGACTTCGACCTTGTCCACCGTGTACACGGGGAAGCCAGATGCCGTAACCGTGACCTTATAGAATCCCAGCGGAATATCCTGGAAGGAGAACTGACCCTCACTGGTCGTAACTGTGTTGTGGTCAATTCCCGTGGCGCTTTCCGTGGCCTTCACGGCAGCATTGGGAACCAACGCCCCGGAAGGATCCGTTACCGTTCCATTGATCGCGCCACGGAACGTCTGCGCGTTTGCTGCCACCGCGAGCGACGATACAACAAGAATTGCCAAAACTAGGCGCTTCATATGATCAACACCCCTCTTCATCGAGATCAAAAAATACTCACGGGCCACTTTTGGCAGCACGCTTTGAAGAACGAAAAAAATCACCGGCGAGCTTCTCCGTGAAATTTTCAATTCTATTGAAAGTTCAATACCTGTTTTTGAATACCAGGACAAGCCCCCCGACCAGCTCGCCCTTTTGTGTCAAACACTCGACAGTATTGCCAGACCAATATGTATGGCTGTTGTGCTTAAGATTTAACCCGCACTTCGCGCATGTGTCAAGTACTATGAATTTTATTCGACGAAACCAAAAATTTCATTCTCCGCCCGCGCCCGAAATAGTGTAGGCGGCCTTAAGCCCTGGAATTCCACACTCTGTTGCAGGTGTCTCATTCCGCGCAAGAAGACCAATTCAGGGCTCCCGCCGTGGCCGTTCCTTCCAATTGCTGATAACTTCATCAACGGTAGTTTTCCAATTCGTCTTGGAGGTCTTCATGGCTACATTCCCACTGATCGAATACAAAGACGCAAGCCCGGAGGTGCGCGCGGTTTACGACGACATCATGGCCACGCGCAAAATCGATTGGATTAACAACTTCTGGAAGGCCATCGCGCACGATCTCGCCTTGCTAAAACGCACCTGGGAAAGTCTGAAGCAGATCATGGGGCCGGGCGCGCTCGATCCGCTAACCAAAGAACTGATTTACATCGCTGTCAGCGTCACCAACAACTGCAACTACTGCATCGCTTCGCACACCGCTTCCGCCTTCGGCAAAGGAATGACCGACGCTATGTTCAAGGAACTCCAAGCCATCATCGGCATGGCCAACGAAACCAACAAACTCGTCACCGGCTATCAGGTCGAAGTTGACCAGCGCTTCGAGCCTCCTCTTCTGCGATAGCAGTTGCAGCTTTTCCCTTTCTTTCCGCGTCTGTTTCGAGCCGCCGCCCGCAACGCCTGGCCACGGGCGAAATCTTGACCTGTCCTTTCGGACAGGTGTTTCCACGGCAGTACCTTGGTACTATGGCTGGGCCCTCTCCTAGAGGCAGAACATATAGATGTTCGTGAGGAAACCTGTCTGGGGCAGGGCGAATAAGAAAATCCTTCGCGAGTGTGTACGCTATGCTTCCTACCATCAAAGACAATGAAGTCTCAACTGTAAGGCCAGAAACGGCGCAGGGCCCCGCGTCAACTTCCGCACTGCCAGGTGATTCGGCCATTAAGCAACAGCCCGTTGCGCTCGAAGTGCCGGTCACGATCAACGGTGCCCGCACCGTCGAGGGCAGCGACAAGCGCGAGCCTTTCTCCGAGACCACCAAGACCGTTCTCGTTTTCGGCAACGGCGCTGTCATCCGTCTTTCTTCTTCCGTTGCTCCGGGGCAATTGCTTTTTCTCACCAACGAAAAAACCAAGAAAGAAGTTGTCTGCCAGGTCGTCAAGTCCAAAAACTACCGCAGCGTGAGCGGGTATGTTGAGCTCGAATTCACGGAGTCCGTGGTTGGCTTCTGGGGCATGCGTTTTCCGGGTGACCGCATCAGTTCCGCGTCGCAGCCCGGGGCGCCTGCGCCGGTCAGTTCGTCCTCTGCCGGCTCGCCTGCGGTCCCGCGGCCGGTTGCGCTCAATGTTGCAGCGCCTGCGGCGAAAGAGGGTGAGCTAAAATTCTCGGAAGCAAAATCTGTGATTCCCAGGGCAGCGGTGGCCCAGATTCCCCCAGTATCGAAAGTGGCAGAGCCCGCTGCACGGCAGCCCGTCGCGCCGCTCTCCTCCGCCCTCTCTAAGTCCTTCGATCCAGGAGGTCCACCAAGGCTGGCCTCGGCAGCGGCAGTTGCACCGGTAATTCCGGTTGTGCCTGCTGCGCCGGTGCCCACCACTCTGGAATTCGCTGTGAACTCCGCACCCGCAAATCCCGTCCCGCCGGCGTTTACCCTTTTTGATTCGCCGCCGCGCACGTCGGAAGTGCAGGCTTCCTTTCTTGAGCCGCTGGAGGCTCCCGCAGCGCCCTCCACAGTCAATACGAAAAATTCGCCTGTAGTATTCGACCTAAAGCCTGTCACACCGTCCGCTGTGCATCCGCCGCAGGCGTCGACGGTCGGCGCTCCTGCCGGGTCTTCTGCGGTTCCGCACCCGCCCCCCGTGGCCAAGCAAAAAGAACTTGCGGAGAGCGCCGCAAAAGTTTTGGAAATGCCCCACACTCATGTGCCGGAACCCGTGCCCGGCAAGCTCGTTGCGCCGGAAAAACTTGATCGCGTGCCAACGAAACACCCCCTCGATGAGGAAGGACTGAAAATTCCGGCTTGGCTTGAGCCGCTGGCCCGCAACGCCGCCGCACCCGGTTCTACCGAGGAGCTGACCGAAAGGGAAAAAACAAAGCGCTTCGGGGAACAGCCTAAGGTCGAAGAAACTTCCGTGGAGACCGTCACGGCTTTAGAAACAGAGCAAGACCGCGTGGCCGAGCTGCCGCTGCAAACTTTCGGCGACCCACTTCTGTTTGACGAGGAGAGAAGTGCAGAGGAAAGCGACTCCAGCAGTTCGAGCAAAGGCATTCTGATCGGGGCGATTGTAGCCGGTCTCCTGCTGCTTGCTGGCGGTGGCTGGTGGTATATGCGCCCGCAGTCTGCTGGTGGCAATGCCGGTGCGGCGCCGGCCTCGAATGTGCAAGCTTCCGTCGTCTCCCTTCCTGGAGAGAGTTCACCGTCGCAAACCAAAGGCAATGCGCCGCTGCAGACGAATGCTCCGGCACCAACGAATGCGGCGGCGCTCACCAGTACCGCCAATTCGGCCACGAACCCTTTGAGCGGCGTACCGGCAGCTGCATCCGCCGCCACAATACACAAAACACAACCCTCGTCAAATCCAGCAAACGGCGGCGCGAGTGTGACGAGTTCGGCTTCGACTCAGCCGGTTGCGCAGCAGCCGAAGAAGCCCATCCTCGGAGAAGTACACCTTGCGACTCCCAAGGTCACGCCGCGCAGGAATGCGCAAAACGGTGGGGAGGCTGACGCAGGCATCGCCTTAAACAACGTTGCACAGCCCGGCGCAGAAGCGCTTGGCGCAGGACTTGTCGGCGACAACAACAAACAACCTTCGGCGCCCGTGGTGCCGCTTCCCGTTGGCGGGGACGTCAAACTGGCAAAACTGATTCTTTCTGTGCCTCCGAAATATCCGGCGCTCGCCAAGAGCCAGCATGTTTCAGGCAACGTGCTCGTCGACGCGTTGATCGACGCCGGCGGACGCGTCACGACCATGAAGGTCGTTTCCGGTCCATCGTTGCTGCATCAAGCAGCTATGGACGCTTTAAGACAGTGGAAATATCAGCCTGCGTCGCTCCACGGCAAACCAGTGCCAATGCACCTGGCCGTGACAATCCAGTTCCGCTTGCAGTAATTCTCCACGAATCCTAACGGCGGTCCCAGGAAGCCGGGTTGTGCCGTCACTATAAATTGAGAGTTCATTCGAACGCCGCTTCACGGCGCCAAGAACGGAATGCTTCGCATGCTGGCAACCCGCCAGACATCCGGATCAATCGGGTAGGGTTCGCCCGCTCCCAAGATTCGAATGCAATGCTCGGTGAAAGGCGCGCGCGCATGTTTGGCACGGCAACCCGCGGCTGTCTTCCTGCAATGGCACCGTGCGCATTCCGTCGTGCCAACGTAGTCCTCGCGCGATGCCGAGCGCTTTGTCGGCCACCCGCCTGGAGCTTCCAGCCGCTCATCCCGCGCCATCGGAGTTTCAACTTTTTGTTGCGTCTCGGGAGCGCATGGCGCGCGCGCCTGCGGTGCAAGTAGAGCTAAAGAAGAAACGCCCGCAAGCACTGCATACCATCCTCTTCGCTTCATTTCGCGCACCGAAACGCAACCCGAATAAACCTCCCCGGAATCGGCAACCTCCTGCCGCTTGCGATAAACCGGCAGAGGTTCGTATACTGGCGGCCCGGCCAATTGGCAGGTCTGGGGAGTGCGTAGCCCGCCGAGTGCCTCGCCTGCCTTGGCCTTTCATCGCGCGCCTGTGATCGCCAGTGATTGAATGACGGCCGTGTATAGAAGTCTGGCTCGATAGAGTCGAGTTGCCTTTCCCTTGACCGCACGGTAGCCGGCTCTTTACGCGAGCACAGCTCGATCCTGAGCAAAGCGAAGAAATGCAACGCCGTCACAAAGGAGAAATTCGCATGTCGCAAGCCCCAATGCCCGAAGAAATGAATGTCTACCAGAACGCGGAAGCGCGCTTTGAAGTAGCCGCGAACAAACTGGGGCTCGAACAGGGGCTCTACCGGTACCTCAAATATCCCAGCAAAGAAATCACCCTGTACATTCCTATCGGGATGGATAACGGAACTCTGGAAGTGTTCACGGGATATCGCGTGCTGCATTCCACAGTGCGCGGGCCAGGCAAGGGCGGAATCCGCTTTGCTCCCGATGTTTCTATCGACGAAGTACGCGCCCTGGCGACCTGGATGACCTGGAAGTGCGCGGTGGTAAATATTCCTTTTGGTGGCGCGAAGGGTGGAGTGATCTGCGATCCGCGGAAGATGTCGCGCGGAGAGCTCGAGCGGCTCACCCGCCGCTATACCGCGGAACTGGCGAATTGGCTGGGGCCGGAGCGGGACGTGCCAGCGCCGGACGTGGGCACCGGCGAGCAAACGATGGCTTGGGTGATGGACACTTACGCGATGCACGTCGGCCAGGCCACCACCGCTGTCGTCACCGGCAAGCCCATCGAACTCGGCGGATCCCGCGGAAGGCGCGAAGCCACCGGGCGCGGCGTGATGATTTGTTGCGATAAAGCGCTCGCCAAGTTGGGAATCAAGAAAGAAGGCTGCCGTGTCGTTATTCAAGGCTTCGGAAACGTAGGCTCACTGGCTGCCGAACTGATGCAGAAAGCCGGCTACAAAATTGTGGGTCTGGCGGACATCGGCGGCGGTCTTTACAACGAGAAAGGCTTCGATGTGCCAAAGGCCATCGATTGGGTCTACACGCAGAAGAAACCGCTTAAGGATTTCCCCGGCGGCGGAACGAAAATGAGCTCGCGCGAAGTTCTCTTCCAACCGTGCGAGATTGCCGTCCCGGCGGCCATTGAAAACCAGATCACCGAGAAGAATGCCAAGCAGGTGCAGGCCAGGATTCTCTGCGAGGGCGCCAACGGCCCCACCACTTGGCAAGCCGACGCGATTATTGACGCCAAGGGCATCTTCACCGTGCCGGACATTCTCGGCAACGCTGGCGGCGTCACCGTCAGCTATTTCGAATGGGTCCAGGATCGCCAGGGCTTCTTCTGGCGGGAGAGCGAAGTGAACGAGCGTCTCTTCGATGTGATGGATAATGCCTTCGACGAAGTGGTGCGCTTTGCCGGAATTCACAAAGTCAATAACCGCATTGCGGCCTATATGCTGGCCATTGACCGCGTTGCCAGCGCCCTCAAGCTTCGCGGTATTTATGCCTAGCTTCTGGAGGCAACTTGTATTAGTTTCTTTTTCGCTCCCGCCCCTCCAATGGGGTTCGGCAGGAGCCATTCCGTAACTCCCCTACGGACTGTGCCGGGATCAATTCAAACTGAACGGCTCGGAAAAACATTCCGCGCCAGGAAGGAGTCCGCCCGTGACCCCGGACTCACTCTCGTCAGGACACGCGAAAAGTGAAGAGCAGCATCGTCGCGAGATCTGTATTGCCGGACGCTGGATGTACGAGCGCGGCCACATCGTTGCCTGTGAAGGAAACATTTCTGTTCGGCTCGATGATGGCAGCGTTCTCACGACTCCCACGTGCATGAATAAAGGGATGCTCGCGCCGCAAGATCTGGTGATCACCGATATGCATGGGCGTCAGCTCGCCGGCGATCGCAAATTTTCCTCCGAACTGGCGATGCATCTCCTGTTCTACCGCATGCGGCCCGATGTGATGGCCATCTGCCATGGGCATCCGCCCACGGCCACCGGATTTGCGGTCGCGGGGCGCGCGCTGAATCAAGCTTTGCTTCCTGAAGTGATCGTGGGACTTGGACAGATTCCGCTAGTGCAGTATGCAACACCGGGAACTCCGGAGTTGAGCGAGGCCATCGAGCCGTTTGTGCCGCACTACGACGCGCTGCTTCTTGCCAACCATGGTGCCGTAACCTGCGGCCCGGATCTTCTCACCGCTTTCTTTCGAATGGAGACCATCGAGCACAGCGCCAAGATCACCCTGGCTGCGGAAATGGCCGGTGAGCCGGCGTTGCTCTCCAGCCGGGAAGTCGCGAAGCTGATGGCGGCTCGTCCGCGTTACTTTGTTGCGCCCCCGCCGGGCGGCGGAGCGGAATTGCCGATCACCCGTGACAGCGGAGAAAACGCGGGCGATGATGTGACGCTGACACGCAGCGAGCTCGATGCGCTAATCGACGAGGCCGTACGCAAGGACCGCACCCGGCGTTAATTCCCTGCCCTGCAGGTCCGTGATAACAGCCGCGCCCCAACGTACCAAGGAGTTCCTGTGTGAGTGATAACGCTGCATTCTTTCAAGCCGTTCAATCCGGAGACGCAAGCAAAGTTGAGGCGTTGCTCGATCGGGATGCTTCGCTTGCGAACGCGAGAAACGAAAAGGGCCAGTCCGCCGTGTTGATGGCCGTGTACACCGGCAGAAAGGAGATTCGCGACCTGCTCCTTGCGCGCGGAGTTGCACTGGAGCTGCACGAAGCAGCGGCGGCGGGGCAGCTTGCGCGCGTGAAACAAATCCTCGAAAAGGATCCGGCGCTGGCGAACAATTTCTCGCCTGACGGTTTTCCGGTCTTCGCACTGGCTGCTGCATTTGGGCATCGCCACGTGGCTGAATATTTGTTCGCCAAGGGCGCGGATGTAAACGCTGCGGCGACGAATGGCACGGGATACAACGCACTGACGGGGGCGGTGGCCAGCGGCCATGCACAAATCGCAGGCTGGTTGCTGAAGAATGGCGCCAGCGTGAACTACCGCTATGGCGCGGGTTATTCGCCGCTGCTCACGGCTGCGGCCAACGGTCATCTCGAAATCGTGAAAATACTGCTCGAGCATGGCGCTGAATTGCATGCCAAGACCAATGATGGAAAGACAGCGCTCAGTTTCGCCGAGGAGCGTGGCCATGCCGAGGTCATCGAATTTTTGCGCAACCATGGGGCCGCGTAAGAGAGTTCAGGAAATGTCAACGCGCGGCATAGTTGCGATTCTGATCAGCTTCGTTTTCTGCACTTCCATATGGCCTTCCGGAAAGCTCTTTGCTCAAGAGAAAGGAGGAACAATGTCTCTGCAAATTTCCAGCACAGCCTTTTCCGCCAGCGAAGCGATTTCAAAAAAGTTTACTTGTGATGGCCCGGACGTCTCCCCGCAATTGAAATGGAATGATCCGCCGGTAAATACGCAAGCCTTTGCGCTCATCATGGACGATCCCGACGCCCCCGCGGGCGTCTGGGTACACTGGGTGCTTTATGATCTTCCGCCAAACACGCGGGAACTTCCCGAAGGAGTGGCGAAGCAGGAACAACTTTCCAGCGGCGCGCGCCAAGGCCGCAATGATTTCGGCAAGATCGGTTATGGCGGCCCGTGTCCGCCACCGGGTAAGCCGCACCGCTATTTCTTCAAGCTGTATGCCTTGGATGCGAAACTGGGCTTGAAAGCCGGCGCGACGAAGGCCGACGTCGAGCGCGCCCTGAAGGGCCACATCCTGGCGCAAGTAGAACTCGTTGGCAGATACGGCCGCTGACCTTCGCGTGCGCGTTGACGGGCGAAGGAAAAGCGGCAATACTGGCGAGCGATGATTGGCCAGCTTCGCGGACGCCTCGCCGAAAAAAGACCGAATCAAGTGCTCGTCGACGTGGGCGGGGTGGGCTACCTCGTGCAGGTGCCGCTTTCGACCTACGCCGCGCTCGGCGAGTTGCATACCGAAGTGACCCTCTTGATTCACACTCATGTGCGGGAAGATACGCTGGCGCTGTATGGATTCGTGTCCGCTCGGGAAAAACATTTTTTTGAGATGCTGCTTTCGGCTTCCGGAGTAGGGCCGACTCTGGCGCTCAAAATCTTGAGCGGGATGAGCGTCGAAGAACTCGTGCCCGCCATTCGAGGGAGCGACCTGGCGCGGCTGACGAGAATTCCCGGCGTGGGGCGCAAGACGGCGGAACGCATGGTGGTGGAGTTGAAGGACAAACTCGAAGCCGTGGCCGTAGAGACGGAGAAACCGGCTTCATCGCCTGCGGGAATCGAGGCGGATGTGGTGTCCGCGCTCGTGAACCTGGGATACGACGGACACGCTGCGGAAGCTGCGGTCGGAGAAGCGAAGCGCGAGACGGGCGCGGCGAATTTTGAGAAGTTGTTGCGTGGCGCATTACAGTCGTTGAGCGTGCCGAAAGGACGAAGCGCGAGATCGGGATCGTAGCCCACGTCGAGGTATTGTAGGGGCCCGATCCATCATGCCCTTCCCGGCGAGCGACTGAAACCAATGGCGGATGGAACGGCAAAACGGATGATTCAACAAAGACAGCCAGAGCGAATAGTGTCCGGCCAAGCGTTTGACGAAGACGCGCGCATTGACGTGAGCGTGCGCCCGAAGCGCCTGGACGAATACATCGGCCAGAAACGCGTCAAAGAAAATATTCAGATCGCCATCGACGCGGCGCGGAGCCGCGGCGAAGCGCTGGATCACGTGCTGCTTTACGGGCCGCCCGGGCTCGGGAAAACGACGCTGGCTCAAATCATCGCGAACGAATTGAACGTTCCGATCAAGACCAGCGCCGGCCCGCTGCTCGAGCGTAAAGGCGACCTGACCGCCATCTTGACCTCGCTCGAGAAAAAGGAAGTTTTCTTTCTGGATGAAATTCACCGCTTGCAGCCCGCCGTAGAGGAGGTGCTGTATCCGGCGATGGAAGATTTCCGCGTGGACCTGATTATCGGCCAGGGGCCGGGCGCGCGCATTCATCCGTTTCCACTGGGACACTTTACATTGATCGGCGCGACGACCCGCGCGGGATTGATCACCGCGCCGCTGCGCTCGCGGTTCGGCATCGTGCACCGGCTGGATTTTTACGAGCCGGCAGATTTGCTGATCATCATTCACCGCTCGGCGAAAATTCTGAACATCCAGATGGATGAGGGCGGCGCTGAAGAAATTGCAGGCCGCTGCCGCGGCACGCCACGCATCGCGAACCGCCTGCTGCGGCGCGCGCGCGATTTTGCCGAAGTGCGCGCGGCGGGCCGCATCACGCGCGCGGTCGCGCAGGAAGCATTGCAAATGCTGGGCGTCGACGAAAGCGGCCTCGACGAAGTGGACCGCAACCTGATGATCGCCCTGCTCGACAAATATGCCGGCGGCCCGGTCGGCCTCGGCACCCTGGCCGCCGCGCTCTCTGAAGAAGAAGACGCCATCGAAGAAATGTATGAGCCCTACCTCATGCAAATCGGCATGATCGACCGCACTCCCCGCGGCCGCGTCGCCACGCCCCGCGCGTTCGAATACTTCGGCCGCGAGCTCCCGAAACGCCAACCGCGGCTGTTCTAGTGTGGGTCAGAAGGACCAGCGCTACGCCCCCCCACTCTTTTTGTAACTGCCGATTCCAAAGGGGTTAGCGTCGATGAATGACCCGTGCATTCTAAGGAGGCTATACTTCTTGCCTGGTCAGGAAGCCAACAAAGCGCTCACTTACTCTTGTGTTTTTTCCGGACGCGGGCGTACTTGAGGGCGATCAGGCCTTTCGAGAAGGTTTTGTTTTCGAGCAGGGAGAACTCGCGTTGCGGGAAGCCTCTGGGGAAGAGCGGAATGCCTTCACCGATCAGGACGGGAACCATACCGATGTACAGCTCGTCGACCAGATCTTCTTTGAGGAAGTCGCGCGCGAGCTCACCGCCCCCCATCAGCCAAATGTTTTTTCCGGAGCGTTTGCGGAGCCTCACGACGAAACTTTTTGGGGATTCGCTGACAAAGGTGACGCCTCCTCGCTCGCCGGGCGGCCGCGAATGGGAGAAGACGTAGCTCTTCATTCCTGATCCGTGGTAAGAGCCTCCGCCCATCTTGAGGGCCACGTCGTAGGTCTTGCGCCCCATGACCGCGGTATCAATAGCGGCGAAGAATGAGCCCATCGAATAGTCCTTGGGCATGAACAGGAAATCGACCGCTCCATCGGGGCGGGCGATGTAGCCGTCAAGACTGATGCCGAGGCCAAGGACAACCTTGCGCATGGGGGCATTCTAAACGACGGATTGTAAGCTCCTCAACGGTCCTGACCCGTGGACCGGCGGCGATTGAAGGAAGCGCCCAGCCCGCGCGAAAAAGATTGCGTGGGAGTTTCGGGGTGGGCTAAGGTGCGTTGCGACGCGAACACCGTCATAGGTCGAATCAGAGGAGGAGAGAGCATGTCACAGAAAGCTATCGTGAGATCTGTCGTTGCGGTGATGTTTGCGCTTGGCGCGCTGGCGAGCGCGGTGGCGCAAATGCCGAATGCTTATGGATTGCCGATCAGCCTGGAGAATGCCAGGAAGTCAGCCGCGCCGGCTTTGGCGGAGGCGGCGAAGAATAACTGGACGGTAGCGGTGGCGATCGTTGACCCCGGGGGAAACCTTGTGTTTTACGAAAAAATGGATAACACGCAAATTGGCAGCGCCAAAGTGGCAATCGATAAGGCCCGCTCGGCGGCGCTGTTTAAGCGGCCAACCAGAGCGTTGCAGGACGCGCTGGCGGCAGGCGGAGAAGGGCTGCGGATCTTGCGCGTACAGGGTGCAGTGCCTGTGGAAGGCGGAATTCCGCTGGTTATCGACGGAAAGATTGTAGGAGCGATCGGGGTCTCAGGCGCGACCAGCGCGCAGGATGCGCAGTGCGCCAAGGCGGGTGCGGACACGGTGAAGTAGTCGTACCAGGGCAATTCGCAAGAACCGAGAGTTTTTACTTCGCGCTTAACTTGTCGCGTCGAGCTTCGCTTTGCGCATAAAACTCAGCCGGGTTCTTTTTGAGATGCGCTTTTAATTGATCGGAATAGCCGAAGATAGCCCAGGGAGCACGGGTGGCGGCATATTGCAGCATGTCGTCTACTTTGGCTTGCTTGCCGGGAATTTGCAGTGAACCGCCCTTAAACACCAGAACGGCGGTGTACGTCTTCCCCACGGGAATGAAGTTTACGCGGCGCTGCGTGACGAGCTTGTAGGCCCACGCCAGATCGTGGAAGCGGAACAGATTGAACGTGAAAAAATGGTTTATGAAGGCATACCTGTCCGCAACGCGGAATCCTGATGCTTTGTACCGGACGCTGGTCTTGAATTCATTCTCGGATTCCATGGAGGTAGATTGAATCTCGCCCCACGATTTTATGCGCTGGAACGCGGGATGACGGGAAAGGTCCTTCAGACGGAGCCACACCGGGCGAGCAAAAAACAACACGCCCATGAGAATGACAACGGCAAGGCCGATGGCCGCAAATCCATTCTCGCGAAAACCGTTGGCCTGCAGCATCAGAAGATAGAAGTCCTGGTGCAAGCGCTGCGACCCCACCGAAGATCTCATGCGGTCAAAGATGTCGCCGGAAAGGAGCACGAGTTCACCCGAAGCCGTTTCGGAGATGGGCTTGGAGCTCTTCACGATGAGATAGCGGTCGCCGACAAGGAGAGCGTAGTAGCCGGAAGAAACTTTGCGGTTTTCTTCGACACCGTTCCTGGTTTGGACTTCGATTTCCTGAAGCCCAGTATCGACGACCTTTGATCCCTTTACTTGGACGAAGTACCGTTCAGTGGAGTGGGGATCTGTGATTTTGTTCAGCTCATGCCCTGTAACGGGGAACGGACCGTAGAGGAAGTTCCTGGCATAGCGCAGGTTTGCTGTGAGCGTCAGCGCGGTGAGGAGAACTACAGCAGCCCAGGCGGAGAGGCGGCGAATGCATTCGCGCCGGAACATGCGCTCTATCCAAGTAGGCATGAGAGAAGCCTCCGGCCGACCCGAAATGATTGGCGGGACTGTACCATAGGGTGTGCTTGCCAACAATGATTGAGATGCAGAGGCAAGCCGGAAATAGGAATGCGGAAAGAGAAATGACGGTCCATCTTTCGCTGGGATCAAATGTCGGAGACAGGAAAGAAAATTTGCGCGCGGCCATTGGGGCGTTGGGAGATGCAGGTGTGCGCGTGACGCGGGTGTCGTCGTTTTATGAGACGGAGCCGGTGGACTTCCGGGAGCAGGCGTGGTTTTTGAATTGTGCGGTCCGAGGAGAGACGGGCGTTCCGGCGGCGGCGCTGTTAAGGGAGCTGCGGGAGATCGAGACGCGAATGGGAAACAAGAAGCTAGTAGTGAAAGGGCCGCGGCTGATTGATATGGACATCCTGCTTTATGGCTTGGAGACGATTGACACGCCGGAATTGCAGGTACCGCACGCGAGAATGCATCTGCGGCGGTTCGTGCTGGTGCCGCTGGCAGAGATTGCGCCGGAGGCAATGCACCCGAGTTTGCAAAAGACTGTGAAACAACTGCTCGAGGAAACGCCGGACCGCAGTACGGTGCGACGTTTTGATCGGGCCAAATAGGGGTGCCCCTACAAGTGCTGACTTCCGGATCGCGTCAACTGGTGCGATGCAAGAGCAGACGGTGAAGGGTCATCGGTTTGGGTTGGAGGGCGTCGAGCTCGATTTGTGCCAGCGGGCCTTCCTTGATTTCGCGCCAGCGGTATACTCCGGGCTCGGTTTCTTGAGTTTCGCGGCCGTTCAATCGGCGCAAAAACTCGGTGGCGTTGTCACGCGACGCGACTTGGTGGTACGAGGGGCGGGTGAGGGCTTCAACAGCGTAGCTGCGCAGAAGTTTGCGCCAGTAGCGATCGAAGAGATCGCCGGATGCGAAGATGTCGCTCCACGCCACTTCGCCACCGTAAGCTACCACCACGCCGACGACACGTTCACCTTTTAAACCTGAAGTGGCGTTCGCGAATCGGTGCTGCACCTCGTCAACGAAATCATCGATGGACACGCCGACGGCGCGCGACTGGTAAATTTGTTCGTACGCTTCGGTGCGTCCGTTGGAAGCGATGGCACCTTGAATGTCACCCATTGTCATGCGCGGAGCGGGAGCGGCAGGGGCAGATTTACGGGTGGTGCCGCTGCGGACGGCGTCCCAGACCTCGGTTTGTTTCTGATCTACGGCTGCTCTTTCGCGGACGCTGGGATGGACGATGGTTTTTGCGGCTGCAAATTGCGAACTGCCTGTCCAACGGCCGTGCTCGACGCAGAAGACATCGAGAGGGAAGGGAGGCGCGCCGACGGGAACGATGCGGTCCTTGCCGATGACGCGATCCTGCTTGCCGCCGCTGACCAGTTCGCCGGCGAGGAGCAGCAGCGGGCGTTTGCTGCGATTGATCAGGACAAGCTGGTTGACGGAAGCGCCGGTGCCGGATTGCGGAATATATACGGGGCGGCCGTCGCGACCGCGAACCATGTTCTCGGAACCTTGCTCACGGACAGCCACGTCGCCGTTGGCGAGACCTTCCTCAAGAGTGAGGAAGGGGCTGGTGTCCTGGCTGTAGGAGCTGACGACCGGGAAGACGGAGATGTTCTCATAGGTGACGGGATCGAGGAGCCGCCAGTCACCCTCGGGTCGAGACGGCGGAGCGGCAGGGGACCCCGGCGCTGAGCCGACGAAAGCCAGCCCGGCAAGAGTGGTGATACCGAGAAGTCCGCCGATCAGGGCGGCGAAAATCGAACGTTCCATTGAAAGCCTCCTGTGTGTGAAGCCCCGGCCTGGTCAGAGCGAACCAGCAGGGACACGACTCAAGATTAGAACGAGGAGGCGGAGAATCCTTGCAGGGGGAGGTAGCTATTAGTTTTTAGTTTGTATTTCTTAGTCAGGAGGAGACCGCGGTTGGACTAGGTGGGCGCAGAGGGACACACTGGCACACCAGACCGCCTACTATGGACGAGGAACTAGAGATCTTCACTGCCCCATTTCAGCGATTCGGATCGCCGAGATTGACCCGGGGCTTGTTGCGCTTGGACTTGGAGGCTTCGCTTTCCTGTTTCTCGTATTCGGCAAGCTCCTCGTCGGTGTAGGTGAAAGAGTCGCGGGAGGCGAACATCGAGTTCGAACGGCCGGCCTGTTTCTTCTTCTTTCGCAGGGCGCCGAACTCGTGGCGGACCTGACGGATAGGACCCTCGATGGCCTTTACTTCGACGAGCAGATCGCTGACTTTTTCGAGAAAGTCGTGAAGATGGTAGGGACGAAGCACGTAGGGGAGGCGCGCGGCTTCCAGGTGGCCCATGTATTGGCCGACGGCTAGTTCTGGGATGAGATACAGTACGCGTACGCGGCCGCCATCATCGGGAGAAACGCTGGCGAGTTCTCGCAGGGTCAGGAAGGCAGCGCCATCGACGCCAGTCAGAGCCACATCGGCGATCACGAGAGACCATTCCCCGGTTTTCAGCTCCGCGAGCAGCATCTGGGTGTCAGAGACGATGCGGACACGCCACCCCTCTGAGTCAAGGATTTGTTTGACGGCACTTCCGCCCGGGGCATCGCCTTCGAGGACAAGAATGCCGATCTGCTGAGTTGGCGTGGATCTAGTACTCACAATACGTAGTATACCCTCAAGGAGGCGGCGAGAGGTGGGGAATCTGGTGGCAGTTAGGTATCGGTCAAAGTGGTACCTTGGAGGAATAGATCACTGTCCAACTACATAGTTGCTGCCGTTGAGAGAACGCTGCAGACCCATGGAATCCCAGAAAATTCGATAGATGATTGGACGATGTGAAGAATCAGTCCCTGTAAAAAAGACCTGAAGGCCATCGCGCGACCATTCCGCAGTGCGGCCCGACTGGTCTGGCGGACAGAGAATGACGCGGCGCTTCGAACGCAGTTCGTAAAGGAAGAAACTCGCAGCCAAGCCCGCGGAATCAACTGGAGCACCGGCGGGCGCAGACAAATAATCCGCCGAGATGAGCAGCAAGTCTGAATTGATGGGGTTCACGCGAATCGTGTCAGAACTCGTGATCTGAAATGACGGACCGTAGATGTCTTTGAGGGCCACGGCCTGCGGCAGGGTCTCTTCACTGAACCAATAGGCATTCAGCATATCTGTCGCCAGGATGGTGTGATTGTCGATCCAGCCGTCGAGAGCATTTACAGGCTGTGGAGAAAAAGAGGCGGCCGATTCCGGGTTGCCCGCGGGGAATGACCAGACCTGCCAGGAGTTGTCCAGGGCTTTGAGAAAAGCGATGCGGTCGTCACCGGGTGACCAGAAGGCCTGCCGTACCAGACCGTGCACCAAATCCAGCGATTTGCCGGAGTCAAAATCGTAGAGAACGATGGTGCGGTCGGGACTACTCCTTGAGTCGGCGCGCGTGTATAGAAGCTTCTTGCCGTCATGGGAGAGGGCCAGGTCGGTGCCGGCTTGCGTTACGATCTTCTTCGTCGCGCCGCGGCTGAGAACAACGTTGCCTGCTGAATTCAGGTAGGCGACGGCAAAGGGAGGCTTGAAGTTGCTGACGGTTGGAGCGGGTGGCTTCTTTTTGTCGGCGTCTTCCTCATCGTCGGGTTGGTTGTTGATCTTGGGGAAGAGATCGGCGGCGATGCGAGCGCAACCCTTTAGGGAGCCGACCTGCGCGTGATCTACGGAGACGCGGAAGGAGTACTTTCCAGAAGGTGGCGGCGCGGGAGTCAGCGTATCGTTTGTGGCATCGTTGCACGCCTCTCTCGTGAGGTGGACGGCGATGACCGCTCCGGTGGCGGAGTCTTTGGCGTGATAGGTCCAAGAATCAGCTGCAGTTTCGTGGGTGACATCGGAAGGCTCGAGCGGAATGGGCGGATATCCGATACGATCCAGGCGTTCCGGGCCTTTCTGGCCGATGCGCAGGTTCCAGTTGGGATCATTGCCAAAGGCAAGGAGGAGAATGGGATAGTGGGTCGATTGAGGAGCGGGGGGGCCTGCGGGAAGCTTCTTCACCGGCGGAGGATTCTGGCCGAGCGAGAGTGCCGGCAGGCTAGCGAGAATTACAGATGCCAACAGCAGAAGGCGTTCGAATCTCTCAGGCATGCCGATGACGGTGCTCCTGGGCATTGAGAATACCCCGTGAGAGCGCGGGAGGCAATTGTCCGCAGGGTTTCGCGAAGAGCCGTCGTATCCTGGGAGGTACGATCGAAAGCCTGAGAGACGAGTTTCGAAGGGCTTGCGAATAAAAAGCGAAAATAATGCTTGACTAAGCGAACAAAAAGCGAAATACTGCGGCGTGCTTCGAGGTGGGCTATGTCTCCAGTTCACTCCCAACTGGCGCCGACTTTTCGGATTCGACGCCGCCACGCTTCAACAACCACAGTTGGACTCTTTCCCGAGTGCCCTGATGTCCTAGGCCCATCAAAAGAGGTCAGCAGTTCTGTCCCGGTTGCCGACCAACGCGGCAGCGTTTCAGACCAAGCGACGGCGGATTGCCCCCCGAGGTCGAGGACCCCGCACGGAACCCAAAACCGTGAGGCCGGTTCGGTTCGAAATGATGCCGCGGCGGCCCCTGAACGCGCTCAAGCGCGGCTGGTAGGCATTGCCCGCCTCGCAGCATCGTCTCCGCCGGCGGAGACGCGGCGGAAATCCAACCAGCGGCCTGAATATTTTGTGCTGCCGGTGAAGTCGATCTTGAATCGGTGCGACTCGAACCGCGTGCCGTTCGAATGGACGATCAATCCTTATCGAGGATGCGAATTTGCCTGCAAGTATTGCTACGCTCGGTATACGCATGAATACATGGAACTGGACGGGTCGGAATTCGAGAAAAAGATTTACGTGAAGAAGGATGCGGCGCCGCTACTGGCGTGGGATGTAGCACACAAATATTCGTACTCGTCGGAAGCATCGAGCGGGGCGCGGCCGGACCACATTGCGATTGGGACAGCCACTGATCCGTATCAGCCGGCGGAGCAGGAGTACGGAGTGACGCGCTCGTGTTTGGAGGAGTTGGCGAAGAAGGAAGGGTTGAGCGTTTCGATCATCACCAAATCAAACCAGATCGTGCGGGATATTGACGTACTGCAGCGGATTTCGGAGCGGTCAAACCTGGGGATCGATATTACGATTACGACGTTGCGCCCCGGGTTGACCCGACTGCTCGAGCCACGCGCACCGAGGCCGGATTTGAGGCTGGGGGCGGTGAAGCAGTTGCGCGAGGCGGGGCTGGCGGTTGGACTTTCCGCGTCGCCGCTCATACCGGGGATCACGGACCGCGATGGGGAACTGGAAGCAGTTGCGGCTGCTGGGCGTGATGCCGGAGCGCAGTGGTTTTTCTCCGGCGTGCTGTTCCTGATGCCTTCATCGGCGAAGCAGTTCCTGCCGTTTGTGCGGGAGAAGTTTCCGCGGCTGGCGAAGCAGTATGAACAGTGGTACGCGAAGAACGGCTACGCACCGGAAGAGTACCGACGCAAGGCTTCGGATCGCGTGTCGCGGATCCGGGAGCAATACGGATTTCGGTCGCGGCCGTGGGTGGAAACGACGCGAACCACGACCTGCACGCAACTTTCATTGACGTGGAATGCCAGCGCAGTAACCGGAGTGGGGGAGCGAGCACATTCTTGCGCCGCGGGGTGATGCGTGGATTGGTCATCCTGAGCGGAGCGAAGGGGCTCTCAGAGAGGCATGGCAGTTGAAGCTAACGCTGAGATTCTTCGAGCATCATCGGATGCTCTCAGAATGACAGGCGATGGCGACTGAAAAAACAGGAGCCGGACTCACGCACTCCCAAAAAAGGCTAAGGGACAATGATACGGGACTCTGCGCGCTTGAGTTCGGGCGCTTGCGGGAACTGGCCGCGCAGGAATTCGATGAAGCGGCGCGAGCGCGGACGTCCGTTGGTGCGCAACAAACCCATCCGGTAGAGAAAAACTAATAGAAAGAAGAGTTCCGAGTCCTTGAGGCCGGCCGCGCTGGCGCGTTCGTATTGCGGCTTCTTGATTTCGGAAATAAAAGCGATCAATGCAGCGTAGAGTTCGCGCGGCAAGGGCGCATCCGGCGGCTTCTCGTAGATGATGCCGGAGCTGAGAACTTTGTAGGTCCGAGTGAGGGCTTCGAGGCAGGCGAGGACATCGGCGTCCACGGCGTTTGGCTGGACAGTGCAGAACCTGGCGATGGAGAAGGCGAGCGCGGCCATGAGCTGCTGGTGGGTGTGGACGACGTCCTGCGGAATCTTTTCTTCGAGCAATGGAGTATCGGCCGGGAGTGACCGTTGATGCTTGTCTTCGTAGCGGTGGGCGGCGACGAGGTAGGTGCAATCGGGGGGGCAATCGATGGTAACTTCACGCTCGGTGCCGCAGCAGACGGCGCAGATTTTTTCACCCTTGGCGGGGCAGAAGCGGGCGGCTTTACGCTTTTCGCAGATTGGACAGGACACCGGCATTCCCTTCGGCCTTTTCGTGACCAAACAGAATACGCCGAGCCCGTCCAAAAGCAAAAAATGGGGCCAGGCCAGAACTGATGAGCTATGACGCCCGGATATTGGAACGGGGTATGGATTAGAATGGCGCCCAGGCACGGGCCGCGAGCGCATCGCAACGGAGCTGCTTGAGGCTCTCGCCTCCATGGAGAGTGCGTGGCGGCCCCCTGAGCCCTTCGAACAAGTTCAGGGGACCGACGCGATCATGGAAGATACGCGTGATTGAGTTTTTCGATCTTGCCCAGTTAGCGGGCGCAAATGCCGGTGGTGACGATGTGCTTGTTGGCCTTCAGCTGATAAGTGAAATAGGGCACGGCCACGCGAAACGCTTGAGGATCGTTGTTCGCGCAGTGGCCGGGACTTTGCTGCGAGCAGAGCGGGCTGGCAACGTGGTCATCGGAGAACGCAATGTTGGCGCGGTGCTGCGGGTCGAGAGCCACCTGAAAAAAGTCTGCAAGGGCGCGGCTATCGCCGTTGGAGCAGCCGGTGCCGTTGGTGCAAATGGTTCCAGCATGAATGAAATGATCGCTGGCAATGTGCTGCGTAAAGGAGGGAATTGCGCCGTGGCCATTGACGGATTCGGCCATATAGACGCTCCACTGCGCCCAGCATCTGGTGGTGCCATCAGTGCAGGTTGGCTGCATGGCAGCAACATCATTGGAGTTGCCGGTGAGGTTGGATCCCAGCCAGGTCACGACGACGTGGCCGTTGGCGTCCGCGGCGACCCAGGGGAATACGTTTGACTTGCCAACCGTTCCATCCTGGTTGACGCGCACGGGAGATGTCCACGTGTTTCCGAGATCTGAGGACGAAGAGAGAAAGATATTTTGGTTGTCTGACCAGATCGTATAGACATAACCGAAGTTGTCAACCGCAAGCGCAGGGAAGATGTTTGCAGTGCCGTGAATGGCCCCCGGCGAGCCTGCCGGGCTGGTGAAGACCTTGTGATCCGTAAAGGTGAGCGTCGGCGCATCCAGACCAGCATCAGTGGAAACTCCAACATATACGCTGCGAAGCGGACCGGTGTTGGAGTTTTCGGTTGCACTGTCGGGTGCCACAAAGGCAACGTAGAGATTTCCTTTGCTCGGGCAGGAGCTAGTGTTGTTGTCGACTTTGATCTGGGCGGCGACGTTTCCGCTGTCAGTGGGTACGAGGCTGCCTGCGGCGGGGAGGGTCGTGGCCTCGATGGCTTCACCCGCACCGGCGACGTAGGTGAGGCCGCCATTGTTCGAGCGCTGCACTTCGATATTGAAAGTGGCCACGTCGTGATAGCTGATGTAAACGGTGGAAGCATCATTGGAGGCGTCATTCCACATGCGGTCGTCTCCAGGAACCAGTGCAGCGACGGCGTTGGGGGGCGTGAAGAAGGTATCGCCGCGATTTGTGGAATGCGTGGCCGTCACCCCCGGGGCGAGCGTCAAGCTGGTGAAAGCCAGGTTTGGAATGGCGGAGTTGTTGGGGTCGGGTGCGTTCAGGGCGATATCGGCATCGCCGCCTCCGGGAGCTACGCCAAGATTGGAGGGACTGCCTACGTTGTTGACGCAGCCACCTCCGTTCAGTCCGAAAATGCCGCAATTGTCGGGCTGGCCTTCATATTTGAAGGGCAAAGTTCCGTTAGCGTTGGGCGCGCCATCAATGGGTTGAGACCAGCGCCATAAGTCCACACCGCCGGGCACGCCGCGAATGGATTCGACGTAAATAGTACCCTGTGAATCCACACGATCGCCAGGCTCAAGACCTTGCACGATAAACGCTAGGGGGCTCAAGCCGGTGGGAACAGGAGCTAATTGAGGCAAGCACAGGCTTTGGTTGGGACTGAAGCCGTCGCTGCCCGGCCCCACAAACGCAGGTATTGCTTCTCGGCCCCCGCCCGCGCCGGTTTGACTAGGACAGGCGTGCTGGTTGGTCGGATTGGGAAAAGTACTCTGCGCCATGACATGAAATTGCCCGGCGGGACCGACTTCCATCAACGGAACGAGGGCGAGCAGCAGGACACTTGCAAAGAGGAAAGCGAGTATTGATTTTCTCATGTGTGTGGCTCCTTACGTTTGGGTGAAAATTGGTTTTCGCAGGAAAACGAACACAGGCCCTACGTTCAGACACCTGCAGCAGCGGGCAGACGAGTCAAGCACCAACAGGCCTCAGCATCAGATCTCGCAGGAGAGAGGCCTCAATCCTCAGGTCAATCTCGGCCGGCGGACACCTATGAAGATCTGGACCGAGCTCTACAAGAAACACATGGGCCAGAGCACGCTGCTCTCTTGGACACCCGGTTCCTCCAGACACGCGGACGATATAGAAGGAAAAGGGTTCTCCGCAATCAGGTAATCAACGCAAACCGGGCTCCTGAGAAAACCCGAGACCTTTCTAGCGCGGGAGCGCTGGTTCTTCGATTTTCCCGGTCAGAGGGCAATGGTTCCAGGAAGAGGACCCGCGCCGTTCCTCTAATGCCCGCGGGATTTGTAAAAAGGAGTGAAAGTGATTCAGAGGTTTTCAAGAGCGCCGGAGACGAGCACGGAGCGATGAATCTTGTGACACATGAAGATGAAGATCTCCGTAAAGAGGACCCAGACACTTAAGCCATGATGACTTTGTTTTGGAAACGACGCGCGGCGATGATCAACAAAACAGCACCGATGATAAAGAGGGCGAGGCTGTCGGTCCAGAGGTGGGCGATGCCCGCTCCACGGAGAATGATGCCGCGGGTGATGTTGATGAAATAGGTGGCGGGGATGAGGTAGCTGATGGGGTAGAAGATCGCGGGCATGGTCTCGCGGGGGAAGATGTAGCCGGAGAAGAAAACGCTGGGAAGAATGGGCAGAAACGCGAGTTGCATGGCTTCCGCCTGGGAATTTGCTTTGCTGGAGATGAGAATGCCCAGCGAGAGCGCGGCGAAGAGATAGGGCAGCGAAAGAATCGCGAGCAACAGGATGCTGCCGTGAATGGGGACGCGGAAGACGAAGCGCATGAAGAAAAGAATGAGACAGAGCTCGAAGAAGCCGATGCCGAGGTAGGGAAGCAATTTTCCGAGGAGAAGGCCAAAGGGACGGACCGGAGTGACGAAGAGCTGCTCGAGCGTGCCGCGTTCCTTTTCGCGGACGATGGAGAAGGCCGTAAGGAAGGTGGTGACGTTGAGGAGCATGATGGCGGTGAGGCCGGGGAGGAAGAAATTGGGCGAACGCGAGTCTGGATTGAAGAGCAGCTTAGGGCGCATGTCCACGGCGAAGCTGGAACCATCCTTCAGAACGCGTCGAAGAGATTCATCAAGGCCAATGGCGGTGGTGACGTTGATGGCTTGGCCGGCGACGGAAGAGTCCGAGCCGTCGATGAGGACGAGGACCTGGGCGCTCATCTGGTGAAGAAGACGGTCGGAATAATCAACGGGAATCTTGATGCCAACGCGGGCCTTGCCGGCGACGATGAGATCGTTCAGATCGTGATCGTTTTCGACGTAGCGGAGGATGTGAAACGTGTCGGAGTTTTTCAGCCGGTCAATAAGCTCGCGGCTTTCGCGGCGGCCGTCGGCGTTATAAACGACGGTGTTGATCTGGCGAATGTTGGTGTCAACCCCGAAGCCGAGGAGAAACATCTGGAGCAGCGGCATGGTGAGGGAGAAGAAGAGAGTGCCCGCGTCGCGACGGATATGAAGCGCTTCCTTGTAGAGGACAGCACCGAAACCGCGAAAGATGTTAGGCATGGGCGGCCTCCAGTAGGGCTTGGTGCTTGTAGGTAAGTTCGACGAAGACGTCTTCGAGGCTGGGAGCGAGAGGACGAATCTCGGCGACGGCAATGCCGTTCTTCAGGAGCTGGTTGCGCAGATCGTCGAGATTGCAATGGTCATCGATGAGCGCATGAATGGATTGTCCGAAAATGGTTGCGCTGCGGACGCCGGGAATTTGGCGGGCGAAACGGAGCGCGCGCGTGACTTCCGGGGTGGTGATTTCAACGCGCAGGGTGCCTGGAGGCTGAACGTCTGGGAGCTCGCGGAGCGAATTTGGCGTGCCGTCGGCGATGAGCTTGCCGTAATAAATGTAGGCGACATGGCTGCAGCGCTCGGCTTCGTCCATATAGTGGGTGGTGACGAAGAAGGTGATGCCATGACCGGAAAGCTCGAAGAGGAAATCCCAGAGCTGGCGGCGCGCGACCGGGTCGATGCCGGCGGTGGGTTCGTCGAGGAAAAGAAGTTTCGGTTCATGCAACATGGCACAGCCGAGGGCCAGACGCTGCCTCCAGCCGCCGGAAAGTTGCGCGGCCAGGCGATTCAGATAGGGCGCGAGGCCGTTGAGCTGGACAATTTCGTCGATGCGTCGCTTCAGACGCGCGGGCTCCAGGCTGTAGATGCGGCCGTAGAACTGCAAGTTTTCCGCGACGGTCAGATCGTAGTAAAGGCTGAAGTTTTGCGACATGTAGCCGATGCGCTCGCGCACGGATTCAGAATCTGTGCCGACGTCGAGGCCTTCGACAAGGGCGGAACCGCCGCTGAGTGGCAAAAGGCCGGTCAGCATTTTGATGACGGTAGTTTTTCCGCTGCCGTTAGGGCCGAGGAAACCGAAGATTTCTCCCTTTTCCACGCGGAAGCTGATGTCGTTGACGGCGGTGAAATTGCCGAAACGCCTGACCAGATGTTCGGCGGAGATTGCGGCTTCGCCGGGATTTTTTGTGAGCTTCGCCATCGGCTCAATTTCCCGCTTTGAGTTTCACGTCGGCAGCCATGCCGGCAAGCACGTGGCCGGCGGGATCATGGATGCGAATCTTTACGCCGAAAACCTGGTGCACGCGTTCCTCGCGGGTCTGCACGTTGCGAGGCAGGAATTCAGCCTGCTGATTGATCTGTTCGAGGACCCCTTCGAAAACAGTCCTTGGAAAAGAGTCGACTCTGACTTCGGCCTTCTGCCCGAGCTTGAGGCGGCCATATTCGGTTTCGGGAATATAGATGCGAACGTAGATTTGATCTTTCTCTAAGAGCGTAGCGACGGGGGTATTTGGTGCGATGAGATCGCCCGGGCGGACGTCGAGAACCTCGACGATCGCGGCGGCGGGAGCCGTGACCTGGCGTTCACGGAAGCGGGCTTGGTCGTAGGCGTGGGCCGCTTTGGCAAGGTCGACGTCTTCCGGGCGGTTGCCGCGCTCGAGTTTTTCCAGGTTTGCCTGTGCCTGATGGTAGTGCGCTTCGGCGGAGGCGATTTCCTCGGGACGGTAACCGCGCTGGAGTTCATCGAGCTTGTGCCGGGCACTCTGCTGCTGGGCAACAGCGACTCGCCAGTTGGCTTCGGCCGTATCTCGCTGTTGTTTTGAGACGAGATCTTTTTTGGCGAGTGCCTCATAACGGTCGAAATCCAGGTGAGTGCGGATTTCGTCGGCTGTGGCGCGATCGAGATCGGCTTCGGCGGTGGCGATATCTTCCTGGCGATAGCCGTTCTTCTTCATCTCGTATTCGGCTTTGGCCTGGGCCGCCACGGCGCGGGCTTCCGCGATTTCTTCGGGACGGTAACCGCGCCGGGCCTTTTCGGCGTTCGCACGGGACTGCTCGAGGGAAGCTTGCAATTCCTTGTCGTCAAAGGTGATCAAGACCTGACCCGGCTGGACGAAATCGCCTTCGCGGACCAGGACCTTGTCGATTCGGCCTCCGATCTTGGAACCCACACGTATGTTGTGGGCTTCGACGGTGCCGGAGCCTTCGAGGGTGGTGTCGCGGTGGAACCAGCCCGCATAGAGTCCAGTGGCGGCCAGTACCGCGGCAGCAACAATAAGAATCAGGATGCGCTTGCGGTTCATGAAACTAGTCTCCTGACCTGAAAAAAGGGACTGGCAACGGCGGCGAGTTCCGGCGAGGCGTCAAGCCGGACCATAGCAGGTTGAATGCGGTCTCGATCCGGGAGTGCAATGTCGCGTCGCCGTAAAGCGACCAGATCAGAAGCGTGCCGAAAATGGTCTGGCGAAAAACGTGGGCGATCTCCGCGGCCGGAAGGTCGTTGCGGATTTCGCCGCGATCCTGACCGAGCTGAATCATCTGGCTATGGAGGGAATGTACGCGTTTTTGCAGGTCCATCATGGCTTCACGAACCGGTGTCGTTGAAAGATAGGCCTGAAGAAGTGCGCGGACGATGGCCGGGTTGCGAGTGGGTTCCTGGGTCATGCGGAGGCCGAGCGAGCGGAGGAAGTCGGGCATGGGCTCGCCTGTCTGACGGGCCATTTCAATGGCTGCTTCCAACTTGCCGAGCTGTATTTCTCCGAACGCCAACAGGATGTGGTCCTTGCTCGGGAAGTAATTGAAAAAGGTGCCTTTGCCGACGTCAGCGGCCTCGGTTATATCCGCGACAGTCGTTTCAGCAAATCCTTTTTGGGCGAAAAGCTGAAGTGCGGCGCGGAAAAGACGTTCACGGATATCCGCGCTCCGGCGCTGGCGACGGTCGGAGGTGGAGGTTGCGCCTGAGCGATCGCGGCGGGGTCGAGTCCTGGATTGCTGTGCCATAGTGACCAATCCTCATAAATGACCATAAGTCATATTGGGCCAGGTGTCAATGACAAACATTCGCAAGCTCGATTGGATTAGTCGCAAGACCGTTATGGGCGAGAAATAGAACCAGAACACCCCGGTTTGAGCCCGGTGCCTTCTCGGAGCTACTACTTGAGAGATTCGGGGTCCGAGGTGTTCTTCGGAGACTTCTGGTTTAGATAGGCAATCATTTTTTGAGCCGCAGGAGGAACGGCGACAGCACCCTTAAATACAATGGATTCTGCCTCGACTTTTTTGCCATAGATTCGCTCGTTGGCATCGTTGTCAGGGCGGACCGTCGAACCTTCCAGGGAGAGGCCGGCAAAGAGGCCGCGGGCGCGGGAGTAGCTCAAAACTTCGGCGCGCATCGTGACATCGGTGGACGCATTCGCCGTGCGCCCCTTGGGACCAGCGGCTACGGAGGCATCAGCGCCAAGCTTTACCTTGCTGCTCAAAATGGCGCGAGCGCCGCGCGGATTCATGACCAGCAAGACAAAATCCGTGGCCTGACCGCCGAGTTGCAAGCCAAAGCTGCCGCCTTCCAGTGCCATCATCGTGGGCGCGCTCCACGGGCCGGTGAAATGCTCACCGGTCCGGCATGTCATGGCCCCGCGGCCGTAGCTGCCGCCGATAACAAACGCGGCCTTGAGCACGGACGGAAACACCACGATGCATTCGGCCTTATCGATCAGGTCTTGAGGGATATCGTCGGGGATGTCCATGACTTCTTTGATCACGATTCCGCAATTCTCCAGGCGTTCGGTTTCCTTCTTATCTCCCGCAGCCAACAGCGGCAGCGCAAAGAGCGCCAACGCCATCTGGGAAGAGATCATTCGCTTAAGCACTGTTCACCTCGCGGTAGTTTTTTTGGGCCACAGCCATCATAGAGTGCCCGCAGGCTGCGCGCAACCTTGGGCCTTGGAAACGGCGCCTCGGAATGAGGCTTGAAGCAGGGTTTGTTCCATAAATGAGACGCGCCGGAGACAGATTGCGTTGCCTTTCGACTATACTTTTCGGAGAACGACTTGCGCACGAGTGAAGAATGAGAATCGAGAAAATCCTCAAGCGGTGTGCGGCAGTGACCATGGCCGGTGTGTGGGCCTTCGGAATTGGCGCCCAACGCCTGGACGCACAATCCAAAGCAAAAACAGAGCCAGCCTACCGTGGCGCAAAAAAGAGGAGTGTGGCTTCGAAGAAGGCAACCGCGAAATTCGCCGTGCGCGTGGAAGCGTTGCTGGGAACAACGCCCACGAACAAGGGTGAGTGGGGGCTGCTCATCGTGGATGCCGAGAGCGGGGAGACCCTGTACGAACAAAACGCGGACAAATATTTCGTGCCGGCTTCGAACATGAAGCTGTTTACGACCGCGCTGGCCCTAGCGAAACTAGGGCCGGAGTACCGCTTCCACACGACCCTGGAGACGCGCGGCACGATTTCGAGCCAGGGGGTGCTGGGTGGAGATCTCACGCTCGTGGGGCGTGGCGATCCGAATCTATCGAATAGAAAATTTCCGTATGAGCTGAAGGAGGAATTTGATGGTCCGCCGGAGAAGGCCCTCGTGGAGCTTGCGGACGCGGTGGTAGCCAGGGGCGTCAAGGAAATTTCCGGGGATGTGATCGGCGATGACAGCTATTTTCCGCGGGAGCGCTATCCGAACGGCTGGGAGATCGCCGACATGGTGTGGGAGTACGGCGCGGCCATTTCCGCGATCGTCGTGGACGACAACACCGTGGCGCTGACGCTCACGCCCGGCGAACAGGCGGGCCATCCCGTACAGGCAGCGGTGACTCCCGCGACACCGGATTTCACGGTCGAGAATGATGTGAGCACTTCAGCCGCGGACGTGAAATCGGATTTGATGCTTACGCGGGAGCCGGGATCGAATCTGATCGTCGTGAAGGGGAGTCTGCCGGCGAGGAGCGCGCCTCGGAAACTGGTTCTGGCAATCGAAGAGCCGGCGCAGCATGCCGCGACGCTATTGAAGCGGCTGCTGGAGGAGCGAGGAATCAAGGTGGGCGGACTTGCGAGGGGATGCCACGACCACGGAGAAGTGGCCGGGGATCCAGTTGTGCTGGCGGAGCACGTTTCGGCGGAGCTAGGTGACACGGTGAAACTGATCAACAAGATCAGCCAGAACCTGCACACAGAAATGCTGCTGCGGACGGTGGCCCGGCAGAACGGAGTGTGGGCCACGCTCGACGAGTTGATGAAGGTTCCGTCGGATTTCTACCTGGGGGCGGGAATCGCGCCGGGCGACGTGATTCAAGCGGACGCCTCGGGATTGTCGCGGCACGATTTGGTGACCCCGCGGGCCATCGTGACGCTGTTGGGCTTTGCGCAGAAGCAATCCTGGTTTACACCCTACTATGCGTCACTGCCGGTGGGGGGAATAGACGGCACGCTCGAAGACCGCATGAAAAATACACTGGCGGCGGGAAGGATCCACGCAAAGACCGGCTCGGTGGAACACGTGAGGACTCTTTCAGGATTTGCAGAGATGCCGGGCGGGCGGCGGGTGATCTTTTCGTTTCTCGGCAACAATCAGGGCGGGAAGAGTCACGAAGCGGCGGATGCTTTGACCGGACTGTGCGTGGCGATGCTTGAGGAGTTCAACGTGACGCCGCCGAAGCGCGGGAAACACAAGCACCCGCAGTGAGATCGAGGATTGCAGGTGGGGAAGGCATTCATCGTCACGGTGTTTGGCAGTTCGCGGCCACGCGAAGAGGACCCTGACTATGAAGAGGCGCGGATCCTGGGGCGAGCTTTGGCGAAGCAGGGATTCTCTGTTTGCACCGGCGGTTACGCCGGCGTGATGGAGGCGGTATCGCGCGGGGCGAAGGAGGCCGGCGGGAAAACTTATGGGGTGACGGCGGAGTTTTTCACAAATGCGAAGCTCAATCCGTGGATTGACCGCGAAGTGCGCATGAAGACCTGGGAAGAAAGGCTCTTTGAACTGATCCGGTGCGCGGACGCTTATGTAGCGTGCAAAGGCGGGACGGGGACGCTCGTGGAGCTTGCGGTCGTCTGGGAAATGCTTAACAAGATGGTCATGAGGCACAAACCGTTCGCGGTGCTAGGAGATTTCTGGCGGCCGGTTCTGGATCGCGTGCGGGAAGTAGAATTGGGTCATCCGGCGCCCTGGGGCGAGGCAAATGGTCGGCTGGTGCATGTGGCGAGGACGCCAGGCGACGTTGCAAATCATCTGACAACCAGGTTAAAGCAAACATAACGATGTCACGAACGGCCGAAGACGTATTGGAGTTCGACAAGCTGCGGGAACTGCTGCGGTTGAGGACGACGTGCGCGCCGGGGCGGCGAGCGGTGAACGGGCTCGAGCCGGGGATGGACCGCGCGGCGCTGGAATCGGCGTTCGCGTTGATTCGCGAAGCAGGTGAATGGCTGCGCGCGGGGCGCGAGCTTGGATTTGGCGCGCTGGCCGATCCGCAAAGCTGGCTCGCACGGATCA
>Ga0209577_10000267_pt1 | contig 52938 bp, 54 predicted proteins | sample GraSoiAngelo_109_FD_185874 | JGI IMG/M metagenome (GOLD analysis project Ga0209577, IMG submission 185874) | Grasslands soil microbial communities from the Angelo Coastal Reserve, California, USA - 14_0903_12_20cm (SPAdes) (version 2) | ecosystem: Environmental > Terrestrial > Soil > Grasslands... | reverse complement strand
CGTCTGCTGGACGGCGAGCTTCGGATAGCGACCGTCCCGTTCCTCTTGCGACTCGAGCAGGACGAGTTCGCGCGTCCGTACGGCCTCGGACAGGGGAAGGTCGTCCGAGACCGCGAACGTTTTCCACCGTGTTTCCACGTCGCTGTGATAGCCGGCCGCTTTGATGATGGTGAGGACCGTGCCGTCGTCGTTCAGGAGTGCGAGCGCGCCCGACTCGGCGTCCATGGCGGCCAGGCCCGTCGTGACAACGGCGTCGGCGACCTCATCCGTCGTCTGCGCGCCGGCGAACGCGGCGGTGAGCGACTGCAGGCGCCACAGGAGTCCCGCGGTGCGTTGCGCGCGCTCTCGAAGCGAGCGTTCGACGGATAGCTCAGATTCGAGCGCCCCGCTCGGTCGGACGGTCAAGTTCGACTCGTTCTCTTCGAGTGTTTTTGGGTTCGCCGGTTGTTCGGGCGTCTTCAGCATTCGGATCGGTTCCCCCACAAGTGTCCCACCGCAACTCGCCGCCACCTGCGCCGACGCAGAGCCGACCCCGCCCGTTCCATCGCGCGTGGGCCCGAGGCCGCATAGGCATTTTAGCCCATAGCCAAATCAGGCAATAGGACAGATTTTTCCTGGTCCTAGGAGGGAAGCCCGGTGATCCGGTAGCTAACGCCCGCTTTGTACCGGAAGTTGATCGCCACGAGGACGGCGACGAACGCCTCCACGTGGCGCGAGTTCGACAGGGGCCCTCCGTCCACCGGCCGGACGCCAACGTCCGCGCACAACGTCATGATCGCTTCCTTCGCGCCGGCGTCGTCCCCCGTCACGATCGTGTCCGAGTCGATCGCGCGCTCGAGCTTGGCGAATCGCGACACGCGGATCTCGTGCAGCGCGCTCACGACACGCGCGCGCGGAACATCATGTTGGGCTTGCTCGGCCAGCGAGCCTTCGGGCGGCGCTTCGTAGCTCGCGCGTCCTTGGGCGACCGCCACCGGGTTCGCCATGCTGAGGACGATCTTCCCGTCGAGCAGCCCTGCGAGCCCGCGCACCGTTTCCGGTTGCGCGTCCGCGCGCACGGACAGCACGACGACGTCCGCCGGGGGGATCACCGTCTCGTTCGTATCACCGGTCACACTGCCCTCACCGGCCAGCGTACGGATCTGCGCGGCGGCGTCGCGCGCGCGCTCCTCCGACCGGGAGCCGATCGCCACGTCGTGCCCCGCGCGCACCAGGCGCGCGCCGAGCCCCAGGCCCGCAGGGCCGGTTCCTCCGACGAAGGCGATCTTCACGCGACCGTGAACAACTTCTGAAGACGTGTGAGCAGCTTGGGGTGCGTCATCATCCCGTGAACGACGAGCTGCTTGTGCATCATCTTCGTCAGGATCGCGCGACCCTCCGGCGTCATCGGGTCGGGCCTGCCGAGCCGAAGCCGGACGTTCGCCAGCTCCATCAAGGTCCCCGAGTCACACACGACTTCCAGGTCGGGAGCGGGCAGCGCCGGCCCGACGCGCAGTCCGGTGCCGGTGAAGAGGAGGCCGATCTCCGACTCCACGTCGGTCGCGTTGATGTTGATGCGCCCGGCCACACCGTGGACGAGGTGCGCGCGTCGGGGATCGGACTCGATGTTGCTCCGAACGAGGTCGGCGATCATCTGGCCGAGCGGTGGGGTGTCGGGCGTCGTGACGACCAGCTCCACCGTCAGCTCTCGTCCACGAACTTCGTCGGGACGGAGCCCGCGATGTTCACCAGCTCGTTCGCGGCCTTCACGTAGCGGACGATCGTCGGCAGATCCCCTTTGAGCTTCAGCTTGCCTTGCATCATCCCCTTGATGGGGTCGAGCTCCTTGCGGATGACTTCTTTCCACCGAGAGTACGGCGCGCGGATGATGAACCTTGCCTTCTCCCCCTCTTCCTGCGCGACGCCGAACTTCGCGTCCCGGCACTTGCCATGCCAGAGATCGATCCACACCCAGACGTCGTCGGGCACCTTCTTGTCCGGCTCGCGCTCGAAGACGTACGAGAGGTCTCCCTCCCAGCTCGACGCCGCCTCTTCGTATTCCTTTGACCCGTTGATCAGGTCGACGTACTCGGTCAGCCACTCCTGGCTCGGAAAGACGGGCACGGCATCCCCTTTCGTACGGCCGAACACGCGATCGCCGCGCGAGTGTAGTCGCGGGCGAAGCCGGCGCTCAAGACCGGCTACTTCCGCAGGAAGATGAACTGCAGCGTGAATCCGATCGCGTTGAACGTCATGTGCGCGAAGACAGAAGGGAAGAGGCTCTTGCGCGCGTAGACGATCGAGGCGAGCAGGGCGCCCAGCGCGAAGATCGGGAGCATGATGAACGGGATCAAGTGAAGGACGGCGAAGATCGCCGCCGAAAGCACGACCGCCCATCCCAGTCGATATCGCTGGCCGAGCCGGCGGAAGATGAAGCCCCGGAAGAACGCCTCTTCCGCGAAGGGTGTGATGCCGATCACGCTGATGCCGACGATGACGAGGACGCTCACGGCGGGATGGGTCTGCAGTGAGATCTGCTTCGGCGTCTCGACCGGACTGTGCGTGAAGCTCTGGATGATCGCGGCGAGGATCGCGGCCACGATGAGGGCTAGGAACTCACCGGCGAGCCCGATCCCGACGCCGATGAGGGCGTTGGCGCGGGTCAGGTTCTTGAATCCCAACGACCGCGGACCTCGGTTGTGGACGTATCGAACCCAGAGGATGACGGTCACCAGCAGCGCGAGCTCGTTGACCCCGATCGAAAGAGCCTTGAACAGATCTTGATGTCGCGCGCATGCGAGGTTCGCCCCGCAGTTCGTCAGCGGGCGCAGCGCGAACCCGATCGGTAGCAGAACGATGAAGGTCGCCACGATCGAGATGACGTAGATCGGTATCGCTTCGACCGCTCGCCACGGGAGAACTTCTTCCTCTCCCCCGGCGGGGGCAGGAGGGGGCGGCGCCGCCGTCAACACCGTCCCTCCCGGAGCTGTGACGTCCCGGCCGCAGTGCGGGCAGAAGCGAGCCGTCTCGGTGAGGGGGTGGCCGCAGTTCGAGCAGGCTTTCTGGGTCACGCTTGGAGTGCCCGCTGAACCGACTCTCGTTGGATCGATGCCCCGAGCAACGACAGCGTGTCTTCGAACGACTGGTAGCCGCGATCGATGTACTCGAGGCCGGTGATCTCGGTTGTGCCGGCCGCCGCAAGTCCGGCGATCACCAAGGCTGCTCCGGCCCGGATGTCGGGCGCGCGCACCGGCGCGCCCTGCAGCTCGTCGCGCCCGCGGATGACGGCGTGGTGGCCTTCGGTACGGATGTCCGCGCCCATGCGGACGAGCTCGTCGACAAACATGAATCGGTTCTCGAACACGTTCTCGGTGGCGATGCTCGTCCCCGATCCAAGCGCGCACAGCACCATCATCTGCGGCTGCAGGTCGGTCGGGAACCCCGGGTACGGCAACGTGACGAAGTCGACCGCGCGAGGCTGCTCGGACATAACCAGCCGGACTCCGGCGGTCGTCGCGATGACGTCGGCGCCGGCGTCGGCCAGCTTCGAAAGCACGATGTCGAGATGCTCGGCGCGCGCGCCTTGGACCAGCACGTCGCCGCGCGTCACGGCGGCGGCGATCAGCAGCGTTCCGGCTTCCAGCCGGTCCGGGACCACGGCGTGCTCGGTCGCGCGCAGCTCCTCGACGCCCTCGATCGTGATGATCGGCGAGCCGGCCCCGGCGATGCGCGCGCCCATCGACGTCAGGAACACGGCGAGGTCCGCGATCTCGGGATCGCGCGCGGCGTTCTCGATGATCGTGGTCCCTTTCGCGAGGGTTGCCGCCATCATGAGGTTCTCCGTGGCGCCGTGCGACGGCCAGTCGAGCGCGATCTCGGTGCCGTGCAGCCCGCCGCCGGCGTCGAGGTAGCCGTGATCGAAGCCGATCGTCGCGCCCATGCGCTCGAGGCCTTTGAGGTGCAGGTCGATCTTGCGGCTCCCGATGTTGCAGCCGCCGGGCATCGCGACGCGCGCATGCCCTCGCCGCGCGAGCAGCGGACCGAGCACCACGATCGACGCGCGCATCTGCCGCACCAGGTCGTATGGCGCCTCGGAGCCGATGCCGTCCGGGACCGTGATCCGCATCGTTGAGTCGTCGAACCCCGTGGCGCAGCCGAGCCGCTCGAGCACAGCCTGCATCGTGTAGATGTCGGCGATCCGGGGCACGTCGTGCAAGACGTACTCGCCTTCGGCCAACAGCGACGCCGCCATCAGCTTCAGCGCCGAGTTCTTCGCGCCGCGCGCGCGCACGCTACCCCGAAGAGGGGTGCCGCCGGTCACGACGTAGCGTTCCATGGGGCTCCGATTGTAAGTGGTACCCAGGGCGGACGCGGCTCACCCGGGGATAAACCTCACATGCGCAGCATCCTGTGAAGAGCCTCTTGGCGGGCGAGCTCCCGCTTCGCGTGTTCGTCCTCCGCCTCGGCCGTGATCTTGCGCTTCAGGTCCTCGATGCGATCGGAAACCTGCTGCGCGTTGGCTTCTTCCGGAAGGATCGCGTACTCGGCCAAGACGATCACGCGGTCGTCCTTGACCTGAAGGAAGCCGCCGTCCAGCAGCAGCTGCGAATCCCGCTCACCTTCCTCGATCTTCATCGGCCCCACGCCGAGCGCGATCAGCATCGGCGCCATGCCGGGCAGGATGCCGACGTCACCTTCGATGCCGTGCGCCAGCACGAAGGTCGCGTCGTCGCAGACGGTGACTTCGCGCTCGGGGGTAACGACCTGGACGGTGAGCGGCATCTACGCCTCTTCGACTCCCAGCTCCTGCGCCTTCTTCATCACGTCGTCGATCCCGCCGACCATGCGGAACGCCTGCTGCGGGATGTTGTCCAGATCCCCCCGCACGAGCGCGCCGAACGCTTCGATCGTGTCGGCGATCGGGACGTAGACGCCTTCCTGGCCGGTGAACTGCGCGGCGACGAACATCGGCTGGCTGAAGAACTGCTCGATCTTGCGCGCGCGCGCGACCGTGACCTTGTCTTCCTCGCTCAGCTCGTCGATGCCGAGGATCGCGATGATGTCCTGGAGGTCCTTGTACTTCTGCAGGATCTGCTGGACCTCGCGCGCGACGTTGTAGTGCGCGTCGCCGACGTAGCGTGCGTCGAGGATGCGGCTCGACGACGTCAGCGGGTCGACCGCCGGGTAGATTCCTTTCTCCACGATCGACCGCTCGAGCCGCGTCACCGCGTCCAGGTGCGCGAAGGTCGTGTGGGGCGCCGGGTCGGTGTAGTCGTCGGCCGGCACGTACACGGCTTGCATCGATGTGATCGAGCGGCCCTTGGTCGACGTGATCCGCTCCTGCAGCAACCCCATCTCGCCGGCGAGCGTCGGCTGGTAGCCCACCGCCGAGGGCATGCGGCCGAGCAACGTGGATACCTCAGAACCCGCCTGCGTGAACCGGAAGATGTTGTCGATGAACAGCAGCACGTCCTGCCGTTGAACGTCGCGGAAGTACTCGGCCATCGTCAGACCGGCGAGCGCGACGCGCAGCCGCACGCCGGGCGGCTCGTCCATCTGACCGAACACCAGCGCTGCTTTCTCGAGCACGCCCGACTCTTTCATCTCGAGCCAGAGGTCGTTGCCTTCGCGGGTGCGCTCCCCGACGCCGGCGAACACCGACACACCACCGTGCTGGCGCGCGACGCGGTAGATCATCTCCTGGATGACGACGGTTTTGCCGACGCCGGCGCCGCCGAACATCCCGATCTTTCCGCCTTTCACGTACGGCTCGACGAGGTCGATGACCTTGATGCCGGTCTCGAACATCTCGACCTTCGGCTCCAGCTCGTTGAACGGCGGCGGGTCGCGGTGGATCGGCCAGTGTTCCTTCACTTCGACGTTCTCGGTGTCGAGCGGCTTGCCGACGACGTTCCACACGTGTCCGAGCGTCTCGTTGCCCACGGGCACCTCGATCGCCTGTCCGGTGTTCTTGACGAGCGCGCCGCGCCGGAGGCCGTCGGTCGGCTGCATGCAGATCGCCTTCACGATGTTCGCCCCGATGTGCTGCGACACCTCGGCGACGATCGTGTCTGAGCCCTCGTTGGTCTCGCGCGTGATCTCGATCGCGAAGTCGATCTCCGGGAGGTGCTCGGGCGGGAACTCCACGTCCACGACCGGCCCGATGACGTTGACGACGCGCCCTTCCGCGCGCTCGCTGGTCTTCGTTGCTTCCATCTCGGTGATCGCCATACTCCCTACCTTTTCTTGGCTACCTCTTTTTGGTTACCTTTGTTTGGCCGCTCTCAGACTTTGGCTTCTTCCTTCTCGCGCAGCGCTTCCGCGCCGCCGACGACTTCCATGATCTCGTTGGTGATCTCCGCTTGCCGTTCGCGGTTCGCGACCCGCGTGTAGACCTTCGCCAGCTCTTCACCGTTCTCGGTCGCGGCCTTCATCGCGCGCCTGCGCGCGGCGTGCTCGGACGTGGCACTTTCCAGCAGCGCGGCGAAGATGACCGTGTTGACGTAGCGCGGCAACAGCAGCGACAGGATGATGCCGGCTTCCGGCTCGAACTCGTACAGCGGGGTGATCTTGCCCGGCTCGGGCGTCACGTCTTCCTTGCGGATGGGAAGGATCGTGTTGAGCGTGGGCACCTGGCGGCCGGCGGAGACGAAGTCGGTGAACGCGATCTTCACCTCGTCGACGACGCCCTCGACGAAGTCCTTCACGAGGATCCCGCCGAGCTCCTCCGCGTTCTCGAACTGCGGCGTGTCGCTGATCCCCTGCCAGGAGTTCGCGATCTCGTAGTTGCTGAAGCGGAAGAACGACAGGCCTTTCTTCCCCACGACGTAGAGCTTCGTGCCTTGGCCGGCCGCGCGCGCCTCGCGGATCAGGTTGACGCCGTGCCGGATGACGTTGGAGTTGTACGAGCCGGCAAGACCGCGATCGCTCGTGATCACCACGATGCCGATCGTGCGGATCTCGTCGCGGGGCTTCAGCAACGGGAACTCCGTCGCGACCTCACTGACGCCGGCCAGCTCGCGGATCGCCTCTTGGATCCCGCGCGCGTAGGGACGAGCTTGGATCAGCCGGTGCTGCGCCTTGACGATCCGCGACGCGGCAACGAGCTCCATCGCCCGCGTGATCTTGGTGATCGAGCGGATCGACTCGATCTTCTTCTGGATCTGACGGAACCGGCCGGCCATCGTGCGCGCGCTAGGCGCTCTCGACCTTTCCTTCCTCACTGATGCGGACCTTGTCCGGTGCGGCCGGCATCTCTGAGGACCCGGTCGCTTGGAACCCGCGCTTGAAGTCCTCGATGGCGGCGATGAGCTTGGCCGCTGTTTCTTCGGGCATCTTCCCGGTCTCGACGATCTCTTTCGTGATCCCCGGCTCGCGCGAGTGGACGTACTCGAGCAGGTCGGCTTCGAACCGACGGACGTCGCCGACGGGGACATCGTCGAGATAGCCCTTGGTCCCCGCGAAGATAGCGATGACCTGGTCTTCTACGGCGACCGGTGAGAACTGGGGCTGCTTCAGCAGCTCAACCAAGCGCTGACCGCGCGCGAGCTGCGCCTGCGACGACTTGTCGAGCTCGGAGCCGAACGCGGCGAAGGACTCGAGCTCGCGGAACGACGCAAGGTCAAGGCGCAATGACCCGGCGACGTCCTTCATCGCCTTGATCTGTGCGTTCCCGCCGACACGACTGACAGAGCGACCAACGTTGATCGCGGGTCGAACACCTGCATTGAAAAGGCCCTCTTCAAGGAAGATCTGCCCATCGGTGATCGAGATGACGTTCGTTGGGATGTACCCCGAGATGTCGCCGCCTTTAGTCTCGACGATCGGCAACGCGGTCAGCGAGCCGGCGCCGAGGTCGTCTGAAAGCTTCGCACCACGTTCGAGCAGCCGTGAATGAAGGTAGAACACGTCGCCCGGGTATGCCTCGCGGCCGGCCGGCCGGCGGAGCAGCAACGAGATCTCCCGATACGCCTCCGCCTGTTTCGATAGGTCGTCGTAGACGATCAACGCGTGCTCACCCTTGTACATCCAGTTCTGGCCTATCGCGGAGCCCGCATAAGGGGCGAGGTATTTGAACGGCGCCGGGTCGGCTGCTCCGGCCACGACGATGACCGTGTATTCGAGGGCGCCTGCCGCGCGTAGCTCTTCGACGACCTGCGACACGGTCGAGTCCTTCTGACCGACGGCAACGTAGATGCACTTCACTTGCTGGGGCGTTCCGAAGAATCGCTTCTGATTGATGATGCAGTCGATCGCGATCGCGGTCTTGCCGGTCTTGCGGTCGCCGATGATGAGCTCTCGCTGGCCGCGACCAACGGCCGTCATCGCGTCCACGGCCTTGATACCGAAGTAGAGGGGCTCCTTCACCGGCTGGCGCTGGACGACCGACGGCGCCTGTACCTCGAGCTGCCGGTGGTCGGTGATCTTGGACTGGTCGAGCGGCGGTCCGCCGTCGATCGGGTTTCCGAGGACGTCGACCACGCGACCGAGCAGCGCGTCGCCGACCGGAACGGAGAGGATCTCGCCGGTCAGCTTCACCGTGTCGCCCTCTTCGACATGCTCCGACTCGCCGAGGACGACGGCGCCGATCTCGTCTTCTTCGAGGTTCAGCGCAACGCCGCTGACGCCGCGCTCGAACTCGAGGCGCTCGTTTGCCATGCAGCGCGGCAGCCCGGAGATACGCGCGATCCCGTCGCCGGAGTACGTCACGCGACCCACCTCTTCGCGCTCGACCGAAGGCTTGTAACCCTCGACGTACTTCCGCAGGACCGCGGCGATCTCGTTCGGATCGATCGTCAGCTCAGCCATCTCGCCCTCTCCCAAAGTTTTCTTTCGCAAGCTCGAGGCGCCGGCGCACCGACGCGTCGAAGACGAGGTCGCCGACGCGCGCAACGAGCCCGCCGACCACGCTCGGGTCGACGATGACCTTCAGCGTGATCTCTTTGCCGGTCGCGTCGCGGAGCGCGCGCTCCAAACGCTGGCGCTGCTCCTCGTCGAGCGGCACGGCGGAGCGCACCTCGGCGACGGCACGCTGGCGCTCGCGCGCGGCCAGCTCGACCATCGAATCGATGATGTGCGTGAGCTCGCGGGCGCGGCCTTGCTCGACGATGAAGCTGATCAGGTTGACCGTGTGCGGCGAGGCCTTCGCGCCGAGCAGCTCCCGGAGCATCTCGACGCGCCGCTCCACCGGCAATTGCGGATCGACGAGCGCGTCGCGAAGGCGGATCTCGTTCTCGAGCGTACGCGCGAAGCGGAACAGCTCGTCCTCCACCTGGTCGAGCACGCCTTCGGCTTGGGCGATGTCGAACAGGGCTTTGGCGTAGCCCTCGACGCGCGGGTCTTTCGAGCTCATCCGCTATGCCTGCCCGCTCGGGGTTTGCGCCAGGTCTTGGATCGCCTTGTCGACCAGCTGGCGAGCGGCCTCGTTGTTGCGGAGGTCCTGCTCGATGATGCGTGCGGCCAGCTCGATCGACAGCTCGCCGAGGGTCGTCTGGAGCTGCTGGATCGCGCGGTCGCGCTCGCCGGCCACGTCGGCCTGCGCGCGCCGGACGATCTCCTGCGCCTCTTGCTCGGCCTTCGCGACCAAGTCGGCGCGGAGCGAGTCGGCGGTGCGCTTGCCCTCGTCGATCAGCTTCTGGACCTCGGCGCGCGCGCCGGCGAGCTGCTGCCGGTACTGCTCGAGCACCTGGTCGGCCTCACGCTTCGTACGTTCGGCCTCCTCGAGCTGCCCCTGGATCTTGGCGGTGCGATCCTCGAGGGCTTTCTTCAAACGCGGGAACACGGCCTTCAACAGGAAGACGACGAGGATCCCGAACGCGATCGTCGCAAGGATCAGTTCGTCCGTGTGCGGAAGGATCCGCAGGTCGCCGCTGTCGGCCAGCATGGCCAGCATGGTCCTCACTCCCTCGGAGCTACTTGACGATGAAGAAGAGCACGAATCCGAACAAGGCGAGCGCTTCCGTCAGCGCGAACCCAAGGAACATCAACGGCTGCACGAGACCTTGCGCTTCGGGCTGGCGCGCGACGGCTTCGATCGCCTTCCCGAAGATGATCCCGATGCCGATGCCCGGACCGATCGCGGCGAGGCCGTACACGAGGCCTTTCCCGATCGGGGTGAACTGGCTCGTCGTGGTAGTAGTCGTCTGCGCGAGGACCATCAGCGCATTCAAAACGTGGAGCATCTCGTCCTCCCTATCCTTGGCCCTGCGGCCGGACGTCCGATTCTTTCCATCAGTGCCGATTCCTTCCTAGTGATGGGCCTCCTGTGCCCCGGCGATGTACACCGCGGTCAGGATCGTGATGATGAACGCTTGCATCGCGGCCACGAACAGCTCGAAGCCGGTCATGACGATCGCGAAGATGAACGGCAGCACGAACGTCACCTTCCCGAGGCTGCTCGAAAGGAAGACCGTCGTGCCGAGGAACAGCACCGACAGGATCATGTGACCCGCGACCATGTTGGCGAAGAGTCGAACGGCCAGCGTGATCGGCCGCACGATGATCGTGGAGAAGAATTCGATGAGCGCGAGCAGCGGCACGATCGGCTTCGGCACGCCGGGCGGGAACATGATCCCCTTGAGGTAGCCGAAGAACCCCTGATTCTTGATCCCGACGGCGTTGAAGATGATCCACGACAGCAATGCCAGCAGCACCGGTACCGCGATGATGCTCGTGATCGGGAAGTTCACGCCCGGCGTGATCTCCATCACGTTGAGGATGAGCACCCAGAAGAACATCGTGGACAGGAACGGCAACCAGCCTGCTCCGTCGGGACCGAGCACCGGCATCACGATCTGCCCGCGGACGAAATCGACCGCCACCTCGGCAACGTTCTGCGCGCCCTTCGGGACGAGCTTCGGCGCGCGGAACGCCCGCCAGAAGAAGTAGCCGATGAGGAAGGTCAAGGCGTACATGATGACCATCGGGTACGTCACGGCGAGGCCGCTCGTGCACGATGTCCCCGAGACGCTGCCTCCGATGCAGAACAACGGCTTGTAGTTGAAGAGCTCGCCCGGCGGCGGCGTGACGAACGCCTTGCCGAGGATCGCGAGTGCGAGCGTCACTGCGTCTCCTTCTTTCCGTACGTCAGGGCCAGCCACGGCGTGCGGATGTACCCGCGCGCTTCGAGCACGAGCACGGCGGTCACCGCGGCTCCGAACGTGAGCGCGAAAGTGGGCTTATCGATGAACGAGGCGTTCTTCAGCGCGGCGAGGGCAACGAGGATCAAACCCATGCGAACCGCGAAGCTCGGCAGCGACACGAACCCGGCGGCAAGCGCGTGCATCCTGCCGGCGAATGCGCTGATGCCCGCCGCCGCGACGGCGTTGACGAGGACGATGCCGATCGCGACGGCCGCAGACACGGCGCCGTGGTCGCCCCGCACCGCGTATGCGATGCCGACCACCGGAACGGAGGCGACGAGACTCCACAGCAAAGCAGGACGCACCATCCGTGCTTCCGCGCTCATCGTCCGCTCCCCCTGGACGCGTTCTGTTTCGCTCGGATCCAAACGAGATAGACCGCGCCGGCGCAGCCCCCGACCATGCCGATCGCGAACAAGATCGGCCACGTCCCGATGAGACGGTCCAGCCCGTAACCGATCGCCCCGTACACCCCGATTCCGGCAATGAGGGTGGAAAAGTGCGCCCACCCCTCGTTGGCCTGATCAACTCCCGGCCGCCGGTTCACGAAGCGAGGCATTCTAAACGGCACCCCCCGCGCCGAGTCAAAATGAGCTCGGGCGCGTTTCTGCTGCTCAGAGGCCTTGTCGACCATCGCGGGCCTCGACTTTGTGAAAGTTTTCCCAAATCAGATTAGCGCATCTGGCGCCGCGGCTCACCTTCGTTCTCGGGCTCGGGAACGACGGCGAGGGGCACCGCGGTCCGCCGGCGCAAAACGCGCGGCAAGATGATGATGCTCAGGACCATCGCGCCGGCGATCCCACCGGCGACGAAGCGCCACACTTCCCCGGGCCCGAGCGCGAGCGTCATGGCTGCGCCGACCAGCATCGCGCTCCACAAGTACATGACCAGCACCGCTTGCCGGTGACTGCGTGCCATATCGAGCAGCCAGTGGTGGATGTGCTGCTTGTCGGGGTGGAACACCGGCCGCCTGCCGCGCACGCGGCGCATGACGGCGAGCCCGGCGTCGGCGAGCGGGATCGCGAGCACGAAGATCGGAAGCAGCACCGGGACGACGAAGCCGGCGACGTCGACGAACTTCGGCTCGGTCGTTCGGCTGATGCCGCTCACGGTCGCGCTCGCCAGCAGCAGGCCGAGCAGCATGCTCCCAGCGTCGCCCATGAAGATGCGCGCGGGGTAGAAGTTGTGCTTCAGGAACCCCAGGCCTGCTCCCGCCACGATCGCGGTGATCAGCTCGGCCGTCGTCGTCACGCCGGTCGTCGTCCGGAACGCGTAAACGAAGAAGCCCACGGCCGCGATCGTCGTGACCCCGACGGCGAGACCGTCCAAGCCGTCGATCAGGTTGACCGCGTTGATGACGGCGATCGTCCAGAGAACGGTGATCACTGCGGAGAGGTCGCCGGAGAGCGACAGGACGCCGACACCGGGCAGCCAGAAGTAGAAGATCTGCACGCCACCGAGCACGAGCACGCCGGCCGCGAGCAGCTGGCCGGCGAGCTTGGTCGGCGCGCTCATGCCGCGGATGTCGTCGATCACACCGACGATGATGAGGACGGTCGCCGCACCCAAGATCCCGACGGGTTCCGACGACTCCCGGAACAGCTCGCGGAAGTCGGGCAGCATCCACGCGACCGCGAGAGCCGCGACGAACGCGGCGAACATCGCCAGCCCGCCCATCCGCGGCGTCGGCTCGCTGTGCACCTTCCGGTCGTCGGGGATGTCGACGGCTCCGACGCGCGCGGCCAGCCTGCGAACGAACGGCGTGACGACGAATGAAACGGCGGCTGCGACCCCGAAGACGATGAGGAAGGGTCGCACGATCAGTCCGTGACGCTTATCCCCGGCGCAGGGAACGCGCGGCACAGCTCGGCGATCTCGTGCTTGACGCGCGCGCCCAGCTCCTCGTCGTTCGGCGAGGTGACGATCTGATCGATCCATTCGCCGATGCGCACCATCTCGGAGATGCCCATGCCGCGGGACGTCACCGACGGGGTCCCGAGACGGATCCCCGACGGGTCGAACGGCTTGCGCGGGTCGAACGGCACGGTGTTGTAGTTGAGCTCGATCCCGGCTCGGTCGAGCGCCTTCGCGGCAACCTTGCCCGTCACGTTCTTGTTCGTGAGATCGACGAGCAGCAAGTGGTTGTCCGTGCCGCCGGAGACGAGCTCGAAGTCACGTCCGACGAGGTCGTCGGCGAGCGCCTTCGCGTTGGCAACGATGGCCCGCGCGTACTTCTTGAACTCCGGCTGCGCGGCTTCCTTCAGCGCCACGGCGATCGCGGCCGTGGTGTGGTTGTGCGGACCGCCTTGCAAGCCGGGGAACACCGCGCGGTCGAGGACCGAGGCGTGCTCCTCTTTGCTGACGAACATCGCACCGCGCGGCCCGCGCAGCGTCTTGTGGGTCGTGGTGGTCACGACATCGGCGTACGGGACCGGCGACGGGTGCACGCCGCCCGCGATCAAGCCGGCGATGTGCGCTGCGTCGGCGGCGAAGATCGCGTCGACCTCGCGCGCAACCTCGGCAAAGGCCTCGAAGTCGATGATGCGCGGCACGGCGGTGCCGCCGGCCCAGATCAGCTTCGGCCGCTCGCGCTTGGCGATGTCGCGCACCTGGTCGTAGTCGATGCGGCCGGTGTCCGCGCGAACCTCGTACTGCACGGAACGGAAGAACTTCCCCGTGATCGACACGTTCCAGCCATGCGAGAGGTGGCCGCCGTGCGGCAGTGACATCCCCATCACCGTGTCGCCCGGCTTCAGGAACGCGAGATACACGGCGAGGTTTGCCGGAGACCCTGAGTACGGCTGCACGTTCGCGTGCTCGGCGCCGAAGAGCGACTTCGCGCGCTCGATCGCGAGCGTCTCGAGGGGATCGATGATCTGCTGCCCCTCGTAGTACCGCTTTCCCGCGTATCCCTCGGAGTACTTGTTCGTGAGGATGGACCCCGTCGCGGCCAGCACCGCGTACGAAACGTAGTTCTCGGACGGGATCAGCCGGATCGAGTCCCGCTCCCGGCGCTCCTCGGCCAGGATGAGGTCCGCGATCTCCGGATCCTGCGCGCGCAGCGCTTCCCAAGCATCGCCGCGGTTCACGAGTACTCCTTCTTCAATCGCTCCTCCAAGGCCGTGATGTTCTCGAGCCGTGCCGTGTGGCGCCCGCCGTCGAACGGCGTGCTCATCCAGATATCGAGCACCTTCATCGCGACCGCCTCACCCGTCGCGCGCTGCCCCAGGCACAGCACGTTGGCGTCGTTGTGCCGCCGCGAGAACTCCGCCGTGTACATGTCGTTGCAGACTGCCGCTCGAACGCCGTGGATCTTGTTGGCGACGATCGCTTCGCCGTTCCCGGAGCCGGCGACGATGATCCCCCGGTCGGCGGCCCCTTCGGCGACCGCGCGCGCAACGGCCTCGGAGACCACGGTGTAGTCGCTCGGGACCGCGTCGGTCTCGGCGCCGTGGTCGGTCACGTCGTGCCCTGCCTGCGCGAGTGCGGCTTTGAACAGCTCCTTGTATCGGTACCCCGCGTGGTCGGAACCGAGCGCGATGCGCATCAAGCCTCCTCACGGCGCGCGGGGGTCTATTGGGGCGAGTCTAACAGGTCAGACCGGCGCTTCTTCGGCACTAATGGCGCGCGCGATGTCGTCGACGACCGCGGGGAGCAGCCGCTCGATCTGGAGCGCCACCTCGTCGTAGATCTGCTGGCCGGACCCGATCGGGTCGGGGACTTCCTCCCCGTCGAGCAGCATCACCCGCTCGGGACGCTCGTCGAGCAGCGCCCGCACGCGGTCCACCTGGTACCGCTCCATGCAGTACAGACGCCAGGCGCGCGCGCTGTGTGCCGCCGTTAAGTACGTGGAACGCGTGAACCGGAGGTCGATCCCGCGCGCCGCCATGGCTTTGATGGTGCCCTGGCTCGGTGGCCGGCCGTCGTCGGCGCCGATGCCGGCGGAGGTGACGAGGATCGCGCCATCCCCCAACCGCTCGTCGAGCGCGCGCTGAAGCAAGACCTCACCCATGGGCGAACGACAGATGTTGCCGTAGCAGACGACGACGATCTCACGCGGCTCGGTCATCCTCGGTGCGGTTCCTTCACCGTGCTGATCACGCGGGGATGATACTGGGACGTTGCTCGCTGACGCGTGGCGTTGTCATGGATACATGAAATATGCGCATCTCATGACAACGCCACGGCAGTGCGCGTATGTCCCAGAGTCAGCAGGCCTTCGGATGATCCGCGCAATAGGGGGCGAAGTTGCTCGCCGGTGTGTGGCTCTGGCTGTACATACCGATGGCCAACAGGATCGCGATAAATGCGAGCATCAGCAGGAACCGCACGCGCGGGCCGAGCGAGCCCGAGCGCCTTGGACGCTTGTCGTCCATCTCAGCTGAACGCTAGCGCTCGCTCAAGATCAATTACATAGGACCGAAGACCGAACGCGCCCGGTCGCACGGCCTCCTTGGGCCGACGCCCCGCCCAAGGAGAAGAAGAAATCGTCACAAGAGGCCGCATACCTGCCGCTCGCGGATTCCACGTTCTGTTGGTTCGGTCAAACGTGTGGGACAATGGTCCTAACGAGGGGGGAGGGGCCTTGGGGGGAGATGGGAGGAACGTTGGCACGCATCCTGATCGTCGACGACCATTCCCCCGCTCGCTCTCTGATCCGCGCGATCGTCACGCTTGACGGTCATCAGGTATCGGAAGCTGCGTCGGGCGAAGAAGCGCTGGCTGCGATCGCCGGTGAAAACTTCGATCTGGTGATCCTCGACCTGGTGATGCCCGGTTGCGACGGTTACCAAGTCCTCGAGGGCATGCGCGCGATGCCCGGCCACGAGGGGACTCCGGTCATCGCAGTCAGCAACACCGACGAGGAGATCGACGCGATCCGCTCGTCCGAGCTCGGTGCTCTCGACCATCTTTCGAAGCCTTTCGGCTACGACGAGATGGAGAAGTCGATCAAGCGCGTGCTCGACGCGACGCCGGAGGAGATCATCGAGATCCGCTTGAACCGGCTCGCGCAGGTCGAGACCTACAAGAAAGTGATCAGCCTGGTCGACGAAGCGAACGAGCCCGTCCGCCGAGGGTTCTTCAGGCGCGTCCGATCCGTGCCCCGATAGCACGCTCGATCGCGTCGCGGCCGATCGGTCCTTCTCGCACGATCGCCGGCCGCCTGCGCGCGAGGTCGACGATCGTCGATCCTTCGGCGGCTTTCGAAGGACCGCCGTCTAGATAGATCGCAACGTCTTCACCGAGCCGCGCGCGCACTTGCTCGAGCTCCGGCGGCGTCGGCTCGCCCGAAAGGTTGGCGCTCGTGACGGCGAGTGGCCCCGTCATCTCGATCAGCTCGAGCGTGTCCGCGTGATCGGGCATCCGAAGCGCGATCGTCCCGACGTTCTCCCCCAAGTCCCAGTCGAGGTCCGGCGTTTGCGGCATCACGATCGTGAGCGCGCCCGGCCAGAACGCCCCGGCAAGCTCGGCCGCGCCGGGCGGAACCGAGTCACACAACGCCCACGCTTGCCGCGGTCTCGATATCAAGACCGGAAGCGGCAACGACCGCGCGCGGTTCTTCAACGTGAAGATCTTCGCCGTCGCGCCCGGCGCGAACGGGTCGGCCGCCACCCCGTACACGGTGTCCGTCGGAACGACGACCAGCTCTCCGGCGCGCAACGCGTCGCGCGCGCGCGCCAGTGCCTCATCGCGCTCGGTCGCGAGCGAAAGGATCTCGCTCACGGCAGTCCTACCCAGCGCGCTTCGACCACGCGATCACGACCCGCCAGATCTTTCGTTACGGCCACGTCGCGGTAGCCCAGGATCCCGAGCAGCCGCGACACGCGCTCCGCTTGCGAGTCGGCGATCTCGATCACGAGCCATCCGCCCGGCGCCAGCCACATGCGCACTTGCTCGAGCAGCTCGAGGATGATCTCGAGACCCGTCTCGCCGCCGACGACCGCATCTTTCGGCTCGAACCGCCGCACCTCCGGCTCGAGGCGCTCCCACTCTTCCTCCGAAACGTACGGCGGGTTGGACACGACGACGTCGACACCGCCGCCGAGCGCCGGGTGGAGCGGGCGCATCAAGTTTCCCGGCAACAGCGTGCAGCGAAGGCCGGTCCGAGCGAGGTTCCGCAGTGCCCAGCCCCGCGCGGCGCCGATCGCTTCGGTTGCGAAGATGCGCGCGTCCGGCACCTCGGCGGCCATCGCGAGGGCGATCGCGCCGCAACCGGTTCCAACGTCGACCACCGTCGGCCGTTTGCTGCCGTCGCGCGCGCGCAAGATGGCTCGCTCTGCTGTGACTTCGGTTTCAGGGCGCGGGACGAGGCACCCTGCTCCCACCTCAAGCTCGAGCCCGCGGAACACGACCGTTCCGACGATGTAGGCGAGGGGCTCGCGTCGCGCGCGCCGCATGATCATCTTCTTGAACCGCTCCCCCGCCTCGTCGGGCATCTCCGCGTCCAGGTGCCCAACGACCTCGCTGCGGCGTGTTCCGAGCGCGGCGGCCGCGATCCACTCCGCGTCGTTGCGCGCGGCGTCGATCCCGGCGTCCGCGAACGTCTTCGCCGCCGCGTCGATCTCGTCGCCGATGCTCACGCGCGCGCGCCGTCTCCCCCGGCCACGAGGCGGTCGGCGCGCTCTTTCATCGCCAATGCGTCGATGAACGCGTCGAGGTCGCCCTCGAGGACCTGCGGCAGCTTGTACAGGTCCATCCCGACCCGGTGATCCGTCACCCGGTTCTGCGGGAAGTTGTACGTGCGGATCTTCTCGGAGCGCTCGCCGGTTCCGACCTGGCCTTTGCGTTCGGCGGCGATCTTCGATCGCTGCTCCTCCTCCGCGCGTTGCAAAAGCTTCGCGCGCAGGATCTGCATGCAGCGCTCGCGGTTCTGCAACTGCGATCGCTCTTCCTGGCACGCGACGACGATCCCCGTCGGCTTGTGCGTGATGCGCACGGCCGAGTCGGTCGTGTTCACCGACTGCCCGCCCGGTCCCGAGGACCGAAATACATCGAGCTCGAGGTCGGCCGGGTTGATCTGCACCTCGACTTCCTCCGCTTCCGGCAGCACCGCAACCGTCGCGGTCGAGGTGTGGATCCGCCCCTGCGATTCGGTCGTCGGCACACGCTGCACGCGATGCACGCCCGATTCGAACTTCATCCGCGAGTACGCACCTTTGCCCTTGATCTCGAACACGACCTCTTTGAAGCCGCCGACGCCCGGCGTGTTGGCGGACATGACGTCCACCTTCCACTTCTGACGCTCCGCGTACCGCTGATACATATCGAACAGGTCGCGCGCGAACAGCGCAGCCTCGTCGCCGCCCGCCGCAGCACGTATCTCGACGATGACGTTCTTGTCGTCCTTGGGGTCCTTCGGGACGAGCATCTCCCGTAGGCTCGCTTCCATCTCGGAGAGCTTCTTCTCGAGCTGCGAAATCTCGTCTCGAAGGAAGGATGCGTCTGCGTCTTTGGAGTCCTTGAGCATCTCGCGCGCGGCTTCAACGTCGCCTTCCATGCCGCGGTACGCGCGATAACCTTCGACGACCTGGCGGAGGTCAGCGTGCTCCTTGCCCAGCGTTCGCAACTGCTCACGATCCGATGACACGGCAGGATCCGAAAGGCGCCGCTCGAGCTCGTCGTAGCGTGCCTCAGCCTCGCTCAGTCGTTGGGAAAGTCGTTGTTCGAGCATGCCAACCTCACCCGTGGGTCGGAAGTCTAGGCCTGAACGGCCGGTGCGCGCGCGCCGCTATGGTTCCGCGGTCGGCTCGTCCTCGCGAAGCGAATCGCCGGCGACTACCGGCGAGGGCAACGGCGCGATGCGCGCGCGCTCCGCGGTCGGCAGCACGGCTTCGAACGAGCGGATCGCAACCTCGATCTGATCTGTTTCGGGTTGACGCGTTGTGATCTTCTGCAGCCACAACCCCGGCTTCATCAGCGCGCGCACGAACGTGTTGTCCGTTCGAGCAGCCCCGAGCCGCAGCCCTTCGTACGAGATGCCGGCGATCAAGAAGATGCCTCCAAGCCGCTCGAGGATCTGAAGCCAGATCGCCGGCCGGCCGAAGAACGTGAAGACGATGATCGTCAGCAGCATCGTCATGATCAAGAAGTTCGTGCCGCAGCGAACGTGCAGCGTCGAGTATTTGTCGACCGACTCCGGGTTCAGGATGGGCTCGTTCGCTTCGTACGCGGCGATCGTCTTGTGCTCCGCGCCGTGGTACTGGAAGACACGCCGGATCTCTTTGATCATCGAGATCAGCAGCAGATACCCGATGAAGATCCCCATCCGGATCAAGCCTTCGTACACGTTCTGCAGGATCGAATGTCCCGCGGTCGCGCGCTTCGTGTGCCCGAACAGGTTCGACAGCAGGTTCGGGAACAGGATGAAGATCACGAAGAACACCAGCAAGGCGAAGGCGATCGTGCCGCCCATCTGCTTCGACGAGAGCTTGGTCTCCTCGTCGAGGGACTGGTTCGCCGAGATCATCATCGCGCGCATCCCGATCGAGAGCGCTTCCCCCATCGCCGCAACACCGCGGAAGAGCGGCTTGCGGAACAGCGGGTACTTGGTCGCGAGCGAGCGGACCGGATGCTGCTCGAGATAGATCTCTTTGGTCGGACGGCGGACGGCGACCGCCCAGCGGTCGCGCCCGCGCATCATGACGCCCTCGAGGAGCGCTTGGCCGCCGTAGTAGTGCGGAGACTCTTTCGCGGCCACAGGGTTGGAGGCTAGGCCTGAGCCGGCTTCTTCCCGTACCGGCGCTGGAACCGCTCGACGCGTCCGCCGGTGTCGACCAGCTTCTGCTTGCCCGTGTAGAACGGGTGGCACTGCGAACAGAGCTCGACGTGAAGCTCGGGCTTCGTCGAGCGCGTCTCGAACGTGTTCCCACACGAGCAGCGCACGACCGCTTTCACGTATGCGGGATGGATCTCAGGCTTCATGGGTGTCTCCTTAGTCCACGTTCTTCATCTTGGCGATCTCTTTCAGGAACTGCTCGTTGGTCTGTGACTGGGTGAGCTTGTCCCGAAGCAGCTCCATCGCCTGTCCAGGCGCCAGAGCGTGCAGCAATCTACGCCAACGCCAAACGAGCACCAATTCTTCCTTGTCGTAGAGGAGCTCTTCCTTACGGGTGCTCGACGCTTCGATGTCGATCGCCGGGAATATGCGCTTCTCGGACAGCTGCCGGTCGAGGCGGATCTCGGAGTTCCCGGTGCCCTTGAACTCCTCGAAGATGACCTCGTCCATGCGGGACCCTGTCTCGACCAGGGCCGACGCGATAATCGTCAGCGACCCGCCCTCTTCGATGTTTCGAGCGGCCCCGAAGAACCGCTTCGGCGGGTACAGAGCGGTCGAGTCCACACCACCGGACAGGATGCGTCCGGAGGCCGGGGCCGACAGGTTGTATGCGCGCGCAAGGCGGGTCACCGAGTCCAGTAGGATCGCCACGTCTTGCTTCGCCTCGACGAGCCGCTTCGCGCGCTCGAGGACGAGCTCGGCGACCTGCGTGTGGTTCTCGGCCGGCTGGTCGAAGGTCGAGTAAACGACCTCGGCGGCCTTCACCGTGCGCTGCCAGTCGGTGACCTCTTCCGGCCGCTCGTCCACCAGAAGGACGATCAGGTGCACGCCCTTGGTGTTGGCGAGGATCCCGTTCGCGATCTGCTTCAGGATCGTCGTCTTGCCTGCCTTCGGCGGCGACACGATCAAGCCTCGCTGGCCCTTTCCGAGCGGCGCGATGATGTCGATCACGCGCTCGGTTAGTGCCTGTGGTCCCCACTCAAGCCGGAACCGCTCGTCGGGGAACAACGGGGTGAGGTTCTTGAACTCCGGGCGAAGCCGGGCTTCGTCGGGGGTCAAGTCGGCGACGGTCTCTACGCGAAGGAGTGCGTAGTACTTCTCGCTCGTGCCCTCCTTGGGCGCGCGCACGTACCCGGTGACTTCGTCGCCGCGGCGAAGCGCGAACCGGCGGACCTGCGACAGCGAGACGTACACGTCGCGCGGCCCGGGCAGATAGCCGGATGTCCGGAGGAAGCCGTAGCCCTCGGGGAGGATGTCGAGGATGCCCGTCTGCAGCTCGCCTTCGAGCGCCGCCTCTTCGGCGGATAGCTCGCGGTCGGCCGGCATGCCGCCGCCACCGCCACCACCGCCGCCGCCGCCGCCGCTGCTGCCGCTGCCGCCTTGGCGGTCACGGCTGCGATTGCGGTTCCGGTCGCGGCGCCCTCTGCGGCCGCGGTCGCGGCCACCTTCGCGGCTTTGCTGGTTCTGCTGCTGGTGGTGGGGAGGCCGCGGCTGGTGCGGCTGCTGCTGCGGTTGGGTTTGCGGCTGTGATTGAGGCTGTGATTGCGGTTGTGCGACCGGAGCCGGGGCGGCCGCCTCGGTGACCGGCGTCGCGGCTGCGACCGGCACCGACGCTTGCGGCCCGTCGGCACGGGGCGCCGCATCTCCGTTCGAGGCCGGCGACGAAGCGGGCGGCCGCTCTTTCGCAGGCGCGCGGCCTCCGCCGTTCGAACGATCCACGATCGCTCCGATCAGGTCGGCTTTGCGGAGGCCTTTCGTGCCGGTCATGCCCATCGACTCGGCGATCTGCTGGAGCTCCGCCAGCACTTTTCCTTGCAGTTCTTCTTTGGTTGCCACTGGTACTCCTATCCCGGCGCGCCGCCGTTCAGGCGAGCGCGCGTTGGTATGCCTCCCAGTCGTCCAGGAAGCGCTTGAGGCCTATGTCGGTCAGCGGGTGCTTCACGAGCGCCTTGAAGACCGAGTGCGGAAGCGTCGCCACGTCGGCGCCGGCTTTCGCGGAATCCACAACGTGCTGCGGCGAACGGAGGCTCGCCGCGAGGACGTACGTCGTGTACCCCTGCACTCGATAGATCTCCACGATCTCGTTGAGCAGATCGATGCCGTCGTTCCCTATGTCGTCAACACGTCCGAGGAACGGGCTGATGTAGGTGGCGCCTGCCTCTGCCGCAAGGATCGCCTGCGCCGGCGAGAAGCATAGCGTCATATTGGTCTTGATCCCGCGCTTCGCGAGCTCGGTGACCGCTGCGTAGCCGTCCGGGGTTACCGGGGCCTTCACGACGATATTCGGCGCGATCTCGGCGAGCTTGAGCCCTTCGGCGATCATCTCATCCCGCTCGGTCGAGATCACCTCGCCGCAGACGGGCCCGTCGACCTCGGCTGCTATCTCTTTCAAACGCTGCTCGAACGGCACGCCTTCCTTGCCCGCAAGCGTCGGGTTCGTCGTCACACCGGCGAGGACTCCCCACGCGTTGATCTCGCGGATCTCGTCGATGTTCGCGGTGTCGAGCCAAAGCTTCATCTGGATCCCCCTCGGATGGCTCTCACCTTGCGCTGCGGCCGGCCTTTCCCGGCTTCGACGGCGCTGTCGATCACGTGCTCGATGACTTGGCCGATACACGCATCGAGGTTGTAGTTCGAGATGATCGGTACGCCGTGCTGCAGGGCGAGCGACTTGATGTACTTCTGGATCTTACGGATCTCGGGGAAGTGAGCAAGGTATCGCTCGACCGGCCGCGACCTGGTCTCGTGCGCGCGCACGTAGAAATGGCTCCGATGCAGCGCTTCATCTTCGACCTGCACGACGATCCAAACGATGACCGCCTTCTTCGCGAACGCGTCCGGCGTGATGAACCCCGGCACGACGTGCGCGCCTTCGATGATCACGTCGGTACCTTCGGTCACCGCGCGCTCGATCAAGGCGTTTACACCCACGGATACCGCCGACACTTGGTCGCGGAAGCCGACGAGCACTGCATCGTCGGCGCGCGTGCTCTTCACCTTCACGACCTCGCCGGTGTCGAAAGACGACGTATACAGCGTCGGCATGAACTCCCTCGAGAAGGTTCCTTTCATCACTTCGCGGATCGCGTCGGTCGAGATGACCCGCACGATCCCTAGACGCGCCGCCAGCTGCGTCGCGACCGTCGACTTCCCGACCCCCGTACCGCCGCCGATCAAGATGATCATCGGGATGTCGAGGTTGCCGACCGATATCCACTTCTCGTACGAGGCCGCGTAGCGGTCCCCCGCTTCCGCGCGGATCACGTCGATCGTCAACCGGCGCAGCTCGCCGATGTCGACCGACGAGCGGCCGGTCGCCGTGAGGCGGTCTTCGATCTCTTGCGCGACGCGGTACGCGCGCGCAGGCGAGAGGCCGGACGCGATGACGGTGTTCGCCGTGAGCCCTTTCGAGTACGGGAGCCCATGGTCGCCGTCGCGGACGATGATCCCGCGTGGCGGCTTCGGACTTCGATCCTTCATGGTTTCATCCGCGTGTTTGCTCGTCTTCTCGCACTTCCGATCACCGCGTCGAACGCGGCCGCAAGATCGCCCGCGACGGCCACCGGGATGTTGTCGAGGAAGACGACGGTCGCTCCCGCCGAGACGGCCGCGCGCGCCGCCACATCGACGGCCGCCGCCTTCAGCTCGGTCAGTAGCACTTCGTATCTTCCCCTTGCATCAGCCAGTTCTTGGGAGAGTCGGCTCCGATCCGCGAGCCGGTGGGTGATGCCGACGACTTCTGCGCCGTGCGCCTCTTCGAGATGGGTCCGCATCGACCGACCTGCCGTTTCGGGAGCTGTCGTGGCGACGAACACTGATCTTCCCGCGACGGATCCGACGGGAGCCGGTCGAAAGACCGTCCTTACGACGGGTACGTCTCGCGCAAGCTCGGCAGTGGAGGAAGAGAGAGCGGAGAGCGTCTCGGTCGAAAGGACCGGTTCTTCCGCCATTGTAACGAGGGCCAGATCCGCAATCAACAGTCTCAAGTAACCCAGCGGTGTCTTCATCTCCCCCGGGGGTGTCGCCCCGCCCACGACCAGCACGACTGCGTCGGCGCGCACGGGAGGGAGAGCGGTTCCGCTGCCCTCGAGGATCAAGACGTCCGGCTCTTCGCGCTCCGCAACCGCGATCGCTTCACCGACGGTGTCGAACGCGGGATCTCCGAGGAGGCCGCTCCCCGCGCGGCGCGCGCCCACCGTCGTAACGCCCGCGACCAACGCGTCTTCGTACGAGTCGCTCGCAGCGTGCTCGCCGCGCTCCGCTAACGCGAGCAACGTCGACAAGGTCGGTGGCTCGACGTCGCCGCGCGTGACGAGCGGCTTGTCCGGACCACCGCGGCCCATCGCGACGATCACCGGGCGCGCGCCGGCCGCTGCGATGTGCCGTGCGAGCGCCGCAGCCACCGCGGTCTTCCCCGTCCGCTTGCCGGTCCCGACGACCGCGATCGTGGGAACCGACGGGCGAGGATGGTGCCAGGGCTGCTCGAACGTCGCTCCTGCGCATCGATACGAGACGCCGCGCGCAGCCGTTACCGCGATCAACAGGTTGCGCGCGCGGGCGTCGAGCACCGGCTCGTCGCTGAGGTCGATCACGACCTCCGGCGCGTACACGTCGAAGCCGCGCTCCAACGCTTCGCGCTGGGACGCTCCTTCCACGATCGGAAGGTCGCCCAGCGCCAGGGGACCGCTCAGCTTCTCTCCCCCGCCGAGCATCACCGCCGCGACGACGTCGGCGTCGGCGGCAACACTCGCGAGCGCATCGAGGATGACCGGTGGGTAGTGCTCGCCGTCCACAAGGACGAGCGCGCGCGGGCGTGAGCTCACGTGGAATGCTGTTCGGTAACCAGTGGCTCGAGCTCTCGGTAGTACTGCTGCCCGGTCATGATGTTGAAGTGGGCGATCGTGTTGCCGGGACCGAACGGATGCTTCTGAACGATCCGCACCTCGCCGGCTTCGTACTCGATAACGTTGTACGCGGGCCTGGTATGCCCGCGCAGCCGCAGGCTCGAGCAGGTGCCCGCGTTCGCGATGTAGATGTTCTCCAGCCGCCAGACGTACGGGACGTGCTTGTGCCCCGTCAGCGCGAGATTGACCCCGGACCGGATCAGCACCTCTAGAAGATCACCGGCGTCGGCCACCGTGGAGCGCTCCCGGCCGGTTCCGGGCACCGGCAGCAGGTGGTGGTGGTGCGCGTAGACCTTCAGCTCGGCCGGCTCGGAGAACTGCTCCATGATCCACGGGTAGCGCTCGCGGCCCACCTGTCCGTCGTTCAGATCCGGCTCGCTCGAATCGACGCCGACGATCACGACCCCGTCTCGGAGGTTCACGCGCCAGTGACGAGGTCCGATCATCTCTTCGAAGTGCACGTACCCCACGTTCTTCGAGTCGTGGTTCCCGGGCACCGCGACGACGCGGCTCTCGATCTGCTCGAGGTACGCAGAGGCCGTCTTGAACTCGCCGCGGAATCCTTCGTTGGTGATGTCTCCGGTGCAGACGACGACGTCGGGCTTGAGCTCGTTCAGCTCGACGATCACGCGGTTCAACAGGTTCGGAACGAAGTGAACGGAACCGACGTGGAGGTCGCTGATGTGCGCGATCGTGACCAACGCTATTCCTCCATGATGACCCGGACCGAGCCTTCTTTGGAGATCATGGAGAACCCGGTCATCTCTCCTTCCCGGCGGAAGACGAGCGAGATCAACGAGTCTCCTACCCGAAGGTTCCTCAACTCTACCCAGTTCAACCATGCGGGAAGGACCGGCGAGTTGATCGTGAGCAGATTCTCGGGCGCGCGCGCGGACAGGCCGAGCATCGCCTGCAGCAACAGGAACGGAGAGCCGGCCGCCCACGCCTGCGGCGAGCATGCGACCGGGTACGAGACCGGTTGGTTCGGGGTTCGGCGCGTGAACCCGCAGAAGAGCTCCGGCAGACGCATGTAGTCGACGAACACCGCGGCGTCGAAGATCGCCGTTGCGATCCGATTCGTTTGCTTGTGGTAGCCGTACCGTTTCAGGCCCGCCGCGATCAGCGCGTTGTCGTGCGGCCACACCGTTCCGTTGTGATAGCTCATCGGGTTGTACGCCACAGCGGACTTGCTCATCGTTCGGATGCCCCAGCCGCTGAACATGTCCGGTTGCAGCAGGCGGCGTGAGACTTCTCCGGCCTTCTCGGGGTCCAGGATGCCGCAGTACATCCCGTGCGCGGGGTTCGACGTCACCGACCGCACCGGCCGCTTCTTGCCGTCGAGCGCGACCGCGTAGAAGGAGTCCTCCGGCACCCAGAACGCTTCGTTGAAGCGCTTCTTGAGCTCGTGCGCCTGCTCGCGGAGCGCAACGGCGTCGCGCTCGCGGTCGAAGGCGTCGTACACGTCGGCGATCCGCAGCTTCGCGAGGTACACGTACCCCTGAACCTCGCTCAGGGCGATCGGCGGCTCGGCCAGTGAGCCGTCGGCGTTCACGATCGAGTTGTACGAGTCCTTCCAGCCTTGGTTGTCGAGTCCCCGTCGCGAGCGGCGCTGGTATTCGACGAAGCCGTCTCCATCCATGTCCCCGTAGCGATCGATCCACTCGAGCGCGCGGTCGACGTGGGGCATCATCTCTTCGGCGAACGCGCGGTCGTTCGTCCACTTGAAGTACGTCCCGAACAGCATGAGGAACAGCGGCGTCGAGTCGATCGAACCGTAGTACGGCGTGTGCGGAACGATCGCCGCGTTCGCAAGTGCCCCGGTACGGATCTCATGGAGGATCTTGCCCGGCTCTTCGTCGCGCCACTCGTCCACGCGATCGCCTTGGAACCGGGCGAGGAGCCGGAGCGTGTCGCGCGCGGGCGCCGGGTTCAGCATCAAGATCTGATGGGCCGTCATCAGCGAGTCGCGCCCGAACGCAGCCACGTACCACGGGATCCCGGCCGCGATGTATCGGCCGTCGGGCGTGTCGGTGAGGAGCGCGCGCAGGTCACGCCGTCCGCGCTGGAGCAGCGTGTTGAAGACCTCGTTGTCCGTGTAGATCGACGTGCACTCGTGGTCCCACTCGTCGTACGAGCGGCGCAGCTCGTGCACGGCAACGTCGAACGCCGGGCCCTCGCGCTCGACGCCGGCGACGATCGGCTCGATCACGAAAGACAGAAGCTTGGTCTGATGGCCGACGAGGTCGAGATCGAACGACACGCGCACGGACCCGATCCCGTACTCGACCACCGACGGGGCGGTCCCGAGATCGATCGCCGTCTGCCGCAGGAGGCCGTCTTCACCTGTGTGAGCGAACGTGATCGTCTGACCCTCGACGACGGGCCGGTAGAACGTTCCCGTTCGCTCGTGGAGCAAGCCGCGGACGTGAAAGATGTCGGCGAAGTCCGAGCCGAACTCGAAGTTCACTCGAACGTGGATCCGGTGATCGTTGTAGTTCTTAAATCGGATGCGTTCGTACAAGCGATCCTTGATGACGCGCGTTCGCCGGATGTTCAGCGTTTGCGCGGGGATCTCGACGCCGCCGTCCACGAGATCGGGATTCGTCAGGTCGACGTACGACATGTAGGCGCGCTCCGCGCTGGACGAAAGCAGAACGGCGGGATGCTCACCGATCTGCATCTCGTACCGGGAGAGGAACCGCGTGTCCCGGTAGTACAAGCCCATGCCGAGCTCGCCGCCGCGCAGGTTCCCTTCCGGGTCGGCGTACAGGAACATGTCGCCTTCCTTCGTCGCTAGGAGCGACAAAGTGTGATCCGTGAGGACGAAGGTGGCGTTCTCGTTGTAGAGCCTGGTCGCGTCGTGATCGACCTCGAAGCCGGTCGGTGGCTCGACGGGGCGTGGGCTCGCGGCTCGTGCGGCTGTGGACACTGGTGTGGTCTCCGGGAAGTCGAGCTCCGATGTCGTCGGCGGGGCGGGGAGGGTTGCCCGTTCTCAGTGTAGGTCAGCCACTACTCCCCTACAACGAACATCGGTCCCGTTCGTCCGGCTCCTTACTTCTCTCGTTCCGACACGATCCGGGCGCCCTGCGGATCGATCGATTCCAGGCGAACATCCCAACCCTCGGGCAACAGCGCGCGCGCCGTCGTCTCCCCATCCAATGCAGCCTTGTCGTCGACGAGCGCGGCAACGCTCGGCCCCGCACCCGCCAAGAACGCTGCGATCCCCTCGGCGCGCAGCGCGCGCACGAGCTCCCCTGACTCGGGCATCAGCCCGAATCGCACCGGCTGATGAAGGAGGTCCTTCGTCGCGTCCATCAACACGTCCGAGCGGCCCTGGCTCAACGCTGCGACGAGCAGTGCCGCCCGCCCGAGATTGGCGGTCGCATCGGCACGCGAGACCTCGCTCGGAAGCGCCGCACGCGCGACCTTCGTCTGCATCGCTTGCGGGGCCACGCACACCAGCGGCCGGATCGAAGCCGGCGGGTCGATCCGCAGCGTGCTCTCGGCCGTCGAGACGGTGATGCCGCCCAGCAGACACGGCGCGACGTTGTCGGCGTGTCCCTCGAACGTGACGGCACGTTCGAGCAGCTGCTCGTCCGTGTCATCGGTTCCTGCGAGCGCGCGCGCCCCAACGAGACCGCCGACAACCGCGGCTGCGCTCGAGCCGAATCCTCTCCCCATCGGTATCGCGACGATCTGATTGACGGTGATCGATCGGAGGGGGCCCATCACACTCTCGAGACTCCGGACGATGAGATTGGTCGAATCTCGCGGCAACCCGTTCGCGAGATCGCCCACGCCGGAGACGACGACAACGTCGTCTTGACGCCGCTCGATCCTCACCTCGTTGTGCCACGAGAGCGCCAGACCGATCGCGTCGAAGCCGGAGCCGAGGTTCGCGATCGTTGCCGGGACGCGGACGACGACGGTGTCCATCTACAGGCCGAGTTCCCTCGCTGCTGCGTCGGCGTCGGCGGGGACGACGGCCGGCGTCGGCGCGCCGGCGATCGCCCAGTCCGGATCCTTCAAGCCGTGCCCCGTCAACACGCAGACCACCGTCTTCCCGCCGGCGATCATCCCGTCGGCGCCGAGCGACAGCAGGCCCGCGATCGAGGCGGCCGACGCCATCTCGACGAAGATCCCTTCGCGCGCGAGCTGCCGGTACGCGTTCAGGATCTCGCGGTCGGTGACCGCGCGGATCGCGCCTTCGGAATCGCGCGCGGCTTCCTCCGCCTGTTTCCACGAGGCCGGATTGCCGATGCGGATCGCGGTCGCGATCGTCGACGGCTTCTCGATCGGATGCCCTTTGACGATCGGCGCCGCTCCGGCCGCTTGGAAGCCGAACATGCGGGGCAGGAACGTGATGTTGTTCGCGTCGCGCTCTTCGCGGTAGCCCTTCCAGTACGCCGTGATGTTCCCGGCGTTCCCCACCGGCATCACGTGGTAGTCGGGCGCGCGTCCCAGCGCTCCACAGATCTCGAACGCGCCCGTCTTCTGCCCTTCGATCCGGTATGGGTTCACGGAGTTCACGAGCGTGACCGGATAGTTCTCGACGAGATCGCGCGCGACGACGAGGGCTTCGTCGAAGTTCGCGTCGACCTGGATCAGCTTCGCGCCGTGCACGAGCGCCTGCGCGAGCTTGCCCAACGCGATCTTCCCCTTGGGGACGAGCACGGCGCACTCGATCCCGGCTTTCGCCGCGTATGCAGCCGCACTCGCGCTCGTGTTCCCCGTCGAGGCGCAGATGACGGCCTTCGCGCCTTCTTCCACGGCTTTCGAGATCGCGACCGTCATCCCGCGGTCCTTGAATGATCCCGTCGGGTTTGCACCTTCGTACTTCAAGTAGACGTCGGCGCCAAGCTGCTCGGAAAGACGTTCGGAATGGATGAGCGGCGTGCCGCCTTCGCAGAGCGTGACGACCGGCGTCGTCTCCGACACTGGCAAGCGGTCGCGGTACTCAGTGATGATCCCGCGCCAGAGGTGCGGGCCGTCGGAGCTCACGTCTCGCCGCCTTCGACGCGCATCACGCTCGTGACCTTCGTAACCTCCGGCAGGACGCGGAGCACGCCGAGCGTTGCTTGCAGGTCCCGCTCCAGTGCGCGGTGGGTGATCATGACGAGCTGCGCTTGATCGCCGGTCCCCTCTTGCCACACGCTGCCGATCGAGACGTTGTTGCTCCCGAACGCGCTCGCAACGCTGGCGAGCACGCCGGGCTGATCGGCGACGTTCAGCAAGATGTAGTACTGCGAATACATCGCTTCGATGTTGCGGATCGGGCTTTCCGAGTACGTCGGCATGCCGGGGCCGCGGCCCCCGCTCAACATGTTGCGCGCGATGTCGATGATGTCGCCGACGACGCTCGTTCCGGTCGGCCCGCCACCGGCACCGCGGCCGTAGAACATCAACTCGCCGACGCTTTCTCCTTCGACGAACACTGCGTTGAGATTTTCGCGCACACTGGCCAAAGGGTGCTCGTTCGGGATCATCGCCGGGTGCACGCGCACGGCGATCTCACCGTCTTGCTGTTCGGCGATCGCGAGCAGCTTCACCGTGTACCCGAGCCGTTTCGCGAACGCGATGTCTTGCGCCGTGATGTCGGCGATGCCTTCGCGATAGACGTCGCCCGAGACCACCCGGGCATTGAAGGCGATGCTCGCCAGGATCGCCGCCTTCGCCGCCGGGTCGAACCCCTCGATGTCGGCCGTCGGGTCGAGCTCCGTGTAGCCGAGGCGTTCCGCTTCGGCCAGCGCTTCGCCGAACTCCAGGCCCTCCTCGGCCATGCGCGTCAGGATGAAGTTCGTCGTCCCGTTGACGATGCCCATCACCTTCGTGACCCGCTCGCCGGCGAGCGATTCGCGGAGCGGATGGATCAGCGGGATGCCGCCGGCGACGGCGGCCTCGAAGTACAGGTCGACGCCCTTGCGCTCGGCCGCCTCGAACAGCTCCTGCCCGAGGGCCGCCAGCAGCTCCTTGTTCGCCGTGACGACGTGCTTGCCGTTGTTGATCGCTTCGAGCAGCAGGTGCCTGGCCGGCTCGATCCCGCCGATCGCTTCGACGACGATGTCGACGTCCGGGTGCCCGACGACCTCGTGCGGGTCGGTCGTGTACAGCGCCTCGGTCCCCGGGGGGACGTCACGCTCCTTGGCCAGGTGCCGGACCGCGACCGCAACGACCTCGATGCTGGCTCCGAGACGCTGCTCGATATCGGTCGCATTGCGGGCGAGCATGCGCAGCACCGCCGATCCGACGATGCCGCAGCCGAGCTGTCCGATCCGGATCGCCCTGCCCATCGCGCGCCATGATACAGGCGGGTTCTGCCTGTTCTGGGCGCTTTAGAGGCCCTCCCAGGGGTGCTTGGCTCACCAAGCACCTGCTATAATCGTCCGCGTGAAGACCCAAGAGCGTTCCTGGAAAGCCGTCGGCGAGTTCATCCGCTCGCAGCGCCGCTTGGCCGACCTGTCGTTGCGCCAGCTCTCCGCGCTCGCGCAGGTCTCGAACCCGTACCTCAGCCAGATCGAACGCGGCATCCACAAGCCGTCGGCCGACGTGCTGAAGGGCATCGCCGATGCGCTGCACATCTCCGCGGAAACGCTGTACGCGCGCGCAGGCCTGCTGAACGAGGACGACGGCAACCACCACGATACCCCGACGGTCGAGCAAGCCATCCGCATGGACGCCGGCCTTACCACCGAGCAGAAGAAAGCGCTGATCCGCGTGTACAAGAGCTTCCTGGGCTCCGCGTAAGGCCTAATCCGAAGCCCTTTCTCCGCCTGCTTGACATCCCAAGCGCTCGCTTGCTATGGTCTACCCCGTCAGTCAGACCCAGGAGGGAAAGATGGCCAAGTACACGGACCTCGCCACCAAGACCGGCGACCGCGTCCTCTCGCTGATCGGCGACGCACAGGATGCCGTCGTCAGCGCAGTTTCAAGCGTCAGCTCGTTCGTCGGCTCGGTTATCCCCGAGCTGCCCCAGATCCCCGGCACCGAGAACGTTCCGGCTCCGCGCGAGCTCGTCGACGACTACTTCTCGTTCGCAGAGAAGGCGCTCAAGCAGCAGAAGACCTACGCCAAGGACTTGGCGAAGGCCCTCGAGCCGATCAGCACCAAGATCATCCCGAACGGCAAGAAGGCAGTGAAGGCCGCTCCCAAGGCTGCCGCAACCGCGTAATACCGCTCGGCCCCCGCTCCAAAGGCGACACCACTAGGCCCCCGGCTCTGCCGGGGGCCTCGCCGTTCCCGGCGATCGTTTAGACGGCGCGCGCTTGCCCGGCGAGGCTTCGCGTCCCCAACAAGATCCACGATCCCGGCCCGGCGAGCCACGCGTCGATCGCGTTCGCTACGACGCGAGGATGCTCGAGCATCGGGACGTGGCCGCAGTCGTCGAGCATCACGTGATCCCAGTCGGGACGGATACGCGCGATCGCTTCCACCGACGCGCGCGGCACGAGGCGGTCGGAAGCGCCGCCGATGAGCAACGTGGGTGCGGAGACATCGCGGAGCGCCCCGAGGTATCGGCGTCGCCGGCCCAACGTGCCGACGAGGCTCCGCGTCTGTTGGAGGAAAGCCGCCGGCACATCGATCTCGAATGCTCTCCGTTTCGCGACCTCGAGATGCGCATCCACGATCTCCTGTGGGACACGTGACGGATCGACGGTACAGAGCGCGAGCATCCGCTCCACCATGCGCTTGGCGCCGTAGTAGCGCAGTCCGTTCACGATCAGCCGGCCGCCGATAAGCCGGCCGCCGATGGTCGGCACGATCGCCGCCGACAAGAAGCCGGCCACGGTCGAATCAAGTGAATGCCTGCCGTGTCGGGGCAACGCGGGCGCGATGAGCACCAACCCTCTGACCCAATCGGGGTCCTCGACCGCCTGTGCGATCGAAAGAGCTCCTCCCATCGAGTTCCCGATGAGGACGACCGGCGTCGCGGCCACGTCGTGGATGAAGCGCGAGATGATCGAGCGGCTGCTCGCCATCGTCGCCTTGCGACCCGCGAGCGGCGACAGGCCGAAACCGGGGAGGTCGAGCGCGAGCACGCGGCCGCGCTGTGCGAGCATCGGCGCCAGCGCCAGCCAGTTCGCGTGCGAGCCGCCGAGCCCATGAACGAGAACGAATGTCGGCCCTTTAGAAGGCCCTGGAAATTCGAGGTAATAAACAGGGCCGCCGAGATCTGCCGTTCGACGTTCCATCTGCTATCGGGATGTTTTCCCGTTCTGTCATAGGGATGTTTTCCCGTTGTACAGATGTATAACGCCTAGAGGTCGCGCGAGGTGACATCCTCGTAGGTCTCGCGGGCCACGATCACGCGGGCATCCCCGTCCTTGACGGCGATAACCGCAGGTCGCGGGAAGCGGTTGTAGTTCGACGCCATCGAGTAGCCGTACGCGCCGGTGGCAGGTATTGCGAGGGTGTCCCCGCGCGCGACGCTCGCCGGAAGGCTCACGTCCTTGATCAGCAGATCGCCTTGCTCGCAGTGCGCGCCGGCGATCGTGACGACGTGGTCGCTCGGAACGTCGGCCTTGTTCGCGAGCAGCGCCTCGTAGCGCGCGCCGTACAGCGCAGGGCGGATGTTGTCGCTCATCCCACCGTCGACGCTGACGTACGTCCGGATGCCGGGGATCTCCTTCACCGTTCCGACCGTGTACAGGGTCACCATCGCGTTCGCGATAAGCCAGCGCCCCGGTTCGACAGCAACGCGCGGCACCGGCAGACCGAGCCGCTGCATCTCACTGTCGAGCTTCGCGCGCACCTCGGTCGCGAAGGACTCAACGCGCGCAGGGAAATCGCCGCGCGTGTACGCGATCCCGAGGCCGCCGCCGAGGTTCAGCTCGGCCGGCGTGATGCCCGTCGCGTCACGGACGCTCGCGCAGAACTCTCCCAGGATCTCCACCGTGCGGAGGAACGCCTCGACGCCGGTGATGTTCGAGCCGATGTGCGAGTGGAAGCCGATGATGTCGATGTTGGGTAGGTCGCGCGCGCGCTTCGCAGCCTCGAGCGCGACGCCGCCTTCGACCGACATCCCGAACTTCGAGTCTTCCTGCCCCGTCTGGATGTACTCGTGCGTGTGCGCTTCGACCCCGGGCGTGACGCGCAGCATCATCTGCGCGCGCCCGCCGAGCGCTCCGGCGATCGCATCCGCGCGCTCGAGCTCTTCCATCGAGTCGGCGACGATGCGACCGACGCCGGCCTTCAGTCCCATCTCGATCTCGGCGTCGCTTTTGTTGTTGCCGTGGAAGATGATCCGCTCCGGCGGGAACGACGCCTTCAGGGCCGTGAAGAGTTCGCCGCCGCTGGCGACGTCGAGACCGAGGCCTTCCTCGGCCACCATCCTGGCCATCGCGACGCAGAGGAACGCCTTGCCCGCGTAGTACACGTCGGCGTCCGGGTACGCTTCACGGTAACGGCGCGCGCGCTCGCGGAAAGTGTCCTCGCACATTACGAACAACGGCGTGCCGAACTCGCGCGCAAGGTCGACTGTGTCGGCGCCGGCGATCTCCAAATGGCCGTTCGAGCGCAGGCGCGCGCTCGACGGAAGGACATCTTTCAACGTGTGCGGCATGTCTTGATCCCGTCCAGGGTGATCAGGACGGCAGATTATCGTCTCGAAGTCGCCGATGCGCGCCTAGAAATATGTAGAAAGGACCTGCACGGCCGGCTTGGGTGTTCCGTCGGAGCGATAGAGGCCGAAGTAGCGCTCCGGATCATGAGCCGCGAGCGACGTGAAGTCATTCTGGGTGTAGATCCCGGCCGTGCCAACGCCGACCTTGAGCGTGGCTTGCTCGACTGAAGAGATATAGGAGGCCTGATCCGATTCCTGTTCACGCCCGCTCCCGCTGCCGATCCCGAAAACACCGTTCCAGGTCTGGTAACCAGTTTCCCCGACGATGAGTGGCTTCGGCGCGGCGTTAGCAGCGTCGCCCGCGATATCGGTGGCCGCGTGAGTCTGAGCGTTGTACAGCGACGTGTAGTAGTGGAAGCTGTAGAAATCGGGTTGCTGGGCGTGAAGCTGGCCCTTTAGGTTCTTCAGCTTCCATCCTTCGTTCACTGAGATTCCAACAGGTGTTCCACGGGCAAGACTCTGGACGTACGGGATCATCTGCCTCGCCCAGTTGACCGCTCCCAGATTCGATGGGGTGATCTCATTGAAGACTTCGAACGCGGCCGCGTGCGAACTACCTGCGTACGAAGAGACGACGGCCTTCGCCCACGTTTTACTGCCGTAGACATCGCCGAACTGCTGGAACCCATCGAATAGGTTGAAGTACGTCCTCATACCTTTCTGGGCCGCCATCTGCACTACCTGCGATAGCTCGCCCATCATGTCGGTGGTCGGGTTCGGGTAGCCGAACTCTGACGGCTGAAGAAATATGCGGACCGCGGACACATGTAGCGTGGCAAGCCGCGCGAAGTCCGCGTTGATCCTGTTGGGATCCCATGGCGACCACATGGCCCGTGAATCCACGGGGAAATAGCTCACGATCTTGTACGTCTGGATCGGAGCTAGGACAGGGGCAGGTGACGGCGGAGGTGGAAAGAGCGGCAATATCAACAACGGCAGCGCGAAGAACGTTGCCGTCGCGTGCCTTGGAATCACTCTCGTCATATGGGCCACGTTGAATCGACGTTGGACGTAGTGGGAAAGTGTGAACTAAGACAAAAGGTCCTGTCAAACAGGCCTGCGCGACTCATTCTCCCCTTACATCGACTCCGGTGCGGACACGCCGAGCAGCCCGAGTGTGTTGCGCAAGCCGATCTGCGCGGCTGTGACGAGGTGCAGCCTCGCCTGCGTCAGCGCTTCATCGTCCGTGACGACACGGCAGTCCCGATAGAACGAGTGGAACAGCGATGCAAGCTCTTCCGCGTACCGTGTCATGCGGTGCGGCTCGCGCCGGCGTGCGCCAACTTCGACGGCTTCCGGCAGCTCGCCCAACTTGCGCAACAGGTCAAGCTCGCTCTCGTGTTGCAGCTCCTCCAAGGCGACGTTCTCGAGCGGGGCGATCGTGACGCCTTGTTCGCGCGCGTGCTTCACGATGGAAGAGATGCGCGCGTGCGCGTACTGCACGTAGTACACCGGGTTCTCCTGCGACTGCCGCACGACCTCTTCGAGGTCGAAGTTGAGCGACTGGTCCATCGACACGCGCATGAAGTGATAGCGCGCGGCATCGACACCGACTTCGTCGAGCAGCTCGTCAAACGTCACCGCTTCCCCGGTGCGCTTCGACATCTTTACCGACTCGCCGCCGCGGGTGAGGTGCACGAACTGGCCGATGAGGAACTCGCAGTGCTCGGGGTCCTCGCCGAGCGCGCGGATCGCGGCCTGCATCTCGCGCTTCCATCCGTGGTGGTCGGCGCCGACGAGGTAGATCAGCCGCTCGAACCCGCGGCGGAGCTTGTCCATGAAGTACGCGAGATCCGCGGCAAGGTACGCGGCCATCCGGTCGGTAGAGCGCACGATCACGCGGTCCTTGTCGTCGCCGAAGTCGGTCGTGCGCAGCCAAAGCGCGCCATCCTTCTCGTACAGGTGGCCGAGCTGCTTCAGCAGCTCCACCACGCGCTCGACCGCGCCTTCGTCGTGCAGCGACCGCTCGCTGAACCAGACGTCGAACTCGACGCCGAAGCGCTGCAGCGTCAGCCGCTGGTTGAGGAGCATCCGGCGCTGCCCCTCGACGCGCATGAACGCGACGCGCTCATCGTCGGGAACGTTCCGATACTTGTCGCCGACCTCGAGAAGGATCTCCTTCGCGATGTCGATGACGTATCGGCCTTGGTAGCCGCCCTCGGGGATCTCCACCTTCTGCCCGAGCAGCTCGAGGTAGCGGGCGGCCACCGACTGGCCGAACTTCAACATCTGCACGCCGAAGTCGTTCACGTAGAACTCGCGCTCGACCGTGTTCCCCGACGCTTCCAGCAAGCGCGCGAGCGTGTCGCCGACGGCCGCCCATCGCCCGTGCCCGAGGTGCATCGGCCCCGTCGGGTTCGCGCTGACGAACTCGACCTGGATCTTCTCGGGCGCCGTCGCGCTCGAGCGACCCCACCCCTCGCCTGCCTGCTCGACGTCCCGGACCAAGCCCGTCAGCCAATGATGAGAGAGACGGATGTTGATGAAACCTGGGCCGGCCACTTCGACGCCAGCGATGTGCTCGGCCGGATCGGCGCCGAGTGCCTTGACGATCGCGTCGGCGACGTCGCGCGGCTTCATCTTGGCTTGCTTCGCCACCTCGAGCGCGATGCTCGTCGACCAGTCGCCGTGCTCTTTGCGCGCGGGCCGCTCCATCTGGAACGGCGGGATCGGGAATGCCGGCAGATCGCCCGAGGATTGAGCCCGTTCCATGGCGGAACGAACGAGCGACGCAAGCTGCGTTTGGATCACGGTCAGCTCGACGGGAAAACGGTCTCGCCGGCCAGGACCTTCTCGACGGTCTGGAGCAGATCGACGGGGTCGAACGGCTTGGTGATGTAGGCGGACGCCCCGAGCTCGAGGCCGGAGTTCACATCCATGTCTTGCGCGCGCGCGGAGAGGAACACGACGGGGATTGCCGCGGTGGCGGGGTCGCCTTTGATCCGGCGGCAGACCTCGCGCCCGTCCAGCTTCGGCATCATCACGTCGAGCAGCACGATGTCCGGCTTGAACGAGCGGACGAGCTTCAGCGCCTCGTCGCCGTTGCTCGCGCGCTTGACGTCGTACCCCTCAAGCTCAAGATTCACTTCGAGCAGCTGCTGGATGACGCGGTCGTCGTCGACAACCAACACCTTGGCCAGACGAATCCCTCCCCTACGACCGCGTAATGATAGCGGCCGGAGACAAGGCCGCAGGCCGAAACGGCGCCGATGCTACGATTGCGCATCTCCCGGCCCTCGTAGCTCAGGGGATAGAGCGACTGCCTCCGGAGCAGTAGGCCGCAGGTTCGAATCCTGTCGAGGGCACTTGGCGGTCTGCCGACCCCATCCGACTAGCGGGCCCCGCGCTCGAGCCAACGTTTCAACTCGATCGGGGTGCGGCGGTATCGCTTCATGCCTCGCCGACGGCACACCGTTCCGCCGCGTGAAGTGGCGTTGAGCCGCATACCATCGGGACCGAGCCTGCATCCGAGCCGCCCCAACGGGACAATCGGCACGATGCCCGCCAGGAACGGAGGAAGACCATCCCGCGCGCACGCCGGGCACTCCGCAAGGAACCGAATCCGGGACCTAAGCGTCCTGGGATCGGTGATGAGATGCTGAGCACACACGCGGAAGCAACGGCGGTCCCGAGCACGAGCAGGATCGGCGAGCTGTACCTGGGTCATGCCGATTCGGCCGTTCGCCTTGCCTACCTGTTGACCGGCAACCGGGACGTCGCGGAGGATCTCGTTCAAGACGCGTTCGTCCGGCTGGCGGGACGGCTCGTTCACCTGCGCGACCCCGGCGCGTTCGACACGTACCTGCGCAAGACGGTCGTGAACCTTGCCAACTCCTACTTTCGCCGCCGTCGCGTCGAGCGGACATACGAGCTGCGCACGCGTGGCGCAGCGACGATCGGTGCTCCGGCCCATTCCGTAGAAGACCGCCAAGCGCTCGCCGCCGCGCTGCGCAAGCTTCCGCAGCGACAGCGAGCGGCCCTCGTGTTGCGCTTCTACGAAGACCAGTCCGAAGCGCAGACAGCCGACCTTATCGGTTGCCGGCCCGGAACGGTGAAGTCGCTTGTGTCGCGCGCGCTGGAGACGCTGCGGAAAGAGATCGGGAGTGAGGATCGATGAGCACCATGGACGACAAGAGGTTGCGCACGCTGCTCGGCGAGCTGGCCGACGAGGTTCCGACGCATCGAAGCGTTCCGCCTGCACTTGAGGCGCGGTTCCGCCGTCGTGTGGCGATGAACTCAGTCGTCATCGGCACGATGATCGTCGCGCTCGGCGTCGGCGCTTTCGCGACGGTGCGCGCGCTGGGGCCGAACAAGGCTTCGATCGCACCACTGACGTCGAGCAGTGCTGCCACGACGACTCCGGCGTGCACGGCGGGACAGCTGCGCGCGATCGGGTCGATGACAGGGGCGGCCGGATCTCGAGAAGGGTACATCGAGCTGCGCAACTACTCGGCTAAGACCTGCACCCTGCGGGGGACACCGATCATCGCGCTGTACGACGTCAGCACCCGCATCAGCACGAGCTTGATCTTCGACCGGACGATCGCGCAGTGGCAGGCGGACGCCGCCGCGAGACCCGCAGGGTGGCCAGTGGTCCCGCTCGGCGCTTTGGGGAGCGCTCACAACGCGGCCCAAGTGCGGATCCGCTGGACGAACTGGTGTCCTCAAGGGCGCCCGGCTCCGCTGTGGCGGGTCTCGATCCCCGGAAGCGGAATGGTCGACGTTGTCAACGGCATGGACTCGGCCGGTTCACCACCGTGCAACGGGGCTCGTCTGCCCTCGCACGTCGAGGTCGGTCCGTTCGAACCCAGCCCAGCGGCGTAAACCGGCGCGGTTCGACTTCGCTCCTCACCGCATCAAAGGGTCGGATGGTCCCGGGCAATGAGTGGAGCCTAGCGACGCCGTTACGGCAGTATCATGCGCTCGCCGATGGAATCTGGGGGACATTGATTACCGTGACCGACGTCCACGAACAGATCGCGTCCGCGCTCTGGTACCACACGATTGAAATCGCGCCCGGCCTTGTAACGCCGGGCTGGTTTGACCTACGTCCAGTCCTCCGGAAGATGCCATGGCCCGACGTTCGGGGTAAGCGATGCCTCGACATCGGAACATACGACGGATTCCTCGCATACGAGATGGAGAAGCGAGGCGCCTCAGAAGTGATCGCGATCGACATCGAGGACCACACGCAGTGGGACTGGCCAGTCGACGTACGCGCTACCGGAGGCGAGAATCTCGCCAAGCTTGCAGGCCCGGAGAAGAGCCGCGGCTTCCGCATCGCCTCAAAGGCGCTCGACTCCAAAGTTCAACTGCAGCAAGTGAATGTCTACGACCTGAGCCCCGAACGAGTGGGTACCTTCGAGGTGGTCGTGTGCGGCACGTTGATGCTCCACTTGCGCGATCCCCTCAGGGCACTAGAAGCGGTTCGGAGCATCTGCGCGGGCAAGTTCCTGTCGGCAGAGGAGATCGACCTGTCGTTAACTGTGCAACACCCCAAGAAGCCTCTCTTCAAGCTCAATGGAATCGGGGAGCTCTGTCAGTGGTTCACGCCGAATATGGCCGGTCACAGACGTATGATCGCGGCCGCCGGCTTTGAGATTGAGCACGCTACGCGGCCCTACGTCATCCCGTTCGGTGTTTCCCATCCACCCAGAGCGCGAACCCCGCGTTCTTTGTTCCACAAAGCCCTTCAACAGGCTGTATGCGGGAGCGCCGGCGTTCCCCATTCAGCGGTCTTGGCTCACCCACGCGGTGGACCCATTTAAAGGGATTTGCACGGGGGAGCGCACTTGCCGGACAGTGAGCGATCCGTTCGATTCTGGAGAGATTACTTATCCGCAGTTGAAGCGCCGCATCGCGCGATTGGACCGACGAAAGGGAAGGTTCAGCTCTGTCAACTGTTGACGATCTAATCGCGAGCGCATACTTGATCGTCTATGTAGTTCCGACGATATTCGTGGCCGTCCGCATCGCATCTCGATGGAGCGACGACGGCCTGGAGCGGTGCTTCGTGGCTCTTCTTCTCGGCACCGCGCAAGCAGTCGGGGTGCCTCTTCTGCTGTCGATGCTCCATATACTCGACAGGAATGTAGTCTTCGTCGCTCATATCGTCCTCGCTGCGGCGGTCTTTCGGTTCGTTCCCCGAGCGACGGCGCGCGGAGTCCGGACTCGCCCTTCCCTCCCCGTCCTCGCAACAACTGGGATCGTTGGCGCATTCATAACGCTAAGCGGCCTGCTAGCGCTCCGCAGCCCGAGCTTTGATTTCGACAGTCGCAACTATCATCTCCCTCAGCTCGCCGACTGGCTCCAAGGGCATTCGTTCTGGTCCCCCGGGATTGCGCAGCCCGCCTCATATCTGACTGCCTATCCGAGCAATGGAGAGTTCCTCGGAGTCTGGTTTGCTCTGCCTACACACGGCGATCAGTTGTCGTTACTCGCTCCGGTTTTATTTACCCTTCTCGGAATCCTCGCAGTCGCATTCTTGTGTCGGGAGCTTGGCGGCCAGAGCTGGGTCGGAGCCCTCGCCGGTACGGCCGTTTTCGCGACTCCGCTCATCTTTGCAACGCAGTCGCGCTCCCTGGCCACAGACACCATCGCCGCGTCCAGCCTCGTTGCCGCAGCCGCGCTCATGACCCGCGCGTTTCGCAGGTACCAGAGCCACTGGATCGTGGCCGCAGGTATCGCACTAGGTCTTGGGATGGGAAGCAAATACACCGCGATGGTGCCCGGAGTCGCACTCTTCGTCACAGCCGTCGTGCTATTTCGCCGCTCTAACCAGTGGGTGTGGCTGATTCCCGGCCTGTTGATCTTCTTCGCTCCGTGGCTCGTCCGCAACGCGGTTCACACGGGCAACCCGCTGTTCCCGCAAGAGATCAAGGTCGCCGGTGTCCGGCTGCTTAAGGGCACGAACAACCCCATAACCGCCTTCTCGACGCCAGTGATCAAGCATTTCGTGAGCGGTCATTGGTCCGTAGTCGGTCGATGGTTCGGGTACGTCGTCCGTTGGCTGGCAGTTGTTCCGCTCTTAGCGGCGATCGGATTCGTGACGGGCTTTAGGGGACGAGAATTACCAGCCGCCGCTCGAGCTATGAGCCTCGTCGCGCTCGCGGCCTTCGTGGGATATCTCTCGACTCCTTACACGGGAGGCGGCCCGACCGGAAACATCTCCTGGCTCCTCTTGAACATTCGCTACGTCCTGCCCGCCCTCCTGATCGGAGTCGCCCTCGCAGCGGCTTTCGGCGCAAGGACAGTCACACTGATTCTGCTCACGGCAGCGCTCGCCTACGATGCGGCAAGGATCTTGGGAGGGACCTCGCTCTCCCGTGCTGCCGGTCTCTCCGTTTCGCTACGTTTCGCAGCGATCAGCGCCGCAGCCGCAGGCGTTGTCGTGCTCGTCGCCGCGAGATGGCGAATCGTAGACCTTCGCCCACGTTCGTTGCTCAGGCAGCCGGTGTTCGTCACGGCCCTCGCATTAGTTGTGGCTTGGGGTGGTTCTGCGTTCGTGCTCTACGGCGTGAACAAAGGCTATGCGCCCACCCCACTCGAGGCGCTCGTGGATCGGGCGCGCGGCTCTAACCGGACGGTCGAGGAGGTCGGCGTTAGAGAAATCCGAGACCTCCTGGGCAGACGCTTTGATGTTCATCTCCTCGCCCCGTCCATCCCGTATTCAAACCGCTCGTCCAAGCCGCTCGATGCCGCCTTACGGTTGACCGATGCCAGGGTGCTTGTTGTCTCATCCATGCCTGCGTTTGGGATCCCCAGCGACTACAAGCCGCCACGAGAATGGTGTCTTTACGGAAGATCCGGAACCGAGGCGGTTTATCTTCGAGCGCCGGCTTGTAGCGCACCTGTCCCTCAATAGCTGCAGGGTCAGATCCGACGGCTCGGCGGCGGGCCTTTCAACTCTTGACGCAGATTCGTCCCGTGTAGTCGATCCGGGTGAGTAGAACCGGGTCGGCTTGCGTCGCGAAGTATTCGTCGACGGCAAGTCTGCAGCCGTCCCAGTGGCCGTAGTCATCCACGATCAGGACGCCGCCCTGCGATAGACGCGGGTAAAGGTGGATTAGCTCGTGACGCGTGGACTCGTACCAATCAGTGTCGAGTCGTAGGAGGGCGATACGACTGGGCGCCTGCTCCGGCAGGGTGTCCTCCACGCGCCCACGGACGAAATGCAGACGTTCCGCCGGATATCCGGTCGCCATGACGTCGCGCCGCACGATGTCTTCGTTGAAGACGTCCGGATCAAAGAAATGCGGGAAGGCCCGGTGTTCAGTACCCTCAACGTCTTTCCACCAGTCCAGCGCGGTCCGGTCGACTCGTGATGTGTCGACTTCCGTCGGCCGGGTCATCCCTTCGAACGTGTCGTAGAGGTAGATGTCACGATCGTCGCGTCCAAGATCCAGCAGCGTGTAGATCATGGCCATGATCGAGCCGCCTCGCCAGACGCCGCATTCGGCAAAAGCACCGGGCACGTCGCGCTTGACGCAATAACGAACTGAGTCGATCAATGCAACAACCCGCTCAACGCTCGTCATTGAGAACGGCAGCGCCTTGTCGACGATCTCTCTTTCGAGCGCGCTAAGCGTAGCCATCTCGGGCGGGCTCGCAGAAGGCTCCAATGTTTCTCGCCGTCGTCGGAACCGACGGACCACGCTTCGGATCATGTTCTTGCCTTGAATAGCGGATGGGGACTATGCCCCCAGGCAACGATCAAGATGAGCGATCACCGACCGATCTGGGCAAGCGATGCCGGGTGCGGCGAGTCAAACGCCTCAGGACGTTTGCAGGTGTGAGGCCCTCGAGCCTGACGTTCGGCCAAGGCGTTTCACGACGATGTTCGAAATACACCTCACGCATCTCCTGGTCACACAAATAATGCCACGGCTTGTTGGCCCCGCCACCCTCGAAATGGCGGATGGCCGGCCGCCGTCGGGCTTCATCGGTGGCATCCGATCCGAAGATTCCCACGCTTGCGGAAAAGGTGAAGAGAGCGCTCATGGAGTTCCATCGGGGGTGCAGAGGCAAGCGCCTGCCTGCAAGCACTACGTTCATCGCGTCCTGATCGGGGAACCAAAAAGCCTCGCCGTGTTCCAGCGCGCACTCTCGCAAAGCGGTGGTGCAGTTGTCCGCTCTCATCTCATCAAGGTCCATGAGGAGGACGCCCGTGTTGAAATAGCTCTCAGGGGAAGGCAAACCGAGCTTGGCAGGATAGTCCACGTCCCAAGGTCCAAATACGTTCGTAACGGCCGCAACGTAGTTGCCCTTCAGATCGGTTCCCCATAGAGGCTCGAGCGAGTCAAGAGCGATGAGGTCGGCGTCCAGGTACAGGACCCGCTCCACGTTCGGCAGGAGTTCGGGCAGATGGATCCTGTACCACATCGCTCGGCTGAAGTGCTGCGTGATCGGTAGCCCGTCGATCCGCTCGTCGGGAATCTCAACGAACGAGATGGTGCCGCCCTGGCGCTCGATCATCCCGGCCACGAGCTCCCTTGATCTGGCGGGGACGTCGGGCCCGTGGAGGTAGTGGATCCGGAAGCCATGACCGGCACCGTGACTCAGCGCAGAATGCAGCATCGCCGCACAGTGCGGCATGTAATTGCGGTCCGACGCGCAGGCGAGCTGGATGGAAGTGCTCATCACGGGTAGCCCTCCGGCAGCGAGCCGGCCTTTCGCGAGCTCCACGCAACGAGGCGTCTGTGGAGCCGCGCTGCCAGCGCCCCGTTGAGCGCCTCAAGCTTGGCGCGCAGCGAGGTAGAAGGTTTCATGGGTACATATGCCCCGGGCATGAGCACGGGTAGAAAGGTCCGCACATCCGTAAATCCCTAGAGTCCAATTAGCCTTACCAACTTGGTCGAAACAGTTTCGCATCATCGTAGCCTCCGCGTCTCATCTCACGCGTACGACCCGGAATCTCATTCTGACCTTCGTTCGCAGTAGTGCGTCATGTCTGGCCGTTGTTTGCCTGTTCCGATGAAGGCCACCAGCCGAGAAATGGCGGACCTGAGATCGCAGCCGTGAACGGGGGCAAATCCGGGCTAGAATCAGGCCATGGATCCTACTGTTCGGTACTTCTACACCACGTTTATGGATGCCATCGGGTATCTCGTCACTGGAAGTGCCGATCGCCGGGTCCGTCAACGAACTTCATCGCAGAGGAAGCGGGAGTGGGGGCTAGGATCGCGCGCAACAGCGCGAAGGATCATGCGTCCCTGATGCGTCTCGAAGGCTTTTGTTCGGCTCAGGAGCCATTACGGCTATCCCGCGGATCCGGGGTCTGGGGCAATCGCATCGAGCAACGCTGTGTCGCAGAATCATTCCGGGCCGCGACCGCTTTCTCGTTACGCCGCCATTGTCATCGTTCAGTTCCGGAGGATCTCCGGCTGGGAGACCCGCCGGCCAATCAGCGGTCTTCGAGCTAGCGGTATGGACCCGATCCTTCCCACGTTCCTGATCGTCGGTGCGGCCAAGTCTGGAACCAGCTCGCTCTGGCATTACCTACGGGAACATCCCGACGTCTATGTGCCAGCTGGGAAGGAAATCAACTTCTTCAGCGATGAAGCGAATTTCTCTCGTGGGCTGGATTGGTACACATCCCACTTCAAGTCCGGGGCAGGAAAGAAGGCTATCGGAGAGGCATCACCCTCATATCTCTTCCCGGTCGAGGCCGCGCCTCGCATGGCATCTGTTGTCCCGAAGGCTCGTTTGGTAGCCATCCTTAGAAACCCCGTCGACCGAGCATATTCGCACTTCCTTCACGCTCGGTATTACGCCATGGAGCGACGCAGCTTTCGGCAAGCCTTCGAGGATGAACGCCAGGCGACGGACGGTAGACGCTGGCCGTTCTATCTCGCGTTCAGCCGCTACCTTTCCCAACTCGTCAATCTGACACAGCATTTTCGTCGGGAGCAGCTCAAGGTTCTCTTGTTCGATGATCTCGCTGCGAATCCTCTCGAAACATTTCGAACGCTTTGCCTTCACATCGGCGTCGACCCAACGATCATCCCCTCGAACGTCGGGCAGATTACGAATACGTATCGCGAGTCACGTGCAACTCCTCTGCTTCGTCTCCTGATACGACCTGCTCTTGGTGGAAAGATCCCGTTGAAAATCTGGCTCCCGATGCTGCGCCTCTTTACTCGTGAGGGTCTCTCACCTCCCCCCATTGAGCCCGATCTCCGGCACGATCTCATGGAGTATTTCGCCGAGGACAATGCGAAGCTCGGCGCGTGGCTTGATAGGGATTTGAGTATTTGGAATAAGTAGCGCGCCCCAAAGATGCGCAACGACGCGGCACTTGGTGGCGTCAGGCGCTTTCTTGGGCCGCCGTGTTCTCCGTCTCGGCCGACTGCCCGGCCACCGCCGGGCGGAGGCGCCGCCAAAACCTCGTCAGATCATCGACGATCCGCACGTCTAGGCAAAAAGTGTCGAACCCTTCTTCCATCGTCTCGTACCCGAGACTCTCAACGTAGCGACGGCACTCCCCCCGAACCTCGGACGAGAGGTGAAAATGCTCATAGACAAGAAGCCGGGGGCGGTGAAGAGCAAAGTCGATGTTCTTTATGACTTCCCAGTCGAACCCCTCAGTGTCGATAAGGATGAGGTCGACCCGCTTGACTCCGTTCTTCGCGCACAGAGTCTGAAACGTCACACAGGGGACTTCTGTGCGGACAACCCTTCGCTCGAGGTCGGGGATCTTATCCCGGTGATCCATGATCGTTTCGAGGACGAACGACCCGATCCCGTCGTACCAATCCGGAACCGCCCCCTTCTCCTGCTCATCTAGTTGAGCGAGATGATAGAAGGGCAACCGGGAGTCGCGGTCGGCGATGGCGACATTCTCGAGTATGACGCCCGGTGTGTCTCCATAGTTCTGACGCAAACGCTCGAACACATAGGGAACAGGTTCAACCATGATGCCACCCCAGCCACCTGCATGGATCATCGAGCTGAGGTGGTCGTACTTCTCACCGTCGTTGGAGCCGACCTCCACGAAGAACGCGTGTGGGTAAGCGTCGGCAAAAGCTCGGATCAGCCGAGGCCCCGCCATGCGATGAAGGAGGCGCTTGTATCGAAACTGCCGCCAGACGTTCCGAAGCGAAGATCTGACGTGGAACCGAGAGCGCGCTCGAGAAACGAAGCCGTGGAAGAGGCCGGAGGGCGTCAATGGATCAGCCGCCCAAGCTCGGACGCAGGCCTCGAAAGATCATCGCCCCGATCTGTCCAGAGGGTTCAAAACGACTCCAACGAAGGGTAACGTCTGGAGGAGCACACATGCCAGCGTGCCCACACCGCTCACGCGCGCCCGTCCCCCGACACACCCACTAGCGGGCAAGTTGCCCCGTATCGGCTGCTTGTCCAAAGGACTGCTCGCTATACTGCGCCGCGAGACCGCCGGGTGAATCCCGCCCGGCCCTGGAAAGATTCTGAGAAAACCTTCGCGTCTATCTACCAGGTCCCGCTCATGTTAATCACGACCAACCAATCCTGATGCGGATTCTGGTGCTGACCAACATGTACCCGCCACATCACTACGGCGGTTATGAGCTCTCTTGCTACGACACTGTCGAACGGCTTAGGGCCCACGGCCATAGAGTCACTGTCCTCACGACCACGTTGCGCCTGCCCGGCGTGGCCGATCGCCGCGACGAGCGCACTGGCGGCGTCCGACGGGATCTTGCTTTCTACTGGGACGACCATCGGCTGCTCAGTCCGTCGCTTCCGGAGAGACTGAAGATCGAAAGGGCCAACCAGCTGGCCCTTGAGAATGCGATCTCGGCCGAACGGCCCGAGGTCGTTTCCGTTTGGAACATGGGAGCGATGTCGTTCGGCCTTCTCACGACGATCATCGAAAAGCAGATACCCCTCGTTTATATGGTTTGCGACGACTGGCTCCTCTATGGTCCCAAGCTCGACGCTTGGTCTCGGCTCTTCACCGGTCGCCGGGCGATCGCGCGCGCGGTACGCCGTCTCACCGGAGTACCAACGTCCGTTCCGGAGCTGGGAATGAGCGGCACATTCCTCTTCGTGAGCGATGTCGTGCGACAAGCCGCCACGAAGACCACACCGGAAGCAGCGCGCAACGGCTCGGTCGTGTACTCAGGTATCGATCGGAGGTTCTTCCCCCCTCTCGCTGGAGGTCGTCCACGCCGCGCTTGGCGATGGCGTCTCCTTTACGCGGGGCGTCTCGATCAGCGAAAAGGCATCCACGTCGCGCTGGATGCCCTCTCCTTTCTTCCGGATGAGGCAACCTTGGAGATACGAGGACGCGGCGATTCCGACTACCTCTCGACCTTGAGGGAACAGGCCGTGCGTTTGGGAGTCGAAGGACGTGTCCGTTTCAGCGACCACTCCGGCAGAACCGACCTCCACAAGGCCTATATGGAGGCCGATGTCGTCGTATTCCCCGTCCTTTGGTCCGAGCCGTTCGGACTTGTTCCCCTAGAAGCGATGGCCTGCGGTATACCCGTCGTCGCAACGGGAACGGGTGGATCCGGGGAATACCTCCGCGACGGAGCTAACTGTCTCCTCTCTCCCCCCGGCGACGCGACGGCTCTGGCGAAAGCCGTCCGTCGGCTCGCTTCCGATGTTGAACTTCGCAACCGCGTTGTCGAAGGAGGTCTGATGACCGCGGAAGAGTTGGACATCGATGCTTTGGCCGGGACCCTCGAGGCATGGCACCGCGCCGCTGCAGAGCGGTTTCAGCACGGCCGTCCCGAAGAGCGCCGGTCGCCGACGGATCGGCTCGACGATCTGGATCGTCACCAGCAGCGATGACGAGAATCGCCCTCTACGCATCACAGCTTGCCCCCGGCGGACCCACCGGGATACATCGGTACGTCACGGAGATAACGCGCGCGCTGTTCGCACTGCATCCCGATCGGTATCGGTTGCTCGCAAGCTCCGAAACTGCGGAGCCGATCTGGTTGCCGCGCGACATACCCATCCGTCGCCTCCCCGGACCCAGACGTGCCCTGCACCTGGCCTGGTACCTCGCGCGGTACCCGAAGATCGAACGCTTCTCCCCCGACGCCGATCTGGTACACGTGCTCTCCCCCACGTTCCCCGTTCCCTCGCGTAAGCCAATCGTGTACACGCTTCACGACCTGCAGCATCTCGACGACGCCGGAGCGTTTCGGCGTCGCGAGAGCAGGCTCGGGATCGCGGCACTCAAGGATGCCGCGAAACGTGCAGCGATGATCGTCGCCGTGTCGGGCGCCGTCGCCGACGCGGCGGAAGACCGGCTCGGGATCGAGCGCGCGCGCATCACCGTCGTACACCACGGCATCTCGGACCGATTCCGAGTCACGCTCCCGGAAAGCACGCTGGCCGAGGTCTGCTCGCGCTTCGGAGTGGAAAGAGGCGGATACTTCGTCTGCGTCGGCAAGGTCGAGCTTCGCAAGAACGTCACGACCCTCGTACGAGCGGCTGCGCTCAAGCCGCACACCATCCGCCTCCTCGTCGTGGGCCCTCGAGGCTTCGGCGCAGAGGAGGTCGGCGCGGAGATCGAACAGCGGGGTGTCGGCGCCGACGTGACCCTGACCGGCCACGTCTCGGATAACGATCTCATCGCATTGATCGCCGGCGCGCGCGCACTTGTTCATCCGTCTGGATTCGAAGGGTTCGGCTTCACACCCCTCGAAGCGATGGCCCTGGGAACCCCGGCCATCGCGTCGCGAGCCGGATCCTTGCCCGAAGTGCTGGGGAACGGGGCGCTGCTGCTGGATGGGATCGATGCCGAGGCATGGTCGACCGCGATGATCCGACTCCAACAAGACCACGCGTTCGCCGATTCCCTCGCCGAACGTGGACGCCGGCACGCGGCGATGTTCACGTGGGAACGGGCCGCTCGAGAAACCGCGGCTGTGCATGAGCTGGTGACGATGGATTAAGGATTCGCTTGTGCGACCCTTCGCCGGTCCAGGATCTCATCCATCACGTCATCGACCCGTCTAACGAAGCGATCCCACGAGAACTGAGCGGCTCTCGCCCGAGCCGCCGTGCGCATCTCTTCGGCGCGCGACGTGGAAGTTGCCTCGAGCATCGCGTCCGCAAACGCGTGTGCAGTCGGTGGAACAAGCCAACCCGTCTCACCGTCCACGACCGACTCACGGGGGCCCCCCGCGTCCACCGCGATGACGGGCGCGCCGCAGGCCATCGCTTCGAGCGGAACCATGCCGAAATCCTCGTTGAGGGTGGGAAAGACCAATGCGCGGCACCCGCGCAAGAGCTCGCGCAAACGCTCCTGAGAAGGTTCCGTTTCGAATCGCACCGGCAAACCCGCCGCCTGCGCACGGAGCGACTCAAGGTAGTTCTCGTCATATGGATCGACCACGCCCGCTATCACCAGAGATAGGCGGCCTCCCCGCCGGACTGCCTCGGCGAATCCTGCGATCGCAAGGTCGACGTTCTTCCACCACTTGATCCTCCCTGCGACGAGGAGGAAGTCTTCCCTGGATCGTCCATCATCGAAGAACCACTCCAGATCGACGCCCGGATGAAGCACCTCTGCCGGACCACTTGGTACAAGGCGCGCGTTCTGGACGCGGCGAAGAACCTCCCCGCTGCAAACGAACGCGTGGTCATAGCGCCGCCACATCCGGCGATCCACGGCATCGAGCGCAGGGCCCAACACGCTCAGAGCCTGCGACTTGCGCTTGTCACGGCGCCGCAGCCCCTCTCGCAAGGCCGGGTCGTGAAGGATCTTCAGAGGGGTCCAGCAGTAACACGCCGCGGGTAGGCGGGTCCGCGCCATGATCAGATCGCCGAGATCATTCGACGAAACCAATAGGGCGTCAGCATCTCGCTCGCTTAGCTCGGTGCGAGCGATCCTCCAGGCGGCACCGACCAGCGGAGTCATAGACCGTTCGACGGACACGGGGGGCTTGAATTCGATGACACGGCCGCTCAGCCCCGGGTACGTCAGCTCCGCCCGGAAGCGATGGGTATAGATGGTTACCTCGTGTCGTGAACGCTGCATCAGTTCGAGCAGCGTTCGCTCGATGCCTCCGATCAAGTGAACCCATGGGCAGTACACGGCGAGGCGCATGCCGAGGATGATAATTGAGGGCAGCATCCGAGGCTGCTCGAACGATGCACCGGATGACGCCACGCCATCGTGCTACGTTCACCCTGTGTGTGTCACACCTCGTCCAACGATCCGATGACCGTCCGACGCATCCTGATGATCTCGAGCCTTTGGCCTCCGGTCGTCCTCGGAGGTGCGGAGTCCTATGCTTCGGCTTTGGCCGATCAGTTGCGCGCGCGCGGCGGCGAGGTAGGCGTTCTCACGTTCGGCGTCGGCGGAGACGACGTCGTCTCTACGCTATCTCCATGGCCGTACAGGCTCGACGCGTACGCATCCAAAGGAGCTGCTTCTCGATCAGCTTTCCACCTGCTCGACGTTTACCGGCCGGCGGCACCTCGGGCCATCCATGAGGCGATCGACGCATTCCGGCCAGACGTGGTGCACACACACGCCGTGTCCGGCCTCTCGAGCGCTGCTCTTGCGATACGGGACCGCACGGGCATAGGACACGTTCACACGATCCACGACTACTGGCTGCTCTGCCAACGCTCATCCCTCTTGAAGCGGAACGGAGATGCATGCGACACACGCTGCCTTAGTTGCCGTGCGATCAGCACGATAAGGAACAAGATCATCGATCGGCACCCGCCGGACGTCGTCCTCGCTGTTTCGGAGGCGGTTGCCGTGGAGCACAGAAGTATCGCGTGGATACTAGACCGGCTGCGGGTGGTACACAATCCGGTCGTACGAACGTCGCGTAACATCCGCACCGGTAACGGTGTGGTCTTCGGCTACCTCGGCCGGCTGACTAGGGATAAGGGTGTCGCGACCTTGGTTGCAGCGTTCGAGGCTGCGGACCTCCCGCAATCGGCTCGTCTCCTCATAGGAGGGGGCGGGCCCTTGTCCGAAACGCTCGCCGCGCGCGCATCGAACCGGATCGAGCTGCTGGGCTGGCTGGATAACACCGCGCGGGACCACTTCTTCGAACGGATCGACGCGCTCGTGGTGCCGTCGGAGTGGAAAGATCCCGCTCCGCTCGTCGTGAACGAGGCGCGCGCCCGGAACATACCGGTCATCGGGGCCTCCATCGGCGGAATACCGGAGCTCATAGCGCCGTCATCCCGGCCGTTCCTGTTCCGCCCCGGTGACCGGAAGGAACTATCCGAGAGATTGCTGAGTTTCGCGAACGCGCCGGTGGGCACATCAGCCGACGCAGACGACGGGCTGTTGGACTGGGACGAACATCTGAAGCTTGTCATGGACGCGTACGAAACGGCGTGCGGGATCGCGCAGAAGCGAACGTGACGGCTCGAATGCGGATCGGGCTTCTTGCCTCCGCTCTCGCCGGCGGCGGCGGCATGGGGCGATACATCCGCGAGCTCATCCTGGCTCTTGGTCAAGAACAGGCCGTCGAGATGACGGTCATCATCCCGCCGGAAGCTCGTGGCGCCCTCGAAAGCATCGATGTGCCGAACGTAAACGACATCATCACCGTCGGTGGACGCAGCCAGATCGACCGGGCGCTGTGGGAGCGTTATCGCCTCGGCCCGATCCTGGAGAAGTGCAGTGTCGACGTCATCCATGGAACGAAGCATCTGCTGCCCCGAACCAAACTTCCAACCGTGCTGACGGTGCATGATGTGCTGGCGATCACGTGGCCCCAGCAATACGCCTTCGTTAAGAGGGCCCTCCTACCCCGTTATTTCCGCGCTTCGCTTCGTGCAGCCAGCGTTTTGTTGGCGGTCAGCGAGGCGACCGCGAAGCGGCTTGCGCAGGTCGACGGATCTTTTCGATCCAAGACGATGGTCGCACAGAACGGGGTATCCGTAGAGCTCACGTCGGCGTCTCCCCTTCTTCCCATCGATAAGCCGGCCGGTCGATTCGCATTGGTGGTCGGCGACCTTTCGCCTCGGAAGAACGTGTCCCTTCTCATCGACATCTGGGACCGGGTAGCCTCCGCCACAGATGGGCTGCAACTTGTCGCGGTAGGCCCCGACGGGTGGCGAAGCGCCCAGACGCGCGACCGGCTCGAAAAGCTCGCAGAGCGGGGGCACGCGATGTGGGCACACCGAGTTGGGGACCAGCAGTTGCGTTGGTACTACGAGCACGCGACGGTCGTTCTCGCTCCGGCCATCGAGGAAGGGTTCGGTCTTCCGGTTGCAGAGGCACTTGCGCTCGGAGCACCTGTCATAGCGAGCAACGACGAAGCGCTCGTCGAGGTGGCCCGTGGTGGCGCGGTCCACATACCCGCTGACGATCCGACCGCGTGGGTCGAAGCGATCGTTTCGGCGGCGGCCGGTCGTTCGGTCCCCCGGCTGCCTCAGCCTTCACTTCCGACGTGGCGCGAACACGCTGCACGCACGGTCGACGCCTACCGCCGGGCGATCGGGGGCTAGAGGGATGGTCGACACCACATCGGGAGGTTTTCGGAGCGTCCATATCTATGACTTCAACCGAGCCGACCCTCACGCGTGGCTCCCTTGGGCGGACCT
>Ga0209577_10000266_pt1 | contig 53110 bp, 43 predicted proteins | sample GraSoiAngelo_109_FD_185874 | JGI IMG/M metagenome (GOLD analysis project Ga0209577, IMG submission 185874) | Grasslands soil microbial communities from the Angelo Coastal Reserve, California, USA - 14_0903_12_20cm (SPAdes) (version 2) | ecosystem: Environmental > Terrestrial > Soil > Grasslands... | reverse complement strand
CGGAGGCGAACGCCTGGAACAAAGAGAAGTCAGATTACTAGCGCAAATGTTTTTAAAAGAGAGAAGCGCCTGGCAGCCCAGGAAACGAAACTGCCAGGCGCTTCTCTCTTTTTCGCTCCCTCATTTGTCTGCGGCAGCCGGCATTTTTTTGGCGATGAGCATCAGGCATTCACCAAAGAGAAGAGAAAAAGAATGCAGCGTGCGACGAATTTCCTTGTTGTGTTCTCGTTGGGCGGCATCCTTTTCTTTTCGGAAGGCAATCGCGGTATAAAGGCAAATCCACGGAACGTAGAGAGAATAGATGTAGCTGATGGGCTTGATGTGCGTGTGGCGGACTTCCACTAGCTTGAAACCGGAAACGTGAAGTTCGTAGCGCAGCTCAGGAAACGTTGCTAGGCCGATGTGGTGAAGCGGATGCCGGGCGGATTCGTTCAGCGGTCGCGCATCGCGGCCAAAAAAGCCGCTGCCGAGGAACCGCACGCGTGAACGCAGCGCCGTGATGTTCGGCGTCGTTAGCACTAAAACGCCGGCAGGCTTGAGGATGCGATTGACTTCGCGCAGAAAGGAAAAATGATTCTCGAGGTGCTCGATTCCTTCGGTGGAGATCACTGCGTCAAAACTTTGGCCTGGCCAAGGAAGCGGCGCATCCAAGTTTACTTTCTGAAAGGCCGCTCCCAGATGCACAGCAGCTTGTGGAGCAATGTCCGCGCCAAGGGCCTTGAAACCTTGCTCTCGAAGAGCGAGCGTGAGCGCGGCGCCGCCACCGCAAGGAGCATCGAGAAGGCGCGCGCCGGAGGGCAGCCCAAGTGCTGGCAGATGATTTAGCACGGCGCGTTGAATTAAGGTGAGTTCGGTTGCGTTCATGTTTTGCGCCGCTTCCGGAGAACGTCTTCGTACACTTGCAAGGTGCAATCCACCATGCGGTCTGCGGTGAAGCGCTGTTGAATTGCACCCCTCGCAGCCGAGCCAAGGCGCGTTGCAAGTCCCGGCTCGCTCAACAGCCGGAGCATGCCTATGGAGAAGAGTCTTTGATCGGGAGGCGATACCAGCAGACCCGTAATACCGTTTTCGACGTATTCGGGTACGCCTCCGCTTGCTGCTGCTATTACCGGCAGGCCCCAGGCCATTGCTGCAAGCAGGGAAGTTCCTAACGGTTCAGCCAAGGAGGGAAACACAAACGCATCCAGGGCCGCGTAGACTTGCGATACGTCGTTTACGAACCCGGCAAAAATGGCGCTGTCCTGTAACTCTTGCTCACGCACTAGCCCCTCTAGTTGCGGTCGGCAAGGCCCGTCACCTGCTAACACCAGTCGGACGTTTGGAAAGTTCGCGCGTACCGAGGGCAAAGCGCGCACGACGATTTCCTGCCCTTTTTCCGGAAGCAGATAACCGACCGAGCCAAACAATATCTCTCCTTCGCTAACACCCCAGCGCTTTCGGGCACTTTGCCGCGTTTCCGGGGACACCAACGAAGGTATTTCGACGCCCTCGTAGACGATGGCAATCTTTTCTCCAGGAATACCGGAGTCGAGCACACTCCTCGCAACAAACCTCGAAATGGCCAGCACTCGATCCACGTTTTCGTATCGTTTTCGAGAGAGCAGGCCCTTACCCAGGGGGTAGGCCACCCTTCGAGAAGTAACCACTGGAACTCGTCTATGGCTTCTCGCCAACCAAGAAGACGTAAGCGCGTGCGGTTCATTCGCATGAATCAGATCGTATTTATGTTTCTTCAATAGCTGTCGAAGAAGATGAACAGTTGCAATTCTCCGAGAACCTGTTCTGACAAGGTGGACTGGGACGCCAGCAGTTTCTGCTCTTTCTGCAAGCGGGCAGCCGCCAGCAGCGAGCAAGTGCGCATCATGTCCGCGCACGCGCAAGCCACATAGCGTCAGCAGCGCCTGGCTCTGCCCGCCGCGCCATTCGCGCTCCAGGTCTACGTAAAGCACTTTCATGAGGCTTTCACAGGAGATGCGCGACGTTCCGCTTCGACGAGTTTTCCCAGTTTCTTGAATTTCAGCCAGACCCCGCGAGACGCCATTCGCGAAATGAGCCACCCCCGAGAACCGTCCAGAAATCCGCCGCGCAACACAAACGTGCTGAAGCACGTCCACGGTGTTGCCAGCCACATGGCGGCGCGCCAGCTTCGCTTTCCTGCTTCGTACATTTGCCGCGCCGCCAGCGTGGTATAGCGCTCGACTTTCTCTTCATGCTCCGCGCGCGAGTGCATGGTGTAATGAAACAAATCTCCGTGCAGTCTTCCGGCTTTGCCTGTGAACTGCAACGACTCGTGGACGATGCCGTGAAAGCTGGCAACGTCACGACGGTAGAGGCGCCGCTGGTAGTCCGGGTACCATCCTGAGTGTTTGATCCAGCCACCCAGGTACCACGCCCGGCGGGCGGCTTCGTACACGCCGAATTCCGGTTCTTGCTGTTTCCATGCGATAACAGACTGCTGAAGTTCGGGACTCAGTTCTTCATCGGCATCGAGCGACAGGATCCAGTCGTTGCCCGCGGAGGCTGCCGCAAGATTTTTTTGTTGTGCGAAGTCCGTCCATTCCCTCGTAATCACCTTGGCCTTGTGTGCCCGCGCAATCTCTTGCGTGCGGTCCCGGCTGCCGCAGTCCACGATGATGATTTCATCCGCAACGCCTTCGAGCGAACGCAGCGCGCGCGGCAAGTTGCGTTCCTCGTTCCATGTAATCAGGCAAGCGGAGAGACGACTCATCACGCTCCGGAAAAATGTCGAATCGGCGTTAGTATCTCACAACGCGCTTCGTGGGCGGGGCCCTCCAGATGCGCTGAGGGCAAGGTCTCGGACATCAGTGAAGAATTTCGCACTACTTCATTTGAAGTTCACGCGAATCAAGCTGTTGCCAATCCGGAATTCCGCGCCATCCTGAAGCATGGCGGCGCGCACACGCTCTTCTTCGTAAAATGTTCCGTTGGTGGAATCCATGTCTTTCAGATTGATGTACGTGTCGCGCACTTCGAGCAGGCAATGATGTCGGGAGATTTCCGGATCGCTCAGAGCCACGTCCGCTCCTTTGCGGCCCAGAACCACGCGAGGTTTGGTGAGCGCGTGGCTCTGTCCCTTCGAAGGGCCGGAGAGAATGCTGAGAACCACCTTCTTGTTGGCGGGGAGTCTCAACCCAGGGTCCGGCGGCGGCAGATTCAGATTCGAACTGGTGGCATTGGCGCGGGCGAAGGACGGGAGAGGAGTCATCACGATGGTCGCGTCCGTGCGCCGCTTGATTTCAACGATGGTGGTTTTCCCGCATTTCGAGCACTTGAACTGCACCTTGGTATGCCCGCCAAACTCCGTGTCTTTGAGTAAGTGTTCCGCACCACAATGGATACAAGCTGTTTTCATGGTTCTACCCTAGCACCGTTCAAAGCATTCCGAAGATGGGCTCGCCCTTTTCTGCCGGAAAAGTAAATCCGCCGCTCCGGCGAGCCAGTTGCGCACGCGTCCGAGGTGCCCCTGTTGTGCTACGATGAGATGTTCAAAAGCATTCAGGAGAATGGGTGTGCCGGATCATCACATTTCGCGCAAAGAGCTAAAGCAGGACAAGATCAAGGAAACCATCGAGCACGGCGCAGAAGCGGTCATGTCGCATGGGCAGTTTGCGGCGATCGTGGTTGGTGTCATGCTGGTCATCGGCATAGGCTACGCCGGATGGCACTTCTACATCGATCGTCAGACCGCGCAAGCATCCGTGGCGTTTAACGAAGCCATGAAGGCTTATCAGGGCCGCATCGGGACTGCCCCTAATCCCTCGGACCCGAGCGGGCCCACCTACGCCGATGAAAAGGCGCGCGACCAGGATGCCTTCAACAAGTTCCACAAACTCGCCGACACCTATCCCTCCACGAATCCCGGCAAACTGGCGCGTTATTACTCTGCGATTTGCCTCGAAGACTTGGATCGCCAAAACCAAGCCCTCGAAGAACTGAAGAAAATCAGCGGCAGAAGCGACAAGGAGCTCGCGGCCATGGCGCAATACCAGATGGCCGTTATTGACGCGCGCGCCGGAAAAACGGGCGACGCCGCCAAGCTGCTTCGCGCTCTCGCGGACAAGCCAAGCGTGCTTGTGCCGCGTCCCATGGTGCTGCTGGAGCTTGCGCGCGTTCTTCGCAATTCGAATCCAAAAGAGGCCGCGAGCATCTATCAACAAATCAAGAAAGAGTTCCCGGATACGAACATCGCCGAACAGGCCGACCGCGGCCTGGATTCGATTGCGCCGAAGTCCTGACCAGCGCGTTGCGGGGAGTCTCGCGCAACTTTCCGGAACGAGATGGAGCGGACCATCGCAACTCCTCCCCCTTCGGCTCCTTGGGCCATGCACGTGGAAGAAACCCGCGGGCGCCGTTTTCCTGAGCCAGAGCATCCCTACCGCAGCGCCTATGCGCGGGACCGCGACCGCATCATTCATTGCCGTGCCTTTCGCCGCCTCGAAGCCAAAACGCAGGTCTTCACCACACGCTATTCCGATCATTTTCGCAATCGCCTGACGCATACGCTGGAAGTCGCGCAGATTGCGCGCACGGTGGCCGGAGCATTGGGACTAAACACCGAACTCGCCGAGGCGCTGGCTCTCGTTCACGACATTGGCCATCCGCCGTTCGGCCACGCCGGCGAACGCAAGTTGGACGAATTGATGCGTGCGCGCGGCGGCCGCTTCAATCACAATTTGCATGCGCTGCGCATCGTCGAGCATTTCGAGCAGCGCTATCTGGACTTTCCAGGCCTGAATCTCACGTTCGAGGTTCGCGAAGGCATCATCAAGCATTCGCGCGACTACTCCGAAACGGAATTTCCCGAGCTTCACGAATATCTTCTTGATTTGTGTCCGCCGCTCGAAGCCCAGCTCATCGACTGGGTCGACGAGATTGCCTACAACACCGCGGATATGGATGACGCCTTAGAGGCGGGATTGCTCAACCTCGGCGTTTTGTGCCGGGAAGTTCCATTTTTTGGTGCGGCTTACGCGCCTGTGGACGCGGCGCATTCGCTAGCGCGCGAGAAACTGAAATTCAATGAGGCTTTGAAACACGTTCTGGATCTGCAGGTCACCGATCTCATCGAGTCCACACAGCGACGCGTGCTGGCATCCGGCGTTTCCTCGACCGAAGAGGTTCGTCGCGCCCCGAAACGCCTTGCGGGATTCAGCGAGGAAGCTGCGGCCCAGAACGCGGCGCTGAAGCGATTTTTGTTTGCGCACATTTACAATCATCCGGCCATCACCGAGGACCGCGATCGTTCGGTGAAATGCCTGGAAGAACTCTTTGCTTACTACCTGGCGAACCCGGGCTCCATGCCTGCTTCTTACGAAGAATTTGCGCAGACAGAACCGCGCCACGTCATCGTTTGCGACTACATCGCCGGAATGACCGATCAATTCCTTTTGCGCCAGCATTATGAGCATTCCGGAGGCTGACACGCCTTGCCAAACCGAGCGGACCGGCCCACTCCATTGACCCCACACCGTGGTTGTCAGTACGATGGGCCCCGCAAGTTGTGCGATCCCGGGATGAGCTGCTGAAAGAAGGAGAGCCCGTGTATTGCTCGAAGTGTGGTGCCCAAATGGCGGCCGGCGCAGTGTTCTGCTCAGCCTGTGGACAAGCTTTTGCCGTTGCTCCCGCGCCGGCGCGGCCCATGAATTCGCAAGTCGTTGCCGCTGCTCTGCCGGTGCCTTCCGCGTATTCGCAAACGGTTGTCGCTGCCCCGCGCGTCGAATACGGCGGATTCTAGCTGCGTTTCCTGGCTTATCTCATTGACGGCGCGGTGATCACGCTGGGGATTTTTGTTGTCGCGATTCCGTTGATCTTTCTTACCGGCCTCGGCTCGCTTGTGAGCCAAATCCATCCGGAAGAAGATTTCAACGATGCGGGATTCTGGCTGATCATGGCCATGCTCTTCTTGTTTGCCACAGGGGGCTTGGGGGTCACCTGGCTCTATCACGCGCTGATGGAAAGCTCCGAGTGGCAAGCCACGGTGGGCAAGAAGATGCTGGACCTGGTGGTGACCGACATGGCGGGCCGGCGCGTAAGTTTTTGGCGCGCCACCGGAAGACATTTCGCTAAAATCGTCTCGAACATCATTTACCCTTTCGGCCACATCCTGGCGGGCTTCACGCAGCAGAAGCAGGCGCTGCACGACATGATCGCTGGTTGCCTGATCTTGCGCCGAAATACCTAATCCAGTAGAAATCCGACTTCGCTCGAAGCCGGATCTTCCTAACACAAAAAGCACACACCTTATCTCTCCTCCCGACCCTCAGGCTGCGGTCTTCGGCAGCCCGAGGCGGAGGGATCTGCTTTCCAATTTGGTTTTGGGATTAGAACCGCAGGAACGGGCCAAACGCCAGCCGCACGTTGTGGTGCGTGACTTTGCCGACGAAATAGACCTCATCACCGCCTTCAACGCGCAGGCCAATGGGGCCCAAATGCCCCTCGGCTCCCACCGCGGGATACAGAGCGCCCGTGACGTTGTTCGCGCGCAGGTTATTGACGGAGCTTACAAAGGTGTTGACGCTGGCCGGCACGGAACTTAACTGAAAATTGACAAAGCCGCCCTTGATCGTGAGGAATGGCCGAAACCGTCCGTGCCCGCCGATGAATTTTGGCCCAGCCAATCCATGCAGCACCTTCAGATTGCTGTTTTGAAAGGTCACCGTGCCGCCTGTCGTGCTCGTGAAACCTTCAGCGAAGGCCTGCTCGAAGTCGTAGCTCATTTCTCCTTCGAGCATCACGTGAGAGAACATCTTGTAGCCCATGCGTCCTCCCAATCCCGCCATGTTGGTGCTCGTTTGCGACAATCGGAAATAATCCCCGTATGCGCCCACCTGATAGTGATCCTGCGCTTTAGCTAACGGCGTCAGCCAACCTGCCTCCGCCAAGAATGCAAAGAACAAGAGTAGAGCATTGCGCTTCATACACGATCTCCTTGGACACAGAAGTTGGGATTTGCAAGAAAGCAGGGTTTGCCTGAGGCTAGGGAAGGCTTCTGCTTCCCAATTAGATGAAGATTCGCTGACCAGAGTTGCCAGCGCCTGAATCTCGAGCAGGAAATCTATTCCCGAATAATAATCAGGCCGCTCATGCTCGCCATCAGGAGAACGCGGGCCAAGCAAGGGTGCGGGTCAAGATTGGATTTTTCTGTTTCGTGACACAATACGTGTAAAAATCCAAACCGATTCACTGCTCGATAAGCAAACGTTCGCACTTACCAGGGCCCCGGAATTAAGATAATGGCTGATGGCCGTTCGCAAGATCATTCATGTCGACATGGACGCGTTTTATGCCTCTGTTGAGCAGCGCGATGATCCGCAATTGCGCGGCAAGCCGGTTATCATCGCGTGGCGCGGGAGCCGCTCTGTGGTCTGCGCTGCTTCGTACGAAGCGCGGCAGTTTGGCGTGCGTTCGGCGATGCCGGCGGTTCGCGCCGAACGTCTCTGTCCCAATGCCGTGTTTCTTCCGCCGGATTTTCCTCGGTACCGCTCCGTCTCGCGCCAGGTGCGCGAAATCTTCAAACGCCACACCGATTTGATTGAACCGTTGTCGCTTGACGAAGCGTATCTCGACGTCACAGAAAACAAGACCGGGCTGCCTACCGCAACGCAGGTCGCCCGCGCGGTTCGCGAGCAGATTCGCGCGGAACTTCACTTGACGGCCTCGGCGGGTGTCGCTCCGAATAAATTCCTTGCCAAGATTGCCTCCGATTGGAGAAAACCGGATGGCCTCTTCGTCATCCAACCGGACGAAATAGATTCCTTTCTGTTAGCTTTGCCGGTGAGTCGTCTGCCTGGAGTAGGCAAGGTGATGGAGCAAAAACTCAAGGGCTTTGATGTACAAACCGTTGCGGCTCTGCGGGAGCTCGATTTACCAACACTCGAAGGTCGCTTCGGTCGCTATGGCGTGCGTCTCTACGAGTTGGCCCGCGGCATCGACGAGAGCGAAGTAATCCCGGACAGGCCCACAAAATCCATTTCGGCCGAAGACACATTTGAACGCGACGTGCTGCTGGCGGAGATGGAGCCTATGATTCGCAGGCTTGCCGAACACACGTGGGCCGCATCACGCAAAGAATCCCGCATCGCTCGCACCGTAGTGCTCAAACTGAAAACCAGCGATTTCAAGATCCTCACTCGCAGCCATACGCCCGTTTCTCCTCCCTGTTCCTGCGAGGAATTGGCTAGCATCGCGCTGTCACTCCGCGAACGCGTTGGCTTGAACCCACAGCAGCGCTTTCGGCTCGTTGGCGTCGGCCTCAGCAATTTTCACGACCCCGACGATGCCGCTGCCCAGCCGGCCCTTTTCACCTAGGAGTGGTGATCGTCTGGCTTGCCCTTTGCCACAGGCTTGGCCCGGCAACCTCTTAGTTCTGCCAAGCATTTCGAAGGAGACACTGGGGTCTACGTTTTCCGCGCGCGAAAAGTTGAGGAGTTCCGACAGGAGGTTGTCTTCTTCCCCCCAGATTCACCCAGAACGTATCGCAATCCTCCCGATTTTTCGCTTCTCCAAGGCGGGACATTCTCCAAGATGGGACATTGACGTACGAGCACCGCAAGGTATTATCGTCACGCGAGTTCGGAGATGTGAGCACAATTTCTTCCGCCTAGGATCCGCGATGAGGCGAACCTTTCTCCTCCCGCTGCTCGGATTATTGTTTGGTGTAGCTCTGGCGGTTTCCGCGCCAGCAACTTTCGCACAGACGTGCTCTTCCAAGCCTCTTCTTCAGGGGCACGTTTGTACCAAGCCCGGCGCCCGATGCAGCCCGCCTACGGTTGGTGGCGGAGCCGTAGGCGTGTGCACGATCGAGGGTTCGCGGCCGGAAGCCCTTTCCTGCGAATGCCAGGGCTCGCCGATTCCGAGCTACAACCTAACCCTGAGCCTTATGACGCCTTCCGACCTGGATACGGGGACCGCAACTTCCACAGTCACGATCACTCCGTTTAACGGCTACACCGGCACGGTGAACTTCACCTGCTCGGTCTCCGGAATGACTCAACCCGCGCCCTCCTGCGCCCCTCCCGCTCCGGCTACTGTGACCGGCGAAGGCTCTGCCACTTCACTGCTGGCGGTCACGGCGAGCAGTTCGACAGCGCAGGGTACATACACCGTGACAGTCAGCGCCGTGGATACCAAGGGCCGCCCGCCAGACAACGGAACACAATCTTCGACCATGTCGGTAACACGTGTGCGCTGGACCATCGGGAAAAGTTTCCTCGCGGGAGGCATTGCGCTCCTGGCGTTTTTGGCCTTGCTGACGATCTGGGGGCTCTCACAACGCAACAAACGAGCCCCTTCCGAGTGAAGCCCGCCATCGGGAAAAACACAAAGCGGGCGCGAAGTCGGAGCAACTGCTTCGAGGTACGCCCGCCGTTGGTTGCTAGTTGGGTTGTTTGGTGTCGCAATGCTGACCGCCGCATCCTACGCGAGAGCTGTTTTGCTCGCTCGCGAAGGATCAACACGAAGGAGTCAGCTCTTCACGTTGATGGTTGCCGGCTTGGCCAGCCGGAACGTGAGGCGCGTCTCCGGGCGAAGCTTGACGTCGCGCTTCGCGGTGACGATCGCCATGGTGGTTCCCGCGGCCGCACCTACGGGTCCGCCGATGGCTGCACCCATTCCGCCACCAGCCAAGGCGCCAATCAGGAGGCCTCCGCCGGCCCCGCCGCCAATCCACAGCAGGTGGTGCTTTATGTGGCTATGGCCAATTTCACGGGAAGAGAAGGTACGAACGGGATAGTTCTGCCCGTCCACGTCCACCGATTGCAGCGCGAGCAGCAATCGCGGACGGCCCTTGAATCGTCCCGCTTCTTTGGCCTCAACCACAACCCCTTCGGCGTGAGCGCCTTTGGGGATGACCGTTTTGCCCTCGATCACCACCGGCCGCGAGACGGTGACACGGAAATGATGTCCCGGCCTCGTGTTGGTGGACACGGCTTGGTCCAGAATCACGTGGATTTTCGTGTGTTGTGGGACCGTGACGGAGTCGGTGCCCCACTTGGCGCTGGCGCTCACTCGAAGCGCGAACGCAAGCAGAAGCATGCCGCCCGCGATGAAGTAGTGCCGCTTGCCCAAGCGCAGCCTCTGTAGCTTTTTCGCCCTTTTCGGCTGGCATTTGCGCAAGCGTTGCTTGGTCAAGCCCAGTTTGGTCCAAACCATAGTTACCCTCCCCTGATTATCGAGGCACAGCGAGCGCCTGAAGCCGCGTCGATAAGTGTATGAAAACAAAGATGGATGGTTTTTTGCCAACGACTTTCAGGGGCAATACTTGCAACGGGGGTGAAAATTTGGAGTACTGAGAGTATTACAATCTAGGGGTTTTGGCCTCTTCACAGCTGCCGAGGATCCGGCTCTTTTTAGATTCGCGCACCGATACGTCTGTTCCGCGAATTTCGGTACGGGAGCAGCGTATAATCGAAGCTAAGGAGAAAGACTGTGTTTCAGACGGAAATCATATCCTCCGTTCAGCAATCTCCGGAAGGTGGATACGAGGGCCGCGCCTTGGGATACTCGATCTTCACGCAGGCCAATAATCTCGACGAGCTCAAGACCATGGTCCGCGATGCCGTCGCCTGCCACTTTACAATTGGCGACAAGCCAGAGTGATTCGATTGCACATGGTCAAGGATGCGGTGATTCCGGCTTGAAACTTCCTCCGCGATCTAGAGCGGGGACCAATTGACGAAGCTGCTCGGCCGGTTTGGCTACAAGGTCACGCGCCCAAACGGGGAGCCCCATGCGAGGCACATCAAATTGCAAGGGAACCGAACATCGCGTGACCATCCCTGCTCACCAGGGAATTCGCGTTGGGACGCTGACAGACGCTACCTGGAAATGGAAAGAGATGAACTGGCAAAGAATCTTTTTGAGCGCTAGCCGCGAGCCCAAGCGGGGCGTGCGGTACTTATCTTTTCTCGCGAGAGCTGCTTCTGTTCTTCTCGTTCTTATTGCGGCGCCGGTGTTCGCGCAGCAGCCCACGATCCGATTTGTGCGGAATCCCGATGCTGCCCCGGACTTCAAGCTGGACACGCTTGACGGAAAACCTCTGAGCTTGGCGGAATATAAGAACAAAGTGGTTCTGCTGAATTTCTGGGCCACGTGGTGCGGACCATGTAGGGCGGAAATCCCCGACCTCGTCGAACTCCAGAACAAATACAGGGACCAACTCCAGATCATCGGCTTGGTCGTGGATGATGACGATGAGGACGCCATCAAAAAATTTGTCGCCGAATTTGGGATCAACTATCCCGTGGCAATCGCCAGCGATGAATTGCGGTCCAACTATGGGGGAATCCCTGCACTTCCGACTTCCTTTTTGCTTGATGCGCAGGGCCGCGTGGTGCAAAAGCACGAAGGCTTGCATGATCCCGTTCTCTACGAAGTGGAGATTCGCGCGTTACTCGGTTTGCCCATCGGCAATGTGAAAGTAGAAACGTTCGAGGACACGGGACAGATTTTCCTGAAGCATGCAGATCGCGCCACGCAGCTTCCCGGCGTTGATTTATCGAAGCTGACGCCGGAGCAAAGAAATGTTGCGCTGCATAAATTCAATGCGGAATCCTGCACGTGCGGCTGCCGCTACACGCTCGCGCAGTGCCGCATCTGGGACCGCAACTGCAATATCAGCAAAACCGGCACCGAGAAAATCGTCGAGGCTCTTCTTGGGCTTGCTCCTAAGTCCACCGATGAATCCGCACCTGCGAAGTCCACTGCCCCGGAGAAATCAAGCATGCCAGCCGCTTCACCTGCTTCGGCAAAGCCAGGGTCTGCGTCCCCGGCGAAGCCCTCCAGTCCCGAAAAGCCGAACGCGCCGCCCGCTCCTCGTTCGTGAAGAGACGCTCCTCCAAAGCGTTCCACATTCGGAACTTCGCCGACGCTAAAAAAAACACAGCCGAAAAATGTCTCCAGCAGTTAAACGAATGCGCAAAGCCCAGCGCCTGCTTGCCGAAGGAGGGATTGAGTATTACACTCGCGCGACCTGGCAGAGGAAGGCTTTGTGCAATCACGCACGATTGCTTCGAGGAGGAAATGATGAATCGCCGAATTGGATTTGTTGCAGTGGTGTTGTCAGCGGGGGGCATTTTGATGGCCAGCGGAACATCTTCGCAGGTGACGATCCAGCCGACACGAAAAGTGATCAAGCTCGATGCAAACTCGGCATTGCCATTCAGCGATGCCATTCTTTCCGGCAACACGTTGTACCTGGCCGGCCGGATTGGGCTGGATCCAAAGACAGGGAAGGCACCGGAGAAGGTGGAAGACGAGGTCAAGCTGCTGCTGGATGGTGAAAAAGAAGTTTTGGAAAAGTCAGGAATGACGATGGACGACCTGGTCTATGTGCAGATCGCCTGTTCGGACCTGTCGCTCTACGACAAGTTCAATACGGTTTACAAGAGCTACTTCACGACCAAGGACTACCCTGCGCGCGAGTTTATTGGGGCAGGCTCGCTCCTAAGGGGCGGACATTTTGAACTGCAGGCGATCGCGGTGAAGAGATAAGGCCGTTCAAAAGCTCAAGGTTCAAGAGTTCCTAGAACAACAAGAGAAAAGCTGGCGCGGAGGGGCAGAGGAAACGCGGAGCGGCCCTCGGTAAGTTCCAGGCCTTCCAGGCCAGAACGACTTGACTGGGCGAAGAGACTAGACGTAAACTTAACGACGTTAAGTAAATGAGAGCGATGCAGAAATGGGTGTGAAGGAGCGCAGGGCGCGGCAGAAGAAGTATTTGCGACAGGAGATCCTGGACGCCGCAACGGAGCTATTTGTACAGGAGCGGTACGAAAACGTATCCATGCGGCGGATTGCGGACAAGATCGAATACTCACCGACGACGATTTATATCTATTTCAAAGACAAGGCCGATTTACTCGAGCAGGTATGCAAGGAAACGTTTGCGAGGCTGGTGCAGAAACTGAGCAAGATTATGGAGCAGCCGGGAGAGCCATTGGACCGCCTGAAGCGGGGACTCATTGCCTATATCGAGTTTGGACTCGAAAACCCACAACAATACAGGACTACATTCATGATGCCGATTCCGGAAGGATTCGACCATGAGAAATATCATGAGGCAGACTCGCCGGGGATGCAGGCCTTTTCTTTCCTGACGCGCGGGCTGACGGAATGCATTAAAGCGGGAAAACTGCGGGCGATAAACGTGGAATTGGCGGCGCAAACGCTCTGGGCGGGAATCCATGGGATTACGTCGCTGTTGATCACGCATAACACTTTTCCATGGGTGGGCCAGGAGAAAGTGATTCATTCCACGGTAGATACGCTGGTCGCGGGGCTAGCGAGGTAAGAGAGAAAAATTTTTACAACCTAGGTTAACGCTGTTCATTTATTGAGTTGCGTTACCTGTGGCAATGGCAGCGTGGGGCAAAGCCCCATAAGGGGCGGCCAGAATATTGGCTGCAGAAGCAAGAATCGAAGCGGTAGAGATTCAATACTGACCATATATGGTCATTATAGGCAAGCTAATATGCGGTCATATGTCCATATATGGGCTATAATGAAACAGTACGGATTCGGCGGCTATGGGACAAGGCTTTTATTTCTAGTATGTTACGAGTCAACCGAAAGTCGACATGGAAGTGGAAAAGCTCATGCATCTACACACGCCGCACGAGAAACAATCCATGTTACGAATTACAACGCAAAAGAAACGCGGAAAGACCGTCCTCAGCATCGAAGGGCGCCTGGCGGGGCCGCTGGTGGCGACGCTAGGGCAGTCCTGGCGGGAGCTCCGCACGGCTTCACCAAACGAGAAAGTGCACGTAGACCTGTGCGGTGTGAGCTTCATTGATGCCGCCGGAAAGGTGCTGCTGAAAGAGATCCACCGGCAGGGCGGGGAATTGATCGCGGAGGGCTGCCTGAATCAAGCCATTGTGGATGAAATCGTCAAAAGCGAGAAAGAGACGAAGGGCAATAACCGGAAAGAGCGCTCAAAGGGATCACACATCGTTTTTTACGTTGCGCTGTTCAGCCTGCTGCTGGGCGCGACGACGGCCCAGGCGCAGTCACGCCCGAAAGCGCCATTCCTTCCGCCGGCTGCGCCGACCGAGGCAATGCGGCTGACATTAGAACAAGCGGTATCGCTGGCGCTGAAACAGAATCCCACCGAGCAGATCGCGATTTTTACCGCGGCCGAAAGCGAGCAGGACAAAAACATCGCGCTGGCGGACCTGCTGCCGCAAGCGGGCGCCCGCATTTCCGACGAAGCCCAAAAGGTGAATTTGCTGGCGCAGTTCGGCGGGAGGGCGTTGCCTTTTCCGGGATTCCCGAAGACGCTGGGGCCCTATCAGCTGTTTTCGGCGGGCCCGAGCGTAAGCCAGCCGGTCTTCGACTTGACCTTGTGGCAGAGATATCAAGCGGCGCGGAACACGGCCAGCGCGAGCAAGGCGAACAGCCTGTCGACGCGGGAGCAAGTGATTCTGTTGGTAGTTTCGCAGTACATCGGGACGCTGCGCGCGGTGGCGAATGTACAGGCGTCGCAATCGCGCGTGGAGCTAGCCCAAGCGCTCTATGACCAAGCCGCGGACCTCCAGAAAGAGGGAGTGGGTACGGGAATCGATACACTACGCGCGAACGTGGAACTGCAAAATGAAAAGCAGCGGCTGTTGGAGGCGGAGAACGACCGGGAAACGTCGCTGTATGGGTTGAGCCGGTTGCTCAATCTGGATCCTCGGCAAAAAGTTGAACTAACGGACACGCTGAATTTTTTTGACACGCCGCAGCCGGAAGTGGAGGCGAGCATCGCAGAGGCTCTGACGAACCGGCAGGAGTGGAAGGCACTGGGCTCGCAGATCAAGGCTGCGGAAGATGAGAAGAGGGCGGCGCGGGATTCGCGGCTGCCGTCGGTGCGGTTTGACGGTGAATTTTCTTACCTGGGGACTTCAGGAAATACGACCGTCCCAACGTACACGTATCAAGGAAGCGTGAATTTGCCGCTGTTCACGGGCGGAAAGATTCGCGCGGAGGTGGTGAGGGCGGAGCTGGAAATTCGAAAACTCGAGGAACAGCGCGCGGATTTGCGCAATCAGATTGCGTTGGATGTGAAGACCGCGCTGCTGAATCTGGATTCAGCGCGCAGTGAAGTGCAAGTGGCGAACCTGGGCGTGCAGCTTTCGAAGGAGGAAGTAAATCAGGCGCGCGACCGGTTCAATGCCGGCGTGGCGAACAACATTGAGGTGATCCAGGCGCAGGATTCCTTGTCGCGCGCAAATGACAATCAAATTGTGGCGCTTTATCGGTTCAATCAGGCGCGAGCGGATTTGGCGCGAGCGATCGGGCAGATGGAAAAGGTTTACGCGAAGTGACACTGGGGGAACGATGAGCGTCGAGATAGAAGTTGGATTGGAGAATGCGGCAAAGGCGCCAAAGGTTACCGAAGATCTGTCTTTGGAGGAAGCCCCCAAAGGTTTGGTCAACCCGAAAACGAAGCGGCTGCTGTTTGCGGGAGGGGCGGGGGCGCTGATCGCGCTGGCTGGACTGTACTTCTATTACCACGGGCGCGAGTCGACCGACGACGCGCAGGTGGATGGGCATATCACGCCCATCGCTTCCAAAGTGTACGGCCGTGTGGCGCAAGTCTTGGTGGATGACAACCAGGCGGTGAAAGCGGGGCAAGTGCTGGTGAAGATTGACCCGCGCGATTATCAAGCCGCGGTGGATCAGGCGAAGGCCTCCTTGTCGCTGGCGGAAAGCGAGGCCAAATCCGCAGGAGTGGATGTGCCGCGAACGCGGGAGAACGTGTTGAGTGGAACAACCAGCGCAGCTGCGCAACTCCTGGAAGCGCAGGCGAATCTGGCGCGCGCGCAAGCCACTTACGAGCAAGCGCAAACCGCGGATTTGGCGTTGGCAGAAGCCAATGTGGAAAAGAGCAAAGCCAACGCGGAGCTGGCGAAGGCGGACCTGGCGCGCTACCAGCCGCTCATGGAAAACGGGGAGATCTCGAAGCAGCAATACGACGCGGCGAAGGCCAACGCGGACGCCACCGCGAGCGCACTGAGAGCGGACCAGGAGAAGCTGGCGCAGGCACAGCGCAACGTGGACGTGGCCAAGGCGCAACTCGAAGCGGCAAAAGCGCGCGTGGACCAAGCGAAAGCCGAAGTGTCCTCCGCGCGCGCGAATGTGAAGCAAGTGAACATGAAAGCGGCGGACGAGCAGGCCAAGATCGCGAAAGTGGAGCAAGCGCGCGCGGCGCTGGAAGCCGCGCAACTGAACTTGAGCTACACGGAGATTGTTGCGCCGGTCGACGGTGTGGCGACGCACAAGCAAGTCGAGCCGGGGCAGATTGTGCAAGCCGGGCAAGGGCTGCTGGTGGTGGTGCCGTTAAAGGATGTTTGGGTGACAGCGAACTTCCGGGAAACCCAGCTGAAGAACATGAAGCCGGGACAAAAGGCGGAAGTGAAAGTCGATACCTATGGCAAGACCTTCAGTGGGCACGTGGATTCGATTGCCGGTGCGACGGGGTCGGTGCTGAGCCTGCTGCCGCCGGAAAATGCCACGGGGAACTTCGTGAAAGTGGTGCAGCGGATTCCGGTGAAGATTGTGCTCGATCCGATTCCGCCGGAGAAGGCCGTGCTGCGGCCGGGAATGAACGTGGACGCTACCGTGTTTACGCGGTAAGCGGGAATAAAGAAAGGGAGTAAAGCAGTTGTACGTAGAAAGTGTAAGGCTCAGGAAAGGGAGCCAAAAACCCAAGAGCGATGAGGCACAGGCTGCTATCCAAGTTAAGGATGCCCGACGGAACCATCAACCCCTGGGTGATCGCGCTGACCGTGACGCTTGCGACGTTTATGGAAGTGCTGGACACGTCGATTGCGAACGTCTCGCTGCCACACATCGCCGGCAATCTCTCGGTGGGCGAAGACGAGTCGACCTGGGTGCTGACGTCGTACCTGGTTTCGAACGCCATCATCCTGCCGCTTTCGGGCTGGTTTTCTGGGCTGCTGGGGCGGAAGCGGTTCTACATGTTGTGCGTGGCGCTGTTCACAGCGAGTTCGTTTTTGTGCGGACTCGCGCCGAGCCTGGGCGTGCTGGTGCTGTTCCGGATTTTGCAAGGCGCGGGTGGAGGCGGATTGCAGCCGAGCGAGCAAGCGATTCTGAACGACACGTTTCCGCTGGAGAAGCGCGGGATGGCGTTCGCGGTGTACGGCATTGCTGTGGTCGTGGCCCCCACGATTGGTCCGTGGCTGGGCGGCTGGATCACCGACAATTTTTCCTGGAGATGGGTGTTTTACATCAACGTGCCGGTGGGAATTCTCTCGTTGCTGCTGACGAGCATTCTGGTCAGCGACCCGCCGTATATGAAGAAAGCGAATTTCAAGGCGGGATTCCGGATCGACTACATCGGAATTGGCTTGATCAGCCTGGGTCTGGGCAGCATGCAAATCATCCTGGACAAAGGGCAGCGCGAGGATTGGTTTGCGTCGAACTTCATTACCGGATTCTTCGCTTTGATGCTCGTTGGGGTCATTGCGGGCATCGTTTGGGAGTGGCGCGAGAAGGAACCGGTGGTGGATCTGAAAATGCTGAAAGACCGCAACTTCGCGGTCGCCACGCTGGCCATGTTCTTCCTGGGCTTCGTGTTGTATGCCAGCACCGTGCTGATCCCGCAGCTCTTGCAGCAATTGATGGGCTACACGGCGCAGCTAGCGGGCCTGGCATTGTCTCCCGGCGGAGCGGTGATCATGTGCATGATGCCGATCGTAGGGGTTCTGGTGTCCAAGTTAGACACGAAATTTTTGATTATCTTCGGCTGCGTAGTTTCGTCTCTGGCGTTGTTCGTGATGGCGGGTTGGGACCTGGGGCTGGATTTCCGGCACGCGGTGGAAGCGCGCATGCTGCAAGGCTTCGGGCTGGCGTTTCTCTTCATCCCCATTAACGTGGCAGCTTTCGCGTTCGTGCCGAAGGAGAAGACGAATATGGGGACGGGAATCATCAATCTGGCACGGAACGTCGGAGCGAGCGTGGGAATCGCGTTCGTGACGACCATGCTGGACCGCCGCATTCAATTTCACACCGCACGGCTGACGGAACGCGCCAATGAATTGAGCGCGGCATATCACAATGCCCTGCAAGGCCTTCAGTTCAGGCTGGTTTCGGCCGGTTCGACCGCGGCACACGCCTACACGCAGGCGCAGGCGATGGTTTACGGCAACATCGAGCGGCAAGCCGCGATGCTGGCGTTTCTCGACGATTTCAAGATTCTGGGCATCGTGTTCTTCGCGGTGATTCCGGTTTTGATGTTGTTGAAGAGGCCGAGAATGCGCGGAGGCAACGTGCCGGTGCACTGAAGAGATTTTTGGCCGTGAAACGTCAAACAGGTTTCACGAGACAAGTTTGAGGAAGCAAGTTTCATGGAACTGGGGGATGACAATGGCGACACAAGGAGCCGTGGCAATAGAAGGCAGTGAGGAAAAGTTGATTCGCGCGGGACAGCGCGGCGACCATCAAGCGGTGGAAACGCTCTTCCGCCGCTACCATCGGCCGCTGTTCCAGACCGCGCTGCGCGTGCTGGGCAACACGGAAGATGCGGAAGACGCGTTGCAGGACGGGCTGCTTTCGGCGTATCGCAATTTGAAGCGTTTCGAAGGCCGGTCGCAGTTTTCGACCTGGCTGACGCGGATCGTCATTAACGCGGCGCTGATGCGTCGGCGCAGCGCCAAGGCGCGTCCGGCGATTTCCCTGGACGAGCCGCCACGCGAAGATGAGTTGCCGGCAACGGAGCGCTTCGCGGACGACGGACTGACTCCGGAACAGGTGATGGAGAACACGGAAATTCGCGAGATGCTCAGCGAGAATCTCGATCAGCTTTCACCGCTCCTGCGCACCGCATTCGTGCTGCGCGAAGTCGAAGGCTACTCGACTGGCGAAGCCGCGAGGAAGCTGGGCGTCACCGAAAACACGTTGAAGGCGCGTTTGTGGCGCGCGCGGCACCAGCTTGCCGAGCGGCTGGGCCGGCGCTTGCGGCGAATGCGCGACGGCATCACCGGCGGCGGCATGGGCGATGCCGAGTGCAGCTATTGCTGAAAAAATGAGGTAAAGGAAGCAGAGGAGGCCGCTTTGTAGCGGCCGAGGACGCGCAATTCACTGGTGGCTTTGCGCACTTCCGCGAGGGCGTGGTCGAGGTTGACGGCATCTTCTGCTTCCAGGTCAATGAAGAATTGGTATTCCCAGGGCCGGCCGTGGATGGGCCGGCTTTCGATTTTGAGCAGATTCACGCCGTGTTTCGCAAAGGGCTCAAGCGACGCAAGCAGCGCGCCAGGACGATGCGCGAGACGCATGGCAAGCGAAGTTTTGCGCGCGCTGGCAGAAAGCCAGCAAGCCGCTTCCTTTTCGGGCACCAGAAGAACGAAGCGCGTGAAATTTTCCGGATTGTCCTGGATGCGTTCGGCGAGAATCACGCCGTGGTAGTGCTCCGCCGCGCGGCGTCCGGCGATGGCGGCGCGAGATTTATCTCCAGCGGAAATCACCTCTCGGACGCTTCCGGCAGTATCTTCCGCAGGAATGCGTTTCCATGTCGGGTGCGCAGCGAAAAAACGCTCGCATTGTGCCAACGCCATGGGATGGGAAGCGACAGAACGGATGTCCTCCAGAGAAGTTCCGGGAAGCGCAATGAGCTGCATCTCGATGGGTAAAATCGTTTCCGCAACGATGGCGAGGCGGCTTTCCAGAAGCAAATCGAACACGCGCAGCACCGAACCGGCGAGGGAGTTCTCTACGGGAGCGAGAACAGCATCAGCAGCGCCTTCCGCAACGGATCGGAAGATAGCTTCGAACGTAGCCCGGGGCACGGTGGTTATGGATTCGCCGAGAAGTTGAATCGCGGCGGCTTCACTGAACGCCCCGGGCTCTCCTTGGAAAGCGACGCGCATGGTCTTACGATCGGTTGTGGTCATGGTCATGCGCTATCTTGCAATAATCCGTCAAGAACGGAAAGGTTCCAGCGCCTGGAATGAATTCTGCATCCTAAGTTTATACACCAGCCGGACCCTAGGAATCCTGTGCACAGGCCAGGTGCGAAGCTATAATTGCTCGATTCAAAACGAGGTGTTTTCATGAAGAGGCCGGATGCTAGCGAATACGCGGAACATTACAGGAAGTACATAGCGAAGGTTCCGGGCACGGATATCTTGGGCATTCTCGAATCCGAGCGGCTGCACATGTCGCAATTGTTCGCCGGACGCTCGGAGCGCGACGGAAATTTCCGCTATGCGCCGGGCAAATGGACAATCAAAGAGGTTCTCGGACACATCACCGATACCGAGCGGATTTTCGCCTATCGCGCGCTGCGCATCGCCAGGTGCGATCAGACGCCGCTAGCGAGCTTCGAGCAAGATGACTTCGTGAAGAACGGAGGGTTTGCCGGCCGGAAGCTCGCGGATTTGGCCCAGGAGTTCGATATCGTCCGTGAAGCCAGCATTTTGCTGTTCCGCTCATTCAATGATGCGGCATGGTCGAGACGCGGCGTGGCCAGCCAAAAAGAAGTAACCGTACGGGCTCTCGGTTTCATCACTGCCGGACATCAGATTCACCATCGTCTGATTTTAGAAGAGCAGTACTTCCCGGCGATTCCACGCGCTTGAATCGGAGAAACTCCTTGGAGCGGCGGACCTGCAAGGGGTGTCAATCAAAAAGGCCTGCCGCGCGCGGTGCGGGGCTTTGCAGAGGCAGCCGCCAGGCATGACGGGCAAACTCGTCGCCCTTAAGATCAAGATGTTCTACATCGTGGGTCCACACGGATTGCCCTATCCGGAACCGGCCAGCCAGCGTTTCAAGCGAGGGAGATTGAGTTAGATTGAGTTACAAGGCTTTACAAGGCTCGGTTGCGAGGGCGGCAAGCGACTGCTAAACTTTGATGTTTGCTGGAAGGTAGCCGTCTGCGCTGGACGTGCGGACGGCTTTTTATGCGCCATTTTTCTACGTTTGTGAGGGCGCCCGCATAAGGGCGCGGACGCTCGCCATCCGATCTTAGCGGCCTGATCCCCTCGAGATTTTTCGAGCGTGACTGCGGTGAGAGCGCACTCCCCTCACCGGTCCGGCCCCACGGAAGGGAGACTACGAGTGGCAAAGTACGATGTGGCGATCATCGGGAGCGGCCCAGGCGGGTACGTGGCGGCGATTCGCGCCGGAGAACTCGGCCTGAAGACCATTGTGGTGGAGAAGGACCCGTTCCTGGGCGGCACCTGCCTGCACGTGGGCTGCATTCCTACCAAAGTATTGCTCCACCACGCTGACGTTTACGACCATATCAAGGATGCTGCCGAGCTGGGCTTCGAGATCAGCGGCGTGAAAATCAATTGGGCCAATGTGCTGGCGCGCAAGGACAAAATCGTCAAGAAGCACGCCAAGGGAATCGAGTTTCTGTTCAAGAAGAACAAAGTGGAGTGGGTGCAAGGCTGGGGCCGATACGAGGGGCCGGGAAAAATCAGCGTCGAAAAAGACGGCAAGAAAACCACCATTGAAGCCTCGAACGTGCTCATGGTGAGCGGCTCAGAAGCGAAGTCGCTGCCGGGAATCGAGCCCGACCACACGACCATCCTCACGAACCGCTCGATTCTAGAGCTTCCGGAAATCCCGAAATCGCTGATAGTGGTGGGCGCGGGCGCGGTGGGCGTGGAGTTTGCGTCGGTTTACAATTCGTTTGGGACGCAGGTCACCATTCTGGAAGCGTTGCCGCGCGTCGTGCCGCTAGAAGACGAAGAGATTTCCGCGGAACTGAGCAAGGCTTTCCAGAAGAAAGGCATCCAGATTTTCACGGGCTGCAGCGTCGAGTCCGCCAAGAAAGACGCGAAGGGCGTCGCCGTGGCGTTCAAGGATAAGGACGGTAAGTCACAAACGCTGCAAGCGGAAAAGCTGCTGCTAGCCGTGGGCCGCAAACCGATGACCGATGGCTGTGGGTTGGAGAAATCGAAAGCTAAGATGGAGCGCGGATTCGTGCACGTGGGCGAGTACATGGAAACGGCGGAAAAAGGGTTGTACGCCATCGGCGACATCGTTGCGGGCCTGCCGCAACTCGCGCACGCGGCGATGATGGAAGGCATCCTCGCGGTAACGCACATTGCGGGCAAGCCGGCGCCTCAAATTGTGAGGACGCGCATTCCCAACGCTACGTATTGCGAGCCGCAAATCGGCTCGATTGGGTTGACGGAAAAGCAGGCGCGCGACGCGGGATATGCGGTGAAAACGGGAAAGTTTCCATTTGCTGGAAACAGTAAGGCTACGATCTTGGGCGCCCATGGCGGATTCATCAAAGTGGTCTCCGAAGAGACTTACGGCGAAGTGCTTGGTATTCATATTATCGGGCCGCTGGCAACGGAGATTTTGTCGGAAGCGGCAGCGGTGTTGAATCTAGAAGGCACCATCGACGACATGATGAACATGATTCATGCGCACCCCACGGTGTGGGAAGGCATGGGAGACGCGTTTGCGTCTGTGCGCGGGTTGCAGATTAATGTGTAGCGAGTGACTCGTGATTGGTGACTGGTGAAGACCTGCCAGATTGTCGAGCTCGGAATGATTGGCTACGCGGAAGCCTGCGCGTTACAGAAGCGCATTGTTGCCGCGCGAAAGGCAGACGCTATCGAAGATGTTCTCCTCCTTTGCGAACATCCCCATGTCATTACCCAGGGCCGAAATGGAAAACGCGAGCACCTGCTCGTGAGCGAGCACGTTCTGCGACAAAAAGGCGTGGAATTCCATGAGACCAGTCGTGGCGGCGATATCACCTATCATGGTCCGGGCCAGATTGTGGGCTATCCCATCCTGGACCTCGGTGCAATCCGGCGAGACGTGGTTTGGTACGTACGCATGTTGGAAGAAGGCATGATTCGCGCTACGGCCGAATTTGGGATTGTTGCGTCTCGCGAGCCGGGGAAGACGGGAGTCTGGGTGAAGGGCGGTTCTTTCACGAGTCATGAGTCAGCAGTCACCAGTCACCTTGCGCCAGTCACAGTTACCCGCGAAGCGGAAAAATTGGGCGCCATCGGCGTGCACATCAGCCGCTGGGTCACTTCGCACGGATTCGCGTATAACGTTTCAACGGATTTGCGGTTTTTTGACTTGATCGTGCCGTGCGGGATTGCGGATCGCAAAGCCACGTCTCTGGAAAAATTGCTCGGGCGTACGGTGGAAAAATCGGAAGTCGCGCTGCGGTTGGCAAAGCATCTGGGAGAATTGTTCGGCCTGGAGCTACGGGAAACTTCGAAAGAAGAGTTTCTTCAGAAACTCGAGCGCGCCGAGCAGGTAGTCGCCGTTGAGGCATAAGAAATGGGAGCAGCAATGACAAAAGCGATGCCCCGGGAATTGACGCGGCAGCAGTATCTGGACCTGTATTACTACATGCGGCTGAACCGCACCGTGGAAGAGACCATGGTGAAGCTCTTCCGGCAGAACAAAATTGTCGGAGGGCTTTATTCCAGCCTCGGGCAAGAAGCGATTTCAGTTGGGAGCTGCTACGCGCTGGACAAAAAAGACTGGATCGCTCCCATGATACGCAATATCGGGGCGCTTCTGGTGAAAGGCGTGCCGCCGCGCGACATTTTCATGCAGCACATGGCGAAGTACGATTCGCCAACCAAGGGCAGAGACGGCACGAGCCACTTCGGGGATTTGGACAATTTGCACATCGTTTCGCCGATTTCCATGCTTGGCGATTTAATTCCGGTAATGGCCGGCGTAGCCATTGGGGGACGCTACCTCGGACAAAAGATTGTGACCATGACCTGGATCGGTGACGGCGGCAGCTCCACGGGCGTGTTTCACGAAGGGTTGAACTTCGCGGCCACCCAGAAAGCGCCTTTTGTGCTGATTCTCGAAAATAATCTTTGGGCGTACTCGACGCCGGTGCGGCGGCAGGTGCCGCTCGAGAATTTGGCCGATCGCGCCAGGGCCTACGGCATCGACAGCTATATTGTGGATGGCAATAACGTCGTGGCCGTTTACAACACGGCGCGTGAAGCGGTCGAGCGGGCGCGCGCCGGCGAAGGCCCGATCTTGATTGAAGCCAAGACGTTTCGTCGTTTGGGCCATGCACAGCACGATCCGGCGGAATACGTTCCGAAAGAGATGCGCGCGTACTGGGAAGCGCGCGACCCAATTGCTTTGTATGAGAAGTTCTTGACGGCGGAAAAGCTTCTCGACGCAGCCGGTAAAAAGGAAATCGACGAAAGGCTGGATACGCTGCTCACGGCGGAACGCGAGTTCGCCGAGAACTCGCCAATGCCACCCCCAGAATTTGCCGAAGGAGGCATCTACTGCACGGGCGACGATTGCCACAAGATTCGGGCCAAGTGGGAGCGGGCCATCGCCGAGGTGACGCCGCCGAAATCCAGCGTCAAGCCGGTGTGGACCGTTCCTGGCTTTGGTTCCGGCAAGGGCTCGGGAGGCGCGGGCGCACCGATCCATTTTGGCGACACCCCGGCGCCAGCCATCATGGAGAAAGCCGGAGAGAACGGCCGCCGCGCGAAGCCAGCAAAGACGACGGGTAAGAACGCAACAAAGAAAGCGATGAAGGCGGCAGCGGGCGCTTCGCGAAAGGCGCGGAGGTAGTCATGGCGGGCGGGAACGGAGCTCCGACAAACGGATCCGCAACCGGCGGAACGCAAATCACATTTCTCGAAGCCATCCGGCAAGCCATGTTCGAGGAGATGGAGCGCGACCCCACGGTTTTGCTGATCGGTGAGGACGTGGGCGTTTACGGCGGTGCTTTTAAGACGAGTGAAGGGCTGCTCGAACGCTTTGGGTGGGAGCGCGTGATCGACACACCGATCAGCGAGAGCGCCATTGTTGGTGCGGCTTGCGGGATGAGCTATCTCGGTCTGCGGCCCATCTGCGAGATGCAATTCATCGATTTCATCGTGTGCGCCTTCAACCAGATCACCAATTTTGTGGCCAAGGGGCACTATCTCTGGAACGCACCTGCGCCCATGGTGATTCGCGGGCCCTCCGGCGGCGGCGTGCACGGCGGGCCGTTCCATTCCGCGAATCCGGAAATGTATTTTGTGCACACGCCGGGCTTAAAGGTGATTTATCCGTCGACGCCGTACGATGCCAAGGGACTGCTGAAAGCCGCAGTGCGCGACAATAATCCCGTGCTGTTTTTCGAGCACAAGTTTCTCTACCGGCGCATCAAGGGAGACGTTCCGGCGGAGGACTACACGGTTCCCATCGGCAAAGCCGTAGTGCGCCGTGAGGGCCAGCACCTGACGATTCTCTCGTACGCGGCGATGATGCACAGTTCTCTCGAAGCAGCCGATGGCTTGGCAAAGGAAGGGATCGAGGCGGAAGTGATCGATTTACGAACGCTGTTGCCGCTCGACGAACAGACCATCGTCAATTCGGTGAAGAAGACCAATAAGTGCCTGGTCGTCCATGAAGATACGAAGACCGGCGGAATCGCCGGGGAGATTGCGGCCATCCTTTTCGAAAAAGCGTTCCAGGATCTCGATGGGCCACTGGTGCGGGTGACTGCGCTGGACACCCCGGTACCGTATGCGCCGACGCTGGAGGAGTATTTTCTACCTAACGCCAGGAAGGTTTTCACCGCTGCGAAGGAGTTGGCGCGTTATTAGGGTAGGGGAATTGCAAAAAACCAAGGTTTGGCGGAAAGCACTCAAAAACATCGTGAGCTATAATTTTAGGTTTGGAACAACACCACAGGAGTAAGCCATGGCCGTTGACATCGTGATGCCCCAGATGGGCGAAAGCATTTTCGAGGGAACGATTACTAAGTGGCTCAAGAAACCCGGCGACAAGGTCGAGCGCGATGAGCCGCTGTTTGAAATTTCTACTGACAAAGTGGATGCGGAAATTCCGTCGCCTTCGGCAGGCGTGCTGAAGGAAATCAAGGTCGGAGAAGGCCAGACCGTGCCGATCCAGACCGTCGTTGGCGTGATTGATGCTGCAGGTTCGGCGGCTGCCGCTGCGGGAGCGCCCGCCCCGGCTCCGGCGAAGGCTCAAGCTCCTGCGCCGATGAGAGCTCCTGCAGCGGCCGCGCCTCCCCCAGCGCCAGCAGCTGCTCCACGACCCGCGGCTCCGGCTCCCGTGGCGGTAGCTAACCGGGCGGCCTCTCCGCCGAGTTCTCCTGCGAGTGGGCGCGTTCACAGTTCGCCGCTGGTACGCCGCATGGCCAAAGAACACGGTATTGACCTCGCGACGGTACAAGGGACCGGCGCGGGCGGGCGCATCAGCAAGCAGGACATCGAAGCCGTGATCGCGGCAGCGGGAGGAGCGCCCGCTACGGCTCCGTCCGTAGTTTCCATCCCATCGGCGCGGCCCGTTCTGGTATCGCCGGCATCGGCCCCAACTCCAGTCGCGGCTCCCGGAGCGCCCGGGGCGCAAGTTCATATCGCGCTCGAAACGGCTGTGCCACGCGAGAGGATTTACTTTGGCAATTACGAAGTCCAGACGATGAGCACCATGCGCCAAAGAATCGCCGAGCACATGGTGGCATCCAAGCGCGTTTCGGCGCATGTGTATTCGGTCGATGAAATTGACATGACGAAAATCGCCGTTTTGCGCGCCAAGTCGAAAGACGAATTCGAAAGGCGTTATCAGACCAAGCTGACCTTTATGCCCTTTTTCGTAAAAGCGGCGGTGGAGGGCTTGCGCGCGTTCCCCACGCTGAACGCTTCGCTTGACGGCACGAACCTGGTCATCCACAAGGACATCAATATGGGCATTGCCGTCGCCCTGGAATGGGGCCTGATCGTTCCGGTGGTGAAAAACGCCGACGAGAAGAATCTGCTGGGCATCCAGCGTGCGATGAACGACCTGGCGGAACGCGCCCGCTCGAAGAAATTGAAGCCCGAGGAAGTGCAGGAGAGCACCTTCTCCATCACCAACCCGGGGGTTTTCGGCGGGCTGTTTGGATTGCCCGTCATCAGCCAACCGAATGTGGGTATTCTCGGCTTGGGCGCGATTGAGAAACGTCCCGTGGTGGTGGACGACGCGATCGCCATTCGGTCGATGTGCTACGTCACGTTGAGCTACGACCATCGTGTGGTAGACGGCGCCATCGCTCACCAGTTCCTGCGCAAGGTCAAGGAGACCCTGGAGAATTGGTCGGAACCGGTACTATAGGCGGCAGGCCGTGACTCGGGAAAACCAAGGAGCCGCAAACCTAACCTAAAGGGGCGGCCCTTGACTGCTCGACCTCCAACAAACCGTGGTCAATAATCGCGAGATATGCGATCTTGCGACGACTGTCCGGAATTGGGACGAGCGTTCCCGCAAACGGCCAACTGCTGTTCCTTCCAGGAATTGAATCTCGCCGCAGGTGGTTCAATCGAAACAGGTTAAAGCGATCTATCGCCTGGCGCACTTCCTGCGTCTAATGGGCAAGCCTTGCGAATGAGACTGACTCGCCAGCGCTTGTGGGGTGAGAGCAATGGTAGCAACCGAGACGGCCAAGGAATGTGAAACGAAGCAGCGGCGAATTCTTATTGCCGACGACCAGAAGGATGTGCTGGACGCCCTGCAACTGCTGCTCAAGGGACGCGGATACGGCCTCGAAACCGCGAGTACGCCCGCAGATCTGCTTGCGGCTCTGGCACAGCGCGAATTTGATCTTGTGCTCATGGATCTGAATTATGCGCGGGACACGACCTCGGGAGAGGAGGGGCTGGACGTGCTCGGCCACCTGCGGGAGATGCCGGACGCGCCGCCGGTGGTGGCCATGACGGGTTGGGCCACCGTCGGCTTGGCCGTCGCGGCCATGCAGTACGGCGTGAGCGATTTTATCGAAAAGCCCTGGAGCAATGCGCGTCTACTGGACATCGTGGAAAAGCAGATTTGCTTGGGCCAACAACGCCGGGAATCGCGGCGGCGAGCCAACCAGGAGAAGCAGGCCCGGGACGAAGCCATCGTTCACCTTCAGGAACAGGAACGCGAGATCGCCGAAGCCAAATCGATCCAGGAAAAACTTCTGCCTCGTGAAATTCCTCAAATGGCCGGATACGAAATTGCCAGCTCGTGGCAGTCGGCCGGGGCTGTAGGCGGAGATTATTTCGATGTGCTGCCATTGAGCGAAGATATGCTAGGCCTGTGCATTGCGGACGTGGCTGGGAAGGGAATTCCGGCAGCGCTGCTGATGTCTAACCTGCAGGCGGCCGTCCGTGGACTTTCCTCGCCATCCCTGGACCCTGACGTTGTGTGCAGCCGTCTGAATGCTCTGGTGTGGAGGAACACGCATAGCGACCGTTTCGTCACTTTTTTCTACGCGCAACTGGATGGCCGGGCTCGGCTCCTCCGCTACGCCAACGCCGGCCACAATGCGCCTTTTGTCGTGCATGCGGATGGTTCGCACGAGCGCTTGCGCGAAGGCGGGGGAGTTCTCGGCGTTTTCGGGGAGCAAAGCTACGAACCGGGGAGAATCCAACTCGTACCGGGCGATCGTGTGGTTCTGTTTACCGACGGTGTGACGGAAGCATGCAACCCCGATGGTGAGGAGTTTGGTGAGGCGCGGTTGTTGGCACTGCTCGAAGAACACCGCGCGCTGCCCGCGAGTGCGATACAAGAAAAAATTGTTGCCGCGATTTCGGAGTTCAGCGCCGGGCACCGGACCGACGACGCAACGTTGCTGGTTCTCGCGATTAAATGGGACGAGACAGTAGAAAAGGGATTCTGCTAAAGAAGAGAGCCGGGACTTCTTCCGGCTCTCTCGAAGTCACTCTTTTTGGTGGCGAAAGCCCTTAGCGTCTCTTTTTCTTCTTTGCGGCCTTCCGCGCCGGCTTTTTCGCGGCCTTCTTTTTGGCTTTAGCCTTTTTCTTAGGCGCGGCCTTCTTCGCCGCTGCTTTCTTCGGCGTCGGCCGGGCCGCAGGCGCAGGCCTCGGCGCTGGAGCTTCTTCTTCCGGGTCCTCGCCTACGATCGCCATTTCCTCTTCCTCGGTCTCCACCATCTCCTGCGACTCGCCGCCCAGCTCCTCGTCGTCTTCCAGCCGTGACAGCTCGTTGTCGTCTTCAAAGTTGTCTTTCTCAAAATCCATTCCGTCCTCCCCTGGGGGAAATCTCACAACCCCGTTGATCCACGGATCGATATTTTTTTGCTGTTTTGGCCGGAGTTCTCGAAGGACACCCCGTCCCCGCGCCGTTGTTTGTTATCGCACTCGCTGGGCGTTGTCAAGTAGTCTCGGACGTTCAGCGCAAAAGATTTCTCCGCGTGACGAATGTGGGCATTCTTCCCAGACGTGGCAACGGATGGTCTCGCGTCAGCGACCATGTAAGTTGTTGTAAATAAATTACTTATTGTGACATGGTGGCAGCCGCAGCGCTGGCGGCCTTCGGCGAAGTGGAAACCGCCGTTTTCTTCTTGGCGTGCGGCCTTAGGCGCCTCCGGGCGGTTTCCGGCGCGATGGTGTAAATGCGCAACACCATGCCGCGGCTTACGCGGCTAGATCTCAGCCGGTTCCATCTCCGTACGTCTTCCGGATTCACGTTAAAGCGGTCTGCGATTCCCGCAAGGGTGTCGCCGCGCCGCACCCGGTAACTCACCAGCAGGCGCTTGGTTTCCGACGGCCGTTGCGTTGCGGGAATCGTCAGCTTCGTTCCGGGCTCCAACACCGCCGTGCGGTCCATGTTGTTGGCCTCGGCGATGGCTGTGGGCGTCACGCGGTATTTTTTCGCGATCGAAGCGAGCGTGTCGCCGGGTTCCACGCGATGGCGCCGCCAGCTGATCCACTTGTCCGGCGGGATGGCGGCGATTTCCCTGGTGAATTTTTCGCCCGTGCCTTGCGGAAGGTGCAGTTCGAATGAGGGATCGTCCGGCGTGGCCATGCGCAACAGCGAAGGATTTAAAGCGCGCAGAGTCTCCACGTCTACGTCGATGGATTCCGCGGCCAGCCGCAGGTCGATCGGGCGGCCCGGTTTAACGACGTCGGTAGGAACCGGTGTTTCCGGGTCCGCCAAGATGTTGTAATGCGCCGCATCTTTGGCGATCAGCGTCAGCGCGATGATGATCGGCACGTAGTTTTTTGTTTCGCGCGGCAGGACTTTGCGCTTATAGAGCTCCCAGAAGTCTGCGTACCCCGTGCGTTCGATGGCTTTTTGCACGTTGCCGGGGCCGCAGTTGTACGCGGCCATGGCCAGATACCAGTCGCCGAAAAGTCCGTAGAGGTCGCGCAGATGCTGTGCTGCCGCGTGTGTGGCTTTTTCCGGATCCTGCCGCTCATCGATCCACCAGGAGTGCCGCAAACCGTACTGCTGACCGCGATAGGCTACAAATTGCCAGATGCCGCGCGCGCCCGCGCGCGAAAGCGCCAGCGGCTGGAAAGCGCTTTCCGCTTGCGCCAGGTAAATCAAATCCTGCGGCAGACCTTCTTCCTTCAAAACGCGCGAAATCATATCGCGGTAACGTCCAGCGCGCCGCAGACCGGTTTCCACGATGTCGCGTCCCTTGGGCGTTTGAAAAAAATTGAGAAACTGGAGTACCTCATCGTTTACCGTCAGGGGCAGATCGTGGGACACGCTCTTTGCTGCTTCTTCGGCGCGCTCTTTCAGCCGGGGATCGGCAGGAAGCGCCACTGCCGCCACTTCGTCAATCGGCGCGGGAACCGCAGCCGCCTCGGTGAAGCCTTCGCCGCCGCGGAACGCCTGTAGCTCGTAGGCGTACACCGAATCCACGACATGATGGAACAATGCGCTGAGCGCAGGATCGCCGTCCGGATCGTAGCCGCTTTCGAGCATCCAATCCACCGCGTCATCAAAGTCCTTGCGCGCGGCTTCCAGGTGTCCAGCCTTGAAATTGTTTTCGCCGGAGGCGAACTTCTCCTGCACCCTCTGGATTAGGAAGGCCCTCCCTTCCTGAACGGCCGGCAGCAGGGACACCGGTAGCGGGCGTTTAGGATCGGTCAGCGGCAAAGGCGCCAGCGAAGGCGGAGCGAGTTGCGCTGCTTGCGGGGCCGGGCGCGGTGCATCCGCAGCACGGGCTGAACGAACGCCGGTTTCTGGAATATGCGTCGCGGGCATGTGAGCTTGGACCGGCCTTTTGGCGGAGTCCTCACAGCCGCAACCCATCGTTGCCAACACCATTGCGCTTACTGCCAAGAGCACCCGTGGTTTCATTCCTATTATGGTAGAAAGCGGGTCGCGTTCAGGTCAACGCTTCTTGTCGGGTGAGGTGCCAACTCTCTTAACACGGTTCAGACCGTCCCGTCCGGCGCCCGTCCCATTCTTGCGATACACTCCCGTTCCGAGGTGATTCCATGCACACCCGTCAGTCACGAACGCGTAGGAAGACTTGTTGGAAGTACGCCATCTGCCTGTCTTTCTTGATTTTCTGCAGGGTCTCCCTTGCGGCACAGGAAAAAAGCTTTCCGAAAGAAAAACGCTTAGCGCTCGAAAAAGCCGTCGCCAGCTTCATGGCCACAAACAACATCCCCGGGCTTTCCGCAGCGCTTGTACTGGATGGTGAGCCTCGTTGGTCTCAGGGATTTGGCATGGCGGACTTGGAGAATTCTTCTCCTGCAACTTCCTCGACTCTTTTCCGGCTGGGCTCTATTTCAAAACCCATCTCCGCGACGGCGGTGCTGCAGCTTTGGGAGCGCGGCAAGCTGGACCTGGATGCTCCGGTGCAGAAATATTGTCCGGCGTTCCCGCAAAAGGAGTGGCCTATCACCACGCGGGAATTGCTTGGGCACCTTGGCGGTATCCGCCACTACAACCCGGACGGGAAAGGCGACGTTCCCGAAGACAGCGCGCGGCATTTCGCGAGCGTCGAGGAGTCGCTTCAACTTTTTGCCAATGATCCTCTGGTAGAGAAGCCCGGCACGAAGTTCCACTATTCGACCTACGGATACACTCTGGTCGGCTGTGTTCTGGAGGGTGCCGCCGCGGGAAAATTCATCGACTTTCTGGGGAAGAATGTTTTTGCGCCTGCGGGAATGGAGCAAACGCGCGACGATGATTTTTTCGCGATTATTCCTCACCGTACGCGCTGGTATCACAAAGACAAAGGCGGCATGGTCCGCAACGCCGGAGTGCTTGACTCCAGCTACAAGATTCCCGGCGGCGGCATTATCTCTTCCGCTGACGACATGGCCGATTTCGAGGCGGCCATGCTCGCCGACAAACTTCTGAAGCGCGGCACACAAGATCTTATGTGGACGTCCCTCAAGACGGCGGATGGAAAAGAAACCGGCTATGGCCTCGGCTGGGGAGTCATGGACAAGTTTGGTTTGCACATTCTGGCGCACACGGGCGGCCAACAGGGAACCAGCACGGCTTTTGCCGTCGTTCCGTCCAGAAATGCGGGAGTAGTTGTGCTCTGCAACCTGGACGACGTAGAGGTGAACCAGCTTGCCATGCAAATCCTGCGCATGGCTCTCGACGTTCCTGACGGCATCCCATAACAGCTACTCCACTTCGGTCGGCGGCGCTAGTCCGGCGGCCACTCCCCAAAGAGGCGGTCAAGCACGTCGTCGAACCAGTATTTGTAAAAGCCGTCATCGCACGGGCTCACGTTGAAGCCGTAAGTTTTCTCAAAGTGCCTTCCGAAATGCGGACGCCGGCCGTCCGCATCGCAAAAGGGATATTCATCAGAAAGGGTCCAGGAGCTGAAGACGCGTCCCGACTTTTTCATGATGTTGGGATCTGCGGCGAGGCAGGCAATGGCGCGCCCGGCATAAAGAGGCGTTTCCGACTCGGCATAGTCGGGCACTTTTTTCACGGCGTCCCGCCAATTGGCTTCGGTGACGCCAAATTCCTCAAGCATCACTTCCGAGCGCAAAAAGCCGGGCGTTAGCGCTACGGCAGCGACGTTCTTTCTTCTCAGCTCGCGCGCCATGGCAAACGCCAGGCGGATGACGGTCGTTTTGATCAAGTCGAACATGAGATTTCCGCGATAGGTGTAGGAATCGCCGTCGCCAATCTCGACAATAAGCCCCGGGACAGTTCCTCCTTTCGCTGTTTCGATGAGCAGTGGCGCGGCAAAGTGGCTGGTCAGAATGTGCGTATGGATGGCGTTATGGAACATCGCAAATCCTTTTTCGAGGTCGAGCTGCCAGAAGGTCCTGCCAAACTCATGTTGCGCACTTTCGGAGATGTCGTTTACCAGCACGTGCAGATTTCCCTGTTCCTTGCGAATTCGGGTGAGCAATGCTTCGACTTGCTGCGCCTCCAGGTGATCGGTTACCACCGCGATCCCCTTGCCGCCTCGCGCGGTCACCAGTTCCGCGGTTTCCTCAATGGTTTCCGGCCGCCCGAGATAGTATTCCGAGGGCAAGCGCCGAACCGGACTCTTCTCTGTGCGCTTTCCGCGCGTGCTGCGGCCCGTGCAGTACACCGTCGCGCCTGCTTCGCCAAGCGCCAGCGCCGTGCCTCGCCCCACTCCGCGAGTGGCCCCTGCGACAAGCGCAACCCGCCCCTTCAAGTCCGGCGGCTGATAGGAAGAGACCGAAGTCATGGTCACCTCGGTAAGGAAAGATGTTCTATAATAAACAGCCATTCATTAATGTCAAGTAGAAAATGAACCACCATTCAGTTATTCTGGCCGTCGGTTCGGGGAAAAGCTGCCCGGGAGGCGTTTAAGAAAGCTTAGGACGAATGTCACCTCGCCCTCGCGAAACTTCGGACCAAGAGATCCTGGCCGCTACTGCCCGCGCCATGCAACGGTACAGTCCCACGCAGCTCACGCTGGCGCACGTGGCCAAAGAGGCCGGTGTCGTTCCAGCCACGCTGATCCAGCGCTTCGGCACCAAACGTGGTTTGCTGCTGGCGTTGTACAGCACTGTTCCGGCCAGTGTCCCCGAACAGTTTGCCTCCGGGCGCGCAAAATACAGATCACCTCTGAAGGCGCTGGTCGAGCTATATGTTTCCTCCAGCGGTTTTGCTGCGACTCCTGAATCCATGGCCAATGGATTGGCGTACCTTCAGAACGACCTCACCGACCCCGAGTTTCGCGCCATTACGCTCGCACAATTCAAAGCGTGCCGCGCAGAAACGCGCAAGCTGCTCGACGAAGCCGTTGCTGCCGGCGAATTGGTGAAGTGCAACACCGCCGAACTTGCCCGCCTCATCCTGCAGGTTAACGGTGGGTCTATGCTGGATTGGGCCGTGTTTCGCGAAGGCTCGCTGGCTGCTTGGCTACGCCGCGACCTCGAGGCTTTGCTAGAACCTTATCGGCGAACCCGCCCCAAGAGAAATTCCCTGCGGGCTAAGAATTGCTCGTGAGGCAAATCTTTGATGCCGATAGACACCGGTCCCCCATCCCGCGACCCCCGATTCGTCAGTTTCGCATTAAAGGTCACGCGTATAGATGACGCAACCGTCAAGACTAAAAGGAAACTATTGGTAATTCACCCTAATCCGTGTTACAGTAGATTTGCGTTTGTTGCTCTTGTATCGCCTTTGGGTAAGAAAAGCGGTCGCAAGGTCACACTTGCGGCCTTTTTTTTGCGAGGTTGGTTCCGGCCTTGCCAGAACTAACTGAGCGAAGCTTGAAGACGGCCGTTGCTCTGATGAGGGGCTCGGGACTTGGGGCACCAGATAGCTTAAGTAGTGCTCAGCCGTACTGCGGCTGACAGAAACGAGTAGAAGAAGTGAGTAAAGAACAGGGTACCGTGAAGTGGTTTAATGCCAGCAAGGGCTTTGGGTTCATCCAGCGCCAGAGCGGGGAGGACGTTTTCGTCCATTTCTCCGCCATTGTGGCCGATGGCTACAAGACTCTAAACGATGGCCAGGCGGTTGAATTCGAAGTGACCAAGGGTCCGAAAGGACTGCAGGCCACCAACGTACAGCCCCTCTAATTTCCGGTTCACAAGAAAAACAAAAAAAGGGCGGCGCGCAGTGCGCCGCCCTTTTTTGCGGTACGCCGTGCATGTTCGGCAGCTAGCGGGTGAAAGTCCCGCCCCAACCTGATGGGAGGTGAAGGGTAGCGAAGCGCATGGGCACCACCGTGAGGCGGTGTCTAAAGGAAGCGTGGAGCAAAGATACGGGCCGATGGACAAGAACTGGATTCGAGGCCTACGGCGTCGGACGAGCGGGCCACTGATCGCAAAGTCCGTATCCATCAAAAGCACTGGTGGTAAATCCGGCGGTCGCGTATCGAAAGCGGTCGAACTTATCACGGGAGATCTGCGGCACGTCGCGGATTCACGACTGAGGGTGAAGTAATTCACTCTGATCCTGCCGCAGAAGTCAGCAGCGGGCGTAGTGTGTGCTGAGCAGCGCGTTGTTCGGGAGGGTTCAAGTCCCTCTGGCGCTCGGATGAGGGGCGCCATATCCGAAAGCGGGAGTAACTTCTCGCTGGCCGGGGAATTGCAGTACCCCGGAGGGCAGGGTGTCCATCGCAAGATGGAATCCGAAGGGCATGAGGAGAACTACCGGGCTGTAATCGATGGGGGCCACCCCGAAGATGAACCGGTCGGCCAAAGGTGGGGCACGGTCAAGCCTGCACTATGGAGGCGAAGGCGTTCTCATCCTCCCACCGCACCAAGGTGTTTGCGGACGGCACGGTACGGAAGAACAACACGTGACCTCGGGAGGACTGACAGGGTCTCCGGGTGGCACCGGGGTAAGCGAACCTATAAGCGCAAGCGAAGTGGCGAGCGACGCTCTGTCAGTAGTCGGACGGCAGAGATTTTTTCGGGTCGGTCGATCACGAGAAACTTCTCACGCTGGTAGCTCAGCGAGTGGCGGATGGCCGAGTGCTTCGCCTCATTGAGGCGATGCTCAAGGCGGGAAGCTACGGCAAAGGGCAGCTCTTTCCGAGCGAGCGCGGTCGCATCGCTTCAAGCGCTGGCGCAACTGCGGCTGGAAACAGCTGCCGGAACGAGCGCTGTATGGCGAGCATCGACTTGTTAACTTGGTTGGGTTGATTCCTTCTTTGGCATCTGCTTGACGCTTCGTGAAAGCTGCCTACGCGAAATGTGTATGGGCAGTTTGGGCGGCGGACGGAGGCCAGCGCGCAAGCGCGCCTCCTCCGACCCGACACTCACGCGAGTGAGGAAGGCCCAAACAGTGAGAGCGAGTAGTAGAACGTCGAACTCACGGGTGGCACTGCGCCAGCCAATCAGCTACGGCTGAGCTTTACAGGGTCAGAAGACGGTGAAGCCGAAACGGAAACCTGCAGAGCGGCGAAGCCCTTGTGGCAAACGACGCCTCGAACCTCCGGCCCGCGAGGGCTCAACTCCCTGAACCGCCGTATGCGGACCCGCATGTACGATGGTGTGGGAGGGGAGGACGGGTAACCGTCCCCCCTATCCCTATTGTACGCCACGCATGTTCGTCAGCTAACGGGTGAGAGTCCCCCAAAGATACGGACTCACAGGTGGCATTGCGCCAGCCAATCAGCTTCGGCTGAGCTTTGCGGGTTCAGAAGACGGTGAAGCCGAGACGGTAACCTGCCGAGTGGCGAAGCCCTTGTGGCCAAAGACGAATCGAACCTCCGGCACGCCTACCGCAGTGCCGGCTCCGCTACTTCCGTTGCACCTCTTGCCGAGCGATCCTTCAGGAACCCTCGCGCTGCCAGCAGTTCCGCATTCAGAAGCGCCGCGCCCGCAGCGCCTCGCACCAGATTGTGCGAGAGCAGCGTAAGCTTCACGTCATGCAGCGGGCACTCCCGGATTCGCCCGACCACCGCCGCCATTCCTTTCCCTGCCGCAGCGTCGCGCCGCGGCTGCGGCCGGTTTTCGTCGTCCACTACAATTACCGGATGCCGTAACGCCGTCGGCAATGACGCCAGTTCCTCGTCTACTTCAAACTTCTGCAGCGCCTCACGAACCTCCGCGAGCGACGCGATTTTCTTCAGCCCAAGTGATACGCATTCGAGGTGCCCATCCAGCACGGGGACGCGATTGCAATGCGCGCTGATTCCCAGTCCCGCCTCAATAAACCGCGTGCCATCCCACTTGCCAAGCAACTTTTGCGGTTCCGCCTCCATCTTTTCCTCTTCGCCGCTGATGAACGGCACCACATTGCCTTGAATATCCATCGACGCGACGCCGGGATATCCTGCGCCGGAAATCGCTTGCAAGGTCACCACGAAAATTCTTTCCAAGCCAAACGCGTCCGCCAGCGGCTTCAGCACGAGCACCAGCCCTGCGGTCGAGCAATTCGGGTTGGTTACGATAAAACCTGTATCGTATCCGCGATTCTTGCGTTGCACGGGAATCGCGTCCAAATGCGCCGCATTCACTTCCGGAATCAGCAGCGGCACATCCGCGTCCATCCGGTGGTTTCTCGAATTGCTGACCACCGGGTATCCCGCGCGCGCGAAATCTTCTTCCACCGGTCCGGCTACGGAAGAATCCAGCGCGGAAAAAACAAAATCACAATCCAGCGCCGGTTCGACGCCCTTCACCACCAGATCGCGCGCCACTTCGGGAATGGGCGTTTCCAGGTGCCAGCGCACCGCTTCGGCATAGGTTCTGCCGGAGGAACGTTCCGAAGCCGCCACTTCGGTTAGCTCGAACCAGGGATGTTCTGCAAGGAGATTCACCAGGCGTTGCCCGACAATTCCCGTTGCGCCCAGCACTCCAGCGCGCCATTTTTTCTCAGGCTTCCTCGCCCGCTTGGTTTCTAGCTGGCCGCCCGGCAATTGGCCATTGCTCCTGCTTTGAGCCCGCGGACTCATGCCACACCTCCCGGAGGAAGCGCGCCAGAAAATTCGCCAGGCGGTCCAATCCGGGTGCCGCGCGCTTGCGGATTGAACGTGTTCCGTACCCACACCACCATTTCGCTCTCCGCGGCCAGCGGCAGCACCTTAGGGTGCAGCACTTTTGCGCCGCTTGCGGCGAGTGCGTGCGCTTCGTCGTAGCTCAATTCATGAAGAAGCTGAGCTTCGGCCGCCTCCTGCGGATTTGCGGTGTAAATGCCGTCCACATCCGTCCAAATCACCAACTCATCCGCATCTACCACATACGCTACGATAGCCCCGGAGAAATCCGAGCTGTTGCGCCCCAGCGTGGTAATTCGTCCGTCGGGAGTCGCCCCAATGAATCCGGTTACCACCGGCACGATTCCTTCCTTCAAAAGCGGCAACAAAATCTTTCGCCCACGCCGTTTGCTTTGTTCCAGGTGCGGCTGCGCATCGCGGAAAGTGTCGCAGGTTAGGACGAATTCCGACGAAGTGACAGGCACGGAGGCAACTTCCAGCTTTTCCAGCGCCGCCGCGAAGAGCCGAGTGGTGAACCGTTCCCCGAAGGAAGCCAGCCGGTCAGAAAACTCAGCGCTCGTGGCGCCCTGTTCCCAACTTTCAACCGCGTGCAGCAGGTCGCGCCCAAGCAATTGCAACTCATAGCGAACGCGCCGATCCGCCTCTTCCGCCAGTTGCAAATTCTCGAGCACTTCCAAGTGCATCCCCAGCACGACTTCCGCTTCCCGCCGCGCCTGTGCCATTTTGCCGGCTGCCAGCGCCTTCTCGATGGAGAGTAGATGGTCCGTCACGCCTTTCATCGCGGAAACCACCACCGCCACCTTCGATACCTGCGCCGCCTTGCGCACCAGCCTGGCCGCGTGGAACATGCGCTCCGCTCCTAGCAGCGAGCTGCCGCCAAACTTGAACGCCACTACTTTGTTGTGCTTTCGAGTGACCCCGCCGCTCGGAAGCGCCGCGCCTTGGCGCGCGGCGGGGCTAGGTTCTGCTGCTTCTTCCAGTACATTTTCCTGATTCATGACCTGCGCTCCTGATTTCCATTCCCTAGTCCGGCGGCTGGAGCGTCTCTGGGGGGGGCTTAAAAGAAGAAACCCACCGCCAGGTTCGCTTCCGGCGGTGGGTTTGAAACTTTGTTTTGCCTTGCTAGCTGTTTCTCCCATCGCCCGAAGCGGTCATAGTCTTCTTCATAGTCGTGGTAGTCGACTTGGAGGTAATTCGCTTCGTGGCGATGGTCGTCATCACAACTTTAGCCTATCATGCCTTTTTCTGTAAGCAAAGCCTATTTTTTCCATTTTTCCGTATCCCCCCGAGGAATTTTTGAATGGTTGGCAGGAAAGGGGATGGGGGCGGTTCCGCGCAACTAAAGTGTGGCCACGCATTTGCATCTTGGGGACCCTGTGTTGCGTTCGCAGGATCACCGCCGCTACGCTTTGCGCGGCATGGCGCCCGCGAGCAGAACTACAGAAAACCTGAGCAGGGTATGGAACACTGTTGCTTCTATGTTTTGTAGGACTTCCTCCGCGAACCTCTGTGCGCCCGGCGTCCGTGCGTTATCCGCTTTCCTTCCGCGGGTCAAAGCTCACGGGGCACCCGTCACGCTCCCGCCAGTGACCGCCGTCACTGCTCTTGGTTCCTAGGGCGGCTATCCTGCTCCGGAAATGAGTTCGGAACCTTCATCGGTGCCGCAAGGCGGCTTCGCGCAGACCCACACGGTAAGGGAGCATTGCGCCGTGCCTTCAAAGGCTGTCAAGAGAAAGAAGAAGCTCGTTCGACGGGCGGACAAAGACTACTCGCAACTGGTACGGCGCAGCTATCAAGCAGCGTTCCTGCTTTTGAATGTTTGGCTGGGTGGCGTTTTCTATTTTTGGGTGCTCGGCTTGGAAACCGGAACAGCCACTGGCGTTGCCGATCCTCCCGCTGGCATCGCCGGAATGTACCGGCTGCCTCGAGTGCGTGGCAATTTGTCCGGCCGAAGGCGCGCTGCAGCTCGCGCTGCCGAAAATTTCCAAGCCTTCTTCCAAATCTCCGCGCCGAATTCCTTCTTGGGCGATGGCTGCCGGCGTTGCGATCTTGTTTTTTGGAATTGTGGGCTACGCGAAAGCCTCCGGCATCTGGGATTCGCGCATTCCCGCGGCGGTCTATCGGCAACTTGTGCCTCACGCCAACGCGGCGCGCCACCCTATGCCCGGCGATCAGGAAATTTCGCGCTGAGCGCGCCTGGTTGGAAGACTTTCATGGGGCGCTGAGGCCGGGGTGTCACCTTTGTGTTCGGTACGATCCGTAACTCGAGGCGCTTGCGCGGCGTTCGAGCCGCGCTCCGAAATCCTGAGCGCAGCGAAGGGACCTCAGCACGGACGCCTAGCGGGAACAACGGTATTTGCCAGAGTTTCAGCCACTGACGCGCTGGTATAAACGGTAAGGCTCGTCGGCGATGCGAGCAAAAGGACGAAATGTCAACTTTCCAGCATCGGCCGTCACGACGAAATCATCCGAGTCGGCCGGTGAAGGCCTGGCAGCTAAGAGTTGAGCTCGCGTCACGCGGGCGGGCAACTCAGCTGTGCCGAACAGGGAGAGCGGTCCGTGCAGCAGGGCTACCCAATCCGGATTCTGCGCATCGACCGCTTCGAGGCGCCATGGCATTCCCATCTCAAACTCCAGGCGATCGCCGTTCTTCCAGGTTCGTGTGACCGCGAAGAATTTTCCAGGCGTCGCGTCGCCCTCCGCGCGTTTGCCGTTGACTGAGATTCGCGTCTTGGCATCGGCCCAAGCCGGCACGCGAAGGTGAACGGTAAAGTTTTCGGGCCGACGGAGTTGAAAACGAAGCTCCGTGGTATTCAGTTTCGGATATTGCGTGGTCTGCGTCAGACTGCAGTGGCTGCCGTTTTGGGTCCAGGTTAGTTTCGACGGGAGAAACAGATTGACGTAGATTCCACCCTGACCCGGGTAGTAAGAGCTGATTCCGTAGTCCGCCGTTTGCTGCGGGAACGTGCCTGAACAGCAGGGCCATTTGTCCTTGTAATAGACCTTTTTGGCGTCGTGTTCGTTGTAGTCGGAGTAGTAGAAACTTGTGCCATCAGGAAGAATGGGCTTTGCGCCGGCAATGGTGTTGTAGAGCACGCGCTCCATGCTGTCGCCATAGCGAGAGTCCTCGGTCACGCGCAGCAAGTAACGCGTGATTTTGAAATGCCCGTAAGCGCCGCAAGGAGTTTCAAAGCTTGCATGTGTGCTGCCGAGGCTGGCGGCCAAGAGCCCCTTGTCCGGTTCCACAAATGCTTCGTTGGGGCCCCACCCGCCCGTCGCGTAGCTTTGTTCCTGCACCATGCGAAGGCCATTGGCGGCGGCACGCAGATACTTTTCATCGCCGAGCATAAGATAAGCCTGCATTGCAGAGCTAAGCGTGTTGACGTGGCTATAAGCATGTTTGCCGGGTAGCGCATTCCGGTTTTCCGCCAGCGCGTCGTAGTATTCGTGGTAGATGAAACGTTTTCCGAGATCGAAGTAACGCTTATCGCCACTGCGTTGATAGGCCAGAAAGAGGTTTTCAGGAAGCGTGTAAGTTTCGTCCCAGGTATAGGAAATATCCTTGTGTGGCCGCGCCTCCTGTTCCGCGCGACTCAAGGCTTTCTCGGGCAGATGCGGCACGACCGCGTCGGTTGCCCGCTTGAGCACTTCGAGAGCGATGGGATCGTTGGCGAATTCATGCGCATCGATCAAGCCACAGCAGGTTTTGTCAAACGTATAGCCTGGCAGCCGGTAATCAACGTAGAACTTTCCGCTGGGTTCCACAGTCTCGGCGAAGCCGCGCACCAAGCGATGAACTTTGGCCTGCGTTGGCTTTGAGCCCGTAATGGCGTAAGCGCGCGCTAAGCCCGACAGATACTGCCCAAAACTGTGGCCCGGAATGAATCCGTGAAAATTGTTCTCGGGGTTGAAGTCCGTGGCATTGTCGTACCAACCGCCGAGCTTCGGGCCCGGGGCAGGCATTCCTTCGCGCTGGCGAAATGGTTTGAGGAGGCCATCCTCATCGAGATGGAGAAACAGTTGATGATTTTGCTCAAACTGAGTGCGGAAAGGACCGTCAAGAAGCTGTACGCTCGAATAGGGAAAAGTGGAAAGCGGAGGCGAAATCGCTGCGGTGGCGCTGTTCGCCCAAATGGGTACGGAGGGGGCGATCCACGCGCCCGCCGCCGAAATCATGGCGGTCTTTGCGAACTGACGCCTGGTGGTACGTTTCATAGGCCCCGCTCCGACTCCGGTAGTGCAAGCGCTTGCAAGATAATCTATAACTCCAAAGAAGTTGCGGAGCAAGCTGTAATCATCTTTCAGGATGCAGTATTCTTCGCTAGAAACAGAGCTTATGCGCATGCGGACAAAATTTATCGGTGCCATCCTTCTTTGCGTTTCTCCCGCTTTCGCGCAGCAACAGAAGGAAAATCCACTCGACGCCATCCGGGCGGCACTTGCGAACAGAGATTTCGACCACGCGGTCGAACTCACCCGCGCGGCGCTTCGCATGTCGCCGAATAACGCGAGACTCTGGACCTTTCAAGGCCTCGCTTTTGCCGGAGAGGGTGACAATTCCAACGCACTAGTTTCGTTCAAGTATGCGCTGAAGATAGATCCCGACAATGTGGGAGCGCTGGCGGGCGCAGCCCAAAGCGCTTACGCAACAAACAAAAGCGCGGAGGCCGTGCCGCTTTTGAATCGCCTGCTGCGATTGCGGCCGGACGAACCTACGGCGCACGCGATGCTGGCGGTCTTGGAATACCGCCTAGGCAACTGCGGCGCTGCGACCGCGCATTTTGAAAAGGCCGGAGAAGTGCTTCGTTCTCAATTTGACGGCCTAAATGCCTTTGGCATGTGTCTGGTTAAGCTAAAGAAGCTGGATCAGGCGGAGTCGGTGTTTGGTCAAGCGCTCAGGCTTCGCCCCGAAGACCGCCGCGAGCGACATCTGTTAGCCTCTTTGGAAATCATGACGCGAAAACCCCAGAATGCCTTGGCCACACTGAAGCCTCTCGTCGATGACGCCGATCCCTCTGCCGATACGCTGCAACTTGCCTCCGCTGCCTATGAAGATTTGGGGGACACTCCGAAAGCGGTCGAAACGCTGCGTCAAGCCCTCCTGCGAGATCCTCTAAACGTGAGTTTGTACCTGGACTTTGCGAATATTTCGTTTTCCCATGAATCGTTTCAGGTTGGTATTGACGTGATCAACGAGGGGTTGCGGCTACAACCGAAATCAGCGGACCTCTACCTGGCGCGTGGTGTCCTGTACGTGCAACTCGCGCAGTACGACAAGGCAGAAGCGGATTTCGAGAAGGCCCAGGAGCTAGACCCCGCGCAATCTCTCGGCGCTGCGGCCGAAGGACTGGCCGCAGTCGAGGAAAACGATCTTGACCATGCTCTTGCCACGGTGCAAGCAAAGCTAAAACAGAATCCGAATGATCCCATGTTGCTGTATCTTCAAGCGCGCGTGCTGACCGAGAAAGGGGCGGATTCGGGAACGCCGGAATTTCAGCTGGCGTTCGAGTCCGCGGAGAGAGCCATAAAGTTGCGACCAACACTCGCTGCAGCTCGAGAAGTGCTGGCGAAGCTCGATATGGAGACGGGACAATACAAAGAGGCGGCCGATCAATGCCGAAAAGCGCTTGCCAGCGATCCGCAGGACCAAACCGCTTTGTACCGTTTGATTCAAGCACTCCGCAAGATGGGAGACAAGGAGGAGATCCCGGCTTTGCTGAAGCGCCTCGCGTCACTTCGCGAGGAAGCCACAAAAGAAGAGAGAGAAAAGTATCGATATAGGTTGATTGAGGAAGGAGAGCCGGCGAAGCCGTAAAATTCGCAGCGAGAGCTTCTGTCGTTGTCCGAAACGAACGCAAAGTCTGTCTGCGCGCCCCGTTTTCTGACCGTGGCCACGACACCTGTGAAGCACGCAAAGGATATGAAACTTTCCAAGGTTGTTCCTCCGATGAAGTACACCCGCCGCGCGTTTGTCCTTTATGGTATGGGCGCTGCGGCTTGTTGGAGCGCCAGAAGACTAGCCGCCCAGGGGGTTGCGACCCACAGGGCGAAGCCGCTCGCCAGACCGGCACCTTCGGGCCGGCCCTTCAACGCCCAATTTGCGGACGTCGCGGCCGATGCGGGATTACAGGATCCCGTGATTTACGGAGGGGTGGAAAGCAAGAAATACATCCTGGAGGCCACCGGATGCGGCTGCGCCTTTCTCGATTTCGACAACGACGGATGGATGGACATTTTTTTGCTTTCTGGGACACGCCTTGAGGGCAGTCCGCCAGGAACAACCAACCGGCTCTACAAGAACAATCGCGACGGAACTTTTTCTGACGTCACAGGGAAAGCGGGACTGCACCGCGAGGGTTGGGCATGCGGAGTTTGTATCGGAGACTACAACAACGATGGCTTTGACGATATTTTCTGCACCTATTTCGGGCAAAACGTTCTCTACCGCAACAACGGCGATGGAACGTTCACCGATGTCACTAAGTCCGCTGGGCTGTTAAACGACCAGCCGAGATGGGGAGCGGGATGCAGTTTTCTGGATTACAATCGCGACGGTCATTTGGATTTGTTCGTTTCCAACTACGTGAGGTTTTCCTTCGAACACGCACCCGTACCCGGGGAGAATATCAACTGCAATTGGAAAGGAATTCCCGTCGAATGTGGACCGCGTGGGCTGCCGATGGGGAGGCATTCTCTCTACCGAAACAATAGCGATGGAACATTCACCGATGTCAGCCATCAGGCAGGAATTGCCAAAAGCGAAACCTATGGCATGACTGTGGTGGGGGCCGATTTTGACGAAGACGGATGGCCGGACATCTACGTTGCCTCGGACTCTACACCGAGCTTGCTGTTCATGAACAATCATGACGGAACGTTTCGTGAGGAAGGCGTAGTGCGAGGTGTGGCCCTGAGCGACGACGGCATGGAGCAGGCGGGAATGGGCGTCGGTGTGGGCGACTATGATCTGGATGGGCACCTGGATCTTTTCAAGACCCACTTCGCGGACGACGCTAACGGTCTCTATCGCAACGACGGCAAGGGATATTTCGACGATATGACGCGATCGTCGCGCGTCGGCGTGGAAACGCGCTATGTATGTTGGGGCGCCGGAATTACCGACCTCGACAACGATGGTTACCCAGACCTGTTCATGGTGACCGGGAACGTCTATCCGGAAGTAGAACGAAAGCTCCCGCATTACGCCAACAAGACACCGCGCGCGGTGTTTCGCAATCTTGGCAACCGCACTTTTGAAGAACTGGTCGAGGTGGCCGGCCCAGGAGTGGCGGCGCCGCATTGCAGCCGAGGGTGCGCTTTCGGCGATTTTGACAACGATGGGGACGTAGATATTCTGATCGTCAATCTGAATGAGCCGCCCTCGCTGTTGCGCAACGATGTCAGCGAAAAAGGAAACTGGATCAAAGTGCGGCTAGAGGGCGTAAAGTCCAATCGCACTGCGATCGGAGCTCGGATTCTCGTCCATTATGGAGCAGGAACGCAAGCGCAGGCGGTCGTAAGCCAGTCGAGCTTCTATTCCTGTAATGATCCGCGGCTGCACTTTGGCTTGGGAGCTTCCACCGCCGTGGACATTGACGTGTACTGGCCAAGCGGTTTGCACGAAGTCTTCAAACGAATCTCTGCCAATCAACTGGTTACGCTGCGGGAGGGGGTAGGGCGAGTGAAGAACCGCGGCTGGTCCAAGGCCTAATTCCAGCAAAGAGAGGCTTCCTCTGTTTCGGTTTTTGGTTTTTTGTGAGTTTTTTCCTCAAGCTAAAGCAAGCCGGCAACATTGGAGCCACTTCGATCCGCCCGATGATTTTGCCCGATGATTTTGCTTGACAGATCGAAAGCAGGGATGATACAGACGGCAAGTACTGCAAGCGTTTGCAGCGCATCTGGAAAGCAAGATCCCAATATGCCCGTGCACGCCGGGTGGTTCTTCCCCTTCAATGATGCAAGCGTTTGCAACCAGTTTGAGGAAGCTCCGAGTCCTTTTTCGGTGGGCAGAAGGGCTTTCGGGGAGGTGCGGGATGAGCTGTATGGTGCGCTTGAGTCCATTTCGCTGGCAGCGAATCACGCCGATAGCATTTTTTCGCGGTGTCCCCGGGCTTCTGGTGATCACCATCTTCCTTGGTATTCCCGTCCGAGCTCAGTTTACGGGGAATATCCAAGGCACGGTGGTGGATCCGAGCGGAGCGGCCGTGGCGCAGGTCACGGTGGATCTTGTGAACAGCGTTACGCAAGTGACGGCGAGCACCACGACCGACTCGACCGGAAGCTATCGGTTCTTGAGCTTGGCACCTGGGTCTTACAAGATCACCGTCGAAGCCAAAGGGTTTTCGAAAGCTGAAACGACGGTTACCTTAGAGACGAACCAAAACCTCAACGTGCCGATTTCCTTGAAGGTCGGTGCGGCAGCGGAATCCGTCACGGTTACAGCTGAGGCGCCGCTACTGAACGCGACGGAGACCAGGAATGAGATGACCCTCGAGACCGGCGAGCTTTCTACCTTGCCGCTGGCAGGCCGCAGTATGGTTTCGCTCGCGACGCTGGCACCGGGTGTCTCGGGGCTGGGCACCATGGGCGGCGGTCAGCCAGGTGGCGCGGGCACTCCCGGATCTGGCGTGGATAACTTTTCTACAGAAACAGCCGTGGACCTGAGCGCCAACGGTCAGGGTACAGTTTCCAACAAATTTATTATCGACGGGCTGGACGTCACGAGCGGGATTCGACAGGGCGTCTTGAACCTGACCCCCAATCCAGACTTTATCCAAGAGACGGCCATCCAAGTCAACACGTTCTCCTCTGAGTATGGTGGATCCAGCTCTATCCAGATGGCCAGCACCACGAAGTCCGGCACTAACGAATTCCACGGGCTGGTCAGCGACTATTTTAACTATCAGAATATGTTCGCTGGAACGGAGTTCACGCACGGGCTGCCCTATGCCGGCTTCCATAGCAACAACATTTCTGCGACAGTCGGGGGGCCGATCATCCCGCATCATCAGTTTTTCTTTTTCTTCGGTGTCGAAGCCTTGCGCTCGTCTGCCTCTACCGGAAATCAGGCGATCACGTTTCCAGACCCGGCGTTCGTGGCCTGGGCCCAAACAAACGGTACGGGCACTTTTGGCCCGAAGGTTCTTAATACTTACAAACCGACCGGAGCAACCGCTACCGGAGTTGCCAAGACGGCAGGGGACATTTTTCCAACCACCTGCGGCACCGCGGCGACGAACAATTTACCTTGTGCGACCCCCATGATTGACAATGGCGTTTTCAACTCGACGAATTTTCGCAATGGAACACAGTACTTCGTCCGGGTAGACAAATATTTCAAGAATGATCGCATCTATGGGAGCTATTTCCGCACACCACTGCTTTACGGCGGACCAAACGTCATCCCGCAATTTTCCACCACGAACCATAACATCGAATATGCATACCAGGTGAACGAGACTCACACCTTTAGTCCAACCACGCTGAACGAAGCAATCTTGGCGGTGAATCGCGTCCAGGGCTTTATCGGCGAAACTGGAGATTTCACGATTCCTTCCATTGCTGTAAGTGGCATCAACGGGGGAAATGCCTTTTACGGCGTAGGATTCGCCCAGGGAGACTTCATCCAACACAATTACCACTGGCGCGACGTTTTGACCAATGTGCGCGGGGCTCACGTGTTGAAGGTGGGGTATGAAGGTTGGTTTGGGGATGACGTGGAGCCTTTTGAGGGACCGTGGTCTCAGCCAAAGTTCAGTTTCGACAATCTCCTGGATCTTGCGAATGATTCTCCCCACACAGAGGGTGGAATCATGTACGACCCCGCCACGGGCAAGCAAACCCTCTGGGAGTGGAACGCGGCGTCAAAGACCTGGGGGCTATTTGCTCAGGATCAATGGAAGGCCCGGCGCAACCTGACCTTGACCCTGGGTTTCCGCTTCGACGATCAAGGAAATCCCTATTCACGGTCCGCAACCACGGTGTTTGGTAATTTCTACTTGGGCTCCGGCTCGACCTTCCAGCAACAAGTGGCTAACGGCTTCGCGAAACCGACGCACAACGCGCTCAACGGCTCGCCGAAAGCATATAACCCGCGCGTGGGAGCGGCTTGGGATATAAATGGCAGGGGCGACTGGGTGTTACACGGGGGATTTGGAGTCTTTGCCAACTGGCTCACGCAAGCCAACGTCCAGGAGGAGTTTCGAGGCAATCCTCCCGGCCTCATCGAGCCGACTTTCACGCGCGGTACAGCCAGCCCTCCCGTTTTCGCCCAGGGAACCAGCAGCACGCCTCCGTTTGGGTTCACATTTCCCACCTTCGCAGGAGGGCTAGACTCCAAAGGCGGCATTGTCGGCGCAAACTTTCCTATTGGGGGGATAAACCCTAGCTTGAAATCCCCAACGGCATACATTTGGGCGGGAACCCTGGAGCATAAGCTCCCGGGTAGTCTTGTTGCCAGCGTGGTGTACAGTGGTTCACACTCCACAAACCTCGTCTGCAATGGGAACGGGGCGGGGCTCGTTAGCTATGGCTGCGACATCAATGACAATCCGGGCGACTTGATAACAAGTGCTGCTCCGGTAAGACTGAATTCCAGCTTTGGCTCTATCGCGTACGCCTTTAATGATCGCGTGGCGAACTATAACGGGGTCACGTTCGACTTGCGCGGAAGATCCCGTCGTTTCTTTTTTGACGCGTCCTACACTCGATCCGAGTCCAAAGACGATGCGGGGACGGGCGGAACCGGTTACGGCATCGCCTATCCAACGGCCCTGAATCCCCACCAGTTTTACAGCGCGTCTCCCTGGGACGTTCCGAATCGTTTCTCGCTGACTTTCAATTACGAACTGCCCGGTTTGAACCACAGACAAGGTGCGGCAGGACGTTTGACGGGTGGCTGGGGAGCAACCGGCACTAGCATTTATCAGTCCGGCTATCCTCTGACCGTCTGGACAACCGCACCCTTTTTAGCCGTGTGCGCCAACGGAAACCTCAGCAACCAGTCACCCGGTTGTTCCGCATCCGATCCTGCCGTCTCTTTTCAATCTGGCAGCGGGGATTTCAACGCGGACGGCGATAACTTGGACTATCCCAATGTGACCAGCCATTCGGAAAACATGTCGCGCAACGCTTATCTGAATACGGGCGTTTTTTCCGCGGGACAGTTCACGGTACCGACTCTCGGAACGGAAGGCAATGAGAAACCTCAACAGTTCCGTCAGCCCAGCTTTGTTGAGACCGATTTCAGCATTTACAAGGACACAAACATCGCAGAGAGGCTTAAGTTCCAAATGCGGTTCGAGTTCTTCAATCTCTTCAATCATCCGAATCTCTACTTGGATAACAACTTGGCAAACGGCACGTTCGGAAAGGCAGTAAGCCAGCAGCTTCCTCGGTGGTGGCAGATTGGAGGTAAACTCAGTTTTTAACGCCAGCCCTGAGCGAAGTCAGGAGGTTGAAATGGCAAAGAGATCGGAAGTCTCGAGGCGGCAATTCGTCAATTCCATGGTTTCCGCGGCGACGGTAGCATCACTGCCTTTAGAAAAGCTGGCGTGGCCGGAGGAACGCAATCCCGCAACCGCTTCCACGGTTCCAAATTCCGCCGCGAATTCCGGATGGCGAGACCAGGGTGTGCTGAACCTGGTCAAATCTCCCCATGCCAAGTTGCGAAATGTGCCCGTGCATGCGGTCACGATCACATCCGACTTTTGGGGAGCGCGCCGCCAGATAAACGTCGAGAAGAGCATCCCCTCCATGGAAAAGCTCCTCGAAGCCAATGGTCGCATGGACAATTTCCTCCGCCTGGCAGGAAACAGCGATGCGCCTCAGCGTGGACCGGTATTCTCTGATTCGGATGTTTACAAATGGACCGAAGCGGTAGGCTTCGCCCTTCAGTCGGGCGACCGCCCTGAACTGCACAACTTGGCAGACAAAATCATCAAGGAGGTTGTCGCTGTCCAGGAGCCCAGCGGGTACCTGAACACCTATTATGTCGGAGACCGCGCCAAAGACCGCATGACGCCTGAAGTGCAACGGTGGGGCCACGAGTTGTACAACATCGGCCACATGATCCAAGGCGCCATTGCCTACTACCGTGCCACGGGCGACCAGACTCTTCTAGACGCCGGCATCCGCTTCGTCGACGGCTTCCTCCTTCCGAACTTCGGTCCTGGGCCAGACAAGAAACCGATCTTCTCCGGCCATCCGGAGATTGAGCTCGCGCTCATTGAGCTTTACAGAACCATGGGGGATAAACGTCACTTGGAGCTGGTCGGGTATATTCTTCAAGGCGATGACCGAATCAAAGTGCCCCATCGTGGTTACGTGTACCACTTTTGCGGTATCCCGTTCACGTCGCGCACGCACCTTGAGGGACACGCTGTTCGCGCCATGTATGCGTGCTGTGGGGCAACCGACTACTATCTTGAAACCGGGGATCAAACCTATTGGAAAACTCTCAACACCCTTTGGGACGACTTGGCGTCTCACCAAATGTACATAACCGGTGGGGTGGGAGCGCGCAGCGACGGCGAGGCCTTCGGCGACGCGTACGAGCTTCCGAATTTCACAGCCTACGGCGAAAGCTGCGCGGCCATCGGCAACATGATGTGGAATTGGCGCATGCTCGCGGCGACTGGCGAAGCGAAATACGCCGATGTTATCGAGCGCGCCCTGTACAACGGGATCAATTCAGGCATGTCCCTTGATGGAACACTTTACTGCTACCGCAATCCGTTGGGCTTCGATCCTTCGAGCGGCGACCGAATCCGCAATCCCTGGTACGACGTGACCTGCTGTCCGCCGAACCTTGAGCGCACGTTTGCCTCGCTACCGGGCTATTTCTATAGCACAAGCAAGGACGGTCTGTATGTGCATCTTTACGACAATTCGCTGCTCGATTGGCGCCTTGAGGATGGAACGGGGCTGAAAGTGCAGCAGAAGACGAATTATCCATGGAAAGACGCCGTGGACATCACTGTGACGCCGGAGAAGCCAGTGGAGTTCACGCTGTACTTGCGGATTCCCGGGTGGTCGGACCACACGCAGGTGACGGTCAATGGGAAAGCGGTTCCGGGAGTCACACCCGGGAAATACCTTGCGCTGCGGCGAAAATGGGAGCCGGGCGATGCGACCAGCGTAAAATTCGATCTGACAACGCACACCATTGAGGCGAACCCGCGAGTCGTAGACGACTACGGCCGCGTCGCTGTGCAGCGCGGGCCGCTCGTCTATTGCTTGGAACAACTCGACCAGCCGGAAGGAGTTCGGCTCGCGGATGTGCGCCTCGATGTCAATCAAAAATCCTCATCCCGATTTCAAGAGGAGTTACGCGAGGACTTGCTGGGAGGCATCGTAGTTCTGAAGTGCACGGGGGCTGTTGAGGACAAGTCCAGTTTGCCTGCCGGGCTTTACTTCCGCTACAGGCCGGAAACTTCCAGTAAGCATGCGACCACGCTGACCTTCATTCCTTACTATGCCTGGGCCAACCGCGCCTCAACCCCCATGCAGGTCTGGACGCCGGTTGCAAACGCTTGACGAAAACGGCGGTGACGAGCACCCACGCACTTGCGAAAGGCCCTTGCGATCGCGCACGACCTGCGAAACCAGGTGTTCCTTGCAGATGGCCAGTCGGGCCTTTGATTCTTCGAGAACATCCGTCATGGGTGCAGGGCGGGCGGCCGGGAATGGGGGGAACGGGTGGGAGGAATAAGGCTTAGTGCTGATAGGCGCCGAGGTCAGAGCCGCCGCCTTGCGGGCGGGCTTGGCCGTTGATGTCCGTGTAGATGTACTGCTTCAGGTCGCTGAGGATGGAGGAAGACAGCCCGGGCAGCGTGCTGGGATCGATGCCGCGATTGTAAGCCGGGCTGGTGGCCAGCAAGGTCAGCCCCGTTCCCAGCAACGAAGGCGCGAGCGAAGTCGAGTAGCCGCCGATGCTCAGGCTCGGTGGGTTGACGAATAGCGGATCGGCGTTGATCAACTGCGACGGATCGGAGTAGCTAAAGTTGTTGGGCGCGCTGAAATACAGGTCGGCGAAATACTGGACATTGGCGTTGGTGCCTTCCTGATCGTAGGAGGGATTGTTGGAGGCCATGGCGTAAGTGATGTTGTTGATGAAGTAGCCGTTGTTGGAATTTTGCGTGGTGAACGAACCGACGTTGCCGAGCGAAGTGTCGAGGTCGTTTTTGTAACAGGTGTTGTTGATGATGTAGAAGTTGGTGACGGCATTGGCCTGGATGCAGCGGCCGCCGTTGCCGTAGACGACGTTATTGACAATGAGGGCCGGTGGCGTGTTGGAACCCAGGTCCAGGATGATGCCGTTGCCGTCGGTGTGGTTCGAAGAGCCGTCGTATTCTCCGGTGATGATGTTGTTGGAGGCGATGTTGTGGAAGCCGGAATAATTATCGAACCACTGCGCGTTGTTGTAGGAGATGGCGCTGGTCCAGCCATACAAATAGCCGTTGTGGTTGATGAGGTTGTGATCGCTGGTGAGGTAGTCGCAATCGACGGCGCCGACGCCGGAGCCGCCGGTGTTGTTAATGCTATTGGACAGGAAGCGCAGATGGTGGCCGCCTTGGCAGAGGAAGCCGTCGAGGGCGTTGTTCTGGCCGTCGAGATGCAAGCCGCGGAATTCTAGATAAGCAGCGCCGGAAGGGAAGCTGCCGTTGCCCAACTTGAACATGGGCTGGCCGGTAGCGCCTGCGGTCCAAACGAGATTCACCGCGCCGTTGCCATAGCTTTTGTAAACGATCCAGGAGGAGGGCGTGCCGCTTGTGGGCGGAAAGAAGGTAGAGCCCAGGTTGTAAGTGCCGGCGAGCAGGCAGACCACCGAGCCCGGCTGCGAAGCCGAGGCTGCGCCATGGAACGTTTTGGGCGCAGAGGCCGAAGTGCCGGAATTGCTGTCATTGCCGGAAGGAGAAGCGAACAGCGTGCAATCGGAAGCGGTCGTGCCGTTGCTGACGGTGATGCTCACTGTAGAACTAGTGGCAGAGAGCCCCGCAGCATCGCTAGCTTTAGCCGTGAGCGTGTGGGAACCGTTAGAGAGCGAAGCGGTATTCAAGCTGTAAGACCAATGGGTGGTGCCCGAAGCGTTGGCGTAGGCGCCGTTATCCACAGAGACTTGCACCGAGCTGACGGAGACGGTGTCCGAAGCGGTTCCGGAAACCGTAACCGTGCCAGAGACCGTGGCGCCGTTGGCAGGCGAGCTAACATTCACGGACAAAGCAGGATTGACGACGTTAATGGTGAAATTGCTGGACGCGGTGTGTGCGGCGGCGTCTTTTACCTGGACGGTGAAGGGGAAAGAGCCCAGCACGGACGGCGTGCCGGAAATCGTGCCGGAAGAACTCAGCGTAAGGCCAGTCGGCAGCGAGCCGCTTGAAAGAGACCAGGTATAAGGAGTGGTACCGCCGGAAGCTGCAAACGTGGCGCTATAAGCGCCGGACAAGGTCGCCCCAGCAAGCTGCGTCGTGGTGATTTGCAGGGTCGAGG
>Ga0209577_10000263_pt1 | contig 53238 bp, 52 predicted proteins | sample GraSoiAngelo_109_FD_185874 | JGI IMG/M metagenome (GOLD analysis project Ga0209577, IMG submission 185874) | Grasslands soil microbial communities from the Angelo Coastal Reserve, California, USA - 14_0903_12_20cm (SPAdes) (version 2) | ecosystem: Environmental > Terrestrial > Soil > Grasslands... | reverse complement strand
CGTCCGAAGTCATACGGGAAGCCTAGCGAGCGTAGGCCTCACGGCCGGCCTCGGCGAGCATGTCGTCGGCTAGCCCGCTTGGTCGGCGCGCCAGCTCCGTCAGTCCTCGGTTAACCCACAACCGGCTGGGCATTGTCCTCGAGCCAGTTGGCCAATTCCTCGACCGTAATCCCGGAGTTCGCGATTCGGACTGCCATGACGACCAGATCGGACTGCGGCACGAACAGGTCGAACCCCTCGCGGTGGAGCCATCTCTGCATGGCCATGGTCGACGTTCTCTTTTTGGCATCGACGAATCCGTGGTTCTTGATGAGGCCATGCCAAAGAACTGCTGCTCGCAGGGAATGGGTTGGGGTAAAGGTCGCGCCCGAAGCTTGCCAGCGGTGCAGCCAACACGGTTCGATCAGACCAGCGCCACGCACGCCGATATGCCCACCGTAGCGATCGATCATGACTGTGTGGATGAACATCAACTCGGCCAGGCTGACCAGCGCTTCAGCTGGCGCGGTCACCTGTCAGCGAGGTCGCGATAGGCAGAGTCGTACTGGTCCAGATTTCGCCGAACCCACTGAAGTAAGTCGGACGACGTCGCCGAGCGACTGGTGGGTCCGTTCGGTGTTGTAGTAGGTCACCCACTCGTCGAGCGCTGACTGGGCCAGTTGCAGGTTCCTGAAGACCTTGGCGGTGTCGAACTCAAGCCGGAGCGTGCGGTGGAAGCGCTCGACCTTCCCGGTTGTGGTCGGCATCCGAGGTTGGGTGAGCAGGTGCTCGATGCCGTTCTCGCGGCCGATGCGGTCGAATAAGACCTCCACCGGGGGCTGGGCGTAGCGGCCGGTGAAGACCTTGCCGTTGTCGGTCAGCACCTGCGCGGGGACGCCGTACCTTCGCACGACCTGCCAGAGCTCCATGGGCCGGCCCCGCTCCCAGCGCTTCCAGGTGTCCCGGCGAGGATGCCGACGAGCCTGCTCGACCACGCCGGCTCGGACCAGGCAGCGATATACCGCTGACTCCGACGGCAGCGGCTCGACCCCCTGTCGTGCATCAGCCGAAGGCCTCTTGGCGCGCCTCAGCCCAAACTGCACAATTGCTTGGCTCCGGAGCACGGATTCGAACCGTGAACCTTGCGGTTAACAGCCGCCTGCTCTACCGTTGAGCTACTCCGGAGCGGCAAGCTCTCGATTCTACCCGGGCCGCCTCGCGCCCCTACCATTGGGGGCATGGCCATCGCCGAAGACCTCGAGATCGCCCGCTACCTGAAAGACCAGCCTAAGAAGCTCTTCATCGGCGGCCGCTGGGTGGAGGCCGCGTCCGGCAAGACCTTCGACTCGATCAACCCCGCCACGGGCGAGATCCTGGCCAAAGTCGCCGAAGGCGACCGGGAGGACGTCGACCGCGCTGTGAAGGCGGCTCGCGCCTCCTTCGAGGCCGGCGTCTGGAAGGACCTGCCACCCTCCGAGCGCGCCAAGATGCTTTGGAAGGTCGGCGACCTCATCGAGGAGCGCGTGCTTGAGTTCGCCCAGCTCGACAGCCTCGACAACGGCAAGCCGATCAACGAGGCGCTCCTCTTCGACGCCCCGATCGCGGCTGCCACCTTCCGCTACTACGCGGGCTGGGTGACCAAGCTGCAGGGCGAGACCCACCAGCTCTCCTTCCCCGGCCGCTACCTGAGCTACACGCTGCGCGAGCCGGTCGGCGTCGTGGGCGCCATCGTGCCCTGGAACTTCCCGCTCATGATGGCCTCCTGGAAGGTCGCCCCCGCCCTCGCTTGCGGGAACTCCATGATCCTCAAGCCGGCCGAGGAGACGCCCCTCTCGGCCCTTCTCCTCGCTGAGATCATCCAGGAGGCCGAGATTCCGGCCGGCGTGTTCAACGTCGTGCCCGGGTTCGGCGAGACCGCCGGAGCCCGGCTCGCCGAGCACCCCGACGTCGACAAGATCGCCTTCACCGGTTCCACCGAGGTGGGCAAGAAGATCGTCCAGGCCTCGACCGGCAACCTGAAGCGCGTGAGCCTGGAGCTGGGTGGCAAGTCGCCCAACATCGTCTTTGCCGACGCCAACCTGCAGAGCGCCGCCAGCGGCGCCTTCATGGGGATCTTCGTGAACCAGGGCGAGGTCTGCACCGCCGGCTCGCGCCTCTTCGTCGAGGAGCAGGTCTACGAGCAGACGCTCGAGGAGCTGACCAAGACCGCCGCCGACATCCAGCTCGGCCCTGGCATCGACTTCATGACGCAGATGGGACCGCTGGTCTCGCAGGCGCAGCTCGACCGCGTCATGGGCTACATCACAGTTGGCAGTGAGGAAGGCGCTCGACTGGTCACCGGCGGCACCCGCGCCGATGGCGACCTTGCCAACGGCTACTTCGTCAAGCCGACGATCTTCGCCGACGTGAAAGGCACGATGCGGATCGCCCAGGAGGAGATCTTCGGACCAGTCCTGGCGGCGATCCCCTTCGCGAGCGAGGAAGAGCTCGTCGCCAAGGCGAACGAGAGCATGTACGGCCTCGCCGCCGGGGTCTGGACCCAGGACGTAAAGCGCGCCCACCGGGTGGCCCACGCGCTGCGCGCCGGGACCGTCTGGGTCAACTGTTACAACGTCGCCGACCCCGCCAACCCATGGGGCGGCTACAAGCAAAGCGGCTGGGGCCGCGAACTCGGCCCGTACGCGCTCGAGCTTTACACCGAGCTGAAGAACGTCATCCTCGACATCAGCTGACGCCTCGGCGCCAGCCTACTTGTCGGGCTTCGGCTCTGGCTTCTGCTCCGCGATCGGTTGTAGCAGGTCGGAAAGGGAGCCCTCGAAAGCCTCCAAGCGCTGGTAGACCTCGAGTACCTCGTCCGTCGTGATCGGCTGGCTCCGGTCGACCTTGCTCCGGCTTTCCGTCCACTCGCTGCCACACTCGCAGCGGTGGTAGACGTAGACGGTGCTGTACGACTGGTGCACGTAGATAGCCGCGTCAGAACGTTTGCGTCCACAGACGCACTCTGGGGACTCCGCTCCCGACTTCTTCCTTTTCGACAACGTGAACTCCGGCCTTTACTGAACAGGGATGCGGGCTGGCGGGATTCTACTCCGGCAGGGCTATCAGTGAACGGAGGAATTGAGCTCTTTAATTAAGCCCTCAAGATCCCGCAGCCGGCCCTCTCGCGCGGCTTCCTCCAGCGTCACGTACTGGGAGAGGACATCCACGAACCCGTCCCCGAGGCGATAACCATGCTTGTAGAGAGCGTCGCGACCATGGGGCAGGCGATCGACCACGTCGACGATGCGGGAGTGGCGCGAATACTCAGGCACTGGGCGGCGGGGCTTCCTTTTCAGCAACGACCTTTCGTCCGTGCCAGCGCTCCGGCAGCCACTTTGGTTTCTCGTCTGCGTAGGTCGCGACCAGAAGCCACTCCCCGTCCTTTTGCCGCGGCTCAACCCGGAGCTTGCCTTTGTGGCCTCGCGCCCGAACGGCGTCCATCAGGGCGACGCCGTAGAGCGCCAGCGTGATGACCTGGCTCTCCGTGTTGATGCGACCGCCTTCGCTGGACCCGTCGACGTGCGAGGTCCGGGAGTTGAGGATCACGTCCGGCTTAGGTTAACGGGCAGCCTCGGGCTGAAACGCCTCTAGCGAGGCGCCGCCGCCAGGATTGCCTCTACCGCCCGCGCGTGGCCGAGCCGTCCGGTGTCCACGACCAGGTCGTAATGGCCCGGTTTCAGCCAATCGTGGCCGTAGACCTGCTTCACGTAGGCGGCTCGGTTGGCGTCGGTCTCTTTGAGCAGCTTGCGAGCTTCTGGCTCACCCCGCTGCAGCAACGCCATGGCTTCCCGGACCCGGAACTCCTCGCCGGCCAGGAGGAAGACGCTCAGCGCATCCGGGCGGTCGCGCAGGATGTAGGCACCGCCGCGCCCGACGATCACGGCGTTGCCTTCCGCCGCCTGCTTGATGACCTCTTGGGTCAGCCGAAGCACCGACCGGCTCAGGTCAAAGGCAGGATCCGAATAGGGTGGCGTCCAGGCCGCCACGTCCTGAGGCGTCGAGAGGTCGACGGTGGCGAGCTGGCGGAGGAGCCGGTCGAGGAGTGAGCCCCGCTTTTCGTCATAGGCCTCGACAACGTCGCGGCCGAGCCGGAGCCGGCGGGCGACCTCGTCGATGATGTTGCTGTCCAGGTACTCCCAGCCGAGCCGGTCGGCCACCAGCCTGCCCACCTTCTCGCCCCCGGCTCCGAACTGGCGGCCGATCGTGATGGCGGCCATCGAACGGAAGCCTACAGCCGCTTATTCGAGGTAGTCGCGAAGTTTTTTTGAACGCGAGGGGTGGCGGAGCTTCCGCAGCGCCTTGGCCTCGATCTGCCGGATGCGCTCTCGCGTCACGCCGAACCTCTTGCCGACCTCCTCCAGCGTGCGCTGGTGCCCGTCGATCAAGCCGAAGCGGAGCTGGAGGACGCGGCGCTCGCGTGGGGTGAGAGTGTCGAGGATGTCCTCCACCTCGTTACGCAGCATCGTCAGGGAGGCGGCGTCGGAAGGCGAGGTGGCTTCCTTGTCCTCGACGAAGTCGCCGAGGTGGGAGTCCTCCTCCTCGCCGATCGGCGTTTCCAGCGAGACCGGGTCCTGGGAGACCTTGATGATCTCGCGCACCCGCTCCGGCGTGATCCCCATCTCCTCGGCGATCTCCTCGTCGGCTGGCTCCCGGCCGAGCTCCTGGAGCAGCCGCCGGGAGACGCGGACGAGCTTGTTGATCGTCTCGACCATGTGGACCGGGATGCGGATGGTGCGGGCCTGGTCGGCGATCGCCCGCGTGATCGCCTGCCGGATCCACCAGGTCGCGTAAGTGGAGAACTTGTAGCCCTTGTGGTAGTCGAACTTTTCGACCGCCCGGATCAGGCCCATGTTTCCTTCCTGGATCAGGTCCAGGAAGCTCATCCCGCGTCCGATGTACTTCTTCGCGATCGAGACAACCAGTCGGAGGTTGGCCTCGGTCAGCCGCTGCTTGGCCTCATACGAGTGGTAGAAGCGCTCGGAGAGGTTCTCCTTCGCGCGGTAGAAGGCCCGGTAGCAGTCGATGTCCTTGGCGCTCATCTCGCCGTAGCGGCGCGCCGCGTTGGTGTCGGCGATGTCCGTCGGGACGGCTCCGTCCTTACGGTTGCAGAGGCGCCAGAGCCGGTCGGCCTCCTTGCCGACCTCCTTGTAGATCTCGGCGCCCCGTTTCAGGCGGGTCAACTCGAGGAGGTCGTCGCCGAGCAGCGGCTCGCCGTACTTCTTGCGCTCGCCGTCGGCGGCGCGGTGCAGCTTCTCGATCGCCTCGGGGAAGGTCTCGTTGATCAGCCGTAGGTGCCCGAAAGCGTCCTTCTCCGGGATCGTCAGCTGGCTCAGCGCCTCGTGGGCGCCCCCGGCCTCGATGGCCTTGGCGAGGTCGACCTCGTCGGCGGCTGTCAGCAGGCTGACGCGGCCGATCTCCTTCAGGTACATCCTGACCGGGTCGTCGAGGGAGACCGAGTCCATCATCTCGATGTCCATCAGGAGCTCGTCGTCGATCTGCTCGACTTCCTCGAAGTCCTTCTCCCCGTCGGTGACCTCGATGCCCATCTCCTTGAAGGCCTGGAAGACCCGGAACACCTGCTCCGGCTCGGCCTCCATCTCGGGGAAGCCTTCGAGGATGTCGTCGGGCGTGATGTAGCCCTGCTCCTTGCCCTTGACGATCAAGGCCTCCGCGACCTGGATCAGTTCGTCTTCGAGCTTGGATTCGACTTTTTCCTGCGTTTTGGCCAACTAGCTCCTCTCCCGATCCTTCCGGGTCTTAAACGCTTGGACCTCCCGCGCTAACCGACGATCTTCCATTTCCAGCAGGGCGACCTGGTCCCGGTCGCCTCTCTGCTCCGCCTCTCCCAGGCGGCGGCGGACGTCGCCCAAGCGAGTCTGCAGGGATTCGAGGCGCAGGCGCCAGGTCAGCTCGGCAACGAACTCGTCATCGGTTCGAGGGGGCGGACTCGCCCACGCGCGTCTGATCAGATCCTGCTCCTGCTCCCCGAAGCTCCCCAGCCGGTCGCGAAGGGCATCCAATCCACCGGCCTGCAAAGTTTGCCGCATCAGGCCGAATGTTCGCCGGTCCTCCTCGTTGAAGTCGTCAGGAAGCGCGGACGATTCGACCCTGTCAAGGGCCTCCGGGCGTACAGCGATCACCGAGAGGATGTGCTGGCCGACCGAGAGCTTCTTCCCCGGCCGCGCCGGCTCCAAACCGCCTGGTTGGGCCGGAGCAGGGTGCCCGTTGCGCCGCATGAGGCGCTGATCGATGCCCAGCCACTCGGCGGCCTTCACCCGATAGGCTTCCCGGACCGCCGGCTCGGCGATCTTGAGAAGCACGCCGTAGACCTTCTCCAGACCGACCTGGAGATCGCGCGGCCGGGTCGGGTTGAGCCCGGCGATGGTCTCCCGGATCCAGAACTCCCATTCCGGCGGGGCAGCGGCGGCGGCCAACGACCAGTCACCTCCCGCGCGGAGGAACTCGTCGGGGTCCTTGGCCTCGCCGAGCGAGGCAACTCGCGTGCGCAGCCCGGCCGCGCTGCAGGTCTCGATCGCGCGATAGGCGGCTGCCTTGCCGGCCGGGTCGCCGTCGAAGGCCAGGATGACCTCCTCCGTGAACCTCTTCAGCAGCTTGACCTGCTCCTCGGTCAGGGCCGTCCCCGAGGTCGCGATGGCGTTGGCGACGCCGAACTGGTGGGCCACGATCACATCGAACTGGCCCTCCACCAGGACCGCGTGGCCCCGGCGCCCGATTTCCTCCTTGGCGAGGTCGAGGGCGAAGAGAACACGACTCTTTGAGAACGCTGGGGTGTCAGGAGAATTGACATATTTCCTGTCATCGGTACCGGTAGCGTCCCGGCCCACGAACGCCACCGTCTGACCACGCTCGTCCCGGATCGGGATGATCAGCCGGTTCTTGAAGAAGTCGCGCCCGCGCCGGACGAGGCCGGCCTGGTCGGCGTCGGGCAGCGAGTGCTTCCGGCTGGAAAGGAACTGCTGCAGGCTCTGGCCGCCAGGCGGCGCGAAGCCGAGCTGGAAGCGCCGCGCGGTCTCCGGCGAGACACCTCGCTTGGCAAGGATCTCCAGCCCCGGCCGCCCCACCTCAGTCGAGTGGAGCACATATTCGTAGTACTGGGCGGCCAGGCGGTTCAGCTCCAGGATCCGCTTGCGCAGCTGGCTGCGCTCGCGCGTCCCGGGCGCCTCCTTCACGAGCTCGACGCCGGTCCGCTCGGCCAGCATCTCCAGCGCCCCGCGAAAGTCGATCTTCTCGATCAGCTCCACAAAGGTGAAGATGTCGCCGCCCCGGTCGCAGCCGAAGCAGTGCCAGGTCTGCGTCTGCGGCGTGACCCGGAAGCTCGGCGTCTTCTCGGTGTGAAAGGGACAGAGGCCGGTGAACTGGCCGCCCACCTGACGTAGGCGGACGTGCTCACGCACGATCTCCACCAGATCGGCACGAGTCCGGATCTGCTCCTTGGCGTCGTCCCCGCCCGGCATTCCCGGGGAAGGCTACTTGGTCGTGGAGCCCTCGGCCACCACCGCCTGCGCGGCCGCCAGCCTGGCGACCGGGACCCGGTAGGGGCTGCAGGAGACGTAGTCCAGGCCCAGCTCGTGGCAGAGCTGGATCGAATCGGGGTCGCCGCCGTGCTCGCCGCAGATGCCTACTTCGAGATCGTGCCTGGTTTTCCGGCCCTCTTCGACAGCGATGGCCATCAAGCGACCGACGCCACTGCGGTCGAGGGTCTCGAAAGGGTTCTGGGGCAGGATCTTCTGCTCCACGTAGCGGCCGATGAACTTGCCCTCGGCATCGTCGCGGCTGAAGCCGAAGGTGGTCTGCGTCAGGTCGTTGGTGCCGAAGGAGAAGAACTGCGCGTCGCGCGCGATCTCGGAGGCGGTCAGCGCCGCCCGCGGGATCTCGATCATGGTGCCGAACTTGTACTCGACCTCGACTCCCTTTTCGGACTGGACCTGCCGTGCCACCGGCTCCAGCTCGTGCTTCACGAACCGCAGCTCGTTCACGTGGCCGACCAGCGGGATCATGATCTCGGGCCTGGCATCGACCCCCTTCTTTTTCAGGTTGCAGGCCGCCTCCATGATGGCCCGGACCTGCATCCGGGTGATCTCGGGGAACAGGATCGAGAGCCGGCAGCCGCGCAAGCCCAGCATGGGGTTGGCCTCGCGCAGCTGTTCGACCCGGTCGAGCAGCTTTTGGACCTTCTTCAGCTTTGGACTTTTCGGGTTTTTGATCCGCAGCTCGGTCGCCTGGACCAGGAGCGATTCGAAGTTGGGCAGAAACTCGTGGAGCGGCGGGTCGATCAGGCGGATCACAACAGGCAGCCCGTGCATGGCCTTGAAGATGCCCTCGAAGTCGGAGCGCTGGACCGGAAGCAGCTTCTCGAGCTGCTTTTCGCGCTCTTTGGTCGAGTCGGCCAGGATCATCGCCTGCACGATGGGCAGGCGGTCCTCCTCCATGAACATGTGCTCGGTGCGGCAGAGCCCGATGCCCTGGGCGCCGTTCTCGCGCGCCTTCTCCGCATCTCGCGGATAGTCGGCGTTGGCCCAGACCTCGAGCCGGCGGATCGCGTCAGCCCAGCCGAGCAGGGTCTTCTGGTCGGCCGACGGCTTCGGCTCGATGGTGTTCACCTGGCCGGAGTAGACGGCCCCATTGGTGCCGTCGATGGTGATCGTGTCGCCCTGCTTGACCACCGTCCCGTTGGAGCTGAACTTGCGCTGCCGGAGGTCGACGTCGATCTCGTTGGCGCCCACAACGCAGGGTCTGCCCATACCCCGGGCGACCAGCGCCGCGTGGCTGGCGGTGCCGCCGGTCGAGGTCAGGATGCCCCTGGCGGCGATCATCCCGTGCACGTCGGAGGGGTTGGTCTCGACGCGGACCAGGATCACCGCCTTGCCCTCCTTCCCCCACTCCTCCGCGGTATCAGGGTCAAAGACAGCCTGGCCAGTGGCCGCACCCGGGGAGGCCGGGACGCCCTTGCCGATGGGCTTGGCGTTGGCGTGCGGGTCGACGCGCGGATGGAGCAGCTGCTCGAGCTGGCGGGGCTCGACGCGGGCGACCGCCTCCTCGCGGGAGATGAGACCCTCACCCTCCATCGCGACCGCGATGCGGACCGCCGCTTCGCCCGTCCGCTTGGCGCCCCTGGTCTGGAGCATGTAGAGCTTGCCGCGCTCGATCGTGAACTCCAGGTCCTGCACGTCGCGGTAGTGCTTCTCGAGCTTCTCGGCGTACTCCTGGAATTGCCGGTAGACCTCGGGGTTGTGCTTCTTCAGCCCGCTGATGGGCTCGGTGTCGCGAATGCCGGCGACGACGTCCTCGCCCTGGGCGTTGCGAAGGTAGTCGCCGTAAAGCTCCTTCTCGCCGGTGATCGGGTTGCGCGTGAAGGCGACGCCCGTCCCGGAGTCGTCGCCCATGTTGCCGAAGACCATGGTCTGCACGTTGACCGCCGTGCCGAGGTCGTCCGGGATCTTCTCCGCGCGCCGGTAGGCAACCGCGCGCTCGGTGTTCCAGGAGCTGAAGACGGCGTTGATGGCGGCCCGCAGCTGCTCGAGCGGGTCTTCTGGAAAGGCTTCGCGGGTGTGCTTCTTGTAGAGGCCTTTGAAGGCCAGGACCACTTCGCGCAGTTCCTTCGGCTTGAGCTCGGGGTCGGTTTTCACGCCGGCCAGCTTCTTGGCGCCGGAAAGAGCGTCTTCGAAGAGGTCGCCCTCGATGCCCTTCACGATCTTGCCGAACATCTGGATGAAGCGGCGGTAGGCGTCGAGGGCGAAGCGCTCGTCATCGGTGAGGCGCTGCAGGCCGGTCAGCGTGGCCTGGTTCAAGCCCAGGTTGAGGACCGTGTCCATCATCCCCGGCATCGAGAACTTGGCGCCCGAGCGGACGCTCACCAGGAGGGGGTTGGAAGAGTCGCCGAAGCCCTTCCCCGCCTGCTTCTCGACCTCCCTCAAGGCCTCGGTCACCTGCTCCCAGAGGCCTTCCGGAAACTTGCGGCCGTCCGCGTAGTACTGCCGACAAGCTTCAGTGGTGATCGTGAAGCCGGGAGGCACCGGCATCCCCGCGCGCGTCATCTCGGCGACCCCGGCGCCCTTGCCGCCGAGGAGGTCGCGGAGGTCCTTGGAACCCTCTTTGAAGAGATACACCCACTTCGTCTTCGCTGCTGTCTGCCCCATCTCGGTTGATAAGTTTGAACGAGAGGGCGCGAAGGTTTTCTCCCCGCCCCCCTCTTGATCTCCCCCGAGTGGGCGAGACAGGTGCCTAACCGGCGGGCGGCCGACTTAGAGCTGGAACCGCTCCTGGAGCCGCTGGGCGAGGTCGGCGATGGGGACGCGGACCTGCTCCATCGAGTCGCGCTCCCGGATCGTGACCGCCCGATCCTGCAGGGACTCGAAGTCGACTGTGACGCAGTACGGCGTGCCGACCTCGTCCTGGCGGCGGTAGCGGCGGCCGATATTGCCGCCCGTCTGATCGTACTCGACGCGGAAGTGCGGCCGGAGCGCAGTCACGATCTCCCGGGCGGGTCCGATCAGCTCTTCCTTTTTGGAAAGAGGCATCACAGCGACCTGGACCGGCGCCACGTTGCGGTGAAAGCGCAGGACGACCCGCGTCTCGCCCTTGACCTCATCCTCGTCATAGGCGTCGAGGAGCAGCATGACGGCGATCCGGTCGGCGCCCACCGCGGGTTCGATCACCCAGGGCAGATAGCGCTCATTCGTCTCCGGGTCCAGATAGCTCAGGTCTTCGCCTGAGCGCTCCTGGTGCGTGCGAAGGTCGAAATCGGTGCGGTCCGCCACACCCTCCAGCTCCCCCCAGCCGAACGGGAAGTCGTACTCGATGTCGGTGGTCTGCTTCGAGTAGTGGGAGAGGCTCTCCTTTGGATGGTCGAAGAAGCGGAGGCGGTCGGCCCTGACGCCGAGCACCTCTTGGTACCAGCGCATCCGCTCGGCCCGCCAGTACTCGAACCAGCGGTCGTCATCGCCGGGTTTGACGAAGTACTCCATCTCCATCAGCTCGAACTCGCGCAGCCGGAAGACGAAGTTCCCCGGTGTGATCTCGTTGCGGAAGGCGCGGCCCTGCTGGGCGATGCCGAAGGGGATGCGGACGCGGGTCGAGTTGAGCACGTTCTTGAAGTCCACGAACATGCCCTGGGCGGTCTCCGGCCGGAGGTAGACCTCGGATGCGGAATCGGCGACCGGGCCCACGTGAGTCGCGAACATGAGGTTGAAGAGCCGCGGCTCGCTGAGCTCGCCGCCGCAGTTCGGGCAGCGCCCGCCCTGCAGCTGGTCGGCCCGCCAGCGACGCTTGCACTCGCCCAGGCACTGCACCAGCGGGTCGACGAAGTTGTCGACGTGGCCGGAGGCCTTCCAGACCTCCGGGTGCATGATCAGCGTCGACTCCAGCCCGACCACGTCGTCCCGCAGCTCGACCAGATGCCGCCACCAGAGCTCGCGGATGTTGCGCTTGAGCGCCACGCCGTAGGGGCCGTAGTCGTAGAACCCGGAGAGGCCGCCGTAGATCTCGCTCGACTGGAAGATGAATCCGCGCCGCTTGCAGAGCGCGGTGACCTTCTCCATGAGGTCGTCGCGGGTGATCGCCACCAGTGGACTGTAACGGCCGCTACGGACTAACCGGCTGTACGCATCCGCCTCAGGAAGCGCAGCGAGTTGAGCCGGCGGTCGAGGTGGTACTCGAGCTGGCTGGCCAGGACCTCCTCCACAGCCTCCATGATGCCGGGGCCTAGCTTGAGCCGCCGGTAGAGCGCCAGGTCGCCGGCGAAGATCACCCGCAGCACCTTGATCGCGCCTGTCTCGTAGACGGGCTCGGCGGGATCCGAGCAGCGCGGGCAGAGAAAGCCGCCCGCGGCCGCTGAGAACGGCGCCGGGACATCGGGAAGCGGCCCTTCGCAGCGCGCGCACTGCGCCAGCTGTGGCGCGTAGCCCATCAGGTCCAGTGCGGCGGCCAGGAAGTAAGCCGATCCCCGCCGGGGGTCGTCATCGGCGGCCAGCTGGTTCAGCGCCCAGGCGGTCAGCTCGTAAAGGTTCTCCACGGGGTTGCGGTCCTCGGTCACACGCTCGGCCAGCTCCGCGACCAGCGCGGCGTAAGCAGTCCGGTCGAGGTCGGCCGGGATCCGGGGACCGGGCTTGCGCTCGACCTGGGCGATCACGTCCAGGTTGCGCCCCCGGGCGAGGAGCACGTCGACGTGACCGTAGAGCTCGAGCGGCGCGGCCAGGCGGCTCGAGGTCTTGCGCACGCCCTTGGCGATGGCGCCCACCTTGCCGTGCTCCTTTGTGAGCAGCGTGAAGATGCGGTCGGCCTCCCCGTAGTCGAGCTTGCGGAGCACGACCGCAGAGTCCCGGTAAGTGCTCAGGCCTGCTCCTCGGAGCGTTCGCGCTCGAGGTTCTCCAGGTGCTCGCGAGCCTCTTCGCGCTTGATCAGGCCGGCGTCGAGCAGGGTGTCGATCGGCCAGGGCTCCGAAGACTGGATGCGGACCTGGCGCACGCGCTGCCCGTCCATCGCCTCCACGGTCCAGGTCGAGCCGTCCGCCTCGAAGGTGGCGCCCGCCTTGGGTATCTCGCCGAGGACCGAATTGACGTAGCCGCCCACCGAGTCGTACTCCTCGCTCTCGCCGAGCCGCAGCCCAAGCTTGTCGCAGAGCTCGTCGATCGGGTAGCTGCCGTCGACCAGCGCCTCGGTCTGGGAGACGAACTGGAGCAGCTCCTTCTCCGCCTGGTCGTACTCGTCGCGGATCTCGCCGACGATCTCCTCGAGCACGTCTTCGAGCGTCACGATGCCGGCCGTTCCGCCGTACTCGTCGACGACCACCATCATGTGCGCCCGGTACGTCCGCATCTCGTGCAGGAGCTCGTCGACCTTCTTCTGCTCGGGCACCTGGCGGATCGGCCGCAGCGCCTTCTGGATCTGGAAGTCGCGCCCGCCGTGCGAGTAGAAGCGGAGCAGGTCCTTGACGTGGATCAAGCCGATGACGTGGTCGATGTCCTTCTCGTAGACGGGCAGGCGGGTGTGCCCGTGCGCCGCGATCAGGCGCTGGATCTCCTCCAGGGAAGCGCTCTTGTCGACGGCGATCACGTCGGTCCGCGGCACCATCACCTCGCGGACCAGCATGTCGCCGATCTCGATGATGGAGTCGATCATCTCCCGCTCTTCTTCCTCGATGACGCCCTGCTCCTCGGACACGTGAAGGAGCGTCATCAGCTCCGCCTCCGTGACGTATGGCCGCGGCTGCGCGCCGGGAATCACCGCGCGGCTGACGGCGGTCACGAACCAGAGGATCGGCGAAAAAACCGTCGCCAGCGCGTCGACGATCGGCGCCACCTGGAGCGCGACCCGGTCGGCGTGGCGGACGGCCAGAGTCTTCGGCGTCACCTCCGCAAAGATCAGCAGGAAGACCGAGAGGAGCAGGCTGACGAGGAAGTCGGTCGCCGTCCGCAGGGTGAGGGGCAGGACGGGATGGATCAGCTGCAGGCTGAGCAGCGTGGCCGAGGCCGAGGCCAGGATCAGGGCGAAGGTGTTGACAACCAGCACGGTCCCCAGGAAGCGGTTCGGGTCCTGCTGCAGGCGCTGCAAGGTGGCCGCTTTGGGGCTCCCTTCCTCAGCGAGGTGACGGACGCGGAGCCGGCTGACGGAGGTCAGGGCGGTCTCCGTTCCCGAAGCCAGCGCGGCGGCGAAGATGCAGACGACGAGGATGGTCGCCTCGCCCCAAGACTGGGCGTTCATCGCTATCTGAAGAGCTCTGAGACGCTCCGGTTCTCGTGCACGCGGATGATCGCCTCGGCCAGCAGGGGAGCGACGGAGAGCACGGTCAACGGCGCGCCGCGCTTTCCTTCAGGGACCGGGATGGAATCGGTCAGCACGACCTCTTCGAAGGGCGCGCCGCGCAGGTTTTCGAGCGAGTTCCCGGTCAGCACGGCGTGGGACGCGGCCGCATAGATCGAGCCCGCGCCGGCCGACTTCAGAGCTCGCGCAGCCGCGCAGACGGTATTGCCGGTCGTGATCATGTCGTCGACCACGACGCAGTCCTTGCCAGCCACCTCGCCGACCACGTTCAGCACCTCCGTCTCCTCGTCGACGGGTCGCCGCTTGTCGATGATGACGAGGGAGGCGTGCAGCATAGTCGCCAGCTGGCGCGCGCGCTTCACTCCGCCGACATCCGGCGCGACCACGGCGAGGTCGCGCGTCTTCTTGGTCTCCAGGTAGGCGGCGATGATCTTGAGCGCGGTCAGGTGGTCGGTGGGCACGTCGAAAAAGCCTTCGATCGCCTCTGTATGGAGGTCCAGCAGGAGCACGCGGTCGGCCCCGGCAAGGGTGACGATGTTGGCGATCAGCTTCGCCGTGATCGGCTCTCGGGGCTGCGACTTGCGCTCCTTGCGCGCGTATCCGTAGTAAGGGATCACAGCCGTCACCCGGCCGGCCGACGCCCGGCGCAAGGCGTCCAGGATGATGAACAGCTCCATCAGGTTCTCGTTGACCGGGTGGCAGGTGGGCTGGATCACGAAGACGTCGTGTCCGCGCATCGAGTCGGCGATCTTGACGTCGATCTCACCATCCGAGAAGCGCCGCACTTTCGGGTCGGTGAGAGGCACGCCGATCTCGTGCGAGATCCGCTCCGCCAGTTGCGGGTTGGCGTCGCCCGAGATCAGCTTCAAGGCGCCCCAGGGCGAGGCCTCCTCGCTGGCGTACTCGACCGCGGTCTGCACCCTGCCGATCATCGCTTTCTCCCGATTTTGCGTGGGATCGCTCTTGCGGGCGCGCCCACCACGGTCACACCGGGGGGAACGTCGCTCAGCACAACCGACCCGGCGCCGGTCTTGCTGCCGCGGCCAAGTTTGACCGGAGCTCGCAGGAGCGTATCGACCCCGACAAAGGCGTCGTCCTCGATCACCGTCTGGTTTTTCGCGGTTCCATCGTAGTTGGCCGTGACCGTTCCGGCCCCGATGTTGACGTTCTCCCCGATCACCGCATCTCCCACGTATGCGAAGTGGGGCACCCGGCTGCGGGTTCCGATCCGGCTTCGAACGATCTCGCCGAAGCTGCCGATGTGGACGTCGTCCGCGACCTCCGTGCCGGGCCGCAGCTTGACGAAGGGGCCGCAGTCGGAGCGGTCGCCGAGGCGGCATTCGCGGAGCCAGGCATGGTCGACGACGCACGCGTTGCCGACCTCGGAGTCGGCGATGTCCGCGTAAGGGCCGATGCGGCAGTCCTCGCCGATCACGGTCTTCCCACGCAGGATCGTGAAGGGCTCGACTACAGTGTCGCCGCCGATCTTGACGCCCACCTCGACAAGGCAGCTGGCCGGGTCGGTGAACGTCACGCCGCCGAGCATGAGGTCGCGGACGATGCGGCTGCGGAGAGCTCGCTCGGCCGCGGCCAGCTGGACCCGGTCGTTGACCCCGAGCGCCTCGTCGGGATCCTCCAGGCGGACCACCTCGACGGGCGTGTGCCTCGCGACCAGGTCGGTGATGTAGTACTCGCCCTGGCGGTTGTCCGGCCGGAGCCTGGCCAGCTCTTCGGCCAGGCCCTCTGCCCGGAAGCAGTAAAGGCCGGCGTTGATCTCGGTGATCTCCCGCTCGGCGGCGCTGGCGTCCTTCTCCTCCACGATCCGGTGGAACCTGCCCTGGCCGTCGCGCATGACCCGACCGTCGTGCCGGCCCGGGACCACGACGCTGGCGATAGTCGTCGCTGCACCCGCCGAGCGGTGGGTTGCGTAGAGCCGCTTCAAGGTCTCGCCGCGAACCAGTGGGCAGTCGCCGTTCAAGACCAGGATGTCACCCCGCAAGCGCTCGGGAGGCACCATCGAGAGGGCATGTCCAGTTCCCCGCGGGGCTGCTTGCCAGACCACCTCGCAGCGCCCCTGGACGTGTTCGGCGACAGCGCGCTGGGCGGGGTTCAGGACGACCAGCGGCCGGTCCACTCCGGCCTCAGCGCAAGCATCGAGCAGGAGGTCGATCATCGGCCGGCCGGCCAGTGGGTGGAGGACCTTCGGCTTCTTGGATCGGAGGCGGGTGCCGAGGCCGGCGGCTAGGATGACAGCCGAAAGTGGTCGCTGGCTCAACAGGAAGTCCTAATCGTAGGGGGAGAGCGGCGGCCCTGACCGGGGCGGCCCTCCTGCTCGCGGCCTGCGGACTTGGCGGGGGTGGCGGCCAGACTCCCAAGCCCTCGCCGCATCCCTCGCCCCATTCCTCGCCCACTCTCGGTTCCAGCCCGTCCCCGAGCGGGCCGGCCTCCATCTGGGTCATCCCGCCGGTCGGTCTCCGGCTGCACGCGTCCCCCGACCGCTCCGCCGACACGGCCGCGGTGATCCGGCAGGGCGCCCAGCTCGACGTTACCGAGACGCGGCCCGTCGGCAGCGAGACCTGGCTGCACGCCCACGCTCACGGCTCTCCCGATATCGACGGCTGGGCGCTCAACGATCCCCTGCTCGTGACCGACATCCCGATGCAGCAACACGTCGACAGCCCCCTGGGTTACTCGATCCTCTTCCCGCAGAGCTGGACCTTCGCGCCGACCAGTCCCACGCTCCAGACGTACACGGGGACGGCCGACCTGAGCCTGCTGGTGCAGACCGCAAGCGACCTTTCCAAGCTGCCGGCCGTGCCCAGCGCCGCCGGGAAGTCCGAACGCGAGAAGGGACCGATCGATGTCTTCGGCAAGAGCCCGGTGATCACCTACTACCACCTGGACAGCGGCCGCTACGAGCTGGCCACGTCGCTGGAGTGGGTGCCCGGGCGTGCGTACCAGTTCGTGTTCAGGCAGCAAAGCGCTGCAGACTCGCCGCTTTTCGAACAGATGCTCGAAAGCCTGATCTTCACCTGAGCCTTTCGGGGCAGAATGAGCTCGATGGCCGCCAAGACCGAAGCCAAGCAGACGCGCACCCTGCCGCTGCTACCGCTGAAGAACGCTGTGGTCTTTCCACACGTCCTGGTGCCGCTGGCGGTCGGCCGGCCCCGCTCGCTGGCCCTGATCGAGCAGCTCCCGGCCGGCGATCGGCTGCTGGCCATGTCCGCCCAGATCGACGAGGACGTGGAGGAGGCTGGTTGGGACGACGTCCACCACACGGGGACGCTGGTCCGCATCCAGCACCTGATCAAGTTGCCGGATGGCACCTACCAGCTGGCCGTCCAGGGACTGGCCCGCCTCCGGTTGCTGGAGGCCACGCAGCACGATCCCTTTCTCACAGTCGCGGTGGAGCCCCACCCCGAGCCGGCCGACGAGGGGGGCGGAATCGAGATGGAGGCGCTCTACAGGAGCGCAGTCGACAGCTTCCAGCAGCTGGTCGCGATCGCGCCCTACCTGCCTGGCGAGCTGCTGCCGACCGCGATCAACATCGAGGACCCGCTGCACCTCGCCTACTTCATCGCCAACCACGTCAAGCTGGCGACCGACCAGCGCCAGGAGATCCTGGAGCTGCCCACGGCGCGCGCCAAGCTGGAGCGGCTGCTCGGCCACATGGCGCACGAGCTGGAGGTTCTCGAGCTTGGCCGGAAGATCCAGACCAAGGCCGAAGAGCAGATGGGCAAGGCCCAGAGGGAGTACTTCCTGCGTGAGCAGCTGCGCGCCATCCAGCGCGAGCTCGGCGAACTGGACCAGGACGCCGGCGAGGTCTCCGAGCTCAGGGAGCGGATCGAGAAGGCTGGCCTGCCCGCCGAGGCGCGCAAGGAGGCGGAGCGAGAGCTGATCCGGCTCGAGCGGGTGCCTTCCGCGTCACCGGAGTCCTCGGTGATCCGCACCTATCTGGACCTGCTGGTGGGACTGCCCTGGAACGTCTCGACCGGCGGCGAAGTGGACGTCGGCAAGGCCCGCGAGGTCCTGGACGCGGACCATTACGACCTCGACAAGGTCAAGCAGCGGATCGTCGAGCACCTCGCGGTCCGGCGGCTGAAGCAGCAGCGCGGCCTGATGGACCGGGGCCGGGAGCCGATCCTCTGCTTCGCCGGCCCGCCCGGCGTCGGCAAGACGTCCCTGGGGCAGTCGATCGCGCGCGCCATGGGCCGCAAGTTCGCCCGGGCGTCACTCGGCGGCGTCCACGACGAGGCCGAGATCCGCGGCCATCGCAGAACCTACATAGGCGCCATGCCGGGCCGCGTCATCCAGGCGATCAGGCGAGCCGAGTCCAACGATCCGGTCTTCATGCTCGACGAGGTCGACAAGCTGGCCTCCGACTGGCGCGGCGATCCTTCCTCGGCGCTCCTGGAGGTGCTCGACCCGGAGCAGAACAAGGACTTCCGGGACAACTACCTGGACGTCCCCTTCGACCTCTCCCGCGTCCTCTTCATCTGCACCGCCAACACCCTGGACACCGTGCCGGCGGCGCTCCGAGATCGGCTCGAGGTGCTCCAGCTGCCCGGCTACACCGAGGACGAAAAGCTGCAGATCGCCATCAAGTTCCTCCTCCCCAAGCAGCTCGGGGCGCACGGGCTGCTGCCGGAGGAGGTGGAGTTCACCGAGGAAGCGATCCGCCTCATCATCCGCGAGTACACGCGAGAAGCCGGGGTCCGCAACCTGGAGCGCGAGATCGCCGGCGTGCTGCGCCGGGCGGCCGCCGAGGTGGCGGAGAAGGGTGTCCGTGACGGCGCCTTCTGTGTCGACCCGGCCCGTGTCCGCGAGGCGCTGGGCAAGCGGCGGTTCTACGACGTGTCGGCGGAGCGGATCGACCGTCCGGGCATCGCGGTGGGGCTGACCTGGACGCCGGTGGGCGGCGAGATCATCTTCGTCGAGGCGACCCAGATGCCCGGCAAGGGCGACCTGCGGTTGACAGGGCAGCTGGGCGAGGTCATGAAGGAGTCGGCCCAGGCGGCCCTGAGCTTCCTCAAGACCCACGCGGACCGCTACCGCATCGACACCGCGCGGCTGGAGACTGTGGACATCCACGTCCACGTCCCGGCGGGAGCCCAGCCCAAGGAAGGCCCGAGCGCGGGCGTTACCGTGCTCACGGCCATCGCCTCGGTCCTGACCGGCAAGCGCGTGCGCGACGGCCTGGCCATGACCGGTGAGATCACCCTGCGGGGCAAGGTCCTCCCCATCGGCGGGCTGAAGGAAAAGGTGCTCGCCGCCCACCGGGCGGGCATTCGCAAAGTGCTCGTACCGGCCCGCAACGACGCCGACCTGGACGACATCCCGAGAGAGCTCCGGGACGACATCGAGATCGTGCTGGTCGAGACCCTGGACGACGTCCTGGACGAGGCGCTGGCCCTACGCCCAGCAGCCCACCGCCCGAGCGACCGCCGTCCAGCAGTCAAGTCCGGCAACCGCCGCGCCGGCTGAGTCCGGATCGCCGAACTCGCGGAAGAAGGCCGAGCCGCTGCCGGTCATCACCCATCCTTCGCCAAGCTTCTGGGCGAAGTCCTGGAGCGCCGGCTCGACGGAGGCGGCCGCCTGGAAGAGCTCGTTGCGGCCCTCGCCGCCGACCCGGTCCCAGGCCCGATAGACCGATGCGGTCGACAACTCTATGCCCGGCCAGGCGAGCGCGAACCAGCCGGGGCGGTCCGGCAGCTGTTCCAGGCGCTCCCCGCGGCCGGTTGCGCGGGCGGTGCCGCCGCGCAGAAAGAAGGTGACGTCGGCGCCCAGGTTGGGCGCCTTGTCGCCTGCGTCAAAGAGGCGCAGGACGGCCGCCGCGTCGGAGCTGCCACCCCCCAGCCCGGAGCCCGGCGGGATCCGTTTCGTCAACTTCACGCGCGCCGTCGCGCCGGCCGCCGCCAGGGCCCGGCTGACCAGGTTGTCAGCGCCGAGCGGCACTCGCAGCCCGGTCACTTCGAGGCTCGACTCTGGCGCCGGCTCCAGCTCGACAAGGTCGTGCAGGCTGACCGCCTGGACCAGTGTGTCGACCTCGTGGTGGCCATCACCCCGCCGGCCGACGACCCTCAGCTCCAGGTTGACCTTCGCCCGGGCAGGGAGCGCCCGGATCAAGTTCTGGCCAGCAAGCCCCGCTTGTAAGCCACGACCATCCGCTGGTAGTGAGCGGCCGGCCCGCCGTCCCCCACCCAGCGCGCCGAAGCGCCGGAGAGGGGCTTCTTGACCTGGGCCGGAACCCCGGCCGCCAGATGGCCGGCGGGCACCTCGGCGCCCTCGCTCAACACCGAGCCGGCGGCCAGCATGGCACCCTTCCCCACGCGGCTCCGCTGGAGCATCACGGCAGCCGTCCCGACGACCCCGTCTTCTTCCACGACGCAGCCCTCGAGGCAGCACATGTGGGCGACCGAAGCGTTGCGCCCGATCAGGGTGGGCAGCTCGTGGGTGCAGTGGATCATGCTGCCGTCCTGGATGTTGGCGCCCTCGCCGACGACGATGCGGGAGTCGTCACCCCGGAGGATGGCGCCGAACCAGATGCTGGCTCCGGCGGCCACCTCGACGTCGCCGATGAGGACCGCCGTGGGCGCTACGTAAGCGTCCGGATGCACCCGCGGACGCTTGCCTTCGAACTCGAATTCCGGCATCCCGTACAATCGTAGGCCGTGTCTTCTCCTGCCAGACCGATGACCTATGGCTAAGCGAACCGCCTCCGCCAAGAAGCAGGCGCGCGCGGGCGCCCGGCGCGCGGTGCGCAACCGCTCGGTGAAGTCGGCCGTGAAGACACGGGTCACGCGGGCACGGCGCGCTGTCGCCGAGCATGACGTTGACGCAGCGCGCGAGATCGGCCTGGCGGCTGTATCCGGACTCGACCGGGCCGCCGAGAAGGGAATCCTGCATCCCAACAACGCCGCCCGCCGGAAGTCCCGGTTGATGAAGCTCCTGAACTCGGTTGTGGCGGCCGAACCGGAGGCGGCGACCGCGGCCAAGCGGTCCGCCAAGAAGGCCACGCCCGCCAAGAAGGCCGCGCCTGCCAAGAAGGCTGCACCGGCCGCGAAAGGCGCACCGGCCAAGAAGGCCACCGCCAAGCCGGCGGCGGCCAAAAAGACACCGGCTAAGAAGAAGTAAGCGAAGAGCGGCCCCGCTGCGCTAGAGCTTCGCTAGCACCCCGTCGAGCCCGAGCTCGGCGTCGAGCTGGCCGGATTTGACCTCCCACTCATAGGCGAGGATCACCTTGAGCCCGGCCTCGAGCCGATCTTCCCCCACCGACCCCGCGGTCTCGTACGCCTTCTGGACCACGAACGGGTGCTCCGAGAGCGCGGCCTGGACCTCGGCCAGGCTCTCGCCGCGGTCACGGCGCGCCTTCACCTCCAGCACCAGCGCGATGTGACGGGCGAGCCGGTAGGCGACGGTGGTGGGCTGCCAGCCCGACCTCAAGAGCCCGCGCGCCGTGCGCCAGGCCTCGCCGCTAGGACGGGGCAGGAGGTGATCCGAGAGGCGAAAGATCTCGTCCTCCTTGCCACCCGCGATGAGCGCGGCCAGCGCTGCCTGGTCGAGCGGATAGCCGCTTTCGCGATAGGCGGCCAGCTTGCGCAGCTCGGAGTCGATGACGCCGGCATCGGCAGGACTGGAGCGAGCGACCAGCGCGGCGACGTTGGCCGGGAGGCCGAGATCGCGCCCCCGCTGACTCGCCCAATCGTTCAGTGCGCGAGCTTTCAACTTCGGGAACTCGCGAACCAGGCCGGCCGGCAGCGCCTGCACGGCCTTCAGCAGCGGACTGGAAGCGGGCAGCCGCCCGGCTACTGTCAGCACGAGCCGGGTGCTGTCGGGCAGGCCCGCCAGGGCCGGGGCCAGGCTATCGGCCTTGCGCGGCGCCAGCCCCCGCACGGACACCACGCGGTAGGGGTCCAGAAAGGGTGCCTGCAGGATGGCGTCCTGGAGCTTCGCCGCAGTCACGCCGCCCGGGTCCAGGTTCTGCTCTCCGAACTCTGAGACGAGATCGCGCCGCCAGGCCTCCAGGACCCGCCTGGACTCCTCGTCGGCGAGAAACGTCTCCTCGCCATGCAGGAGCATGGCTTGCGGGTCGCTGGGCCTTGCCGGCATCCCGCGCATCGTAGCCGGAGGGCTCCGCCCGCTCATAGCGGAAGCTCGATGGCTCCCTCCTGGTCGGTCCGACGAACCACGCCCGGAGGGATGCCGCGGGCGAGCCGGGCGGCGGCCGTCGAGACAATGAGCTCGCCCGGCCGGGCCCGAGCCAGGAACTCTTGGGCGGGTGCCGTCCGCCCACCCGCGGGCAGGAGCAGATAGTCGCAGCGTCCGCGCAGACGCGTCGCAGCCTCGGCCTGCGCTTCAGGGTCGAGCTCGCTCAGATCGCAGAAGGCGCGACCGTCCGGGCCGACGATCCGCAGAGCCAGCGGATCCCCCGCTTTCGAGAGCGCCTGCAAGCGCATGCCTGCCAGTGAGAGCTCGGCCCCGGCTTCGAGCCGGGTCAGGCGGGCACCGCCGGCGACGGCGCCCAGCACCGCGCCCCGCCAGGCCGTCCCCGGCAGGTCCGCGCCGGGCAGCACGACCAGGCCGATTTTGCGATCAAGCCCGCTGAGACCGCCTGTATGACCGAGTCCAGGGGCGGTGATCACAAGGCCGTCGAGGTCCCGGCGCCACGGCGCCAGGTGCTGGCCGAGTCCGTCGGCCAGGCGCGCCGGGCTGGGACCGCCGTCGACCAGGAACCGGCCCCCAGGACCCGACACCAGCACGGCCTGGCCTTCGCCGACGTCGAGCACGACCGCTAGCGGCGGTGAGCGTGTCCAGGCCAGCAGCTCGACCCCGGCCACGGCCAGCGGGCCGGCCGCGGCCAGAAATATGGCCACGAATCGGAGAAAGCCCCGGCTGCGGAAGGCCCCGAGCAGGCCTGAGAGCCCCGCGTAGTAAGCCAGTCCTGCCCACGGTGGGAAGACGGCGATGGGCAAGGCGGCGCCCGGCGGTTTCGCCAGGAGACCAGCCACTTGCTCCAGGTAAGCCAGCAGGCCAACCAGAGGCAAGGCCAGGATCGAGCCCGCGGAGGTCATCAGCGCCAGGGGCGCCAGGAGCAAGCCGGCTCCGATCATGGCCGGGAGCAGGGGCAGGACGAGGGCGTTCGCGATTGGCGCCACCGGCGAGAGCACGTGGAACCCCTGGGCGGTGATGGGCAGCGTGCCGACCTGAGCCGCGCAGGTGACCGCGAAAGGCTCACGCAGGACGCGGGGCAGCCAGGTCAGGCGGCGCTCGATGGCGGGGGTGAGCAGGACTATGGCCGCGGTGCCGAGGAAGGAGAGCTGAAAGCCGACATCCCAGGCCGCCTCCGGCGCCCAGGCGAGCATGGCCGCGCCCACCAGGCCAAGCGAGGTCCAGACGTGCGCGCTGCGGCCCAGTCGGGCCGCGACCAGGGCGAGGCCTCCCATGGCGGCGGCCCGGACAGCAGCCGGAGTGGCGCCGCCGGCCAGCGCGTAGCCGGCGATCATGGCCACGACCGGGATGGCGGACCAGCCGCCCAGCAGCGGCGTCAGCGCAGCCGAAGCGAGCCGCGCGAAGACCGCGACCTTGAGGCCGCTCAAAACCAGGAGGTGCACCAGGCCGGTAGCCACGAGGTCCTGCTGAAGCCGGGCCGGCACTCCGTTTCGGATGCCGAGCACGACGCCAAGGAGCACCGCAGAATGCGGCTTCGGAACCACCTCTTCGACTGACTGGCGGTAGGCGGCCCGGAGCCTGGACGGAAGGCCGGTCGGGAAGGGCGCCGGAGCGAGCACGTTCAGGCTCGTGACCGCCATCTCCAGGTAGGCGTGCTTCTGGGCGAGATAGGCGCGACGGTCGAAGCCAGGCCGCTCTTGGGGCAGGCGAAGCCGGCCTTGAGCCTCGACCCGGTCACCGAATGCGACCCGGCTCTCGCCTCGCGCTCGCAGCACGACGTTGCCGTACACCGGCTCGTCCGGCGCCACGAGGAGCTCATAGCCGCCCCCCGTCGGGCGCGGGTCGTCGGCGGCGCTGCCGCGGACAGTGACCTGGCTTCCGGCCAGAGCGGCTGCCCGTGCCGCCAGTCCCGGATCTGCCGGCGGGAGCTCGGCCCGGGCAAGTCCGGCCAGCGCGGCGGCAAGCGCCATCGCCAGGAGCAGAGGGCGGAGGAAGACGGCCAGTCCCAGCGCCGGCGCCACCAGCAGCAGCGCCACCGCTCCCAGCTCCGGGCGCCCGGGGAGCAGCGCCTCGGCGAGGACGAGAACGCCTGAGAAGACGAGGCAAACGATGAAGGCGGGGGTCACACCCGCACGTGCTTCTTCGCCTGCGCGTACTCCGCGGCGCCCATGCCGAGGACGGTGACAAGCTCCCGGATCGAGCTGAAGGGACCGAACTGCTCGCGCTGGGCCACGACCGCGGCCGCGAGGTCTGAGGTGAAGCCCGGGATCGTCGCTAATTCCTCGGCGGTAGCGGTGTTGAGGTCGGCTTTAGCGCCGCTGATACTCCCGCCGGCCGCAGTCTTCAAGAAGGGGACCTTGACCTGCTGGCCGTCACGCAGCCGGCCCGCCAGGTCGGGAAGGCGGGCGGGGTCGGCCTGGGCGGCAAGGCCGCCCGCGGCAGCGATCGCGTCGGAGGCGCGATCGCCGCGCTGCAGGCGGTAAATGCCGGGATGCACCACCGCCCCGCTGACGTGGACGAGCAAACCAACCACGGGCGGCACCGCGGCTGGGAGCTGGCCGGCCGCCGCGGGGGTTGTCAAGGCTGCAGGGGTAGAGGTATGGAGGGCGAGGGCGCCCACGATGACGCCCCCGCCCAAGAGGAGGGGGAGGGTGAGCAAGGCGAGCCGGCGCCAGCCGGAGACGAGGGTGGGTCTCATGGACCGCCAGTCTCGACAGCGGCGGCCGGAGTGGGAACCTACCCTGTTAAGGCGCTCTTAGACTGAGCTCCGAGCTCCACTGGGGAGTAGCCAAGTCTGGTAAGGCGGCGGACTTTGGATCCGTGATTCGGTGGTTCGAATCCACCCTCCCCAACTACCCAGCGGGCCGCTCGTGACGTGCCTGGTAAGGCGTCGGCGGCGGCTGCGCCTGGCCCGCGACGCCCGGGTCCGCCTCGCCCGCCGCAGACCCTTCCGGCTCCGCGCCGGCGGCGGCGCGCTTCTCGAGCTGGCGAGCGGCGCCCTGGCCGGTCTTGTACCAGTGCTGCCAGATCTGCCCGGCAACCTCCTGTCCGCCGAGGCCGAAAGCCAGGCCAACGGCCAGGGCCGCGGCGCCGACCAGGCCGATGAAAAGCGTGTCCACGATGGCGGCGGCGACGCCGATCTGGCTCAGGGCGATGATGACAGCGAGGGTGAGGATGGCGGCACGGGCGAGCCAGGCCAGCAGGTTGGGATTGCGGAACCCGACCTCGCCGGCTGAGCCGCTGACGAGGGCAGCCACGAAGTTGGCGATCAAAGCGCCGACCATGATCACGATCAGGGCCACCGCCAAGTTCGGGAGGAAGAGCACGATCTGGTTGATGAGAGTGACCACCGCCTGCAGGTGGAGCGCCTCGGCCGCCAGCTCGAGGAAGATCAGGCGAATGAACCAGCGAGCCAGCTCGCCCATGATTCGCGACGCGCTGGGATCGCGGGCGCCGGTCAGCGCGATGAAATTTGTCGCGCCGGTGCGTTGGGCAACGGTGTCAAAGCCCAGCCGGCGGAGGACGGTAGTGACGAGCCGGGCGACGACATCGGAGAGCAGCCAGCCGACCACGAGCAGCAGGAGGGCGCCGATCAGGGCTGGGATGAAGGAGAGGAACGTCATCAAGGCAGCTGTCGTCGACAGCAGCAGCGCCTGGGCGAAATTGGCTACCTGAGGCATTTGACACTCCTTCGCGGCACGAAGCTTCCTGGGGTCTCCCCGAGTATAGAAACTGAGCTTCTCGATATCCAATTTGCCTGCAATCAATCGGACGATTAGATGTTGAGTTGAGACGAATCGGCCTCATCGCGGACGACCTCACCGGCGCTGCCGACTCGGCCGTCCCCTTCCTTGCGCTCGGCCCCGTCCAGGTAGGTCTCTGGCCTCACGTCCCCAGCGGAAGCGCCGTCTGCCTGGCTGTCTCGACCGAAAGCCGGGAGGCGCCGTCCCAGGTTGGATTCGAGCGCTCCAAGACCGCCGCTCGCAACCTCCGGTTGGCCGGGTGTGACCTGCTCTATCGCAAGGTCGACTCTCAGCTCCGCGGCAGCGTCGCCGCCGACCTGGCAGGGGTGCTCGACGGCTTTCCTGGGCCCTGCGTCCTGGCGCCCGCCCTGCCCGAGGCGGGGCGGCGGACCGTCGCTGGACGGCAGCTGTTCGGAACGGAGAGGGTTGACATCGCACAGCTCCTGGAGAAGGCGGGCCGTCCGGTCGTGCTGGGCGGAATCGCCGAGGCCGCTCCCGGCCTGATCGCCGTTTGCGATGCGGAGACAGATGCCGACCTGGACGTGATCGCCGCCGCGGTCGCCGGCCTGCCCGAGGTGATCCCGGCGGGCTCCGCCGGCCTGGCCTCGGCGCTGGCGCGAACTCTCGCCGGCATTCGTGGACTGGGCGGCTCGGGCTGGCCGTCTTGCGGGCGGCCGGTGGCCGTGGTCGGCAGCCCGGAATCGCGCTGGCAGGCTGCAGTGGCGGCGCGGCTGGGCTGGACTGTGATCCGCTGTGGCCGTTCGGATCCCCCACCTCGTCTCGACGCCTATGACGGCCTGGCCTTGACGGGCGGCCAAACCGCGGCCAAAGTGCTCACGTCGCTGGGGGCTCAGGGACTCGACCTGATCGGGCTGGCGGCGCCCTTGATGCCGGTGGGGCGGATCGTCGGCGGCTCGCGCTCAGGCCTGCCGGTGGCCCTGAAAAGCGGCGCTTTTGGCAGCGCCGGCACGATCAGCGCCGCACTCCAGAGCTTGCGGCGCGGGCGCCGCTGAAGCCCCGGCTCGGCGCCTAGAGGGATTCGAGCTTGCTCAGCACCTGGCGGAAGGTGTCCAACTGCTCGGCCGGCTCGATTCCGAACCAGGGGACGCTCAGGGCCAGGCGGTCGGCGTGGCCCGTCCAGCGGGCAATTCCCGCCGCGAGATCGTCGAGGAGCACCACGCCGAGCAGCTCGAGAACATGCTTGTCGACGAGCTGCTGGGCTTCGGAGCGCCGACGTTCGGCAAGGGCCGCGAGGACCTGGTCGGCGACATCCTTGAGGCCGGCGTGGTCCAGGACGCGCCGGTAGCCAGGCACGGTATAGGCGGTCATCTGGTGGGCCAGCGCGGCGCGACTTTCGGCCACCACGAGTGACATCAGGATGGGCGGGTCGGGCCGGCCGGCGCCGGCAGCACCGGTGGCCAGAGCCGGGCGGATGACCTCGTCGAGATAGGCGGTCGTCGCGAACATGTGCGCGGCAAAGCCGTCGGCGCACTCGCCGGCGACGCGCGTCATGACCGGGTTGACGCCGGCGAGATAGATCGGAGGCTCCGGCCAGGGCTCGTCCGCTCCGGGCATGAAGACCGGCTGCCTGATCCGGTAGAAAGGCCCCTCATGGCGGCCGTGGCCTTGCCGGTAGGCGTTCCAGCAGCTTCGCACCGCTCCGATGTAGTCCTTGATGCGGGGCGCGGGCCGGTCCGCCTCGACGCCGAAGCGGTTCAGGAGCGTCGGGCTCACCTGGCTGCCGAGACCGAGGGTGAAGCGGCCTCCGCTCCAGCCGGCCAGGTCCCAGGCGGCCTGGGCGGTGGCGGCCGGGCTGCGCGAGAAAGCCACCGCCACGTTGGTGCCGACCTCGACGCGGCTGGTAGTTGACAGTGCGGCGGCCGCCAGCAGGTAGGGCTCGCGGCGGACGTCGGCCACCCAGACCGCCTCGGCGCCGGCCGCCTCCGACTCGGCCGCCAGGCGCTGGGCCTCGCCGAGCGTGACGCCACCCGGCAGCATCACCCCAGGACGAAAGCGGCCACTCACCGCCCCTAACCCTCCACCAAACCCCCCACCCTCATGGGGGAGTTCCTCCGGTGGGCCTCAGGGTATTCGTGGGCCGGGGGGTCAGGGCAACCGACCCGGTTAAGGGATCAGGTTGATGATCAGCCGGTCCGGCACGTAGATGACCCGCCGTGGCGTGCCTCCGTTCAGGTAAGGCCGCACCCGCTCCGAAGCCAGCGCGAGCCTGACAGCCTCCTCCTCGGGTAGCCCCGGCGGCACCTCCAGGCGGTCGCGCAGCTTGCCGTCCACCTGAACGACCAGAGTCACCTGCGGCTCGGCCGCGAGCGCCGCGTCATAGACCGGCCAGGGCTGCTCGCCGCAGAGCCCCCGGCCGCCCAGCCGCTCCCAGAGCTCCTCGCCGATGTGCGGCGCCATCGGGTAGAGCAGCAGCAGGAGGGTGCGGATGGCGGAATCCCAGACCGTCCCCCGCGCCCCGCCGCCGCGGAGGTGATCCTCCAGCGCGTTTCCCAGCGACATCAGCTCGGCCACGGCCGTGTTGAAACGGAAGCGGTTGTAGTCGTCGCTGACCTTCCCGATCGCCTGCTGGACGCGGCGCGTCAAGACCTCGTCTGAAGCCCCCGACCCGGTCGCCGCAAAGGCGTCCGGTTCCACCGCCAGGCGCCAGACCGACTGCAAGAAGCGCACCGGCCCGGCGATCGCCCGATCCGACCATTCCGCGTCGTCCTCAGGCGGGCCGAGAAACATCTCGTAGACCCGGCCGGCGTCGGCGCCCTCCTTCTTCACCAGGTCGTCGGGGGCGACCCCGTTTCCTTTCGACTTCGACATGACCGCGCCGAAACGCTTGACCATGCCCTGCGTGAACAGCCGCGTGAAGGGTTCGGGCGCGCGACCGGCCAGCTTCTCATCGCTCAGGAACTTCTGGAAAAAGCGCGAGTAGAGCAGGTGCAGGATGGCGTGCTCGACGCCACCCGTGTACTGGTCGACAGGCATCCAGTGGTCCGCCAGCTCGGGGTCGAAGGGAAGCTCCTGGTTGTGCGCGTCGGTGTAGCGCAGGAAATACCAGGAGGAGTCGATGAAGGTGTCCATCGTGTCGGTTTCGCGTCGAGCCGCATGGCCGCAGCGCGGACACTCGCACTCGTAAAACGAGGGCTGCTCGGCGAGCGGCTTGTTCTCCGCCGGAAGCAGAACCGGGAGCTCGTTCAGGGGCACGGCGACGATGCCGTCGACCGGGCAGTGGATGATCGGTATGGGGCAGCCCCAGTACCGCTGGCGCGAGATCAGCCAGTCGCGCAGCCGGTAACGGGTGACGCGATGACCGATGCCGCGCGCCTCCAGCCAGCTGCAGACGACGTCAACCGCCCGCTCGACGGGCGTGCCGCTGAACTCGCCGCTGTTGACCATCGTGCCGGGGCCGATGTAGGCCTCGGCCAGCTCGCCCTGCGGGCCCGCCGGCGGCGCGATCACTTCGACGATCGGCAGCGTGTACTGACGCGCGAAGGCGAAGTCGCGCGCGTCGTGGCCGGGCACCGCCATGATGGCCCCGGTGCCATACGTGTAAAGAACGTAATCGGCAACCCAGATCGGCAGGCGCTCGCCGTTGACCGGGTTGCGCGCGTAGCCGCCGGTGAAGACGCCTGTCTTCTCGTGTTCGGTCGAGAGGCGCTCGATCTCGGTTTCGCGGCGCGCCCGCTCGACGTAGGCGCGCACCTCTTCGTGGCGGGAAGGCGTCGTGACCTTGTCCACCAACGGGTGCTCGGGCGCGAGAACCATGAAAGTCGCCCCCCAAAGCGTGTCCGGTCGCGTCGTGTAGACACGCAGCGTCTCGTCGGCCAATCCATCGATTGGAAAATCAACCTCGGCGCCGTGCGAGCGGCCGATCCAGTTGGCCTGCATGGTGCGCACGTGCTCCGGCCAGTCTTTCAAGAGCGCGAGGTCGTCGAGCAGCCGGTCCGCGTAGTCGGTGATCTTCAAGAACCACTGTTCGAGGTCGCGTTTTTCGACCTCGACATCCGGGTGCCGCCAGCAGCGGCCGTTGACCACCTGCTCGTTCGCCAGCACCGTCTTGTCGATCGGACACCAGTTGACCGGTGACATGGCGCGATAGGCCAGTCCGCGTTCGTAGAAGCGCAGGAAGAGCCATTGCGTCCAGCGGTAGTAGTCGGGGTCACAGGTGGTCACTTCGCGCGACCAGTCGTAGAGGATGCCCATCATCGCCAGCTGCTCCTTGGCGCGGACGATGTTGGCGCGGGTCCAGGCATCCGGGTGCGTTCCCTTCTCCATCGCGGCGTTCTCGGCGGGCAGGCCGAAGGCGTCCCAGCCGAACGGGTTCAGGACCTCGAATCCCCGCATCGCCATGAAACGTGAGAAGAGGTCGCCGATCACGTAATTGCGCATGTGCCCCATGTGCAGGTCGCCGCTCGGGTAGGGGTACATGACCAGGTTGTAGTACTTCGGCTTCGGGGAGCTGTCCGAGGCCCGCATCACGCCACGCTCGTCCCAGACCTGCTGCCACTTGGGCTCGATCTCTTGGGGGACGTAGCGGGACCGGCGGCTGGCGGCCATTGGAAGTGAGTTCGAAGTTTAGCTAGGGCGTTCTCCGCGCGGCTCCGCTCTCGCGGCCCTGGCGATGGCAGCCCCGACTACCTCGTGGCCGATGATGGCCAGGAGGACGAGCCCGGCGCCCGCCCCCTGTACCCCGTTCAGGCGCTGGCCCGCCAGGGCGATGGCGGCCAGCAGCGCCCAGGCCGGCTCCGTTGCCAGGATCAGCGCCGTCCGGCTGGCTGAGATCTTGGTCTGCGCCCAGGTCTGGATCAGGAAACCGACCGCCGAAGCGAACACGCCGGTGACGACAAGAGCGAACCAGACGCTGGGCGAGGGTCGCGAGAAGCTCGCTACGCTGCCCGCTGAAAAGAGCACCGCCGCGACCAGCATCTGCACGAGCGCCAGGGGCGCCGGCGGCAAGCCGGGCGCCCAGCGCCCGAGCAGCACGATGTGCAGGGCGAAGGCGAGCGCACAACCGATCACGAGCAGGTCGCCTACCTTCGGCAGGGAGAAGCCGGACCCGGTCAGCAGTGCGATCCCAACCAGCGCACAGCAGGCCGCTGCGAACGTGCGCCCGGGGATGCGGGCGCCCAGCAGGCCGTCGAGGAGCGGGGTCAAGATCACAAAGAGGCCAGTCAGGAGGCCCGCATTGCCCGGGCTGGTCGACTGCAGCCCGACGGTCTGGAGGAGATAGCCTGCCGTCAGCGCCAGCCCGATCGGAATGCCGACCAGGAGCACCCGCCGCGACGGCAGTCGGCGAGCGACCGCCACCATCACCAGCGCCGCGATGGCGAAGCGGATGGCGAGGAAGGGGAGCGTCGGATACTGTGAGATCGCGTCCTTGACGAGGACGAAAGTCCAGCCCCAGACCGCCGTCACCAGCAGCAGGAGCAGGACGTAGATCAATGGAGCACCTCTACGCGCCCTGGCGCATGGAGTACATCGGCGGCGAGCCTGAGCCGGGCTGCCTGTTCTGCCGCGCGCTCGCCGACCCCGAGGCCGAGCTGGTCGTCGACCGGCCACCTGGGGCGCTCCTGCTTTTGAACAAGTTCCCGTACAACAGCGGACACGTCCTGGTCGCGCCCGCCGCCCACAAGGGCGATCTGACCGACCTCGATATGCAGGAAACCGCCCAGCTGATGGCCGCGGTCCAGCTGACGCTTCGCGTCCTGCGCCAGGAGCTGCGCCCGGAAGGGTTCAACGTCGGCGTCAACCTCGGCCGCGTGGCTGGCGCGGGTGTCCCCGACCACGTCCACTTCCACGTCGTTCCGCGCTGGAACGGCGACACCAACTTCATGCCGGTCCTGGCCGAGGTGAAGGTGGTCAACGAGCACCTGACGCGCACCGCCGAAAAGCTCCGCCAGGCCTTTGCCGCCACCCACTAGCCCTTCAGGAGCGGCGCCAGGCGAAGCGACCACCCACGACAGTGGCCACGACGCGGCCGCTGTCTATGACCGAGAGGTCGCAGAGGTATCCCGGCCGCAGGCGCCCGACCGCGCGTTCCATCCCGGCCGCGTAGGCAGCCCCGGACGTGTAGGCGCGGAGCGCCGCCGGCCGGCTCAGGGCCAGCTCGGGATGCCAATTGGCGCGCCGCCGCCAGGTGGTGGCGGCGGTCAGCCCGAGAAGTGGATCGGCGTCCTCCACGGGGGCGTCGGAGCCGAAGGCGAGCACCGCTCCCGCGGCGGCCAACCGGCGCCACGCGTAGGCGGAGGCGGTCCGGGCGCCCCACTCCCGGTCAGCCAGCTCACGATCGCTGACCGCGTGCAGAGGCTGCATCGAGGCGATCGCGCCTACCCGTTGGAACCGGGGCAGGTCGGCTGGGTCGACGCACTGAGCGTGCTCGATGCGCGGCCGCCAGCGCAGCCAGCTCCCGGTCAGCGGCTCCAGCGCGTCGAGGGCGCGCCTGACGGCGCCGTCGCCGATCGCATGGAGGCAGACGTTGAGGCCCGCCGCGGCGCAGCGCCGCACCAGGTCGGCCAGCTCTGGCTGCGGCAGCACCACCACTCCCGAGCCGTCGAGCATCTCGGCGCTGCGGCTGCCCAAAGAGCCGTCCAGGAACGCTTTCACGCCCCAGATCCGGAGCTGGAGATCGCCCCAGCCGGAACGGATCCCGATGCGCTCGGCGAAGGCGAGGTCGGCAGCGGGCAAGTTCCAGGTCACCCGCAGAGGCAGTGCGCGGCGCGCGTGAAGGCGCTGCAGCGAGCGGAAGGCTCTCGGAGTGTCCATCGAGTGGACCGAGGTGAGACCCTTCCGGGCCAGCGCCCGGAGCTCGGAGCTCAGGGCGCGATCGAACTCGTCGTCAGCCGGCTCGGGCAAGAGCTTGCGAACCTGGTCGACAAGCGTCTCCTTGACAGGCACGCTCGGATCGATGCCAGCCAACGAGTAGGCGCGCGTGCTGAGCCAGGCCGAGTGGCCATCCTTTCGGACCAGGAAGACCGGGCGCCCGCCGGCGACCGCGTCGAGCTCCTCGGGCCGCGGCCAGGAGGCGTCGTCCAGCCATTCGTCGTTGTACCAGCCGCGCCCCACGAGCCAGGCGCCGGCGGGCAAGCGGCGCCCGCCGGCCCGCACCCGCTCCAGGACCCGGCCGCGGCTGGAGATGCCCTCGAGCTCGAGGCCCAGCCGTCGCAGAGCCAGGTGCTCCAGATGGATATGTGCGTCGTGCAGACCGGGCCAGGCTGCGCCGGAGAGATCGTGCACGACGGCGTCCCGTCCGGCGGCCGCGCGGGCGCCGTCGCCCACCGCCAGGATGCGTCCGTCAGGCCCGGCCGCCACCTCGGGGCGGCAGCCCCGAAAGATCAGAGCCCGTAAGACTTGCCGATGATCTCCTTCATGATCTCGTCGGTGCCGGCGCCGATCCGGCCCAGGCGGGCATCACGCCAGGCGCGCTCGACCGGGAACTCCCGCATGTAGCCGTGGCCGCCCAGGATCTGGATCGCCTGGTCGGCGACCCAGACCGCGTTCTGGGACGCCAGCAGCTTGGCCTGCGAGATCTCCCTGACCGGATACTCGCCCTTGTCCCAGCGCTGCGCGGTCTCGTACACGAAAGAGCGGACGCAGGCGGTCCGCGTCGCCATGTCGACCAGTCGGTGCTTGATGACCTGGAAGCCGGCGATGGGCTGCCCAAAGGCCTGGCGGCTCTTCGCGTAATCCATCGCGTACTCGGTGATCCGCTCGGCGCCGGCGACCTCGCCCGCAGCGGCGATCATCCGCTCACCCTGGAGCTCCCACATCAGCTGCTTCCAGCCTTCGCCTTCATCGCCGATCAGGTTGCCCGCCGGCACCCGACAATCCTCGAAGAGAAGCTCGGCGGTGTCGGACGAGTGCATGCCCAGCTTTTTCAAGGTCCGCGTGACCTGGAAGCCGGGCGTCCCCTTCTCGACGACGATCAGGTTGTAGCCCGAATGCCCGCGCTCCCGGTCGCTCTTGGCCACTACCAAGATCCAGGAAGCCCGAGCTCCGTTCGTGATGAAGATCTTGCGGCCGTTCAGCACCCATTGATCGCCGTCCTTCCGGGCCACGGTCTGGATCCCGGCCAGGTCGGAGCCGGCGTCCGGCTCGGTCATGGCGATGGCGGCGATGGCTGTGCCCGCGATCGCCGGGGCCAGGAAACGCTGCTTCTGCTCGTGCGTCCCGAACTTGTTGACGGGCGGCGTGGCCATCTCAGCCTGGACGGCGACGGCCATCCCGAGGCCGCCGCAGCCGGCGCGAGCCATCTCCTCGGAGAGAACCACGGCGCTGAAGTAGTCCCCGCCCTGGCCCCCGTATTCAGGAGGGTAACGAAGGCCCAGGAACCCCAGCTCGCCGAACCGGCGGACTATCGAGTCCGGGAACATCGCCTCCTCCCACTCCTCGAGGTGGGGCTTGACCTCTTTCTCGAGGAAACGCCGGATGTGCTGGCGAAGCTCCTCGTGCGCGTCCGTGAAGTACATGAACCTGGATTCTAGGGTCGGCGCGGGAACCTCCGGTTCAGGCTTCGGGTATCATTCGCTCCGGCCGCGGGCCGCGGTTCTGGCCTGGGCTTTCGTGCTGAGGGTTTACTCGAATTTGGAGACGGTTTGGGCTCGGTAATCAAGAAGCGGCGCAAGAAGATGCGCAAGCACAAGCACAAGAAGATGCTCAAGAAGACCCGGTGGCAGCGCCGGGCGCACGCCTAGCCCAGCTCGCTAGCGGCTAGGCTGCCGCTTCCCAGTCTCTGGCGAACCTGGCCTCGTATGCCGCCACCGGTCCGCTCGCGCCGGTGGAGACGTCGAGCTCGTGGTTGACGCCCAGCCCGTGGCCGCTCCAATTCGCCGAGCCGAGAACCAGGAGGCCGTCGAAGAGGCCGATCTTGGCGTGCAGCTTGGCTCCGGGCGGAGCCGGGTACCAGCGCGCGGCGACGGTGCAGCGTCGGAGCTGCCGGAAGCCCGGCAGGTTCACGTCCTGCCCGGGGTCGAGGAGGACGCGGACCAGCACGCCTCGGCGAACGGCGGCGCAGAGGCCGCTCAGGAGGGCTTGGTCGGTGAACGCGAAGACCTCGGCCGAGATGGCCCGTCGAGCCCGTGCCAGGGCTCCCTCCAGAAGCGTCCTGATCTCGCTGCCCGGGTTGGTCTGAGCGATCGGCCCAACGGTCACCCCAAGCGGCAAGGGAACGCCCGCCGCCAGGCTCCAGTCCTGCTCGAAGATCGCCCGCAGGCGGGTCATCTCGTCATAGGCGCGGACGACCAGGCCGTAATCATGGTTTCTGGAGCTGCCGGTTCCCCAGTTCATGCCGCTGACCAGGGCGGCGCCGTCGGCCAGCAGGACCTTGACGTGGTCGATCTGGCCGCGCTTGTCGTCGACGGGGTAAAAGCGGACCGGGAGGCCGCCGGCGGCCAGCACGGAGGCGATCGCCACCGACACAGAGACGGTGGGGTCGAGCAAGACGCGGACCCGAGCGCCGCGCCGCTGCGCGTCCGCCAAGGCCCGGGCCAGGTCGCGGCGGCCGAACTCATACATCTCGACCGCGACCTCCCGGCCCGCGGAGCTGATCAAGCCCGTGGCGGCGTCGAAGATGCGGGCGTCCTGATAGAGGTCGCCAGCCGGCGGCGGCGTCGCTGGCAAGGCGCCGCATGCCGCCAAGACCATCAGAGTGAGCAGGGAGACGAGGGCGAGCAGTGGCATGGCCGGCAGCCTAGGCCGGGCCTGCGCGCCTGCCTAGCCGACCTGTAAAGGCGTCCCGGCGGTCGCCCCAAGGGCTTCATCGGCGCGACCTTCCCGAAGCCCGATCTCGATCAGGCCGAGACTGCCGACGTACCAGAAAGGCACACCCTCGGGCGCCTCCGAGTAAGTCCGCGCGCTGACCTCGACTGGAACGCCGTTCAGGAGGAGGCGCTCGGGCGGCGCGTCGAGGTCGGTGACAAGGTTCCCGAAGCGGTCGACCCAGACCACGGCTGGCTGGGCCTGCGGCACGATCCCCAACTCCGCCGCAGCGCCCAGCTCTTCCAGAGCCGTCCCGGCCGCCAGCCGGCCGGCCGCCGGCGCGAACACGTCGCGTCCTTCGAATGTCGGCGCAGCGTCCGTCGGGCGCGACAGGCTCACGGCGCGCGCGGACCTGGCCCGGCGACGCAGGAAGTCGAAGAGCCCGTTATCCGGCCCCACGTAATACGAGCCATCCAGCTCCAGGGCGAGCGCCCTGCGCCGGGAGCCAACCCCGGGATCGACGACCCCGAGATGGACGCTTCCGATCGCGAAGTCGCGGGTTCCCGCCCAGAGGACGAAGCCGCCGGCGCGCACGTCGAAGGGCGGAATCGCGTGCGAGACGTCAAGCAGGCGCGCGTCCGGGCAGGCCGCCAGCAGGACGGCCTTCATGGCCGCGACGTAAGGCGAACCCACTCCGAAATCGCTCGTCAGCGTGACGAGCGGCCTACCAGTACCTGGTCTCCTGCCACGGGTCGGCGTCGTCGTGGTACCCCCTCTGCTCCCAGAAACCGAGACGGTTCTTGGCCATGAATTCGAGGCCGCGCAGCCACTTGGCGGATTTCCAGAAGTACTTCTTCGGAACCAGCAGACGAAGCGGCCAACCGTGCTCCGGCGTCAGGTCGGAACCATTCCACCCATAGCAGAGCAGCACGTCGTCGTCGTCCAGCACCGGGAGCGGCAGGGAGGTCGTGTAGCCGTACTCGCAGTGCGCCATCACGTACTTCGCAGCGGACGTCGGCTTGACGCGCTGGAGGATGTCCTGGATGGCGACTCCCTGCCAGGTGTCACCGAGCCGCGACCAGGCCGTGACGCAGTGGATGTCGGCGACGATCTCCTTGCGCGGCAGCGCCCGGACCTCGTCGTAGCTCAGAGTGATCGGGTTTTCGACCTCACCGAAAACTTTCAAGGACCAGGTCTTTATGTCCGTCTGGGGGACCGGTCCGAAGTGCAGCAGCGGCCAGCGATCCGGCGCCGTCAGCGTCTGCCCCGGCGGGATCCGCTTGGGGTCGACGCCGGCGGGGATCCGGCTCCGGCGGAAGAGGTCCACAGCGGCAGTATATGGACCCCCTGAGGGCCGCCTCAGACGCTGAACTGCCAGCTCTTGGCGAAGGCCGCGCCGTTCACGGTGCCGGTCACCGTCACGCTGTACTTGCCGGTCGCCAGCGGCGACTTGGCGAGCATCGCGAACTCGTTCGGTGCGAGATTGTTGGTCCCGGGCGGTATCTGGTACGCGTCGACCGCGTTGCCGGCGGGCCCGGTCAGATCCGCCTTGCCGACCGCCAGTGTCGCGTCGAGAGGCGCCTGAAGCGTGATGGGGTAGCCGATCGGGTAGTTCGCGGTCGGCACCGGGTCGGGCACCTCACCGCCCCGGAAGGCGGCGGGCACGCCGGTGCTGTTGGCTGGCGGGTAGGCGATCAGCTCGCCGGGCTGGGCGCCGGCGATCCCGAAGTCGAGGACCTGGATCGAGAGGCCGCCGACCTGGGCTTCGCCGTAGCCGGCCAGCTTTGCCTCCCGAGCGGTGATCGGGTAGCGGTGGTACACGGTGTCCACCCAGCGTTCGACCGCCGCCGGGGCGATGAAGACGTGGGAGATGACCTCGCTCGTGATCGACGACTGCGCGTAGCCGAAATGCGCGGCCCGGTCACTCGAGTTGTGGCCGAACGAGCCAGGCAGGGATGGGTCCTCGAAGTGGACGCCGTCGCCGTTGAGCGACGACTGTCCGAAGTTGAAAAGGAAGAAGTAGCCGTGCGCGAGCGCGCTCTCAGCCAGCGCCGGATTCTCCGCCACGGCGCCTACCCCGACCGTGGCGCGGGTGGCGTTGACCGCTGCCAGGGCATCCTTGCGGGCGGCGGTGATTCCGTCGGTCGGCGGCGGCTGGGCGAAGGCGAGCTCCTGCGCGGGGTCCTTCTTAAGCACGAGCGAGTCCAGAAAGCGCAGGAACTGGTAGACATTTCCGGCTTTGGGATCGGCCTTCAAGGCAGTAAGCAGCCGGTCATGAGCGGTGTTGAAATCGCGGCTTACCGCGACGTCGACCTCGGATAGACCGAGTGTCGCGGTGGCGCCGTTCGGGCGGACCTTGAGCGCCGAGTTGTACAGCTCGATTGCGACTGGCGCATTGCCCTGCAGGAAGGCGGCGTCGCCCTCCGCTGTGAGCACTCCGTACTGCGTGGCTGCCTTCTTGGCTACGTCACGAAGCAGCTGGATGGCCTTGCCGGCGTTGGCGTGGCCCGATTGGTATCGCGAGAGCTCCAGGCTCCGCTCGGGGAAATCTGGCTGGCTCTTCAACGAAAGCTCGAGGTGGTTCAACTCCTGCAGTGAGTCGCCGCGGGCGCGGTAGTAGTTGGCCCAGTCGCGATCTCCCTCAGCGCGCGTGTACGCGTCGGCGGCTGCCTTCTGGCCCGCTCGGAGCTGGTCGCGCGCTTCAGCGAAGCGGCCGGCGTCGGCCAGGGCTTCCCCGTAGAAGAGGTGGGCGAGCGGATCGACAGGCGTGGCCTTGATCGACTTGGCTCCTGCCGTCACGGCGCCGGTCACGTCTTCCGACCAGTCGAGCGCCCGCGTGAGCCTGCTGAGCGAGACCGAGTCAGAGTTGTCCTTGACGGCCTGCTGCGCCTGCTGGACCGCCTCGACGAAGCGGTTCTCGTAGTCCAGCAGCAGAACGTAGTGAGCGCGTGCGTTGGGTGTCCCGCCGTCGATCAGCGACTGGTAGTCCTTCTCAGCGCCGTCGTAATCGCCGCTGAAGAACTTCGTGTCGGCTTTGGCCAGGGGGCTGCTTTTCGGCGCCGGCTTGGACGCCGGCGGCGCCACTTCGCAGGCTGCAACAACCACGGCCAGAAGGGCCAGGAGGAGACCCGCTCGCTTCACCGGATGTAGGTTAGCGCCGCCGGTATACTGGCCAGTCAGAACGATCTGGGGCGGTAGCTCAGCTGGGAGAGCGCCTCCCTCGCACGGAGGAGGTCAGGGGTTCGAATCCCCTTCGCTCCACTCGTGTTCGAGCTGAGTTCCCACATTACGAACCGTCTTGGCGTACCGCGGGAGGAGTGCGGGACCCTCGCGGGCAGCCGACTGACACAGCGCTGGCCCCCGCAAGTAGCCTGAAGTGCTAACCAAGGCAGCCGGGCTTGACATTGACCTCGGGTCAAGGTTCGAGCATGTGCCACATGAAATCAGCGCCCAACCACGCGTCACGAAGCGCGGTTTCCGTTACCGGCTTGCGCAAGGCGTACGGGGACAAGCTCGTCCTCGACGGCGTCGACCTCACTATCGGCGAAGGCGAGGTCTTCGCCTTGCTCGGGCCGAACGGGGCCGGCAAGACGACGATCGTACGGATACTCTCCACCCTGATCCCGGCGGACGCCGGCACGGTCACCGTCATGGGCTACGACCTTCGCGGCGAAGCCGGCGCGGTGCGGGGGGTGATCGGAGTCACCGGGCAGTTCTCCGCGGTCGACGATCTGCTGACAGGCGAGGAGAACCTGCTCCTCATGGGGCGCCTGCTTCATGTGCGGGCGACTGAGCGGCGGGCGCGAACCTCCGAATTGCTGGAACGCTTCGACCTTGTCGATGCGGCGCGCCAGGCGCCGGCCACCTACTCCGGAGGAATGAAGCGGCGCCTGGACCTCGCAATGACCCTGATGGGGCGTCCACGGCTGATCTTCCTCGATGAGCCGACCACCGGCCTTGACCCGCGGAGCCGCCAAACCGTATGGCAGATCATCCGCGAGCTCGTACGCGAGGGAGTCACCATCTTGCTGACCACCCAATACCTTGATGAGGCCGACCACCTCGCCGACCGCATCGCCGTGCTGGACCATGGCCGCATCGTCGCCGAGGGCACGCCGGCTGAACTGAAACGGCGCATCCCTGGCGCGCATATCCGACTGTGCTTCGTCGATGCTGCCTCGCTCGCCGACGCTGCGCGATTACTACCCGAAGGTACGCGCGATGACGAGGAGTTGGTACTCAGGGTGCCGAACGAGCGTGGCATCCGATCGCTGCGCGACGTGCTCGCCCGACTCGGCGACGACGTGGCTGTGGAGGACCTATCCATCCACACACCGGACCTCGACGACGTGTTCCTTGCCGTGACCGGTAATGCTTCCAAGGAGGAGAGCCAATGAGCGCCCTGACCATCGCCGCCCAGGACTCCGCCACCATGCTTTGGCGGGAGATCAAACACAGCATCCGGCTCCTCCGCTTGCTGATCGTGAGCGCGGTACTCGTGCCGGTCGTAATGCTGTTGTTGTTTGACTACATCCTCGGTGGGACGCTCGGCCACGGGCTTGGTGGCGCGGCGCGAGGTGCACCGTACATCGACTATCTCGTGGCCGGCATCCTCGTGATGACGATAGCGGGGGGCTGCGGGCCCACGGCGATCAACGTAACCATGGACATGACCGGTGGCTTTGTCGACCGGATCCGCACGATGGCCGTCACTCGCGGTGCGCTGCTGGCCGGACATGTCGGCATCAGCAGCGTGCGCATGCTTGTCGCCACCGCCGCTGTCACCGGGGTTGCACTCTTGCTCGGGTTCCGGCCCAAGGCCTCGGTCGCGGACTGGTTCGCTGTCGTCGGAATCGTCGCGGCGTTCTCGGTTGCCATGGCGTGGCTGTCCGCGGCCATCGGCCTGGTCACGAAGAGCGTCGCTGGCGCGAACGGCTCAACCCTGCCCCTGTCGTTCCTGCTTCCATTCTTGTCCAGCACTTTCGTGCCGGCCAACTCGATGCCTCCTGGCGTGCGCTGGTTCGCCGCGAATCAGCCGTTCACCGCGGTGGTGGACAGCCTGCGCGCGCTGCTGACGGGCGCGCCGATCGGCAACAGCGCCTCCCTGGCCCTGGCGTGGTGCGCGGCCATTGCGCTGGTCGGCTACATCTGGGCCCAGGCGGCTTTCCGCCGGGGAACCCGATGACAAGTCGAACTTGGTCGATGGAAAGCCACCGAAGATGATCACCATCGGCCAGCTTGCCGCCTACGCGGGCGTGACCATCAAGGCCGTCCGCCACTACCACAAGTGCGGTCTGCTTGAGGAGCCGCCGCGTGACTCGTCGGGCTACCGGCGATACACCGCCCAGCATGCCATCGCGCTGGTCAAGATAAAGACCCTGGCGGAGGCGGGGGTGCCTCTCGCCCGCATCAAGGAGCTGCTCGCTGCCAACGCCCACCAGTTCGCCGCGGCGATCAGTGAGATCGACCGCAACCTGCAGGAACGGGGCAAAGAACTTCGGCGGACCCGCGAACGCATCGGCCGCCTCAGCGCTGGCGACCGATTGTTCGTCGCGACAGAAGTCGCCGTCTACCTCGATCGGCTGCGTCAGCTTGGCGTCAGCCAGCGCGGAGTGCAGATCGAGCGCGACGGCTGGATCCTGCTCTCGTCGACCTCGCCGAAGGCGGCCGCCATCTGGTTTGCCGACAAGCTCGAGGCGCTCGACGATCCGGAGTTCGTTGCCCTGTACCTCGAGTGCGACGAAGCGTTCGACTGGTCCGCGGACGACCCGCGCCTTGACGCTCTGGCCGGGCGCGTCGAGCGCTGGTTCGTCGGGCGAGGCGATGGGCACACAGGCGGAACGCAGCCGGCGGCCGACCCGAGCATCGCTCGGTTGATCGCCACGTCGACCGGATTCTCGTCTCCCGCGTGGGATCAGCTCAAGCAGATCGCCCGAGAACGCAAGGGCAGGGTCACAAAGACGCATCGGCATTCGGCTTGACGGCCGCATCCCAATGGAGGAGGGAGTCGGCATCACGCCGTGCTCGTCGATGAAGCGTCGGACGGCCCCAAGCGCCTCGGCATCGCGGGCGTCTTTCTCCGTCTCCCACTCCCAGGCCGGTCCGTCGAATACGCCGGCTGGTTCGTAAAGTGGGAACTTGGGTCCACCAAACTGTCCGGCGTAAGAATCTGACCACCGGTCCTCCAACAACGTCTTTCGCGTCAAAAAGATCGCGGCCCCACCACTGAGCCGAACCGTCGCTGAGCGGCGACGAGCTCAGCCTCAGAGCCCGAAGCGCATCAGGATCATGCAAGTAAAGACGCCGAAGAAGCCCGCCAGCTCGACGAGGAGTAACGGGATCACGCGGCGCGCCGACGCTGTATCTCCGGCCGCCATCGCCTGCGCAATCGGCTCGGAAGCCGGGGTCGTGACGAAGTGCGACCAGGCCAGGATGCCGAGGCCGAATAGGAGGGCGATAGCCCAGGTGATCCCGTAGGCCGTCCCGAGCAAGAAGCCGAGAGTCTGGACGGGGCCGAGCAGCGTGCCGCGGATGATTCCCAAGAGGATCGTGATGCCGCCGACCACCTCGAAGACCAGCGGCGCTTTTCGATTCATCAGCGACCGGAAGAGCGCCAATTGGGATTGCGGCGGCAACGACATCACGGCCGGGCCCAGGATGAAGGTGGCGTAGAGCGTGCCGCCGAACCAGAAGATACCGAACAAGACGTGCACCCAGGTGACGACGATCTGGAGCGAGAGCATGTTCATGCACCCCTCGTTTCCGACACCGATAGAACTGGCTAAAGACCGCCCCCAATCGGAAGTACCCGTTTTCGCGTACGGGACTGAACGGTAATATCAGACGCTAGCTCAGATGCGTCGTCCTGTCAATATCGCGTCCAGGCATGAACTGGAAATTGTCATGACTCGTCGCTATCGCATGAAGCTCCGGGCGGAGCGCAAGGCTGACACCCGGGGCCGGATCGTCGCCGCTGCCGCCCATTTGCATCGGACCCTCGGCCCCGACCGGACCACGATCAGCGATATCGCTCGCCTGGCCGGCGTCGAGCGGCCGACCGTGCTGCGTCACTTCCCGGATCGCCTCTCCCTGGCTATGGCCTGCCTTCTCCCTGGCCTGGAGCAGGACCCGCCGCCCGACCCGGCTGCGTGGAAGCTGGTCGCCGATCCCGCGGCCCGGCTGTCCCGGGCATTGACGGAGATCTACCCGCACTACCGTCGCAATCGAGTCCTCCTGAGTTCTATCGCCGACGAGACCAACGACGAATTCGCTCCCATTCGCCAGGCTGGACGTCCGCGACGAGATGACGCACACAGAGTCTTGGCTGAGGGATGGTCGGTGCCCGAATCCGGCCACCCACGGCTGCTACTGGCCATCGGCCACGCTTTTAGCTTCTGGGCATGGGTTTCTCTGGCGGATCTCGGGCTAGCCGACGATGAGGCCGCGGCGTTGATGGTGGACATGGTCCGCGGCGTTGTGCGGGGGCTCCAGCCCCGCCGTTAGCGTCAATTTGGGAGATGCGTCCCGGTCAGAAGAGACCGGTGAGCCAGCGCCGGAGAGGCTTGCGTCCGGCTGGTTCGCGATAGCGAGGCAGCAGCGCTGCTACAGACTGCTCGCCGAGGCGATGCACCCCCTCGACGGTCTTCCCGGCGGTTGGGATCGGCTCCCCGATTCTGACGAACAGCCGCTTGCCGAGCCAGACCTCCTTCATGCCGGCCAAGGCCACAGGCAGAACCGGGACTCCCGCCTCGACAGCGAAGTGCGCAAAGCCTTTCTTGAACGGCAGCAGGGCGCCCTCGCGGGGACCGAAATCGCCTTCCGGGAAGATGGCCACCACGCCACCCGCTTCGAGGCACCGGTGGACGTGGCGGAAGAGCGTGGCGTTGCCACGGTGCGCCCTGTCGACCGGGACGACGCCCCCGGTCGCGCGCACGAGTGCCCAGAGGAGGCGGTTTTTCATCATCGACGTGGGGTCCGCGAGGTAGTGGATCCTCGGTTCGGCCGGGAACAGGAGCAGGAGGCTGATCGCGTCCATCCAGCCGAGGTGGTTGGCGATGAGAACGAAAGCCTGGTTCGGGATGCGTTCGCGACCCTGGACGTCAAAACGAAAGAGCAGATGGAAGAGGGCCAAGGCAACCAGTCTCACCACGCGAAAAAGAGGACTCGCTCGCCGGCCCACCGGCAACATGTCGGCGCCGGGAATGGCACTTCCAGGCACCTCCGCGGAAGGCTGGAAGCGCACCGCCTCCCAGCCGCCATCCAGGCTCACCGCGTCGGTCGCCGAGAGGCCGGCGCCATGCAACACGCCCCAGCCGTGATTACGGCTGAGGTCGGTTGCCACGCCACCCTGAGCTGAATTCGGATAGCTGACCCAGAAGAGCCCGCCGGGTTTCAGCGCTTTGAACCCCTTTTGAAAGTCACGTTCCAGCTGCGCGCGGTTCGCTGCGAAAAGCTGAACCACATCTACCTGCGCCGCGTGCTTGTCGGAGCCGGCCGAAGCGCCCTCCGGCAGCGGGTCGAACCGGCTCAGATAACCGTCCGGAGCGTTCAGGACCAGGCACCGATTTCCGGCCTCGATCTTCAGCTTCCGGGACAGCTCCGAGGGCCGCACGCGCACATTCTCCACGCCGTATGGCGACCTAGGGCGCGATGTTCTGGTTCAGCCTGAACACGTTGTCGGGGTCGTAGCGCCGCTTCAGGGCTCTCAGACGCTCGTACTTCGCGGGGCCGTAGGTGGCGCGCACGACTTCCTCCCCCGAATCGGCGACAGCGTTGACATAGTTGCCGGCCACGATGAAAGGCTGGATCGCGCTAATCGCCGCCCGGGACCAGGCGCGGTGAGCTTCGTCGAGGGTGGCGTCGCCCCAGACGGCTTCCATCTCGACCCAGAAAGCCGCCTCACGGCCGCTGAAAGCAGTGGCGTCGGCTGGCACGTCGCCGATGGCGCCGCCCATCGCCCAGATCGAAACCGAGCAGTCGCCGCCGGCCGGGCTGGCAGTGATTTGCTCAGCCATCGCCAGCACAGCCTCCTCCGGGAGCGCAGGCAAGTAGGCCGCCTTCATATAGACCCGCTTCCCCCAGGCTGACTCCTCATCGGCAGCCACCTGCGTCGTCAGATAGGGCATGGGCTGAATGGTGTCGCTCAGCGGCCGCGTGGCCCGGACAGCGCGCAGGTAACGCTCCGCTTCTGCCACCGACCCGCAATGCATGACCCCGATGAAGCAGGCGTGATTTTCGCCAGGCGCGAGCGGGCCTGGCTGGCCGAATCCCAGGGCCAGGAAAAGCTCCCGTGGCGCTTCCTCCGCCAGCTCGCGGTAGATCGAGGCAACCTCCGCGGCGCGGCTCAGGGGATACGTGAGGACTCCTCGCGTGACAGCAGGTCCGACCGGGCTGAGACGGAACTCGAAAGAGGTCACGACGCCGAAGTTCGCGCCGGCGCCGCGCAGCCCCCAGAAGAGGTCCTGGTTTTCGTCCGCGCTGGCATGAATTCTTTGGCCGTCAGCTCCGACCAGGTCACAGGCCAGCAGGTTGTCGATGGTGAGGCCGTACTTGCGCTGGAGCCTGCCGATACCGCCACCGAGCGTGAGGCCGCCGACGCCCGTGTGCCCGACTACCCCCACCGGACAGGCCAACGCGAACTCTTGGGCCGCGGCATCCAGCTGGCGAAGAAGCGCGCCGCCCTCGACCCTGACCGTCCGGTGCTGAGCGTCGACGGTGACGCGAGACATCGGAGAGAGGTCGATCACGACGCCCCCGTCGCAAGTCGAGAGCCCCGGAATGCTGTGGCCCCCACCGCGCACGGCCACAAGCAGCTCCTGCTCGCGCGCGAAGTCGAGCACGGCAATCACGTCTTCGATCCGCGCGCAGCGCGCCACGAGCGCCGGGCGCTTGTCTGCGAGCGCGTTCCAGACCAGCCGGGCCTGGTCGTAGCCCGCGTCAACCGGCTCGATCAGATGCCCCGCGAACCGGCTCCGGAGCGCGCTCACGGCCGCCCGCTCGAGTGGCTCGACTACCTGCATCAGGCATCCCTCCTTGAATTGCGCCAAAGGCCATTCTGCGCAACCCGGCAGGAGGCAGTCAACGACCGGGCATCGCCGCACGAAGAGCGTCCGCGCTGCGCCTTAACTCTTCGCGGGCGGCCCGTCGCTCGCGGGCGTGGCGCCGCTTCGCATCCCGCAGCTGGTCCTGGCTCTGGCGCAGCTGCTCGCGAAGTCGATCCTCCTCTTCGCGCCAGCGGGCGTCCATCTCACGGCGCCGGCTCTGGGCATCCTCCCAGAGGCTCCGAAGTTGTTCCCGAGCCTCGACGCGCTCATCCATGGCAGAAGGTCCTCCGTCTGGTTCAATCGCGTGCCGAAAGCGCGCCCAGGCGGCCTGCCGGGTGGTGCCCAGCGCTTCGCCGATCTGCTCCCAGGTCGAGCCCTCTTTCAAGGCTTCCTGGACCAGAGCTGCCTGCCAGCCGGCCAGCGAGCGAAGGAGGGCCCGGCTTTCCGCAACGGCGGTGATCGCACTATCCGAGACGGTGACCTGTTGCCACCTCTGGGTGACCTCGTCTGGAATGGAGCGCGCCATGTCAAGACAAAGTTTACTGCCGCCGGCCATCCGTTGGTGCCCGTCAATACCAATTGACGAGGCTAGTCAGGGCGCGGTTCGACCAGCAGGCTCTGCAGTGAGCGGCCGAGGCGGCCACGCCGGTCATACAGCGCACCCTCCGCGAAACCGGTGCCGTGCGGTTCGAGCCAGGTCCGGGCGTCGACGTAAACCCACTCGTCGACCGGCAGGCGGTGCACGTACACGGTGAGGTCGGGATTGATGTACATCATTCGCTCCGGCTCGACCACGTTGCTGATCCCGTTCGGAAAGTCGGCCGCCGCACAGATGCGCTGAAGCCCGCTGGGCTCCTCGCCGGGAACGACCGGGAGCTTGAGCCGGAACCACCCCCAGCAAGGCCCGAGCCGGCCGAGCAGGCCGGTCGGAATCCGAACTTCAACACCTAGCCTGTGGTAAGCCGGTCCGCCCCGGTAGCTCGGCACCGCCGGGTCGACTACCGACTCGGGAGGTCCGTGGGGTGGCGGCTCGTCATCGTGGGGGACCGAGACCGCGGTCTCGCGGATCCTGACCGCCGCGGCCCGCGCCACCTCGACCTGGCCGTTCCAGAGCGAGGCCTCGACGAGCTGGATCTTGCGACCCGGCCGGAGCAGGCGCGCCTTGACCGCCAGCGGCACCATGCCCACCGGCCGCATCAGCTCGATGGTCAGCCGGGCCACGAACATCGCCTGCTCGGCCGGAAACCGCTCGATCTCGCGGGCCAGCAGCATGGTCGGCGGCCCGCCGTGGAGGGCCTCCTGGCTCCATGGGCTGAGCGCCGCCTCGGTGGGACGGAACAGATCACCCTCGCGCGCAAAGATCGAGTCCGGCACAGTGGGCAGACTAAATCGAGCCGCCTTGTCACATAGTGACTAGCGTCGGGCGACTCTGATGCCGAGCTCGTCGAGGTGGATCCGCAGGTCGGCCGGGTCCTCGTAGACGCGGAAGGCGCCCGCCCGTTCCAGCTCCTCACGGCCGTAGCCGCCTGACAGCAAGCCGACTCCCAGAGCGCGCGCCCGCTGTGCCGCGAGCATGTCCCAAACGCTGTCGCCGACGACGATGGCGTCCTGGGCGTCGACGCCCAGCTTTGCCGCCGCCGCCAGGAAGAGGTGCGGATCGGGTTTCGCAAAGGGCACCTCGTCGCGCGTCACGATCGGCGTACCAGGCGGGACGCCCAGGACCCGCAGCACCGGGTCGGCGCTCTGCCGCCCGCCGCTGGTGGCGATGGCCCACGGAATTCCCATCTCGGTGAGCTGGCCGAGCAGCTCGCGGGCGCCGGGCAGGGGCCGGACCTGGGTCACAGCGCGCTCGTACGCGCGCGAGTGAGCTTCCATCACCTGGCGCGCCTCCTCCGGCGCCAGGTCCCGCCCGGTCTCACGCAGGAGGGCATTGACGAAGAGGCCGCCGCTCATGCCGATCCGGCGGTGGATGCGCCAGACCGAGAGCTCGATCCCGCACTCTTCCAGCGCTTCGCGCCAGGCGAGCACGTGCTGGTAGACGGAATCCACGAGCGTGCCGTCGAGGTCGAAGAGGAGAGCCGGCTGAACCTCCATCGCTCAGCAGGCCAGCTCCAGCTGCGCGCGGCGCCAGGACCTGCGCAGCATGAAGAGGCCGACCGCCGAGACGACGGCCATGCCCCCCAGCTCGAACACGAGGAAGAGAGCCGGCGCGACGTCCGTCGCCCGCGGAAACGGGTTGAGCGCCAGCGGGCCGGACGTAAGGAGAAGGGTCAGGAGGATGGCGATTCCTCGCATCGAGTCCCACAGGCCGTGGAGCAGGGACACCAGCAGGTACGCGCCCACGAACTTGGAGGTCAGTCGGAGCCGCCCCCGCGCCGCGGCGGCTTCGAAGAGCACCCCGCCCAGGATCCCTGTCCAGAGGCCGTGCCCGACCGGCGCCAGGACGCCCCGCAGCACCTCGGTCCAGACCAGGCTCAGGAGCGAGAGCCCGTGAGGCGTGAAGAGCGCGTTCAACGCGTAGCCACTACTTTCGAAAGCCGCGAAGCCGAAGCCGACGGCGGCTCCGAGGACGATCCCGTCGAGCCTGGTGAAATGTCGGATGCCCCAGGCCACCAGGACCAGGGCAAGGACCTTGGCCAGCTCCTCGATCAGGCCCACGCCGAGGTAGATGAAGATCCCGTCCTGGAGCAGCCAGACCTCCAAGAGCGAGGCGGTCAGCACGCCCAGCACGCCGCCATAGACGAAGGCGAAGAAGATGCGCTGGCTGGAGATCGTGGCGCTGGAGTCGTGGTCGAGATAGAAGACGACCGCGGTGGTTGGGACAAGGAAGCTCCCGAGCAGGACGACGGTGGGAATCAGGTTGAGGTTGCCGGTGAGGCCGGTCACTATGACCGAGAGCACCCAGAGCAGCAAGCCGCTGAAAAGGACGCCCAGCCAGCGCCAACGTCTCAGGGTTGGGCGCGGGCCAACCAAAGTCACAGGCACCATTGTCCTTGTGGTGAAGGTCGTCCTGCTGCTGGCCCTGAAGGCCCTGGCGGGCGGGACCCTCGTAACGGTCTTCGCGTTCATCTCCGACGCATTTCGACCGCGCTTTCTGCTGGCCGGCCTCTTCTCGGCAGCGCCCGCGGTCGCGCTTTCGAGCCTGCTCGTAACGAGTTTGCTCAGCGGGCGGCAGGCCGCTGCGATCGGTGCCCGAGGGATGATCGCGGGCGCCGTCGGATTCGTCGTCTATGCCGCTCTGGCGGCTTTCCTGGTCCAGCGGCTGGGCGCGCTCTGGGGCAGTACCGTGTCCTGGGTCGCCTGGGCGGCGGTGGCCTTCGGGCTCTACGCGGTGCTGACCGGATGACGCCCTACCTGCTGCGCTTCGCCTTCGGAGCCGGGATCGCTGGCGCGGCAGGCCTGATCGGGCTCAAGTTCGGCAGCCGGTTCGGCGGCATCTTCCTGGCCTTCCCCGCCATCTTGCCGGCGAGCCTGACCCTGATCGCCGAGCACTCGGGTACCCGCCCCGCCAGCGTCGATTCAGAGGGTGCCGTGCTTGGTGGGGTGGCGCTGACCGCGTTTGCGGCCGTCGCCGCCTACAGCCTTCCGCGGCAGCCGCCGCTGCTGGCGTTGGCCCTCGCCACGGCTAGCTGGCTGGTGGTCGCGGGGGCGCTCTACCTGGTCGCGCGCCCGCTTCTACGAAAGCTTGGAATGACACCCCCGAAAAGCGGGTAAGAATTTTCTGCAGTGACTGTCAATTGCCCCCAATGCGACACCAAGAACCGAGTGGATTCGGCTGCCACCGGCGCGCCGGTCTGCGGCAAGTGCAAAGAGGCGCTTCCCTGGCTCACCGACGCCGGCGAGGCCGACTTCAAGGGAGTGGTCGAGGATTCGCCGCTGCCGGTGCTGGTCGATTTCTGGGCGCCCTGGTGCGGGCCGTGCCGGATGGTCTCGCCGGCGGTCGAGCAGATCGGCCGCGACCTCCGCGGCCGGCTCAAGGTGGTCAAGGTCAACACCGACGACAACCAGATTCTCTCTGAGCGCTTCGACGTCCGCGGCATTCCGACGCTCGTGATGCTGAAGGGCGGCAAGCAGGTGGACCGGGTGAGCGGGGCGATGCCCGCACCGCAGCTGCGCCAGTGGGTGTTCGCCGCGATGCTGGCCGGCGCCCGCTGAGCCCCGACCGCCCTAGTCGAAAACCAGCGCATAGCCCTGCCGCGGCTGGCTGACCAGCCGGCAGGGGACCTGAGCCGCCTCCAGCCTGCCGCGCAAGCGGCCGACGTAGGTTCGGACCTGCTCTTGCGCCAAGTTCGGATTGCCCCAAGCGCGCGACGGCAGAGTCGTGGTTGCGAAAAAGCGGTTCGGGTGGGCCAGGAGGAACCCGAAGAGCTGCGCTTCGCGCGGGGTCAGCGCGACGGCCCTGCCGTTGTGGCCGAGAATCCCGGCGTTGACGTCGAGCTCCACCCCGACCAGCTCCCAATGACGCGCGTGCCAGAAGCGCAGGCGTTCCCCGACGCGCGTCACCTCCGCCTCCAATCGGTTGATCTCGTCGATGGGAGCGCCCTGCTCACGAGCTCGGTCCAGGAACCCGCTGTTGATCGTTGAGAGCTCCTCATAGACGGTGACCCAGCGGCGAGCGTCGGCCGGGTACCCGGTGGCCGGATCCTCACCTGGAATCAGCGAGCGGATGGCCACCCCCAAGCACTCCCCTCTGTTACGAAGATCGGTTGCGAAAAGAGCCTAGCACTCTGGTTTTTGCGTGCCGGCTATTCAGCGCAGGAAGTCGACCGCCTCTTCCTTGCCGTCCCAGACCACCGTCGTGCGGGCCGGCTCAGTTCGCGCCACGACATGCCCTCCCCGGAGCACAAGGCGGCGCGGAGCGACCAGCCTGATAGCGTCCATCTCGGTCGGCGCCGCGAAGCAAACCAGGTCGGCGGGCTGTCCGGGCTCCAATCCGTAAGCCTCGATCCCGAGGGCGCGGGCGGGGTTGTACGTGATCATCTCGAAAAGTGTCTTCAGCTCGCGGTGTCCAGACATATGCCCGTAGTGGGCGAGTACGAACGCCGCCTGCAGTGGGTCGCCGTAACCGAGCGGATACCACGGGTCCATCACGGAGTCATGGCCGATGCAGACGTTGACGCCGGCGTCGAGGAGCTCTTTGACGCGCGTCATGCCGCGCCGGATCGGATGGCTGTCGAAACGTCCCTGCAGCACTGAGTTGTCGAGCGGGTTGGTGACCATGTTCAGATGCGCGCGGCGGAGGTTGTTGATGAGCCGGTAGGCGTAAGCGTTGTTGTAGGAACCCATCGCCGTCGTATGGCTTGCTGTGACCCTGCCCTCCAGTCCGAGCCTGATCGTCTCGGCCGCCATCACTTCGCTGAAGCGAGAGTGGTCGTCGTCGGTCTCGTCGCAGTGGATGTCGACTTGCAGGCCGTGCTCGGCAGCCAGCGCGAACGCGAACTTGACCGAGCGCTCTCCGTACTCGCGCGTCAGCTCGAAGTGCGGGATCGCTCCCACGACATCGACGCCAAGCCCGACCGCCTTCTTCATCAGCTCTTCTCCACCGTCGAACGACTGGATCCCCTGTTGCGGAAAGGCGACCAGCTGCAGCGTCATCTGCTGGCCGATCTCCTCGCGAAGCTCGAGCAGCGCACGTACCGCGCGGAGCTCGGGATCGCAGACATCGACGTGGCTGCGGACGTGCTGGACGCCGTTGGCCAGCTGCCAGCGGAGGACCTTGCGCACACGGCGCTTCACGTCCTTGATGGTCAGGTCCTGCACCCGCTCGGACCAGATGGCGATTCCTTCGAAGAGGGAGCCGCTCAGATTCCAGCGCGGCTCGCCGACCGTGAGCACCGCGTCGAGGTGGATGTGCGGCTCCACCAGGGCCGGGGTGACGAGCCCGCCCTCCAGGTCGATCACCTCTCTCGCCTCCATCTCCGGCGGGGCGAAAGCGCCCTCCCGCACGCCGATGTCCGTCAACTCGTCGGTTCCCATCAAGCGAGCGTTGCTGAGGATGAGGTCGAGCACTCTCCTCGCGAAGTTAGCAGCAAAACGAAATAGACTTGCGCAAAGTCCCGCGAGCCACTTCTTCTGGGGGGTAGATGCATGGCGATGTCGACTGACAACGTCGAGCAGGTCGTACCGATACGGGAGGGCGACTACGGCGAGAGGGTCGCCACCGTGGAGCCGGGTGGGGTCGAGTACATCCCGCAGCGCGAGCGCCACGGCAAGCCCATCGACCTCTTCTGGACCTGGCTCTCGCCGAACCTCGAGTTCGCGACCATCTTCGTCGGCATCATCGCGATCACGCTTTTCGGCCTCAACATGTGGGAGGCCGCCACCGCCATCGTGGTCGGCAGCCTGCTCGGTTCGCTGACGCATGCGGTTCTCTCGTCCTGGGGGCCGAAATTCGGCGTGCCGATGATGGTCGAGAGCCGGGGCCCCTTCGGCTTCCTGGGCAATATCCTGCCCGCCGGCCTGAACACGATCACAGGCGCTTTCGGCTGGTTCATCGTCAACAGCGTCAGCGGCGCCTTCGCGCTGCAGGCTCTATTCCCGTCTCTGAACCTGCCTTTCTGGCTTACTTTCCTGGTCATCGTCGTCGTGCAGGTAGCGATTGCGACCCTGGGGCACAACCTGATCCACGTGTTCGAGCGCTGGGCCCTGCCGCTGCTCGGAATCGTCTTTGCCGTGGCCTGCATCTACATCTTCACCAAGGGGAACTACGGCGTCGCCTACAACCCGAAGGCCGTCCTCGCGTCGGGTGAGTTGGGTGGCTGGCTGCTCACCTTCACCGCAGCGTTCGGTTACGCCGCCGGCTGGAACCCGTACGCGGCCGATTACACCCGGTACCTGCCACCGAACAGCAACCGGTTTATGGTCGGTCTTTGGGCCGGCGCCGGAGTATTCATCTCCTGCGTCATCCTGGAGATGGCGGGCGCGGTGCTGGCGACCGTGGCGGGCACCAAGTGGGGCCCGAACGACATCCCCACGGCTCAGCTGCAGCGCGCGATGCCTGACTTCGTCTACTACCTGAGCTTGCTCTGCATCGCCATCGGAGCGGTCGCGGCCAACGCGATCAACATCTACAGCGGCACGATGTCGCTGGTCTCGCTTGGAATCCGCGAGATGGGACTCACCTTGAGGCAGCGCCGAGCGCTGCTGGCGATCGTCGCAGGCGTCATCGGCTACGCGGGAGGCATCATCTTCCAGGCGCAGGTGGCGCCCGGCGGGAAGTACGAAGCGTTTCTGCTCCTGATCAGCTACTGGATCGCGCCCTGGCTCGCCGTCGTGCTGGTCGACTACTGGATGCGCAAGGGCGATTACGGGGACGAGCGGATCTTCTATGACACCCACCATTTCCGCTGGCAGGGCGTACTGGCGATGGCCATCGGGCTCGTCGTGTCGATCGGGCTTTTCTCAAACAACGCCCTCTACCTGGGGACGATTCCCAAAGCCAATCCCGGCGTCGGCGATCTCACTTTCATCGTCGGCTTCGTCATCGCCGGGGTTCTCTACTACGTGTTCAGCCTGGTGCAACCGGTCCGATCGGATGAGGCGGCTATGGGGAAAGTCGCCTAACAGGGTGCCAGTCAGGCCTTGTCGGCGCCCGCCGCGGTCATCGCCTCGACCGCGGCGGCGCTGGTGTCTTGCGCCACCCCCGCGATGTCCTCGGTGAGGAGGCGGACCTGGAAACCCTCGGCGAGGGCGTCCATCACCGTCGCGCGCACGCAGTAATCGGTCGCGATCCCGCCCACGTCGAGTCCTTCGATCCCGTTCTTCTTGAGCCAGTCGCCGAGCGA
>Ga0209577_10000262_pt1 | contig 53417 bp, 56 predicted proteins | sample GraSoiAngelo_109_FD_185874 | JGI IMG/M metagenome (GOLD analysis project Ga0209577, IMG submission 185874) | Grasslands soil microbial communities from the Angelo Coastal Reserve, California, USA - 14_0903_12_20cm (SPAdes) (version 2) | ecosystem: Environmental > Terrestrial > Soil > Grasslands... | reverse complement strand
TGGTGCGCGCGATGATCTCGGGTGGCAGTTTCGGTCCCGGCGCCTGCTTGTTCCAGTCGAGCGTCTCCAGGTAGTCGCGTACGAACTGCTTGTCGAAGCTCGGCGGGCTCACGCCCGCGCGATAGCTGTCGGCGGGCCAGAAGCGCGAGGAGTCCGGCGTCAGCACCTCGTCGATGAGCGTGAGTCTGCCTTGGCTGTCGAGGCCGAATTCGAACTTGCTGTCGGCGATGAGGATGCCGCGGCTGCGCGCGTGCTCGGCCGCGAACCCGTACAGTGCCAGCGCGGTGTCGCGTACCGCGGCGGCAAGCTCCGCCCCGATGAGCGCGGCGACTTCCTCGAAACTGATGTTCTCATCGTGAGCACCGATGCGCGCCTTGGTCGCCGGCGTGAACAGCGGCTGCGGCAGGCGTCCGGCCAGCTTGAGGTCCCGAGGCAGGGCGATGCCGCACACGCGCCCGCTCGCCTGGTAGTCCTTCCAGCCCGAGCCAATCAGATAGCCGCGCACCACCGCCTCGATGGGCAGCGCCTGCAGGCGCCGCACGATCACCGCCCGTCCGGCCAGCAGGGCGCGTTCCCGCTCGTCCCTGACCACCTCCGCTGGCTCCCGGCCCGTCAGGTGATTGGGCACCAGGTGCCGGGTGCGCGCGAACCAGAAATTGGAGATGCCGTTCAGCACCCGCCCCTTGTCGGGAATCGGATCGGGCAGCACCACGTCGAAAGCCGACAGCCGGTCGGTGGTCACGATGAGCATCGTGTCGTCATCGAGTGCGTAGATGTCGCGCACCTTGCCCTCGTGGATGCGGGCAAGGCCGGTGAGTTCGGTGCGGTAAACGACGGGCGCCGGCATGCGCTTGGTACTATAGCGGCCCTTTGGGCCTGCGACACCCTGCGGGCGCGACGCGCAAGCCATGAGAATGAAATGGATCGGCAAACTCACCGGCGGGCTGCTGGGTGCGGTCGCGCTCGGTCCGATCGGGGCCGCGCTCGGCGTGCTGCTCGGGCATCAGTTCGATGAGCACGGCGAGGAGCTGCAGGCGGGGCCGTTCGCAGGCGAGGACGTCGCTGCGATCGGCGAGCGCTTCTTCCGCGCCACCTTCCGTGTCATGGGCTGTCTCGCCAAGGCCGACGGCCGCGTGTCGGAGCTGGAAATCTCCGCCGCGCGCGCCGTCATGGGCGAGCTGCGCCTCGATGGCCCGCAGGTGCGCGAGGCGATCGCCTGCTTCAGCGCCGGCAAGCTCCCCGCATTCGACCTCGGCGGCGAGCTCGCCGCCCTCAGACGCGCCTGCCGCGGGCGGCCGGACCTGCTGCGCGTGTTCCTCGAGATCCAGGTGCGCGCGGCGCTCGCCGGCAACGGTCTGGAAGGCCCGGTGCGGCCTCTGGTCACGCGGATCGCCGCCGCACTGGGGATCTCGCCCCTCGAGCTGGCGCACGTCGAGGCGGTGTTGCGCATCCAGCGTGGCGGCCCTCGCCCGGGTGAGGCGCGTGGCGCCCCGGCACGCGACCGCTCGCTCGAGGAGGCCTATCGCGTGCTCGAGACCAGCGCGGGCGCGAGCGATGAGACGGTCGTCAAGGCCTACCGCCGGCAGCTGCACCGCCATCATCCCGACAAGCTCAAGGCGAACGGCTTGCCGGAATCGATGATGGCGCACGCCAAGCAGCGCACGCAGCAGATCATCGAAGCCTACGAGCTGATCCGCGAGCGTCGCGGCATGAGTTAGGCGCGTCGCGCCCACTCCTCGATGATGCCCTGGATCGCGCGCACGCCATCGGTCAGCGCCGCCGGCCCCGGCTGCAGGATGAGCGATGACTTGATCTCGCGCACGTAGCCGTCGCGCACCGCGGGGATGGCGTCCCAGCCGGGCCGCGCAGCCAGGCGCTGCGGCTGGAACTTCTTGCCGCACCACGAGCCGAGCACGATGTCGGGAGCGCGGCGCGGCACTTCCAGCGGATCGGCGATGATGCGGTTGCGTCCCAGCCCCTCGCGCGCAAGCTCGGGGAAGCACTCCTCGCCCCCGGCAAGCTGGATGAGCTCGGACACCCACTGGATGCCGCTGATCATGGGATCGTCCCATTCCTCGAAATACACGCGCGGACGGCGCGCCAGGGCCCCCGCCCGCTCGCGCACCTGCGCCAGTCCCGCGCTCAGCTCATCCACCAGCGCCTGCGCCTTGCCCTCGCAGCCGATCATGCCGCCGAGCGTGCGGATCATGCGCAGGATGTCCGCTACGCTGCGGTGATTGAAGACGTGCACCTCGAGGCCGGCACGCACCAGTTCGGCGGCGATGTCGGCCTGCAGATCGGAGAACCCCAGCACCAGATCGGGCTGCAGCGCCACGATGCGGTCGGTGCGGGCACTGGTGAAAGCGGAAACCCGCGGTTTTTCGCGGCGCGCGCGTGGCGGGCGCACGGTGAAGCCCGAGATACCGACGATGCGCCACTCCTCGCCGAGCCGGTACAGCGTCTCGGTCGTCTCCTCGGTCAGGCACACGATCCGCTGTGGAAATCCTGAAATTGCCGTCATGGGGCACCGCACCGTAAAGGCGGTGAGCACTGTATCCTCAAGGCATGTGGATGCGCATCTGGGGCTTTCTCGACTGGTGCTTCTTCGGGCCGGCCTCGGTGCGCGCCGGCATGCTCGGGGGAGGCCTGCGCGTACTGCGCTACCCGTATGCGGTGGTGCGTGACCTGGCGCGCGGGGAAATCAACCTGCGTGCCATGAGTCTGGTGTACACGACGCTGCTGTCGCTCATCCCGCTGCTTGCCTTCAGTTTCGCCGTACTCAAGATCTTCGGCGGGCGCCGCGACCTGGAGCCGATCGTCTACGAGCTCTTCCGCCCGGTGGGCGGTGCGGCGGCGCAGGAGCTCACCGCGCGCGTGCTGCAGTTCGCCAGCCACGTCAGCAGCGGCGTGGTGGGGTCGCTGGGCCTGGCGCTGCTCGCCTGGACGCTGCTCGGCACCATCAAGAAGGTCGAGGACAGCTTCAACTTCCTGTGGCACGTGGACCAGCCGCGCAGCCTCGCGCGGCGGCTCGCCGAGTACACGAGCCTGCTCATCGCCGGCCCGGTGCTGCTCGTGGGCTTCGTGGGCCTGTCGCACGCGGCGCTCGCGAGCGCGCCGGTGCAGGAGGTGGTGCACCTGCCGCTGCTGCAGCGCCTGCGCGGCACGGGTATCGCTCTGGCGCCTTACGTGATGGTCACGGCGTTTTTCACCGCGCTCTACATGATGATTCCCAACACGCGCGTGCAGTGGCGCGCGGCGCTCATCGGGGCGCTGGTGGGCGGCATCCTGTGGGCCGCGGTCGGCAAGATGTTCACCGCGTTCGTCGTGTACTCCACGCGTCTCACCCTCGTGTACGCCGGATTCGCGGTCGTGGTGGCGGCGCTGCTGTGGACGTATTTCGGCTGGCTGATCCTGCTCGCCGGTGCGCAGCTGTCGTTCTACGTGCAGAACCCCACCTACCTGCGGCTCGGGCTGCAGCAGCTGCGGCTCTCGAGCGTGGAGCTCGAGCAGCTGGCGCTGAAGTTGATGTACTTCGTGGGCCGCACGCATGTCGCAGGCGGAGGGCGCTGGAGCGTGAATCGCCTCGCCACCGAGCTGGGCCTGCCCGGCATCGCGGTGGCGCAGATGGCCGCGACGCTCGAGCGCGCGGGACTGTTGATCGTCACCGACTACGACGAGCTGGTCCCGGCGCGCGACCTCGGGCGCATCAGCGTGTACGAGATACTCGACATCGCGCGCCATGGCGGCAGCGGCCACGTCGCGCCCCGCAACCTGCCCATCCCTGCGGTCGACCGGCTGCTGGCGGGTGTCGAGGACGCGCGCCGCCATCGCTGCGGCGAGCTCACGCTACGCGACCTGGTCGATGAAGCCGCGCGGCCGGCGCTGCAGCTCACTCCCCGGCAATCGTCATCTCGCTGAGCAGCAGCGAGCCGGTGTGGATGCCGCCGCGCACGTCACGATCGTCGCCCAGCGCCACGATGTGCCGGTACATGGGCCTCAGGTTCCCGGCGATGGTGATCTCGTGCACCGGGTACACGATGGCGCCGCGCTCCACCCAGAAACCGCTCGCGCCGCGCGAGTAGTCCCCGGTCACGCCGTTCACGCCCTGTCCCATCAACTCGGTCACCAGGAGCCCGGTGTCCAGGCGCTTGAGGAACCCCGCTGCATCCAGCGCTCCCTGCGCGCTGCTCACGATGAGGTTGTGAACGCCCCCGGCGTTGCCGGTGGTGGTCAGCCCCAGGCGCCGCGCGGAATAGCTGCTGAGCACGTAGCCGCTGAGCACCCCGTCGCGCACCAGCTCGCGATCGCGCGTGGCGGCGCCCTCCTGGTCGAACGGGCTGCTGGCGAGGCCTTTGCGGATGTGGGGCCGCTCCTGCATCTGCAGGAACGCCGGAAAGATCTGCTCGCCGGCCGCGTTCAGCAGGAACGAGGACTTGCGGTACTGGCTGGTGCCGCTGATCGCGCCGACGAAGTGTCTGAACAGGCCGCGCGCCATGTCGGGCGTGAAGGCCACCGGGACCTTGCGGGTGCTGAGCCGGCGCGCACCGAGCCGCGCCACAGCGCGTACACCTGCGGTGCGGCCGACGGCGGCGACGGTTTCCAGCTCCGCCGGGTCGCGCGCGATGGTGAACCAGTAGTCGCGCTGCATGTCATCGCCGGCCTGTGCGACGAGCGAGCAGCTGACCGAATGGCTGCTGGCCGAGTAGCCGGCGAGAAAGCCGAGCGAGTTGCCGTAGACACCCGTGTGGCGCTGACTGCTCACGGAGGCGCCCTCGGAGTTGGTGATGCGCGGGTCTACACCCAGGCCCGCGGACTCACATTCGCGCGCCAGCTCGATCGCGCGCTCCGGGGTGAGGTCCCAGGCGTGATCGAGATCGAGATCGGGGATCTCGCGGGCCAGCGCGCCGGGGTCCACCAGCCCGGCATACGGATCCTCGGCGGTGTAACGGGCGATCGCACAGGCCTTTTCCACCGTCTCGCGCACCGCGGCAGCCGCCAGGTCCGCGGTGCTCGCCGAGCCCTTGCGCTGCCCGAAGTAGACGGTCACTCCGAGGCCGCGGTCGCGCTGATACTCGAGCGTGTCGACCTCGCGCAGCCGCACGCTCACCGACAGCCCCTGGGCAAGCGAGGCGTCGGCCTCGCACTGCGACGCGCCCTGGCGGCGCGCTTCCTCGAGCGCGAGACTGGCGACGTCGGCGAGTTGCCGGGTTGCCCCGGATGCGGGCGGTGGTTGCATGGTGTGTGATTCGCGTGAGCGTTAGGCTTAAATTGTAGCTCACCGCCTGGCACCGCAGCGGTGAGCGCAGCAACGAGCCGCCCGTGACCGCCGCACCGCACGACCGCGAAGATGCCGACGAGACCCCGCGACCTCCCAGCAAGAGCGCGCGCAAGCGCGCGGCTCACGCCGCCCAGGACCTGGGCGAGGCGCTGGTGCGCCTGCGCGAGGCGGAGCTCGAGGCGCTGCAGCTGCCGGAGGCTCTGGGGGAGGCGATCCGCGCGGCGCGCCACATCACCAGCCGCGCGGGGGCGGCGCGCCAGCGCCAGTACATCGGCAAGCTGATGCGCGCGGTGGACCTGGAGCCGATCCGCGCCGCGCTCGCCGCCCACAGCGAACGTGCCGCGCGCGAGAGCGAGCGTTTCAAGCGCGTCAGCGCCTGGCGCGAGCGGCTGATCGCTGAAGGGCCCACGGCCCTGGCGGAGCTGGCGCGCTGGCGACCGGATCTCGATCGAGCTCAATGGGCCCGGCGTGTCAGCGCCGCCCAGGCTGAGCGCCGCCGCACCGCCGGCGCCGGCGCGGCGGCCAGAGAGCTGTTTCGCGCGCTGCGCACATTGTTCGATACAATGCCGTGATGAAACCGCTCGTCGGCATCATCATGGGCTCATCGTCCGACTGGGAGACGCTGCAGTCCGCCGCGGAGGCGTTGGACAAGCTCGCGATCCCCTACGAGGTGCGCGTCGTGTCCGCGCACCGTACCCCCGACCTGCTGTTCGAATACGCCTCCGGGGCACGCGAGCGGGGACTCGAGGTGCTGATCGCCGGCGCCGGCGGTGCCGCGCACCTGCCCGGCATGACCGCCGCCAAGACGATCCTGCCGGTGCTCGGCGTACCGGTGCAGTCGAAGTCCCTGGGGGGACTGGATTCACTGCTGTCCATCGTGCAGATGCCGGCCGGCGTGCCGGTGGCGACGTTCGCGATCGGCGCAGCGGGGGCGACCAACGCCGCGCTGTGTGCGGCAGCGATCCTCGCCAACCGCCACCCCGCCATCGCCACGGCGCTGGAAGCCTATCGCGAACGCCAGACCGCCGGCGTGCTCGGCAACCCGGATCCGCGCGCGACACCGCGCACATGACGGTCGGCATCGTGGGCGCCGGCCAGCTCGGCCGCATGCTCGCTTTGGCGGGCTATCCGCTCGGGCTCGACTTCCTGTGTCTGGACCCCTCGCGCCAGGCGCCCGCGGGCCGGGTCGCCCCCCTGCTGCAGGGCGCCTTCACCGACCGCGCGCTCCTCGGCCGTCTCGCGCGGCGCTGTGAGGTCCTGACCTTCGACTGGGAGAACGTGTCGGTTGCGAGCCTGCGCGCCGTGGCGCGCCTGCACGGCGCGCGTATCTGTCCGCCGATCGCGGCGCTCGCCGCCGGCCAGGACCGGGTGGCCGAGAAACGACTGTTCGAGCGCCTCGCGATCCCCACCACCCGCTGGCGCGCCGTGAGCTCACGCGCGCAGCTGACACGCGCCATCGCCGCCATCGGCCTGCCCGGTGTCCTCAAGACGCGCCGGCTCGGCTACGACGGCAAGGGTCAGGCCGTGATCCGCACGGCCGCGGACGCCCGGCGGGCCTGGAGCGCCCTGGGCGCGGCGCCGCTGCTGTACGAGGAGTGGATCCCGTTTGATTGCGAGGCGTCGATCATCGGGGCGCGCAGCGTCAGCGGCCAGCTCGCGGTCTATCCGCTGTGCGGCAACGTCCACGGCGCTGGTGTCCTGCGACTCACCTGCGCGCCTTTCGGCCCGCCGCGCTGGCAGCGTCTGGCCGCGCGCTATCTCACGCGCGTGCTGGCGCACTTTCGTTACACCGGCATCCTGACCATCGAGTTCTTCGTGCGCCGCGGCCGGCTCATCGCCAACGAGATGGCGCCGCGCGTGCACAACTCCGGACACTGGACCATCGAGGGCGCCGCCACCAGTCAGTTCGAGAATCACCTGCGCGCCATCCTCGACCTGCCGCTCGGCGCCACGCGAGCGCTCGGGCACAGCGCCATGATCAATCTCATCGGGCAGATGCCCCCACGCGCAACCCTGCTGGGGCTGGCAGGGGTGCACCTGCACGACTACGGCAAGGAGGGGCGCCCCGGGCGCAAGGTGGGTCACTGCACCGTCGTCGAGCCGACCCCCGCCCGGCGTGACGCTCGCGCGCGACGCCTGCTCAAGGATTTGGCCGTCGGCGTTCGCATCCCGTAACATCGGCTGCGAGCCAACAAGCATGTATCTGGAACCCTTCAAGCTCAAGGAGTTGCCGTTCCGGCTGAGCCCGGACCCCCAGTTCCTGTACCTGTCGAAGCAGCACGCCCGCGCCAAGGCGTACATGGAATCGACCATCTGGTTCACCGACGGCTTCGTGGTGATCACCGGGGAGATCGGTTCGGGCAAGACCACGCTGATCGAATCCTTCCTCAAGGAAGTGCCGGCGGACGTGGTGGTGGCGCAGATCAACCAGACGCAGGTATCGGCCATCGACTTCCTGCAGGCGGTGCTGGTGCAGTTCGGCTTCTCGCCCTTCAAGATGCGCAAGGCCGAGCTCATCAGCACGGTCAACAACTTCCTGGTCGAGCAGTACGCCGCCGGGCGCAAGGTGCTGTTGATCGTCGATGAGGCACAGAACCTCACCATGCGCGTGCTGGAGGAAATCCGCCTGCTGTCGGGCGTGGAGACCACCAAGGACAAGGTGCTGCGGATCATTCTCGCCGGACAGCCCGAGCTCAACGACAAGCTCGACGCGCCCGAGCTCGCCCAGCTCATGCAGCGCGTGCGGCTGCGCTTCCACCTGCATACGCTGTCGGAGGTGGAAACGCGCAGCTACATTCAGCACCGGCTGGACGTCGCCGGAGCCGGGGACCGCGAGATTTTCGCCGCCGATACCTTCGCCGAGGTGTTTCGCTACTGCGGCGGCGTACCGCGACTGGTCAATACGCTGTGCGATACCGCCATGATGGCCGCCTACACCTCGGATCGCAGCACGGTCACGCGCGCGGACATCATCAGCGCGGTGCGCGAGCTGCAGTGGGCCGCCATGATGGCCGCCTACACCTCGGATCGCAGCACGGTCACGCGCGCGGATATCATCAGCGCGGTGCGCGAGCTGCAGTGGGTCGAGTACTCCGCGCGCCCCCAGCCGCAGCCCCCCGAGGCCGGCGGCGCAGCGCCCGGCGCGGCGCCCGCCGCGGCGCTCGGCGCGGCGCCCGCCGCGGTGCCCGCCGCGACTCCCGAGCCGGGCGCCGCAATGGGCCGTCTGCTGGTGGCGACCGACGGGCGCACGGTGCAGGAAATCAGCCTGCGCATCGGCCGGGTCATCATCGGGCGCATTCCCGACAACGACGTGCAGATCGACAGTCGCTTCATCAGCCGTCATCACTGCCAGGTGATCACCACGGCGCTTTCCTGCGTGATCGAGGACCTCAACAGTACCAACGGGATTTACGTGAAATCCAACCGCGTCCGCCGCCATCACCTCAACGACGGCGACGTCGTGCTGATCGGCAAGCACGAGCTGATTTACGTGGATGAGCGCGCGGCGCGTGGCCGCGGAAGTTTCAGCGAAACGGTGCCGCACCTCGACGCCGAGGGCGAAGCGCCGGCGCACCAGTCCGCGCAGCGCACGGTGCCCACGGTGCAGCCGGCGTCGAAGGCCGGCCAGGTGCCGACAGTGCAGGAGCCGGCGCCCCTCAAGTAGCCGTTAGCGCGGCTTTTCTTCGCCGAGCGAGTCCGGGTTCGCATACTGGGAGCGCAGCTGGCGGTAATCGCGCCGCCGCAGCAGCACGACCATCCCGCCGACCAGGGTCACCAGACCGAGCAGGCCGGTGAGCAGACTCAACCCGCCGCGCGAGGCGAGCAGGTAGCTGGCGATGAGCGCCAGGACGCCGCAGGTTATGTAAAACCACGGCAGACTCTCGTAAACGGGATGAGAGAAGCGGTGGCTGCGCTGTGGCATGCCACCCATCGTATCGCGAGCGGCCCCGAAGTTGGAACCGCCGCGATCACATTCGCGTCAGCCGAGGCCGAAGAGCTCGACGAGCCGCTCGAGCAGGGAGGGTTTCCAGCCGTCGACGCGAAAGTCCCCCTGAGGCACTGCGGCGCGTCGGCTGACTTCCGCCAGCAGCTCCGCGGGCAGGTTGAGTTTCGGGGACTCGAGAGTGGCGTCGTCGGCGTACATCGGACATTCCTTTACGTGCTACGTGGGTTGCACTCGCCCGATGCACGTTACGGACTCGCGACCCGAACGGCTGTGTGGAAAATCACAGCCTCGTCATGGATCCGATTATGTCGCGGTAAGTGTGTACCGGGTACGTGACTCCGCGCGGCGACAGTAGGTACGCCCTCAAGCGGTGCCGCCGACCGTGAGTCCTTCGATCCTCAGCGTCGGCTGACCGACGCCGACCGGCACGCTCTGTCCGTCCTTGCCGCAGGTCCCAACACCGTCGTCGAGCTTCAGGTCGTTGCCGACCATCGAGACGCGCGTCAGCACGTCCGGACCGTTGCCGATCAGGGTCGCGCCCTTGAGGGGCGCACCCACACGGCCGTTCTCGATGGCATACGCCTCGCTGGCCGAGAACACGAACTTGCCGGAGGTGATATCCACCTGCCCGCCGCCGAAATTGACCGCGTAAATGCCGCGCTGCACCGAGCGGATGATTTCCTCGGGTGCATGCGGCCCGGGCCGCATGTAGGTGTTGGTCATGCGCGGCAGGGTCATGTGCGCGAAAGACTCGCGTCGGCCGTTGCCGGTCGGCTGCGCGCCCATCAGCCGGGCGTTCAACCGGTCCTGCATGTAGCCGCGCAGCACCCCGTTCTCGATCAGGGTGGTGCACTGGGTCGGCGTGCCCTCGTCGTCGATGTTGAGTGAGCCGCGGCGCGCGGCGAGCGTGCCGTCATCGACCACCGTGCACTCGGGCGCCGCCACCTGCTCGCCGATGCGGCCGGCGAATGCGGAAGTGCCCTTGCGGTTGAAGTCACCTTCGAGCCCATGCCCGATCGCCTCGTGCAGCAGGATCCCCGGCCAGCCCGGACCCAGCACCACCGTCATGGTGCCGGCAGGTGCCGGCCGCGCCTCGAGATTGACGAGCGCCTGGCGCACGGCTTCACGCGCCAGGGCGAGCGGCCGCTCGCCTGCGACGAGCTCGGCGAGCGAATAGCGGCCGCCGGCGCCGGCGTAGCCCTGTTCGCGCCGGCCGCCCTGTTCCACCAGCACCGAGACGTTGAAACGCACCAGCGGACGCACGTCCGCGGCCAGCTCCCCGTCGCTGGTGGCGATGAGCACCACTTCGTGCACGGCGACCACGCTGGCGGTGACGTGCACGACGCGCGGATCGATGCGCCGCGCCTCGCGATCGACACGTTCGAGCCAGGCGATCTTGTCCGGGGTGGCGAGCGCGGCCGCGGGGTCCGCCGGCAGATACAGCCGATGCCCGGTTTTCGCCCGCCACGGGCTGACGCGCCGCTCGCCGCCATGCGACGCGATGGCACGCGCGGCACGCGAGGCCTCCTCCAGCGCCGGCAGCACGATCTCGTCCGAGTAGGCGAATCCGGTCTTCTCTCCGGCGAGCGCCCGCACGCCGACCCCCTGCTCGATGCTGGCGCTGCCGTCCTTGACCATGCCGTCCTCGAGCGACCAGGACTCCTGGTGCGCGAGCTGGAAGTACAGGTCGGCGAAATCCACCGAGTGCGCGAGCACCTCCCCGAACACCCGGTCGAGGCGCCCGTCATCGAGACCGCTCGGCCGCAGGATGAGGTCGCGGGCCAGCTTCAGCGGGTCGCCAAGCGGGGAATCAATCATGGGCGCCTCACTCACGAACGTGTATTTGCGTCCGCCAGGACGCGGTGCAGCAGCGCCGGGAAGCTCTCGCGCACGCCCGTCTGCTGCGCCAGATCCACCTCCGCCACCGCGCAGCCGCGGCCGCGCGGCACGCGCTGCAGGACTCGTCCCCAATAATCCACGATCATGCTGTCGCCGTAAGTCTCGCGTCCATTGGGATGGAAGCCGGACTGCGCCGGCGCCACGACGTAACAGAGGTTCTCGATTGCCCGGGCACGCACCAGGGTCTCCCAGTGCGCCCGCCCGGTGGGGCTGGTGAACGCCGAGGGCACCGCCAGTAGTTGCGCGCCGGCCGCGCTCAGGTGCCGGTACAGCTCCGGAAACCTCACGTCGTAGCATACCGACAGCCCCAGCCGGCCTGCCGGCGTGTCAATTACCGCGGCACTCGTGCCGGGAGCGACGTGCGCCGACTCCCGGTAGCTCTCGGCGCGCCCGGGAATGTCGACATCGAACAGGTGGATCTTGTCGTAGCGGGCGACGCGCCGCCCGTCGCTGTCGTATACCAGCGAGGCGGCCGCCACGCGCCCGTCGGCGGCGCCGCGCAGCGGTATCGTGCCGCCCACGATCCACAGGCGCAGGCGCCGCGCGCTCGCTGCCAGGAAATCCTGCACCGCCCCGCTCCCGTCCGCTTCCGCCACGGCGCGCTTGTCGGCGTCCTTCAGGCCCATGAAGGAGAAATTCTCCGGCAGCGCCGCGAGTCGTGCGCCGCGGCCCGCCGCGTCCTCGAGCAGCGCGCGCGCCTGCTCGAGGTTCGCCGGCACCTCGGGCCCGGACGTCATCTGAATTGCGGCCACCTTCATCCGTCACCTCATTCCGCAGGCGTCACGATCGGCTCAACCCAGGTGCCGCGCAAACGCAGCGCGGCACGCGAGCGATCCGCGGCCGAGCCGTTGAACAACTCGCGCATGGACAGCCACACCGCCGCAACCCCGGGCGTCGGGCCGAGGCGGCGCACGGTAGCCGGCAGACGCTCCTCGCCACGCAGGATCCAAGCCTGCTCATCGTAGTCCTGCGCCAGCAGACCGGTGCGCCCGCGCACCAGGATCTCCGCGTCACCGTCGAAGTGCAGGTCAGAGGTCGTCGCCTGCCCGTCGTGCAGCACGAAGTCCGCCGTCAGGCTCGAGAAGCTCAGCCCGGGGCTCATTCCTTTGGTCAGCGCCGGCACGACCAGCAGCGCGAAAGGAACACCCGCGGCAGGCGCCCCCGCCGCGCGCGTAACACCCTGCTCGAGCTGCATATGGAGGCGTCCGTCGAGGGTTGCAAGGGAGCTGGGCGCCTGCTGCGGCCATTGCAACTCACCCTGCAGCCGCCCGTGGCTCGCGTCGAGCTCCGGCCGGAAGCCGAAGGCGGACAGCGTGGCCGCGGCATTGCGGCTCTCGAGGCTGAACTGCAGGCGGCACACGCCATCCCGGCACTGCAGCGTGCCGCGCGTGTCCTCGTTGTCGCCGGCCAGGTGCAACTCGCTCACCTCGAGCGCGTCCGCCTGGGCTGCGAGCAGCGCGTCGAACCTGCCGAGGGAATGGCCCTGCCACTGCAGATCCTCGATGGAGAGTTGGGCGGCAGGCGCGAGCGCCGCCAGCATTGCTGGCCCGAGTGCGGCGTCGCCGGGTTGCGCCAGGTTGAGCCTGGCAAGCTGCACCAGGGCCGGATGTGCGCCGCTCACCACCGCCGGCCAGCGCACCGTGCCGGAGAAGTCCGCGGACTGCAGCTGCAGCTGTCCGCCCGCGCGGCTCGCCTGCGCCGCGAGGCTCACCTCCGGGTAGCTGCGCTCCCCGGCGATGAGCTGGGAGGTCGTCAGCCGCGCGCTCACCGCCGGCAGCGCCGCATCCCGGCCGATCTGCCGCCACAGCGCCAGATACGCCGGCAGGTCGAGGCGGTTGACGCGACCTTCCAGCCACAGCCCCGGCTCTGCGGGCGGCGTCGGTGCCGTGGAGGCAAGACGAACCGCGCCGCGCTCGATGCGCCACAGCTCACCGCTGCGGCTGAGCGCCGCCCAGGCGTGCAGCCGCTCGCCGAGGCTCAGTCGCAACTGCCCGGCGTCGGCACCGGCCTGTACTTCGAGGTGCAGCGGCAGCAGCGCGCCCTGCGCCTTGGCAAAGGGCTCGGGCAGGCGGCTACTGACGCCGATCAGGTTCGAATCGGCGCGCACGCGCCAGCGCGCACTGTCCGCATCCGCCGCCGGCAGGAAACTGAGCAGCGCGCTCCATTCGGCGTTGCCCGCGAGCTGGGCATCGTCGCTCGCTCCGGCCGCCAGCACCGCCTGCCGCACGTCCACCAGACCGCGCCCGGAAATCACCAGTGCGGTGACGTCGGGGTCGCGCCGCTCCGCGACGCCGAGGCTGACCGGACCGCCCAGCCACTGCCCGGTCAGGGTCGAGGGCTGCAGGTGGCCGGCCGTAAAGGCGAGCGTGCCGCGCAGCGCATCGATCGGCGGCAGGCCCGCCACCGCATGCAGCTGCGCGCCATCGAGCACCGCCGTGACGCGCATACGTACGCGCGGCTGGCGAACCAGCACGTCGACATCGAGCAGCGTGTCACCGCGCAGATCGACATCCTGCAGCCCGGGGGCGTAGGCGCTGAGCTGCGGGTGTTGACGCAGCCACGCCAGCGCCTGCTGCGCGCTGCCGGTGACGCGCCCGGCCAGATGCATGGCGCGACCGCGCGCGTCCCACTCGGCACTCGCCGCGACCAGTTGGAACGTCCCGACTTGCCCGCCGTCGATCGCCGCATGCATGCGCGGGCCGTGCCACTCGATGCGCGCATCCAGATGCTGCATATCGGGCCAGGGATCGGAGCCTGCCAGGGTCGCGTCGCGCAGCCCCACAGCGCCCCGGAACTCGGTCCCGCCGCGGCTCCAGGGCGGTTGGGCCGCAGTGAGCGGTCCGCGCCACTCGAGATCCGCGCTCGCGATGCGCCCGGCGATGAGCTGGGCGGCAGGGGCGCCGAACGCGGCCAGCGCGCGGGCGCCTAGCAGCCGGGCGAGCAACGCCACGTCGGCGTCCCTGAAGGCGACGTGCGCGTTGATCTGCGGCTGCCGGCCGGCGGCCGCGGCGCCGATCGCGCCGCTGGCGGCAACACTCAGCTGCGCGCGCCGGACCTCGAGGTCATCGGTGCTGACCTGCCAGCCGCCGCCGTCGGCGGCGATGGCGAGGCGCGCGCCGATCGCAACATTGTCGAGCACGACGGGCTGCTCGCGCGCCAGGGTGAGCTGCGCCGCGTGCGCCTGCAGATCGGCCACCAGGCGCGCGTCGGCTCCCGCTACGTGCCCGGTCAGTCCGGTGAGCACCATGTCGCGCGAGGGCGTTGCGAGCGTGACGTTTTCCAGTTGTGCGGAAGTTCGCAGACGTACGCCCCCGGGGCGGCCCGCATTCCAGTCGAACGCCAGCTCGCGCACCGCGCCGCTCAAGGCCACCTGCGCGAGCGGCAGCTGCGGGGCATACCAGCGCGCGATGGCGGCGACCACGGGAAGCGGCGCGGATTGCAGCGTGCCATGCGCCCAGGCGGCGTCGGTGGCGGCGTCGACGCTCAGGGTCGCGGGCGCGGATGCCGGCGCGCCGATCTCGAGCGCGTGCGCCTCGAGGCGCCAGTGCCCGCCGAGCCGCGCAAGCCGCCACGCACCGCTCAGCCGCTCGACGGTGAGCGCCGCGGCGCCGGCGACCGGCTGCCTCCACTCGAGCGCCTGCGCCAGCACCGTGCCGTCGGCGACGAGGAGGCGTCCCTGCGCGAATTCGGTGTGCAGCTCGAGGTTGCCCCGGCCGGCCTGCGGCAGGTAGCGCTGCCAGGGCGGATATTCGCTGAGCGCCCGCCAGCCGGCGAACTCGAGCATGCGGCCTTCGAAACTGAGGGTGCCGCTCGAGCCGGCCGGCCGTGCGGGATCGCCGGTCACGGCCAAGGCGAGGTGCACGCTGGCACCGAGACTTGCGGGCAGCAGCACCAGCGCGTCCGCAGTCCACGCCGAAGCCCGGTGCCGCAGCTGTGCGTGCGTGACGCTCAGCGTGAGGGGGAGCGGCGCCCCGCTGAGGGGCCAGCGCAGCGTGCCACCCTGGATGTCGATGCGTCCGTCCCGCCAGCGCGACAACAACCGTGCGCCGGCGCTCGGCAGCGGCTCGTGCCCGGCGACGCCGGCACGCGCGCCGGCCAGACCTGTGCCGGCCCCGAGATCGATGTCGGGGTTCACCAGCGTGATGCGCCCGGCCTCGAGCCGGCCGCTGCGCACCATGCGCCAGGCGTCCAGTCCGACGATGAGCTGCGGCGCACGCAGCAGCGCCCCGGGCCCGCCGGGCTCGCCGAGCGCGACACTGTGAAACACGGCTTCAGGACCGTACCAGCCCCAGCGCACGGAAAGCTCGCTGAAGCTCACGTTGAGTCCGGTCTGCTGGCGGATCAACTCCTCGAGCGCGGCGCGGTGCTGCGGCACGCGCGCGGCGGCCAGCTCCCAGGCGATCAACACCACCGCACCCAGGATGGTGGCGCCGCCGAGCACCCAGGCCGCCCAGCGCAGCCCGGCGCGCGCCGGGCACGCAGCGCCTGCGGCGGCAGGGGCAACCGGCCCGGCAGCAGGCTCTGCTGGCGTTACACGCACTCTCGTGCCTTTAGACGAGTACGACGTCGTAGTGATCAGCGCCGTAGAGGGCCTCGACCTGCAGGCGGATCGGACGACCGACCTGCGCCTCGAGCTCCCCGAGGGTGGCGGACTCCTCGTCCAGGAGGCGATCCACGACGTCCTGGTGAGCGAGTATCAGCAGCTCACGACTGGCAAACTGTCGGCTCTGTCGCACAATTTCCCGAAAAATCTCGTTGCACACCGTTTCCGGCGTGCGGATGAACCCGCGCCCCACGCAGCTTGGACACGGCTGACACAGCAGATGTTCCAGGCTCTCGCGGGTGCGCTTGCGGGTCATTTCCACGAGCCCGAGCGGCGAGAGGCTCACGATGTGCGTCTGGGCGCGATCACCGGACAGCGCCCGCTCGAGGGCGCTCAGCACGGCGCGCCGGTGCGGCTCATCGCGCATGTCGATGAAGTCGATGATGATGATGCCGCCGAGATTGCGCAACCGCAGTTGCCGCGCGATGCTCACCGCCGCCTCGAGGTTGGTGCGGAAGATGGTCTCCTCGAGATTGCGATGACCCACATAGGCGCCGGTGTTCACGTCGATGGTGGTCATCGCCTCGGTCTGGTCGATCACCAGGTGGCCGCCGGACTTCAGCGGCACCTTGCGGTCGAGCGCCTTGGCGATCTCCTCCTCGACGCCGTTCAGGTCGAGTATCGGGCGCGCGCCGGCGTACAGTTCGATGACCGGCGCCGCCTCGGGCATGAAGGCGGCGGCGAACTGTTGCATACGCTCGTGCTCGCGCGGCGAATCGACCAGCACGCGGCTCACGCCGCGGCCGAGCTCATCGCGCAGCACCCGCAGCCACAGCGGCAGGTCCTCGTGGACCACCGAGCCGGGGGGCACCTCGCCGGCACGCGCGCGCACGTGATCCCACAGCTTGGCGAGATAGGCCATGTCCTCGCGCAAGGCCTCGGCAGAGGCCCCCTGTGCGGCCGTGCGCACGATGTACCCGCCGCTCGCGCCGGGGGGCAACAGCTGCGCCAGCACGGTCTTCAGTCGCGTGCGTTCGGCCTCCTCCTCGATGCGCGCCGACACCCCGATCGACTCACCGCGCGGCAGGTACACCAGATAGCGCGACGGCAGGGCAATGAAGGTGGTGAGCCGCGCACCCTTGGTGCCGATGGGGTCCTTGATCACCTGCACCAGGATGTCGTCACCGCAGTTCACCAGCCGGCGGATATCCTCCACCGCCGCCGGACTCGCCAGCGGCGCACTCGCGCCGTCGTCCTCGGAAGGCGCGCCGGCGATGTCGGCAGCGTGCAGGAATGCGGTGCGCTCCAGGCCGATTTCCACGAACGCCGCCTGCATGCCGGGCAGCACGCGCGACACTCGCCCCTTGTACAGGCTGCTCACCAGTCCGCGGCGGCTGGCGCGCTCGATGTGAATCTCCTGCAGCACGCCATTCTCGAGTATGGCGGCGCGGGTCTCGCGCGGCGCGATGTTGACCAGGATCTCCACGCTCACCGCTTACGCTCCCGCGCGTGCGCCGTGCCGCCAGTACGGCACGCCCGCCTCACGCAGCAGCTCCGCCGTCTCGAACAGCGGCAGACCCATCACTCCCGAGTAGCTGCCGCTCAGGTGCTCGATGAACACCGCGGCGCGCCCCTGGACCGCGTAGCCGCCCGCCTTGTCACGCGGCTCGCCCGTGTGCCAGTAGGCGCTGCATTCGGCGCGACTGAGGGTGCGGAAGCGCACCTCGCTCGCGCTCAGGCGCAAGCTCACCGCGCCGTCAGCCGCAAGCGCCACGGCGGTGAGCACCTGGTGCGTGCGCCCGGAGAGGCGCTCGAGCATGGCGAGACTCTCAGCCTCGTCGGCAGGCTTGCCGCACACGATCTCATCGAGCACCACGGTGGTGTCGGCGGCGAGCACCGGCAGCCTCACGCCGCGCTCATGCACGGCGAGCGCCTTGGCGCGGGCCATGCGCACCACGTAATCTGCCGCGCGTTCCCCGCAGCGCAGCGCCTCGTCGAGGTGCGCCGCGCTCACCACGTGCGGCACGCCGATCTGCGCCAGCAGCTCGCGGCGCCGCGCGGAGGCTGAGGCGAGACACACGAGCGGTGCAGGGTCGTGCACTTTCATCAGTCGCGGTGATAGGGGTGGTGCGTCAGTATGCTGTGCGCCCGGTACAGCTGCTCGGCGAGCAGTACGCGCACCAGCGCGTGCGGCAGTGTCAGCCGTGACAGCGACAGGGTGAAGTTGCCGCGCGCCAGCACCTGCGGGGCGAGGCCGTCGGGGCCGCCGATCAGGAACGCCAGATCCTCGCCCTGCTGCATGCGCTCCTGCAGCCAGGCCGCGAGCTCGCGCGTCGAGAGCTGCGTACCGCGCTCATCGAGGACCGCCACATGATCGCCGGGGCGCACGGCGCCGAGCAGGCGCTGGCCCTCGGCCGCGATCGCGTTGTGCGCCGTGCCGCCGGCACTGCGCGGGCCGGGCTCGATCTCGACCAGCGATATGGCGAGGCGGGATGTGAGCCGGGCCAGGTAGTCTTCGCAGGCGCCTCGCACCCAGGCGGGCAGGCGCGTGCCCACGGCGATCAGGCGCACGCGCATCGGTCCCAAGCTACCGCGAAGTTCGCCGCCGTCGTGCGACCGCACGGGAAACCGCCGGGGGGAGGACCGCGGCCTCGAGCGGACCGCTGTCCCAGAGGCGCTCGAGACCATAGAACTCGCGCACCCGCGGCAGCATCACGTGCACCAGGATGTCCTGCAGGTCCACGAGCACCCATTCCCCGTCGCGGGCGCCCTCGGTCCCGAGCGGCCGGCAGCCCGCCGCTTTGGCCTTCTCCACCACGCGCTCGGCGATCGAGCGCACGTGGCGGTCGGAATTGCCGCTCGCGATCACCATCGTGTCGACAATATCGGTCAGGGCCCGCACATCCAGCACCCTGACATTCACAGCTTTCATATCATCGAGCGCGGCCGTGACGAGGGTCTGCAACGGCGAGGCGCGCTCCTCCTTGGGGCGCAGGCGTGTGCGGGTGATCATGTGCTTAAGTGAGTTCTCCTGAAACCATCCCTCAGCAGCCAGCGGGTTCTTGCTGTGCAGCATAGCACCTCGTCTCGAGGATGATCTGCCTCACCTCGTCGGGAACGAGGTAGCGCGGGTCGCGGCCGGCGATGATGAGGGAACGTAGCTCGGTCGAGGAAATCTCCAGCTGGGTCACCGCGTGCACGTACACGCACCCGGAAGGTCTCTCGTGCAGCACGCGGATCGTGCCGGTGCCGTGATCGACCATGACCTCGCCGAGCGGACCGGTGGTGGGCGCCCGCCACCCCGGGCGGTGAGCCACCACGATATGCGCCAGCGTCAGCAGCTCCCGCCAGCGGTGCCAGTTGGGCAAGCCGAGAAACGCATCCATCCCGAGCAGCAGACACAGCGACGCCTGCGGATATTCCCGGCGCAGCTCCGTCAGCGTGTCCACCGAATAGGACACACCGCTGCGGCGCACTTCGCGGTCATCGACCACGAAGCTCGGCTGATCCGCCACCGCCGCCCGGACCATCTGCAGCCGACGCTCCGGGCTCGCGTACAGCTGGGCGCGATGCGGCGGGCTGCCGGTGGGGAGGAAGCGCACTTCGGCGAGCCGCAGCTCCTGCCACAGCTCGAACGCCGTGCGCAGATGGCCACAGTGAATCGGGTCGAAGGTGCCGCCGAAGACGCCGATGGGTTGCATCGCTCACATCGCCCGCGCGCGCCTGAGCCGTGAGGCGGGCGGTTGCCCGCAGATGTCGGCCGCCAGCAGCGCCAGCTGGTCCCACGCATCGCCCGCGACACGGCCCTTGATCATGCGATCGACGCGCGCCGCACGCAGCGCGAGCGCCGCGAACGGCAGTCGCGACGCGCGCCGCAGCGCCTGCTCGAGCGCGGCTCGGTGGCGCTGCTGCGAGGCGGGCGGTCGGTCGCCGCCGCGAGCGCTCCATACGTCGCGCAGCGCGCGGCTCAGCGCCCACAGCACCAGAGTCGGCTCCGTGCCCTCGGCGCGCAGGCCCGCCAGCACGCGCAGAGCCCGCGCCGCTTCGCCCTTGAGTACCGCCTCGCCCAACCCGAAGACATCAAAGCGCGCGCTGTCGGCGACACCGGCGAGTACGGTGTCGGGCGTCACCCTGCCGTCGGGCGCCAGCAGCGCGAGCTGGGTGAGTTCCTGATGGGCCGCGAGCAGGTTCCCCTCGGTGCGCGCCGCCAGAAGCTCGAGCGCCTCTTCGCTCGCCTCGAGCTTCAGCCTGCGGCAGCGGCCCTTGAGCCACGCCACCAGCCGGTGGCTGTCGACCGGCCAGATCTGCACCCAGGCGCCGTGCGCCTCGACCGAGCGCACCCAGTCGGCACCCTGCGCGTCGCGATCCAGGCGTGGCGTCAGAATGAGGAACAGGGTGTCAGGATCGCGCGCCTCGAGCAGTGCGATGAGGGCGGCGTTGCCCGCCGTGCCGGGCCTGCCGCTCGCCAGGCGGATCTCCATCACGCGGCGTGCGGCGAACAGCGACAGGTTGGCGGCGGAGGCACGCACCTCGTCCCAGTCGGCGGCACGCTCGATGAAGTGCACCTCGCGCTGCGTGAAGCCCGCGCCGCGAGCCCGCGTCCGTACCGCGTCGGCGGCTTCCGCCGCGAGCAGCGGTTCGTCGCCGGAGACGAGATATGCCGGCAACAGCCGTTCCCCGAGGTGAGTGGCGAGCGAGTCGGAGGTGAGCTTCAAAAGGCCTCATGCGGTGAGGGGCGTGCGAGCAACCACAGCCTGGCCGTGTGGGCGGGCTGCCGCCTCATTATTACATCGTAGAACCATCCGCGAGGGTGGCACGTGGCGGCCGTTGCGCATAAGCAGCAGCAGTTGCCTACCTCCCCGGGGAGCGGCTACCCTGCAGGTTCCGCTGCACCGGAATCCCCTCACTTGAGTACCGGCTCCCGTCGTAATCGAGTGCTCGCCCTCGTGGCGGCCTGCACGCTGATCGCCGGTTCCGCCGTGTATTCGGCGCATGGACTCGCCGATCGCTCGCACGAGCATTCACATTGCGACCTGTGCGTGCACTTCAGCGGCTGCGCCGGCTCGCCGCCTCACGCGAAAGCCATCGGCAAGCCGGTACCCGTGGTGCACGTTGCTGCGACGCGACGGGAAGTCATCCTGCCCACGCGCTCCCCGGTGGGCCATCACCTGCCTCGGGGTCCTCCCCCCCTCCTCACGTGACCTGACCGCCTCGCGCCGCCGAAGCGGGCGCAAGCCGGCCTCAGGGCTCTTGGATTCCTCACGCTCAGGACCCGCGGCGCGCAAAGCGCCGCAGTCGGCATTCCGGCCGACATGGATTTCGAGGAGTTGGACGATGTTCATCTTTCGTTGCAGCGCGGCGCGCGCACTCGCCGCGGCGCTTCTCATGTGCCCCGTGTTCGCCGCGTTCGCGCAGGTGGCCGATCAGCCTGGCGCAGGTCTGCCTACCATCGTGGTCACCGCTCAGCATCTGAACGAGGAGCGCTCGCGGATCGACACCCAGACGGGTGCCTCCACCTATACCTTCAACGCCAGCGACATCCAGTCGGCCCCGGGCGGGGACAACGTGCAGTTGAACCAGGTCATGCTGCAGGTGCCCGACGCCGCCCAGGACTCCTTCGGGCAGCTGCACATCCGCGGCGATCACAACGGGCTGCAGTTCCGCCTGAACGGCGTCATCCTGCCCGACGGCATCAGCGTCTTCGGGCAGACGCTGCCGCCGCGCATGATCGCTTCGATGAAGCTGATCACGGGAAGCCTGCCGGCGGAGTACGGCCTGCGCAGCGCCGGCATCATCGATCTGACCACCAAGGGCGGCGCGCTGCAGCCCGGCGGCGACGTATCCGTCTACGGCGGCAGTCACGCCGCGATCGAGCCGAGTGTCAACTACGGCGGCACCAGCGGCTCCAACACCTACTTCGTCACCGGCGACATGATCCGCAACGACCTCGGGATCGAGTCCCCCGACGGCCGCTCCACCCCGCTCCACGACCACACCAGGCAGTACCACGGCTTCGGCTATTTCGAGCACATCTTCGATGAGAGTAATCGCCTGTCGGTCCTGGGCGGGAGCTCCGATGACCGCTTCGAGATTCCGAACCGCGCCGGTGTGCACGCCGCCGACATCGGTCCGGGAGTCACGGTCAACGGGCAGACGGATTACATCAGCAATCTGCTGAACGAGAATCAGCGTGAAATTACCCAGTTCGCCGCGCTCAGCCTGCAGCACTCGGTCGGACCCCTGAGCGTGCAGAGCTCGCTCATCACCCGCTACTCGAGCCTGAATTTCTCGCCGGACCCGAGCCTCGGCGACCTGCTCTTCAACGGCATCTCGCAGCAGGCCTACAAGCGCGACGTCGCCTACGGCCTGCAGAGCGACGGCGCCTACAAGCTCAGCGATGCCCATACGCTGCGCGCCGGGGTGTACGCGCAGACCGACCGTCTCACGAGCAACACCGCCTCGCAGGTGCTGCCGACGGATGCCACCGGTGCTCAGACCAGCGATGTGCCCCTCGGCATCATCGACGACACCCGCAATACCCAGTGGATCGAGAGTGCCTATCTGCAGGACGAGTGGCACCTCGCCCCGGTGCTGGTGGTGAACTACGGAGTGCGCTTCGATCATTACACGGCATTCTCGAGCGGCAGCCAGTTGAGCCCGCGCGTGAACCTGGTGTGGCAGCCCGCGGAAAACACCACCTTGCACGCCGGTTACTCGCGCTTCTTCTCGCCGCCACCGTTCGAGCTCGTCGGCGGCACGACCATCGCGAAGTTCCAGAGCACCACCGCGGCGCCGGAGGTCGCCCTCGACACCACGGTGAAAGCCGAGCGCTCGAACTACTATGACGTCGGGGTCGAGCAGAACCTTTCCAAGGCCCTGACCCTGGGCATGGACGCCTACTACAAGCAGTCGACTCACCTCATCGATGAGGGTCAGTTCGGCGCGCCGATCATCCTCACGCCGTTCAATTACCGCTACGGCCAGGTGTACGGGGTGGAATTCACGGGCAACTACACTGCCGGCCATTTCCAGACGTATGGCAACGTCGCGTTCCAGCGCGCCATCGGCAAGGCCATCGAGTCCGGCCAGTTCAACTTCGGCGCCGCCGATCTGGTCTACATCGCCGACCACTACATCCATCTCGACCACGAGCAGCAGGTGACGATGTCCGGCGGCGTGTCCTACCTGTGGGGCGGCACCCGCCTGAGCGGCGATCTGCTGGTGGGCTCGGGCCTGCGTGCCGATCTGGCGCTGCCGGATGGCAGCAGCGTTCCGAACGGCGCTCACCTGCCCTACTACCGCCAGGCCAATCTCGGCGCGAGTCACGCCTTCGACGCCGAGGGCCTGAAGGGCCTCAGCGCACGCTTCGATGTGATCAACGCCTTTGATCAGGAATACCAGATCCGCAACGGCACGGGCGTGGGCGTCGGCGCGTCGCAGTACGGTCCGCGGCGCGGGTACTTTCTCGGGGTGACGCAGGCGTTCTAGCGGGAACGCACCGCCCCGGTCACCCGGCCGGCGGCGTCGATGAGGCCGTGCCGCCACAGCCAGTCACGCGCATCGGTTGCATCCTGCGCGAACCACGCGCGCGTGCTGCCGAGGCGGAAGCTGTAGCCCCATTGGTCCATGTCGCAGAACATGCGCTCCCGCCCGACACCGGGCAGCTGCCCGGCAAGCAGCACCTGCAGATAGCACACCGCGGCTTCCTCGAGATCGCTCCCGCCGGCGTCCCGGTCGAGGCCCGCGCGCCGCTCGGCAGTCATGCAGACGTAGTGGCTCGCCTCGTGCAGCACCGAATGCACCGGGGTGTCGAGGCGCGCGTACAGCCGCTCGCCCTTGAGGCCCGCCTCGCTGTGACCCCAGTAGGATCCCGGAATGCCTTCCCCGGGCGCGACCAGCGTGAGGTGCGCCCCGTAGCGGCCGAGCACCAGTGCCAGGGCCACGCGATCGGTGGCGTTCAGCAGGAGCACGGCGCGAGCTGTGGTCACGGGGGCGGGCGCGTGGGCCTTCGCGTCACAGACTCGACAGCCGCCGCATGACCATGTCGGCGAGATCGCGCGCCATGTCCGCGCGCAGCACGTCGTCCTCGTGCCCCTTGGCGAGCAGCAGACGCTCGTCGAAGCTGTAGGTGCGCGTGGCGGAGACCTCCTGTTGCGGCAACAGCTCCTTGTCCCCGGCGGTGACCGAGAAGCCGACCGTGTAGGTCACTTCATACTGCTTGGGCTGGTTGGTGGCCGACACCGACACCACGCGCCGCGTGAGACTGTCCTTGACGATGCTCACGACAGCGGATGCCTGGCCCTTCTCGCGCGCCAGGTGCGCCCCGTTCGACAACAGCGCGCGACGCAGGCTCTGCACGAAATCGCTCTGCCGGTCCGGCACCTCCAGATACGGGGTCTTCACCGGGTCCGGCAGGGGTGCGCGGCCTTGCAGATGAAAGCCGCACGCGCCGAGCAGCAGCGCCGCGGCGGCCGCGCCCGGCACGCGCATGCGCCGCCTCATCAGATGACCACGTTGACCAGTTTGCCGGGCACCACGATCACGCGCCTCACCGGCTTGTCGGCCAGGAACCTGCGCACCTGGGCGTCTGCCAGCGCCGCGGCACGCACCGCGGCCTCATCGGCGTCCACCGCGACGCTGATGCGCCCGCGCAGCTTGCCGTTCACCTGCACGACGATCTCGTAGCTTTCCTGCGCCAGCGCCGCCGCATCCGGCGCCGGCCAGCGCTCGTCCACCAGCGCGCTCGTCGACCCCAGCGCCTGCCACAGCACGTGACACACGTGCGGGGTGATGGGCGCGAGCACCAGGACCGCGATCCGCAGCGCCTCCTGGCGCACGGCGCGCCCTTGGGCACTCGGGTCGCCGAAGCGCCCGAGGGCATTCAGCAGTTCCATGATGGCGGCGATCGCGGTGTTGAAATTGCGGCGCCGGCCGATGTCGTCGGTGGCCTTGGCGAGTGCCTGGTGCGCGGTGCGCCGCAGCTCGCGCTGCGCGCCCGTCAGCGCGCTCGCCTTCAGCGCCGCTGCCGGGCCCGCCGCAACGTGCTCGTACACCGCATGCCACAGCCGGCGGATGAAGCGCGAGGCGCCCTGAACCCCTTCGTCGGACCATTCAAGCGTCTGCTCCGGGGGCGAGGCGAACATCATGAACAACCGGGCGGTGTCGGCGCCAAACCGCTCGATCAGGCCTTCGGGGTCGACCCCGTTACCCTCGGACTTCGACATCTTCCCCAGGCCCTCGTGCGTGACGGGCACGGTGCCGAGGTCGGCGGTCAGCACCTCGTGCACCTCGGTGCCGTCGGGCCCGCGGCGGGTGTCCACCTCGGCGGGGTTGAAGTAGCGCTTGCGTTCGCCGGCGGCCTGGTATGAATAGATGTGGTTCAGCACCATGCCCTGGGTGAGGAGCCGCGTGAACGGCTCGCCGAAGCCGAGCAGATGCAAGTCGCGCATCACCTTGGTCCAGAAGCGCGCATACAACAGGTGCAGGATGGCGTGCTCGATGCCGCCGATGTACTGATCCACCGGCAGCCAGTAGTCCACGCGCGCGTCCACCATGGCGGGGGCGCCCGGGCACGCGTAGCGCATGAAGTACCAGGACGAGTCGACGAAGGTGTCCATGGTGTCGGTTTCGCGCCGGGCCGGCTGACCGCACTTCGGGCAGCCGCACTCGTAGAACGCCGCACACCTGGCGAGCGGATTGCCGCCGCCATCCGGCACCAGGTCCTCGGGCAGCACCACCGGCAACTGCTCGTCCGGCACCGGCACTGCGCCGCACGCGCCGCAGTGGATGATCGGAATCGGGCAGCCCCAGTAGCGCTGCCGGGAAATGCCCCAGTCGCGCAGGCGGTACTGCACGCGCTTGCTGCCGAGACCCTTCTGTTCCAGCGCCGCGGCGATGGCATCCACCGCCGCCTGGAACGTGAGGCCCGAGAATTGCGCCGAGTTCACCGTGATGCCGACTTCCGCGTAGGCCGGGATCCAGGGCGCGCGCACCTCCTGGTAGGCGCCGCTGCCGGAGCGCACCACGGTGACCACCGGCAGGGCGTTGCGCAGCGCGAACTCGAAATCCCGCTCATCGTGCGCCGGCACGCCCATGACCGCGCCCTCGCCGTAGGCCATGAGCACGTAGTTGGCGACCCAGATCTCGAGCGGCGCGCCGCTCAGGGGGTGCAGCACGTGCAGCCCGGTCGGCCGGCCCTTCTTCTCCTGCGTCGCGAGCGCGGCCTCCGTCACGCCGCCACGACGGCACTCGTCGATGAACGCGGCGAGCGCCGGGTCGTGCCGCGCGGCGGCGAGCGCCACCGGATGCTCGGCGGCGATCGCCATGAAGGTCGCGCCGAAGAGTGTATCGGCGCGCGTGGTGAACACCTTCAGCGCCCCTGCGCCGCCTGCGGCCCGGACCGTATCGGGGGCGTAGGGAAAGGCGATGTCGCACCCCTCGCTCCTGCCGATCCAGTTCGCCTGCATCACGCGCACGCGCTCGGGCCAGTCGCCGAGGGTATCGAGCGCCTCGAGCAGCTCCTGCGCGTAGCGCGTGATCGCCAGGTAGTACATGGGGATCTCGCGCTTCTCCACCGGCGCCCCGGTACGCCAGCCGCGGCCGTCGATCACCTGCTCGTTGGCGAGCACGGTCTGATCGACCGGATCCCAGTTCACGACGCCGGTCTTGCGGTAGGCGATGCCCCGCTCGAGCATGCGCAGGAACAACCACTGGTTCCAGCGGTAGTAGTCCGGGTCGCAGGTGGCGAGCTCGCGGCGCCAGTCGATGGCGAAGCCGAGGGACTTGAGCTGTGCGCGCATGTGGGAAATGTTCTCGCGGGTCCAGCGCGCCGGTGGCACGCCGTTGCTGATCGCCGCGTTCTCGGCCGGCAGGCCGAACGCATCCCAGCCCATGGGCTGCAGCACGTTGTATCCCTGCATGCGCAGGTAACGCGCCAGCACATCCCCGATGGTGTAGTTGCGCACGTGGCCCATGTGCAGGCGCCCGGACGGATACGGCAGCATCGACAGGCAGTAGAACTTCGGCCGCGTCGCATCCTCACGCACCTCGAAGGCGCGCCGCTCGTCCCAATACTGCTGCGCGGCGCGCTCGACGGCCGCGGGATCGTAGCTCTCTTGCATCGTTGTTACGGCAGGCGCAGCGGTATGAAGATCTGGGCGTCCTCGCGCTGGATCAGCAGCGCCACGCTCTTGCCCGCGGATTTGGCCGCATCCTGCAGCTCCTTCACCGAGTGCACGCGCCTGCCGTTGATGCCCAGAATGATGTCGCCCGGCTCGACTTCCGCAGCCTGGGCGGGGCCCGAGACCTCCTCGACCACCAGACTCCCCTGCGTGTTCGCCTGCTCCTTCTCCTGCGGCGCGAGCGGCCGCACGGTCAGTCCCAGCGCGCTCGCCCGATCGCCGCCATGGCCCGCGGGCTTGCCCGCTCGCGCGGTGAGCTGTGGCTGCTCCTTCAGTTCCGCGACCCTGACGTTGATGCTCTGCTCCTTGCCGTTGCGCCACACCGACAGGGTGGCATCCGAGCCCGGCCGCATCGCGGCGATGGCACCGGAGAGCTCGCCGTAGCGCTCGATCGCGTGCCCGCCGACACCGAGGATGACATCCCCCGCGGCGATTCCCGCGTGGGCCGCCGGGCCGTCCTTCTCCACCGAGGACACCAGTGCGCCGTGCGGCCGCTCGAGTCCGAAGGACTCGGCGAGCTGCGCGTTGACGTCCTGGATGGTCACGCCGATGCGGCCGCGGACCACGCGGCCGGTCTTGATGAGCTGCTCCTCGACGTTGCGCGCCACGTCGATCGGAATGGCGAACGAGACGCCCATGAAGCCGCCGGTGCGGCTGAAGATCTGCGAGTTGATGCCGATCACCTCGCCTGCCATGTTGAACAGCGGTCCGCCCGAGTTGCCGGGATTCACCGCTACGTCGGTCTGGATGAACGGCACGTAGTTCTCGCCCGGCACCGAGCGCGAGGTGGCGCTGATGATGCCCGCGGTGGCGCTGTTCTCGAAGCCGAAGGGCGAGCCGATCGCGAGCACCCATTGCCCCGGCTTGATGCGCGAGGGATCGCCGAGCTTCACGATGGGCAGGTTGGTGGCGCTGATCTTGATTACCGCCACGTCGGTGCGCTCGTCGGCGCCGATGACCTTGGCGGGGAACTCGCGCCGGTCGGTGAGGCGCACCGTCACCTCATCCGCGTTGGCCACCACGTGCGTGTTGGTGAGGATGTAGCCGTCGGAGTTGACGATGAATCCGGAGCCCGCGCCGCGCGCCGGCGGCTGGTGGGCCCGCGGCCCCTGCTCGGGGCCGGGAACGCCGAAGCGGCGGAAGAAATCATAGAACGGATCGTTGGGCGACAGTCCCGGCGGGCCCCCGGCCGCGGGCTGCGCTTTCTCCACGACCTCCACGTTCACGACCGCAGGCCCGTAGCGGTCCACCAGCTGCGAGAAGTCCGGCAGCCCCCGCAGCACGGGCTCCGGTGCCGGGGCGGACGCGGCGCCCGGGGCCTGCGCGGCGGCGGGCGCCGCCGCAGTGGGCGCAGCGGCGCGCGTGGACTGGGCGCTCAGGTCGCGCGAACAGGCCGCGAGGGCCACGGCGATGGCGCACAGCGCGATCATGCGCTTCAGGGACGGAGTGAGAGTCGACTCGAACTTGGGGTTCATGGGGACACTTCCAGCTTCAGTCACGAACGGCCGGCCTGGCCGCGGTGCGCCGGCCCCTATCATTCCGCACCCACAGCCCGTACGCCAGCGCCAGCGCGGCCAGGCTCATGACCAGCCAGTTCCCAACATGCGCGTAGGGCGGCAGGCCCCTGAGAGGCACGATCCTTGAGACCAGCACCCAGGGTCGGAATTCCGGGGCGCGCGCGATCACTTCGCCATGCGGACCGATCACGGCGGAAATGCCGTCATTGGCGGCACGCACCAGGAAGCGGCCCTCCTCCAGCGCGCGCATGCGCGCGATCTGGAAGTGCTGGTGCCGGGCGCTCGAGTGGCCGAACCAGGCGTCGTTGGTGACGTTGACCAGGGCGTCGGCGGCGGGTAACACCCGCAGCATGGAGCTGCCGTAGGCGTCCTCGTAGCACACCGTGGCGCCGAGCCGCAGGTGCGCCGCGGGCAGGGGCGGCTGGTCCGCGGCCCCAGGCGTGAAGTCCGAATACGGCAGGCTCATCAGGCGCATCCACGAGCGCACGAAGCGCGGCACGGGAAAGACTTCCGCGAACGGCACGAGGTGATGCTTGTCGTACCAGCTCACCTTCTGATCGAGGGCGAGCACGGAGTTGAAGTAGCGCGGCGCGGCGTTGTCGGCTGCGCCGCCTTGCGCGCGCAGCACGCCCAGCACCAGCGCCGAGCCATGGGTGTAGGCCTCGCTGTACAGGTGGCTGAGGTAGGGAACGAGGTCGTTGGCGACGTCGGCGGGCGCGGACTCCGGCCACACGATGAGCTGCGTGCCGAGTGCCTTCTCGGTGAGCGTCTGGTAGGCCTCGAGCGTCGTGTCGCGGTTGCTCTCGAGCCACTTCTCGTCCTGCGGTATCGCCGCCTGTACCACGGCCACCGATACCGGCGCCCCGGCGGCCTGGGTCCAGGAATGCCCGTGCAGCGCCGCCCCGAGAGCCCACGGAACGATGAGCAGGATGGCGGCGAGGCTGCGGATTCGCCGGGCGCCACAGGCGAGGACGACCAGTGCGCCCGCGTTCACCAGCAGCAGCGCACTGATGCCGTAGACGCCCACCACCGGGGCGAAACCGGCGAGCCAGGTGTCGGTCTGGGAGTAGCCGAGCGACAGCCAGGCAAACCCCGACAGGAACCAGCCGCGCCACCACTCGATGAGGAGCCAGCTCGCCGGCAGCGCGGCCAGCCAGCGCACCGCGCCGCTCGGCGGCAGCCAGCGCGCCACTGCGTACCCGAGCGCCGCCTGATACAGGCCCATGACGAGCACCAGCCCCAGCAGCAGGAACAGGGCGAGCCACACGGGCGCCGGGCCGTGGACGTGGATGCTGGCGTACAGCCAGTAGGTGCCGGCGGCGAAGGTTGCGCAGTTGAAGCAGAACCCGAGCCGCGCCGCCTCGCCGGGCGTGGCGTCCTGCCACAGCCACAGGAGCATCGCCGGACACAGCACCGCCAGCGGCCACAGATTGAGCGGCGCAAACGCGGCGGCGAGCGCCGCCCCGGCGGCAACCGCCAGCCCCGCCCGCAGCGCCGCGGACGGCGGCGGCGGCAGGCGGTAGTGCTCTTGCGCCGGCGTCGTGACGGCGGCGTCGGGCGAGTCGCGCATGGCGGCCAGGAGCTACGCGCCCGCGGCCCGCTCGTCCGGCGGCAGCACGTCGCGCGGCGCCACCACGCGCAGCGCATCGATGCGGCGCCGGTCGGTGCGCAGCACCCGGAACTCGAAACCGCCGATGCTCGCGCTCTCGCCGCGCCGCGGCAGCCGGCCGAGCTCCTTCATGAGCAGGCCGGCGACGGTGTCGACGCCCTCGGCCTCCGAGAGCCGCGCGCCGAAATACTCGTTGAACTCCGCGATGCGGGTGACACCGCGCACCGTGAACTGCGCTTCCGCGTCGCGGCGGATGTTCTGGTCGTCCTCGACGTCGAACTCGTCGTCGATCTCGCCGACGATCTGCTCGATGACGTCCTCGATGGTGCACAGTCCGGACACGCCGCCGTACTCGTCGACCACGATCGCCATGTGGTTGCGGTTGCGGCGGAACTCCTTCAGCAGCACGTTGAGACGCTTGGACTCGGGCACGAACACCGCCGGACGCATGTACTCGCGGATGTCGAAGCGCTCGCGTGCCGAGGCGGTGGTGAGACGCAGCAGGTCCTTCGCCAGCAGGATCCCGACGATGTCGTCGCGATCCTCGTCCATCACCGGGAAACGCGAGTGACCCGACTCCACCACCACCGGCAGGATGCGCGCAGCCGGCTCATCGCGCCGCACGAACACCATCTGCGCGCGCGGCACCATGATGTCGCGCACCTGCAGGTCGCCGACCTCGAGCACCCCCTCGAGCATGGTGAGCGCATCGCCGTCGACGAGCCCGCGCTCGCCGGCCTCGCGCAGCACCGCCAGCAGATCCTTGCGGTCCTGCACCTCGGGCGCCAGTCCCTGCGTGAGGCGCTTCATCAGCCAGCGGCCAGTGGAGTTCAGATCCTTCGGCATCGGCTAACTGCTCCGGTAGGGATTGGCGAATCCCAGGCGCTTGAGCAGCGCGATCTCGCGCCGCTCCATGCGCCGCGCATCCGCGGCGCGCTCGTGGTCGTAGCCCAGCAGGTGCAGCGTGCCGTGCACCACCAGGTGCGCCCAGTGCGCCTTCAGGCTCTTGTCCTGCGCGCGCGCCTCGGCGCGCAGCACGCGCGGGCAGATCACCAGCTCCCCGAGGACGCGCGCCCCGCGGGCCGGCGCGCGCGGCAGCGCGACGGAAGCGAAGGACAGCACGTTGGTCGGCGCATCACGGCCGCGGAAGCGTGCATTGAGCCGGCGGCTCTCGGGCGCCCCCACGATGCACACCCCGAGCTCGCGCCCGCTCACCGCCCCGCCTGCCGCCACGCTTGCCCAGCGCGCAAGCTCTCGCCGCGTCGGCGACCAGCTGCGCACGCGCCGCTGTACCTGCACCCGCACGCCGCGCCGCCCGTGTCGCGCTGCGGCACGGGGCTCGCGCCGGCGCCGCGCCGGCCTCATGAGGAGCCCCCGCGCGATTCGTACGCCTGCACGATGCGCTGCACCAGCGGATGGCGCACCACGTCCTGGGCGTCGAAGAACGTGAACGCGACGCCCGGCACCGCGCGCAGCACCTCGACCACGTGAGAGAGACCCGACTGCCGGCCGGCGGGCAGATCGGTCTGGGTGATGTCGCCGGTCACGACCGCCTTGGAGCCGAAGCCGATGCGCGTCAGGAACATCTTCATCTGCTCGATGGTGGTGTTCTGGGCCTCGTCGAGGATGATGAAGGAATCGTTGAGCGAGCGGCCGCGCATGAAGGCGAGCGGCGCCACCTCGATGACGTTGCGCTCCATGAAGCGCGCCACGCGATCGAAGCCCATCATTTCGTACAACGCGTCGTACATCGGGCGCAGGTACGGATCGACCTTCTGCGTCATATCCCCGGGGAGAAACCCGAGGCGCTCGCCGGCCTCCACCGCCGGCCGCACCAGGATCAGCCTGCGCACCCGATCCGCCTGCAGCGCCTCCACCGCGCACGCGACCGCGAGATAGGTCTTGCCGGTGCCGGCGGGACCTACGCCGAAGGTCAGATCGCGCGTGCGGATGTGGTCGAGGTAATCGCGCTGGTGGGCGCCGCGCGCGCGTATGCCGCCGCGCGGCACGCTCACCCCGTGCTCGCCCGGTTGCGCGTCCGGCGGCGGCAGGCCGGACTCGCGCTCGCGCAGGGCGAGATGCACGCGCTCGGGGGTGACCTCATCGCTCTTGGTGAGGGCGAAGAGCTCGCGCAGCAGTCCTTCCGCGCTCTCGGCCTGGGCGCCGCTCACGCGGAAGGTCCCGCCGCGGCGACGAATGTGCACGTCAAGACGCGTCTCCAGCAGACGCAGATTCTCATCCAGCGGCCCGCACAGATTCGCGAGCCGCGCATTATCCGATGGACCGAGGGCGAATTGCCGCTGCGGTTCGGGCGGTGAGGCGGCCACTGGCGTTCAGGCGCCGACCGCGACGGCGGGCGCGGCGACGGTGAGCGCATGCGCACTGCCGGGCGCGTCCGCCAGGCGCCCGCGCAGGCTATGCGGGTGCGCCTCGGTGACGATCACGTCGACGAAGCGGCCGATGAGGGTGGCGGGTCCGGCAAGGTTCACCCAGCGGTTGTTGGCGGTGCGGCCGGCCAGCTCACGCGCGTTCTTCTTCGCCGGCCGCTCGATCAGCACGCGTTGGCGCGTGCCGACCATCGATTCGCTGATGGCGCGCGCCTGGGACTCGAGCTGCGCCTGCAGGCGCGCCAGGCGCTGCTGCTTGACGGCCGGCTCGATCTCGTCCGGGAGCGAAGCCGCCGGCGTGCCAGGCCGGCGGCTATAGAGGAAGCTGAAGGACTGGTCGAAGCCCACCTCGCGCGCCAGCGCCAGTGTCGCCGCAAAATCGCGCTCGCTCTCGCCGGGGAAGCCGACGATGAAGTCCGAGGAAATCGCGATGGCGGGCCGCACCGCGCGCAGCTTGCGCACCTTTTCCTTGAATTCGAGCGCGGTGTAGCCGCGCTTCATGAGCGAGAGCACCCGGTCCGAGCCGCTCTGCACCGGCAGGTGCAGGTGGTCGGCGAGCTTGCCGACACTGGCGAACGCCTCGATCAGGCTGTCGTTGAACTCGAGCGGGTGGGAAGTGGTGAAGCGGATGCGCTCGATGCCCGGCACGCGCGCGACATGGTGGATGAGCGTGGCGAGATCCACCCGCGCGCCGTCGGCCATCGCTCCGCAGTAGGCATTGACGTTCTGACCGAGGAGTGTGACCTCGGCGACGCCCTGGGCCGCGAGTTGCCCCACCTCCTCGAGCACCGAATCGAAGGCGCGGCTCACTTCCTCGCCGCGCGTGTACGGCACGATGCAGAAACTGCAGTACTTGCTGCAGCCCTCCATGATGGACACGAAGGCCCGCGCGCCTTCGGCCCGCGGCGCCGGCAGGCGATCGAATTTTTCGATCTCCGGGAAGCTCACATCCACGACCGGCTTACCCGTGCGGCGCAGCTCATCGAGCATCTGCGGCAGGCGGTGCAGGGTCTGCGGACCGAACACCAGGTCCACGAACGGCGCGCGCTCGGTGATGCCGGCGCCTTCCTGGCTCGCCACGCAGCCGCCGACACCGATGATCACCTGCGGCCGGCGCGCCTTCAGAAGCCGCCACTCCCCGAGCAGCGAGAACACCTTCTCCTGCGCCTTCTCGCGCACCGAGCAGGTATTCATGAGCAGCAGGTCCGCCTCGAGCGGGTCGTCGGTGGCCACCAGATCCGCGCCGGCGCGCAGCACGTCCGCCATCCGGGCGGAGTCGTACTCGTTCATCTGGCAGCCGAAGGTCTTGATGAAGTAGCGGCGGGGCATGGGCGTGCAGAGGAAATTCTACCCTACGGGGACCTTCGCAAGGGCTCCGCCGGCGCGCGCCCGTGCACGGCCGCAGGCCGCGTCCGATGCAGAAAACTCGAGTATACCCAGAGACTTACGCGTAACAGACGGGCGCGCTAGAACGGAATGTCGTCGTCGAAATCCTCGCCGCGACCGGCACCGGCCCCGGACTCCTCGGAGTCGGGCGAGGCGCCAGCGCCCCCGCCCCCACCGGCGCTCGCGCCCGCACCCCCGCTCGCCGCCGCGCCGGCGCCCGGCGCGCTCACGGCCCCGCCGCCGCGACCGCCGAGCATCTGCAGATCGTTGCCGACGATCTCGGTCGAATAGCGGTCGTTTCCTTGCTTATCCTGCCACTTGCGCGTGCGCAGGCTCCCCTCGATATAGACCTGCGAGCCCTTGCGCAGGTACTCGCCCGCGATCTCCGCGAGCCGCCCGAAGAGCGCCACGCGATGCCACTCGGTGCGCTCCTGCTGCTCGCCGGTCTGCTTGTCGCGCCAGCTTTCGCTGGTCGCCACGCGCAGGTTCGCGACCGTGGTTCCGGAGGGCATCGCGCGGGTCTCGGGGTCGGCGCCCAGGTTGCCGATGAGAATGACTTTATTGATGCCACGCGCCATGGTGAGTTCCTTGGAATTGAGCTGATGGATGGCGCGGGTCGCAGCCAGCGCCCGCGGGTGTCTTTGCGACCGCTATTCTAGAGGAGCCGCGCGGGGCCTGGTGAACCGCATTTGGTGGCAAACCGATAGAGTATGAGCGTGATCCGAAGTTTCTCCGAGGCGGACATCGCCCGCGTGCTCACCTTCGAGGAGCTCATCCCGGCGATGGAGCGGGCACTCGCGGCCTTCTCGGCCGGCGAGGTGATCCAGCCCGTGCGCAGCGTACTCACGCTCGAGCCGGGGCAGCGCTACCTCGGCGTGATGCCCGCGGCGACGCAGGAGGCCATGGGCGCGAAGCTGGTCTCCTTTTACCCGAAGAACGCGGGCACGGAAGTGCCAACGCACATGGCGAGCATTGCGCTCTTCGAGTCCGCCACCGGCCGTCCGCTCGCCTTCCTCGACGGCCGTCTCATCACCGAGATGCGCACCGCCGCCGTCTCGGCCGCGGTCACGCGCCATCTCGCGCCCGGGGAGGCGAGGGTGCTTGCGCTCATCGGCAGCGGCGTACAGGCACGCGCTCACCTCGAAGCCCTGCGGCATGTGCGCCGCTTCGAGGAGGTGCGGGTCTGGAGCCCGACGCCGGCGCACGCGCAGCGCTTCGCCGCCGAGACCGGTGCCCGGGCGCTGGATCCCGAAGCCGCCGTGCGCGGGGCGGACGTCATCGTCGTCGCGACCAGCGCCCGCGAGCCGGTTCTCAAGGGCGCGTGGCTCAAGCCCGGTGCGCACGTCAATGCCGTCGGTGCGCCTCGCCCCGACTGGCGTGAGCTCGACGACGACGTCATGCTCGGGAGCACGTTGATCGTCGACTCGCGCGAGGGGGCGCTGAGGGAATCCGGTGACGTGATCCTCTCCGGCGCGCCGATCTTTGCCGAAGCCGGCGAGGTGTTCGCGAACCTGCGACGCCCGGCGCAGGGCGCGACCACCGTCTTCAAGTCGTTGGGGCTTGCCGTGGAGGACATCGCCACCGCGCAGCTGGTCTACGACGCCCTGGGAGGCTCCCGCCCCGGCTGAGCCGCCAGAGGCCTCGAGCCTGCTCGCCGCCTCGAGCCTGACTGCCGCCTTGAGCCCGCCGGCCCCGGCCCCAACTCTCGTCCTGCCCCGCTTTGGGTCTCAAGTCGCGCCAGCGCGTAGGATAGAGGGTTCAATGCAGCAGATTCGCGTGCGCGGAGCGCGCACCCACAACCTCAAGAACCTGAGCCTCGATCTGCCGCGCGAGCGGCTGATCGTGGTGACGGGCCTGTCGGGCTCGGGAAAGTCCTCGCTCACCTTCGACACGCTCTACGCCGAAGGCCAGCGGCGCTACGTCGAGTCGCTCTCCGCCTATGCGCGGCAGTTCCTCTCGACCATGGACAAGCCGGACGTCGACAGCATCGAGGGCCTCTCGCCGGCGATCGCCATCGAGCAGAAGGCGAGCTCCCACAACCCGCGCTCGACCGTGGGCACAGTCACCGAGATCTACGACTACCTGCGCCTGCTGTACGCGCGCGCCGGTACGCCGCGCTGTCCCGACCACGGCGTCGATCTCGCCGCCCAGACCGTGAGCCAGATGGTCGACCAGGTGCTGCGGCTGCCGGAGGGCCTGGCTGCGGCGCTGCTCGCCCCGGTGGTGAGCGAGCGCAAGGGCGAGCAGCAGGAGCTCCTGGAGGAGCTCGCCGCACAGGGTTTCGTGCGCGTGCGCATCGACGGGCGTATCCATGAGATGGAGGCGCTGCCGCAGCTCGACGGCAAGAAGAAACACACCATCGAGGCGGTGGTCGACCGCATGCGCATCAGGCCCGATGCCGCGCAGCGCCTGGCGGAATCGTTCGAGACCGCCCTGCGCCTGTCGGGCGGGCTCGCGCGGCTCGCGTTTCTCCAGGATGGCCAGGCCGGGGCGATCGCGGAGCAGGGCGCCCCGCATGCGGGGCGCGGGCAGGCAGGAGCCTGCCCTGGACCGCCCGGCGAAGCAGGATTGAACAGCGGGGCGGCGCAGCGAGAGCTGGTGTTTTCCAGCCGGCACGCCTGCCCGGTGTGCGGCTACAGCGTGCCGCCGCTCGAGCCGAAGCTGTTCTCGTTCAACAACCCAACCGGGGCCTGCCCGAGCTGCGATGGGCTCGGAGTGCAGGAATTCTTCGATCCGCAGCGTGTCGTGCTGCACCCGCATCTGTCGCTGGCCGGCGGCGCGGTGCGCGGCTGGGACCGGCGCAATGATCATTATTTCCACCTGATCCAGTCGTTAGCCAAGCACTACGGCTTCGACATCGAGACGCCCTGGACGGAGCTGCCGGAGCACGTGCGCCACGTGCTGCTGCACGGCAGCGGCACCGAGGCGATCGAATTCAGCTACCGCGAGGAAGCCGGACGTCGGTCGCGCAAGCGTCACCCGTTCGAGGGGATCCTGCCGAACCTGACGCGACGCTATCGCGAGACCGAGTCACCGATGGTGCGCGAGGAGCTGGCGCGCTACCTGGGAGTGCGCCCGTGCCCGGAGTGCCAGGGCACGCGCCTGAACCGCGCGGCGCGCTTCGTGTTCGTCGGCGGGCGCACTCTGCCGGAGCTTACCGCTCTCACGGTCGGACGGGCGCTCGAGTTCCTGGGTCAGCTCGCCCTCGCCGGCTGGCGCGGGGAGGTGGCGGCGAAGATCGTCAAGGGCATGGTGGAGCGCCTGCGCTTCCTCACCGACGTGGGCCTCGACTATCTGACGCTCGATCGCAGCGCCGAGACGCTCTCGGGCGGGGAATCGCAGCGCATCCGCCTTGCCAGCCAGGTCGGATCCGGGCTCACCGGCGTCATGTACATCCTCGATGAGCCCTCGATCGGCCTGCACCAGCGCGACAACCGCCGGCTCCTGGCGACGCTCAAGCAGCTGCGCGACCTCGGCAACACGGTGATCGTGGTCGAGCACGACGAGGAGGCGATCCGGGAGGCCGACCATGTCGTGGACCTGGGGCCGGGCGCGGGCGCGCATGGCGGACACCTGGTGGCGCAGGGCACACCGCGCGACATCGCCGCCAACCCCGCCTCGGTCACCGGCCAGTACCTCGCGGGCCGACGCCGCATCGCAGTGCCCGGCTCACGTATCCGCCCGGATCCGGCGCGGCAGATCCACATCGTCGGCGCGCGCGGCAATAACCTCGCGCAGGTGACCGCGCAGATCCCGCTGGGTCTGTTCACCTGCGTCACCGGAGTCTCCGGCTCGGGCAAGTCGACGCTCATCGTCGACACGTTGTTCGGCCACACCGCCGCGCGCCTGAACGGCGCGCGCGTGGAAGCCGCGCCCTGCGAGCGCATCGAGGGCCTGGAGCAGATCGACCGCGTCATCGACATCGACCAGAGTCCGATCGGGCGCACGCCGCGCTCCAACCCTGCGACCTACACCGGGCTGTTCGCGCCGCTGCGCGAGTTGTTCGCCGCCGTGCCCGAGGCCCGCGCCCGCGGCTACGATTCCGGCCGTTTCAGCTTCAACGTCAAGGGCGGACGCTGCGAGGCCTGCCAGGGTGACGGCGTGATCCGCGTGGAAATGCACTTCCTGCCGGACGTGTACGTGCCGTGTGACGTGTGCGGCGGCAAGCGTTATAACCGCGAGACGCTCGAGATCCGCTACCGCGGCAAGAACATCCACGAAGTGCTCGACATGACCGTCGAGGATGCCGCGCGCTTCTTCCAGAACGTGCCGGCCGCGGCCGGGAAGCTCCAGACGCTCACCGACGTCGGCCTGTCGTACGTGCGCCTCGGCCAGAATGCCACCACGCTCTCGGGCGGTGAGGCGCAGCGCGTGAAGCTGTCGCGCGAGCTCGCCAAGCGTGCCACCGGCAAGACCCTCTACATCCTGGACGAGCCCACCACCGGGCTGCATTTCCACGACGTCGAGCAGCTGCTGCATGTCCTGCACCGCCTGCGCGACGAGGGCAACACCGTCGTGGTGATCGAGCACAACCTCGATGTCATCAAGACCGCCGACTGGGTTATAGACCTGGGTCCGGAGGGCGGTGAAGGCGGCGGCGAGATCGTCGCCACGGGAACACCCGAAGACATCGCGGCCAGCGAGGCCTCCTGGACCGGCAAATACCTGCGGCCGCTGCTGGCTCCGGAGCGGCGCTCTGCCATAAGTGCTTGATTATATTGTGCCTGACACCCCAGATGCTAATGCGATTGCAAATGCGAACCGTTCTCATCCATAATCACCTGCATGGACGCCGTCGTCGCACCCGAGGGCTTCGCTCTCGAGCCGGGCTTCGTGAGCCTCGCCGCCCTGCCTCCCGGCACCACCGCACGGGTGGTGGGCGTCGGCTCGATCGCGTCGGCCCTGTCGGCACTGGAGCGCCGGCTGCTCGAGTTCGGCTTCGTGAACGGCGAGCAGGTCGAAATCCTCGCCGAGGCGCGCCCCGGGCGTGATCCGTTCGTGGTGCGCGTAGGCAACACGACGCTGGCGCTGCGCCGGCGCGAGGCGCAGAGCGTGTGGGTCGAATTGCACCACTCCGAATCCGGCGCACCACCCCAAGCGCGGGTGGCTGGCGCAGCAAATGGGGTCGAATTGCACCACTCCGAATCCGGCGCACCACCCCAAGCGCGGGTGGCTGGCGCAGCAAATGGGGTCGAATTGCACCACTCCGAATCCGGCGCACCACCCCAAGCGCGGGTGGCTGGCACAGCAAATGGGGTCGAATTGCACCACTCCGAATCCGGCGCACCACCCCAAGCGCGGGTGGCTGGCACAGCAAATGGGGTCGAATTGCAGCACTCCGGAACCAACGCACTACCCCACGAGGCCCCTGGGGGCTCCGGCGAGAGGGTAGAGCTGCTGCGATGAACGCCCCCGCGGCCGCGGCGTTGGCCGCGCCGCAGCTCACCCTCTCGCTCATCGGCGTCCCCAACTGCGGCAAGACTGCGCTCTTCAACCGTCTGACGGGCAGCCGCCAGAAGGTGGCCAATTACCCGGGCGTCACGGTCGAACGCAAGGAAGGCCGACTGATCGGTCCGCGCAGCGGCCGTACCTTCCGCGTCATCGACCTGCCCGGCGCCTACAGCCTCGAGCCGGCCACACTCGATGAGGCCATCGCCCGCGACGTCGTGCTCGGCCGGCACGCGACCGAGCCCGCGCCCGACCTGCTGGTGTGCGTGGTCGACGCGACCAACCTGCGCCTCAACCTGCGCCTGGTCCTGGAGCTGAAGCGCTTGGGTAGGCCCATGATCGTCGCCCTCAACATGAGCGACCTCGCCACGCAGCGCGGCTACACGCTCGACCGCGCGGCGCTCGAGCGTGCGCTCGGTGTGCCGGTGGTGCCGACCGTCGCGGTGCGCTCCGGCGGCGAGCGCGCGCTGGCGGAGGTCATCGACGCGTACGGTTCCGCTGCTGAAACGGCGGCGCGCGCCCAGGAGCGCATCGCGCCGCCGCCGCTGGCGAGCGCCGCCGACATTGAAGCCACCCAGCGCGAAGTGCGCCGCGTGTTGCACGACAGCGGCTATCGCGTTCCCGCGCGCCTTGCGGTGCTCTCGCGGCTCGATGCGGTGTTGCTCAATCCCATCGCGGGACCGGGGCTGCTCGCGATCGTGCTGTTCCTCATGTTCCAGGCGGTGTTCAGCTGGGCCAAGGCACCGCAGAACATCATCAACACCGGCGTCCAGGGGATGAACGCCTGGCTGAGCGGCGTGCTGCCGCCGGGACCGCTGCGCGGCCTGTTGCTCGATGGCGTGGTCGCCGGCACCGGCAGTGTGCTGGTGTTCCTGCCGCAGATTCTCATCCTGTTCCTGTTCATCCTCGCCCTGGAGGATTCCGGCTATCTGCCGCGTGCCGCGTTCATGCTGGATCGGCTGATGGGACGGGTGGGGCTCTCGGGCCGCGCCTTCATTCCGCTGCTGTCGAGCTTTGCGTGCGCCATTCCCGGCATCATGGCCTCGCGCACCATCCCCTCCTCGCGCGACCGCCTCGCGACTATCATGATCGCGCCCCTCATGACCTGCTCGGCGCGCCTGCCGGTGTACACACTGCTCATCGGCGCGTTCATTCCGCAGCGCACCATCGGCATTTTCAACCTGCGCGGGCTGGTGCTGTTTGCCCTGTACCTGGCGGGCGTCACGAGCGCTCTGGCGGTGGCCTTCGTACTGAAGCGCACCATGATGCGCGGCGAGTACCGGCCACTGCTGCTGGAGCTGCCCGAGTACCGCTGGCCGCACCTGCAGAACCTGGCGCTCGGCCTGTGGGAGCGCACACGCATTTTCCTGACGCGCGTCGGCACCATCATCCTCACGCTGATGGTGGTGCTGTGGTTCCTGGCGAGCTTCCCTGCGCCGCCCGCGGGCGCGCCCGGCCCTGCCATCCAGTACAGCGTCGCGGGGCTCCTCGGCCGCGGGCTCGAGTGGCTGTTCGCGCCCATCGGCTTCAACTGGCAAATCTCGATCGCGCTGGTGCCGGGGCTGGCGGCGCGCGAGGTGGCCGTGAGCGCACTCGGCACCGTGTATGCCATGTCCGGGGCGAGCGATGTCGCCGGGGCGCTGAGTCCGGTGATCGCGCACGGCTGGAGCATGGCCACCGGACTGTCGCTGCTCGCCTGGTACGTGTTCGCGCCGCAATGCCTGTCGACGCTCGCGGTCGTGAAGCGCGAAACCAACTCCTGGCGCTATCCGCTGTACATGGCGCTGTATCTGTTCGCGCTCGCGTATGCGGGCGCGTTCCTCACCTACCGCGTGGCGCTGATGCTCGGAGGCGGCGCGGTCCTGGGCACCCCGGCATGAACGCCGTGCTGCAGGAAGTGTTGGTGGCGGTGCTGGTCACGGCCTGCGCGCTGTTCAGCGCCTGGCGGCTGCTGTCGGCGCGCCTGCGCCTGCGTTGCCTCGATGCCCTGGCCGCCATGCCCGGCGCGCGCACGGTGCGCTGGCTGACGGCGGCGCGGCAGCGCGTGCTGTCGGGGCTCGGCGCCGGCTGCGGTGCCTGCGCGCAGCACCCTACGCCGGGCGCGCGCTCCCGGAATCAAACACCTGGTGCACCTCGCCGTTGACGATGCGCTCCTGGTAGCTGCCGCGCGTGTAGCGCGAGACCACGCGGCGCCAGAAGCTCACGGCGTCGGCATTGCGCAGGTACTCGGTGATCTCCCAGCGCCCCGCGAAGCGGCTCAGGATCAGTTGCACGGCGGTCTGGCCGATACCCAGCCGGCGCCGCGCGCGCGCCACGAAAAACTCCGCCATGCGGTACTCGAGGCGCGGTGGCGCGGCCGTGGCTGCGATGCGCACCACGCGCGCAAAACCCACCGGCTCGCTGCCCTTCACGATCACCAGCGGAAAGGTGTTCGGATCGCCGAACCAGTGTGCGATCAGGTCCGGCTCGCGGTGTCCCACCTCACCGAGTTTGGGAAACAGCCCGGTGCCGGGATTGAGGTCATCCAGGTAATCACGGTAGACGCTCTGGATCCACAGCCGGTCGGCGGGTGCCGCCCGGGCATCGCGCACGCTGACAGTCGCGGGAGTCATCGCTCTACAGTCCTGGTCTCACGTCCCCTTAAACGAAACGGCCCGGACAGCTCGCGCGTGCGAACCGTCCGAGCCGTGGCTTGAAGCCGTAAGCGCGAGACTTACTGCTTCGGCGGTGGCGTCGTAGCCGGCGGAGCGGCAGCGCCTTCACCCGGCTTGGAGCCTTCCGCAGCCGGCGCAGCCGGAGCGGCGGCGTCAGGAGCAGCAGCCTGTCCCGAGGCCGGCGGCGTGGCAGTGTCGGCGGAGGCGGCCGGAGCTGCCGGAGCAGGAGGATTTGCCGCCTGGTCTGTGCCTGCGGATTCCTGCTTCGCGCAGGCCGTCAGCATCAGCGCCGCAACGATTGCGCTAAGAGCAAGTTTGGTTTTCATCGATCGGTACCCCGAGAGAAGCAAGAGTTGTGTTAAAAAGACCACGACCGCTCGCGGTCGTTCCCGCGCCCGTTCCTGGGCCGCGGAGCGCAAATTCTATAGAAGTCCCGGTACGATTGGAAACCGGGACGATGGCGTCACTGTCGGGGCCAGCAGACAGCTTGAATCACCCGGACGCGGGGGATGGAATGATGTCCAGCGTTGAATCGACGCCCGAGCGCGAAGCCAGGCTCGACGGCACGTTTGGCGCGCATCTGGAGGCGGTGTGTGAGCGTTCGGCCCGCGCGCTGACAGCCTGCGGCTACGCGGGCCTGCTGGTGCATTCCGGATCGCTCCTGGACGTCTTCGAAGACGACCGGACCTACCCGTTCGAGGCGAACGCCCCATTCAAGGTGTGGGTCCCGCTGCAGGACGCTGCGGAGTGCTTCGTATGGTTCGAACCCGGAGCGGTGCCGCGTCTGATCATCCACCGGGCGCAGGACTACTGGCACAAGTCCGCGGACCTGCCGCGGGCCTACTGGACCCGTCACTTCCAGGTGCGCACCGCCACCGACCGCGCGGGGGCGCGCGCGCAGCTGCCTGCCGACCTCTCGCGCGCGGCTTACATCGGGGATGCCCTTCCAGAGCTGAGCCGCTGGGGTATCGGCGCCATCAACCCGCGGCAGCTCATGCGCCGGCTGGACTACGCGCGTGCCGTCAAGACGCCCTATGAGCTGGCGTGCCTGCGCGAGGCCAGCCGCCTCGGCGCCCGCGGGCACCGCGCCGCCGAGCGTGCCTTCAGAGCGGGTGCCTCCGAGCTCGAAATCGAGCTGGCCTTCCTCGCGGCCTGTGGGCAGCGCGAACAGGAGCTGCCCTACAACCCCATCATCGCGCTGAACGAGGGCGGCGCGGTGCTGCACTACCAGGTGCTCGAGAAGCACCCGCCGTGCGAGCGGCACTCGCTCCTCATCGACGCCGGCGCGGAGTTCGCCGGCTACGCGAGCGACATCACCCGCACTCACTCCTACGAGGACGCGGGTTTCGCGGCGCTCATCGGCCGCCTGGAGCAGATGCAGCTGGCGCTGTGCGCCGGTGTGCGCGCCGGCGTCGACTGGCGCGACGTACACCTCAACGCCCACCAGCTCACCGGGGAACTGCTGCGCGAGGCGGACATCACCCGCTGCAGTGCCGACGAGGCGGTGGCGAGGGCGGTCACGAGCGTGTTCCTGCCGCACGGCATCGGGCACCTGCTGGGGCTCGAGGTGCATGACGTCGGCGGGTTCATGCGCTCGCCCGAGAGCGGCGACATCCCGCGCCCCGACGGCCACCCTAACCTGCGGCTCACGCGCGTGCTCGAGGAGGGGTTCGTGGTGACCCTGGAGCCGGGGATCTATTTCATCGAGCAGCTGCTCGATGCCGCGCGCGCGGATGCGCGCGGCCGCTGCATCAACTGGCCGCGGGTCGAGGCGCTCTCGAAGTTCGGCGGGATCCGCATCGAGGATGACCTGGCCGTCACCCGCGAGGGCTGCGAGAACCTGACCCGGGAGGCGTTCCGCTCACTTCAGCCATAAGGAGGGTCAGATTGAATCTTGCGTGCAACATCCGTCTAGCGTTTTGCCAGCAGATCCCTTATTTCCTGCAACAATGACTCGGTCCGGGCAGGTGCCGGAGGTGGCGTGTTCGGCGCCGGCCGCTTGAGCCGGTTGATCGCCTTGATCACGATGAAGATCGACGCGGCGATCACGACGAACTCGAAAATCGTCTGCAGGAATGCACCGTACTTGAGCAGCACCGGCTTGCCCGCGGCGTTGGTGGCAATCCGCACCGCCAGGTCGGTGAAGTTGACGCTGCCCAGTATCGGCGACAGCGCCGGCATGATCACGTCCCCGACCAGGGAGGCTACGATCTTGCCGAAGGCGCCGCCAATCACGACGCCGACCGCCAGGTCGATGACGCTGCCCTTCATGGCGAATTCTTTGAATTCTGAAGCGAGACTCATGACGGACCCCCTCTAAAACCTCAGGCGTCGGCGGCCTTCTTCTTGCGGGTGCGTTTCTTCGGGGCTTTGGCAGGCGCGGCTTTAGTCTTGGCTTTTCTCTTGCCTTCAGTCTTCGCTTCAGACTTCGACTTTGCCTTCGGTTTCGGCTTCGCCCGCCGGGCGGTCTTCTTGGCTTCCCCGGCCGGCTCCTCGGGCGCCACCGGAGCGGGTCCCTCCACCAGCTGCATCAGCGCCATGGGAGCGGAATCCCCGGGACGCGGGAGCATGCGCAGGATGCGCGTGTAGCCGCCCGGGCGCGCCTTGAAGCGCGGCCCCAGATCGGCGAACAGCTTCTCGACGATCTGCGCATCGCGCAGACGTGCGAACGCCCTGCGGCGGTTGGCGTCGCCATCGTTCTTGGCGAGCGTGATCAGCGGCTCGACGACCCGGCGCAGCTCCTTCGCCTTCGGCAGCGTGGTGCGGATGGTCTCGTGCCGCAGCAGCGAAACCGACATGTTGCGCATCAGCGCGTGGCGGTGCGCGCTATTGCGCGACAGCTGACGGCCGGAAAGATGGTGACGCATGGCTAACCCTTCGCTCTCAGGACGGCGAGCCGCGGCGCGCGCCCCCGAATCAACTCAGATGACGTCGCGCTCTTCGTCGTGCTTGAGCCCCGCGGGCGGCCAGCCGTCCAGGCGCATACCGAGCATCAGTCCGTGGCTTTGCAGCACTTCCTTGATCTCGGTCAGGGACTTCTTGCCCAGGTTCGGCGTGCGCAGCAGCTCCACCTCCGTGCGCTGCACCAGATCGCCGATGTAGTGGATGTTCTCGGCCTTCAGGCAGTTCGCGCTGCGCACCGTGAGCTCCAATTCGTCCACCGGACGCAGCAGGATCGGGTCGAACTGCATTTCCGAGACCTTGGTGGAGGCCTCCTCCTCGCCCTGCAGATCGACGAACACCGACAGCTGGTCCTTGAGGATGCTGCCGGCGCGACGGATCGCCTCTTCGGCGTCGATGGTGCCGTTGGTCTCGATGTCGATGACCAGCTTGTCGAGGTCGGTGCGCTGTTCAACGCGCGCCGCATCGACCGAGTAGGTCACGCGCCGCACCGGCGAGAAGGACGCATCGAGCTGCAGGCGGCCGATCGGTCGCGTCTGCTCCTCGAAGGCGACGCGCGCGGCCGCCGGTCGGTAGCCGCGGCCGCGCTCGACGCGCAGCGTCATGGACAGTTCGCCGGCCTTGGTGAGGTTGGCGATCACCAGCTCGGGATTCACGACCTCGATGTCATGGTCGGTCTGAATGTCGCCCGCGGTCACCGGTCCCGGGCCCTTCTTGTGCAGGCGCAGCTCGGCGCTGTCGCGCGAGTGCATGCGCAGTGCCACGGTCTTCAGGTTCAGGAGAACGTCGACGACGTCCTCCTGCACACCCTCGATGCTGGTGTATTCATGGAGCACGCCGTCGATCTCCACCTCGGTGATGGCGCTGCCGGGCATCGAGGACAGCAGCACGCGGCGCAGCGCGTTGCCGAGCGTATGGCCGAAGCCGCGCTCGAACGGCTCGATCACCACGCGCGCCTGGCGCGGGGCCACCGGCTGCACCTTCACCACCCGGGGTCTCAGGAACTCGCTTACAGAACCCTGCATTGCAGTCTCACCTTGCCGGCTCACTCACGACCGGCGCAAACGGAAAGTGGGGCCCCCTTACATGGGTGCGGCAGGCACCCGTTGCAAGTGGACGCGATTACTTCGAATACAGCTCGACGACCAGGTTCTCATTGATGTCGGGCAGGACGTCGTCCCGGCCCGGCGCCGACTTGAACAGGCCACGGAACTCCTTGTCGTTCACCTCGACCCACTCGGGCAGGCCGACCTGCTGCGCGACGTTCAGCGCGCTCTGGATGCGCAGCTGCTTGCGCGATCTCTCGCGCACCTGGACGATGTCCCCGGCCTTCACCTGGAATGAGGCGATGGTGACCGGCTTGTCGTTCACGGTGATCGCCTTGTGGCTCACCAGCTGGCGCGCCTCGGCGCGCGTGGCCGCGAAGCCCATGCGATACACCACGTTGTCCAGCCGGCACTCGAGCAGCTTCAGCAGGTTCTCGCCGGTGGCACCGCTCCTGCGGGCGGCTTTGTGGTAGTAGTTGCCGAACTGCCGCTCGAGCACCCCGTACATGCGGCGCAGTTTCTGCTTCTCGCGCAGCTGCAGGCCGTAGTCGGACAAGCGCGTGCGGCGCTCACCCTTGATGCCCCCCGGCGGCACGCTGAGCTTGCACTTGTTTTCAAGCGGCTTGACGCCGCTCTTCAGGAACAGATCCGTGCCCTCGCGGCGGGCGAGCTTGCATGTGGGACCAACGTAACGCGCCATATTGTCCTCGTTAAGCCTCTAGACCCTGCGCTTCTTGGGTGGACGGCAGCCATTGTGCGGAATGGGTGTCACGTCCGCGATGCTGGTGATCTTCAGTCCGCAATTGTTGAGCGCGCGCACCGCCGACTCACGTCCCGGTCCCGGTCCCCCGACCCGTACTTCCACGTTCTTCACGCCGTGCTCCTGGGCGGCGACACCGGCCTTCTCGGCCGCCACCTGCGCCGCGAACGGAGTGCTCTTGCGCGAGCCACGGAAGCCGCAGCCCCCGGAGGTCGCCCAGGAGAGCGTGTTGCCCTGCCGATCGGTGATGGTGATGATCGTGTTGTTGAAGGAGGCATGCACGTGCGCGATCGCATCGAGCACGTTCTTGCGCGCCTTCTTCGGTTTCTTGGGCGCCGCGGCTGCCGCCGGCGCGGCGCCGGCCTGCTGGGGTTTCTCGCCCTGCTGGGGTTTCTCACCCTGCTGGGGTTTCTCGCCCTGTTGGGGTTTCTGCTGCTCAGCCATTCGTCATGCCTTTCCGGGAGGTGCGTTCAGCTTGACCGCCTGCTTGCGCGGGCCCTTGCGGGTGCGCGCGTTGGTGCGCGTGCGCTGGCCGCGCACCGGCAGTCCGCGTCGATGACGGATCCCGCGGTGGCTGCCCAAGTCCATCAGCCGTTTGATGTTCATCGACACCTCGCGGCGCAGGTCGCCCTCGACCGCGAACCTGGCGATCTGCGAGCGGATTGCGTTGACCTCCGCCTCGGTGAGATCCTTCACCTTGGTGGCGGGGTTGACGCCCGCGGCCGTGCAGGCGGTGCGCGCGCGCGATCGGCCCACGCCGTAGATGTGCGTGAGCCCGACCCACACGTGCTTGTTCATCGGGATGTTGATACCAGCTATGCGTGCCATGTGTGCCTCACCTCAACCCTGACGCTGCTTGTGCCGCGGGTCCGTGCATATGACGTACACGACGCGGCGGCGGCGCACGATCTTGCAGTTCTTGCAGATCTTCTTGACCGACGGACGCACTTTCATGATTGGCCACCCGAGCCACTGCGGCCGTAGCCGAGCAGGTTCGCCTTCTTGAGAAGTCCCGGATAGTGATGCGACATCATGTGCGCATTCAGCTGCGACATGAAATCCATCACCACCACCACCACGATGAGGAGCGAAGTGCCGCCGAAATGAAACGGCACGCCCTGCGAGGAAATCAGGATTTCGGGTAACAGGCACACCGCGGTCACGTACAGCGCACCCCACAGAGTCAGCCGCGTGAGCACGTGGTCGATGTACTCCGCCGTCTGCTGTCCGGGACGGATGCCGCGCACGAAGGCCCCCGACTTCTTGAGGTTGTCGGCGGTGTCGCGCGCGTTGAACACCAGCGCCGTGTAGAAGAAGCAGAAGAACACGATCAGCAGCGCGTAGATCACCAGGTGCAGCGGCTGACCGTAGCCAAGCGCGGCGGCGACGTTCTGCATGAAGGTCGACACCGGCCCCTCGGCATTGGTGCCGAAAAAGCTGGCCAGGGTCGCCGGGAACAGCAACAGGCTGGAAGCGAAGATCGGCGGGATCACGCCCGACATGTTGATCTTGAACGGCAGGTGGCTGCTCTGGCCGGCGTACATGCGCCGCCCGACCTGGCGTTTGGCGTAATCGACCGGGATGCGCCGCTGGGCGCGCTCCATGAACACCACGAACGCGGTGGTGGCGAGCACCAGGATGATGAGCAGCAGCGCGAACGGGCCCTGCATTTCGCCGTTGCTCACGGCTTCGGCGGTGTTGCCGACCGCCCCCGGCAGCCCCGCGACGATGCCCGACAGGATGATCATCGAGATGCCGTTGCCGATGCCGCGCTCGGTGATCTGCTCACCGAGCCACATGAGAAACATGGTCCCGGTGGTCATGGTGATGGTCGCGGTGAACAGGAACGACCAGCCGGTGATGAGCGTCATGCCGCCCTTGGCGAGCGCACCGGCGGCGGCGAAGGACTGCACCAGCGCGAGCACCACCGTGCCATAGCGCGTGTACTGCGTGATCTTGCGCCGGCCCGATTCGCCCTCCTTGCGCAGCTCCATGAGCGTCGGCACCACCATCGACATCATCTGGATGATGATGGAGGCGGAAATGTACGGCATGACGCCCATGGCGAAGATCGACAGGCGCGACAGCGCGCCGCCCGAGAACATGTTGACGATCCCGAGGATGGTGTTGGAGCGGTCGCCGAAGAAGCGCGCCACTTCCGCCGGATTCACGCCCGGCACGGGAATGAAGGTGCCGATGCGGTAGACCACCAGCGCGCCGATGAGGAAAAAGAAACGGCTGCGAATCTCCCCGAAACGGGCAGCTTCGCTGAACGCGGCGGCCGGATTGCTGATGCTGGTGTTCGCCATGCCTGTCCTGATGGGTAGCTCTTCAGGCCTCGATCTTGCCGCCGGCGGCTTCGATCACCGCGCGCGCGCCCTTGGTCACCGCCACGCCCTTGAGCGTCACCGCCCTGGCAAGCGCACCCGAGAGCACCACCTTGGCGCGCTCGGTGCCCGGCGGCACGACACCCGCTTTCAGCAGCGCTTGCAGATCCACCAGCCCGCCCTCGACCTTGGCGAGCTCGGAGAGCCGTACCTCGGCGCGGCTTCTCTTCATGGCGGAACGGAAGCCGACCTTCGGCATGCGCCGCTGCAGGGGCATCTGGCCGCCCTCGAAGCCGACCTTGTGGTAGCCGCCCTTGCGCGCGCGCTGGCCCTTGGTGCCGCGGCCGCAGGTCTTGCCCTGGCCGGCGGAGGCGCCGCGGCCCACGCGCTTGCCGCCGCGCTTGCTTCCGGGGGCGGGCCTGAGTGTGTTGAGTCGCATTACGTTTAAGCGCCTTTCTCGACCCGCACCAGGTGCACGGCGGCAGCAATCATGCCGCGATTCTCACGCGTGTCCGCCACCGACACGCTCTGGTGAATGCGGCGCAGCCCGAGCCCCCGCGCCGACGCCGCGATGCTCTTCAGCTGCCCGTGCAGGCTTTTCACCAGCGTCACTTTCAGTTGTTTGTCCGCCATGGCCGTCAGCCCGTGATCTCTTCGAGGCTCTTGCCGCGCTTCGCCGCGATTTCCTCCGGCGAGCGGATTTTCGCCAGCGCGTTCATGGTGGCGCGCACGACGTTGATCGGATTGCGCGAGCCGTAGCTCTTGGCGAGCACGTTGCGCACGCCAGCGCACTCGAGCACCGCGCGCATGCCGCCGCCGGCGATGACGCCGGTGCCGTCGGAGGCCGGCTGCATGTACACGCGCGTGGCTCCATGCGTTCCTGTGACCGCGTAATGCAGCGAATCGTTTCGCAGCGCGACGTTGATGAGGTTCTTGCGCGCGGCGGTCATCGCCTTGGAAATCGCGACCGGAACCTCACGCGCCTTGCCGAAGCCATAGCCCACGCGGCCGGTCCCATCGCCCACCACGGTGAGCGCGGTGAAGCCGAACTGCCGGCCGCCTTTGACGACCTTCGCGGTGCGATTGACGGCGACGAGTTTCTCTACGAACTCGTCCGCCGACTGGCCCTTTTCTGGTCTCGCCATGTGTGTGTTACCTGCCTAGAACTCGAGACCCGCCTCGCGGGCCGCATCCGCGAGCGCCTTCACGCGCCCGTGGAACTGGAAGCCGGAGCGGTCGAAGGCGACCTTGCTCACCCCCGCGGCCTTGGCTCGGGTGGCGATCGCCCGTCCCACAGCCTTGGCGGCCTCGACGTTGCCGGTGTTCTTCAGGCCCTGGCGCACCGCTTCCTGCAAGGTCGAGGCCATGGCAATGACCTTCGCGCCCACCGGGTCCGTAACCTGCGCGTAAATGTGCCGCGGCGTACGGTGCACGCTGAGACGCGCCATCGCCAGAGCGCGGATGTGCGCGCGCGCCTTGACGGCGCGTCGCAGCCGGCGCTGCTTCTTGGTGATGATCACTTCTTCTTGCCCTCTTTCAGGGTGATCTGCTCGTTCGCGTAGCGCACGCCCTTGCCCTTGTAGGGCTCGGGCGGGCGAATGCCGCGGATCTCGGCGGCCACCTGGCCGACTTTCTGCCGATCGATGCCCTTCACCACGATCTCGGTCTGGCTCGGAGTCTCGATGTTGATCCCTTCCGGGATCGCGACGTTCACCGGATGCGAGAAGCCGAGTGTCAGGTTCAGGTTCTTGCCCTGTACCTGGGCACGAAAGCCCACGCCCACCAGCTCGAGCTTCTTCTCGTAGCCGCGCGTGACGCCGCGCACCATGTTGGCGAGGTGCGCGCGGGTGGCGCCGGCGCGCGTGCGCGCCAGTTCCGCCTCCGAGTAGCTGATCTGCAGTTTCTTCTCCGTCTGCACCACCGATACGCCGCTGGTGAGCGACAGGCTGAGCGAGCCTTTGGCGCCCTTGATGGTCACCGCGTCCGCGGCGATGGTCGCGGTCACACCCGCAGGCAAGTCGACCGGAGCTTTGGCGATTCTCGACATGATGGCTGTTCTTGAGTCAGGGCGCGGCTGTCAGGCGACGATGCACAGGACCTCGCCCCCCTGTCCGATCGAGCGCGCCTGCTTGTCGGTCATCACACCCTTGGGCGTGGAGACGATCACCGTGCCCATGCCACCCAGGACCTTCGGCAGCTGATCCTTGCCGCGGTAGATGCGCAGCCCGGGGCGGCTGACGCGCTCCAGGCGGTCGATGACGGGCCGGCCTTCGAAATATTTCAGCCCGATGGTGAGCCGCGGCTTGCCGGCGTCGGCGTCGAGGCGGAAGTCGGCGATGTAGCCCTCGTCCTTCAGCACCTTGACGATGGCGGTCTTCAGGCGCGAGGACGCGAGCTGCACTTCGCTCTTGCCCGCGGTCTGGCCGTTGCGGATGCGCGTCAACAGATCGGCAATGGGGTCGGTCATGCTCATGCGGCACCCCTCACCAGCTCGCCTTGGCGAGACCGGGAATCTCACCACGACTGGCGACCTCGCGGATCTTCACCCTCGAGAGGCCGAACTTGCGGTACACGCCGCGCGAGCGGCCGGTGATGGCGCAACGGTTGCGCTGCCGCGAGGCACTGGCATCGCGCGGTTGCGTCTGCAGCTGCGCCTGTGCGGCCACGCGCTGCTCGGGCGAGCTCTTGGGGCTGCGGATCAGCTCCTTGAGCTTGGCGCGCTTCGCCGCGTACTTTTTCACGATCCCGGCGCGACGCTTCTCGCGCTCGACCATGCTCGTCTTCGCCATAGACTTTTGGGTTCCTGTTACTTCCGAAACGGGAAGCTGAATGCCTCGAGCAACGCTCGGCCGTGACGGTCATCTCTTGCCGTCGTAGTGATGGTGATGTCCATGCCCCGCACCTGATCGACCTGGTCGTACTGGATCTCGGGGAAAATGATCTGCTCCTTCACGCCCAGCGTGTAGTTGCCCTGGCCGTCGAAGGCGCGCGGCGACACGCCGCGGAAGTCGCGGATGCGCGGCATCGCGATGTTGATGAGGCGGTCGAGGAACTCGTACATGCGAGTCCCGCGCAGCGTCACCTTGGCGCCTACGGCCAACCCGGCGCGGAGCTTGAACGACGCGATCGCCTTGCGCGACTTGGTGATCAGCGGCTTCTGCCCGGTGATCTTGGTGAGATCGGCGAGAGCTGCGTCCATCACCTTCTTGTCGGCGACCGCCTCGCCCACGCCCATGTTGACCGTGATCTTGCGGATGCGCGGCACCTGCATCACGTTGTCGAGCTTCAGCTCCGCGCGCAGGCGCGGAACGACCTGCTCGCGGTAGTACTGGTGCAGCCGCGCCGGGCCGGATGGCCGCCGGGGAGCCGCGCGCTCGGCCTTCGCGTCAGGCTGCTTGCCGGCGGTCGTGTCCGCCTGCTTGTCGGCCGGCTTCTGCTTGGCGCCCGGCTTCTGCTTGCCGCGTTGTTTTTCGCCTTCCTTGCCTGCAACGACTTCAGACATCGAGCATCTCTCCGTTCGACTTGAAGAACCGCACGCGCTTGCCGTCGGCGAGCGTCTTGATCCCGATGCGATCACCCTTCTTGGCACCCGGGTTCCAGATGGCAACCTTCGACACCGGCAGCGGCATCTCCTTCTCGATGATGCCGCCCTGCTTGCCAGCCTGCGGGTTGGGCTTCTGGTGCTTCTTCACCATGTTCACGCTCTCCACCATCACGCGGCCGTCGCCGAGCACCTGGATCACCGCGCCGCGCCGGCCCTTGTTACGCCCCGACAGCACCACCACCTGATCGCCCTTGCGGATCTTCTTCATCACAGCACTTCCGGGGCCAGGGAGATGATCTTCATGAACTGCTGGTTGCGCAGCTCGCGCGTCACCGGGCCGAAGATGCGGGTGCCGATCGGCTCGAGCTTGTTGGTAAGCAGCACCGCCGCGTTCCCGTCGAAGCGGATCAGCGAGCCATCCGGACGGCGCACGCCGCGCGTGGTTCGCACCACCACCGCGTCGTACACCTCGCCCTTCTTGACCTTGCCACGCGGAATAGCGTCCTTGACGCTCACCTTGATGACATCGCCCACGTTGGCGTAACGGCGGCGCGTGCCGCCCAGCACCTTGATGCACATCAGGGTGCGCGCGCCGCTGTTGTCAGCGGCATTCAGCATTGTGCGCATCTGGATCATGATTGGAACCTGCCTTCGCCGCTCATCGGGCGCTTCAGCGCCGCGCGGCCTTTTGCACGACCTCGAGCAGCCGCCACGACTTGCGCCGCGACATGGGGCGGCACGGGGTGATGGTCACCACGTCGCCCTCCTTCGAGGTGCCGCTCTCGTCGTGCGCGAGTAGCTTCGTCGTACGGCGGATGTACTTGCCGTAGGTCGGATGCTTCACCAGCCGCTCGATCTCGACGGCGATCGTCTTGTGCATCTTGTCACTCACCACGCGCCCGGTCAGCGTGCGCGCACCCTTCGCTTCCGGCGGCCGGCGCTGCTGCGCCCCGGGATCCTGCACCTGGGCTTCCGGCACCTGGGCTTCCTGC